>BCQL01000102.1_pt1 | contig 12250 bp, 11 predicted proteins | sample 1008151 | NCBI WGS metagenome assembly BCQL01 (sample SAMD00035459, study PRJDB4067) | museum specimen metagenome | biome: marine biome; feature: sea shore; material: organic material | host: Otohimella japonica | place: Japan:Kanagawa | collected 1927
TCGACCTGACAACCGTTTGGTCGACACTTTTCTGAGTGTGAGACGAGACAATGCTTAGCTATATTCTCCGGCGCCTCCTGATTAGTATCCCGATCCTACTGGGGATCACCGTGATTGTTTTTACGCTTGCTTCACTCATGCCGGGTGATGCTGTATTGGCGATGGTGACGGATGAAGCGCCGAACAGTGCGGAAATGATCGCGATGCGGCGCGGGCAGCTGGGGCTGGATCAGCCGATCTACATTCAATATTTCAGCTGGATCGGAAATCTGTTCGAGGGCAACCTTGGTGTTTCATTCATCAGTGGCCGACCGGTGATGGAGGTCATTGGCGAACGTCTGGGTATCACGCTTCAACTGATGGGTTTGGCACTGGCGATCTCGATCGTTTTGGGAACTGCTCTGGGGATCATCTCTGCTCTCAAGAAATACACAAAGACAGACTACGGGCTGACTCTTGGTGGTATGATCGGCGTTTCAATCCCTGACTTCTTTATGGGTCTTATCCTTGTCTATCTCTTCTCGGTTCAACTGCGCTGGTTTCCGTCGTCGGGCGTGGGAACGGCTGGCAATGACTATGACCTTATTGACAACCTGCGCCACTTGGCATTGCCAGCGACGGCATTGGCATTGTTCCGCGCGGCGATCTTTATGCGCTATGCCCGCTCAAGTATGCTGGAAGTGATCAATCAGGACTACATCAAGACAGCCCGCGCAAAGGGTTTGAAATCCAGGCGGATCATTATGGTTCACGCGCTGCGCAACGCAATTATCCCGACAGTGACAATCCTGGGGCTGACCATGCCGATCCTGTTGGGCGGGTCGATTGTGATTGAAACCATCTTTCAGTGGCCGGGTATCGGGTTGCTGTTCTTTGATGCGGTCGTGGATCGCGATAGCCCGGTGATCATGGGATATGTGTTGGTGATTGCGGCCATTGTGATGATTTCGAATCTCCTCACCGACATCGCCTACGGCTGGTTGGACCCAAGGGTGCAATATGACTGATACAAGCATTATCGAAAGGTTTGACGAAGATCCGCAAGCGTCCCGAGGTTTATGGGCAGAGGCCGCACGACGATTCTTCAAGCATCGCCTCGCAACAGTCGGCTTGATCGTATTGACGACCTTGGTTATTCTGGCAGTTTTTGCGCCTTGGATTTCTCCTTATTCCCCGACGGAAATCGACCTGCGCGCACGCGGGCAGGGGCCTAGCTTGTCCCATTGGTTGGGGACCGATGGAACCGGACGCGATATCTTCTCACGTGTTCTGTATGGCGGTCAGATTTCTCTATCTGTTGGGGTGATAGCCGTCGGTATTTCCGCGTTCATAGGTGTGATTATCGGCACGATTTCAGGCTACTATGGCGGTAAAGTCGACCTGGTTTTGATGGGGATCACGGATATGTTCCTGACCTTTCCCCGACTGGTCATCATCATTGCTGTTGTTGCGATCCTTGGGCCCAGCATCTTTAACGCGATCATCGTGATTGGTGTCTTGAGCTGGCCCGCAATCGCCCGGCTGACGCGCGGGGAGATCCTCCCCCTGCGGCAACAGGAGTATATTCAGGCGGCGAAATCCTTGGGGACGCCGAATTTCCGAATTATCACAGAGCATGTGCTACCCAATGTGATGAGCCCCGTCCTGGTTGCCGTGACGCTTGATGTGGCGACCATCATTCTGGTTGAGGCATCCCTTTCATTTCTGGGGTTGGGCGCGCAGGCGCCAACGCCAAGCTGGGGTAACATGCTGCGCGATGCACGGGCTTTGTCGATCCTCGAAGGCCAACCTTGGATGTGGTTGCCACCAGGTATCATGATTGCTTTGGCCGTACTGAGTATCAACTCAATCGGTGACGGATTGCGGGATGCGCTAGATCCCAAGCATATCTCTGGAGGCGGGGACTAATCAGTTGAACATGCAAACGACCAAAGCGGAACAAACCACGGCTCAGACCCGCGAGCCTTTGTTAAGCGTCGACAATCTGCACACCGAATTTCGTACTGAAGGCGGAACGGTTCACGCGGTGAACGGGGTCAATTTTGATCTGGCGCCAGGCGAGAGCCTTGCGATTGTGGGGGAGAGTGGTTCCGGAAAATCGGTGACAATGCAATCCATTATGGGGTTGATCCCCAGCCCGCCGGGCCGAGTCACTCAGGGCTGTGCAGTGTTTCGCGGACAGGACCTCCTGGCTCTGTCCGAAGAAGAGAAACGTAAGATTCGTGGCAAGGACATTGCTATGATCTTTCAGGATCCGATGTCGAGTTTGAACCCTGTATTGACGGTCGGCACCCAATTGACCGAAGGTTTGATCGAACATCGCGGCTTGTCAAAGACTGAGGCCAGACAGAAAGCGTCTGAAATGCTTTCAATGGTCGGTCTCTCTGACCCGGGTAGCCGCATGAACGATCACCCGCATGAATTTTCGGGGGGACAGCTCCAGCGGATTTGCATCGCGATGGCGCTTGTCTGTGATCCGTCGCTTTTAATCGCGGATGAACCGACAACGGCGCTGGATGTGACGATTCAAGCGCAAATCGTCGAACTGATCAACGATCTGCAAAAGCAACTTGGCATGGCGATCATCTGGATCAGCCACGACTTGAGCCTTGTTGCGGGTTTGGCGGATCGGGTTGCTGTGATGTATGGTGGCAATCTGGTGGAATATGCCACCGTTGAAAAACTCTTTTCAGAGCCGGCACATCCCTACACACGGGGACTTTTGCGGTCGATCCCGCGGCTCAAAGATCAGGACGCGGCCTTGGTTGCGATCAAAGGTGCGCCGCCCAATCTTATGCAGCCTCCCAAACTATGTGCCTTTGCCCCGCGCTGCGCCTATGCGACAGACGCTTGTTTGGCGGAAAAGCCGCAGCTTGCCCATGTTTCAGAAGGCCAAAAGGCCGCCTGTTTCGAGATCGGGAATATTGATGATGCAAAGCTCGACAAAGATGCGCTCAGGCGGAGCCCAGCCGAGACTGGCGACATCATTCTGAGTGTCCGAAACCTCAAGAAATACTTCCCCATTCGCAGAGGTGTCTTCAAACGTACTGTTGGGCATGTCCGCGCATTGGATGATGTGTCTTTTGATGTCTATCAAGGCGAAACCCTTGGATTTGTCGGGGAATCCGGGTGCGGAAAATCAACAACTGGTCGGGTCGTTCTGGGTCTTCTTGAGGCGACCGAGGGGGAGGTCGTCTTTGACGGAAGACCTGCGTCCGAACTGACCGCCGAAGGGCGCCAAGAAAAGCGCCGGGATATGCAGATGGTGTTTCAAAATCCGTATGGCGCCCTGAACCCAAGGTTGACGCTGGGCCGGATCATCAGTGAAGGTCTGCGGGCCCATGGGATCGGTAACGCTGCAAGCCAGGCGGCCAGGGTTGATGAACTGCTGGAGCTGGTGGGCCTTAAAACCAGCTGGAAATCACGCTTCCCGCACGAGCTGTCCGGTGGACAGCGCCAGCGCGTGGGCATCGCGCGGGCTTTGGCGACAGAACCAAAATTTATCATCGCGGATGAGCCGATCTCGGCGCTGGATGTCTCCATTCAGGCACAGGTCGTGAATTTGATGGAAGATCTGAAGCAAAAGCTGGGGCTGACCTATTTGTTCATCGGGCATGACCTGTCGATGATGCGCCATATCAGCGACCGGATCGCTGTCATGTATCTGGGGCGGATCGTTGAAATCGGGACCACTCAAATGGTCTTCGATCAAACGAAGCACCCCTATACGATGGCGCTTATGTCCGCGATCCCAGAGCCGGATCCAGCATTGGGTGGCACCAGCGGCCGTATCGTGTTGCAAGGCGGTGTACCCAGCCCTGCCAATCCGCCCAGTGGCTGCCATTTTCACCCCAGATGCCGCTTTGCGACGGATCTGTGCAAATCTCAGACCCCTGTGCTGCAAGGGCACGCCGGGTCGCATCAAGTTGCCTGCCACCATGCAGATGCCTTGAAAGGCCACGCCTGATCAATCCGCGATGCGACGCGGCAAGACTTGATGTGTTGATCTGGCATCGGTTCAGGCCGCCAAAGGCAATGCGAGACATTGGCGGCCCCAAGTTTTTCGAACTGCTATCAGGCAAGGGTGCCGGAGTTAAATCTTACCCGCTTTCTTGAGTTCATTATCAAGCTTGCGCTGATAGGCTTCCTTTTTGGCAACGTCGAGTTGGGCGCTTTTGGCATAGTAGATAAAGCCCAGGGCGCGGCGCGAACGGGTCTTTGATTGGTTTGCACCGGCCCAATGAACCGTCATCGCATCATGCATGAGGAAAGTGCCAGCCCCGCCAGGGAAATGTACGGCGTCCTTTTCGTCGGCCTGGGACCCAAAATCCGTGATACCTTGGGAAAAGCCCAGGGTCCCGGTGCGGCCATGAGGGCGAAATTCAGGGTGCTTGTGCGATCCACGAACATAGTGGATGCATCCGTTTTCCTCATCAACCGGCTCCAGCGCCAGCCATCCGGTGACCGCTTTGCAGGGTGTCAGATGAAAATAATACCCATCCTGATGCGGAGGGGTGGGTTTGCCGATACCGGCAGGCTTGTTGAAGAACTGCATGTTGATCGGAACAACCTCATCTTGCAGCACTTCTTCGGCAATCTTTCGCACCGGGCTGTTGAGCATGAGGTCTTCGAAATAAGCGTCAAATTCAAACATTTTGACGAGCTGCTTCAAAGACGACGTGTCGGATTTGTCTTCGTAATAGACATTCGTTTCCGGCATTGTCGGCACAACATCCATGATAAACCGGCCAAGCTCGCTGTTGATTTCTGCCATTTTGGTTGCGTCAAACAACGGCTCAACACAGACATAGCCATCGGCGTCGTAGCCGTCTCTTAGGTTCAGACCATCATTCGTTTTCATATCAAGTGGCATGGGGGTCTCCTTCTTTTCTGGAAATACCATAGCGGAAAAAACAGGCCGTCTTGTATTGGGGAGGCTGGGAATATCCTAAGATATCCGATAGAATTCTTGGATAATATCTAAATTGAATGAGAAATCCGTGATTCAGCCCCATCGTATCTTCCGCCATGCCTATGGCAGCTTTGATCACCGCCATACGATTGAACCCATGTCCTGGCCACATTTTGATATCCTTTGGATACATCGCGGGGCACTCAGTTTGACACTGGCTGGCGTGGCTCACCGGATCGAGGCCCCCGGTGGGGTTCTGATCGCGCCGGGTACGTTGTTTTCAGGGCGTGCGATTAGCGATTTTGCAGTTGCGTCGGTCTGCCATTTTGAAGGGCAGGGGGGGCTTCAATCGCCGTTCTTGGCACATGATCCTGAAAACGCGGGGGCGATCCAGCCAATGCTGGACCTTTTGGGCCGCTATGTCGGTTCGTCTGCGCCAGAGGCAAAGCAGTTGGGTTTGCTGCACTCAATTATAGCGGCTTTCGAACCGCTGGGTGCGGCCCAAGTCTTGCCTGCGCGGTTGACGCAAGGATGGCAGATGGCCGCTGAAAGTTTGGAGCGTGTCCGCAGCCTGACAGATGTGGCCAATGCCATAGGTATGTCCGAGAGTGGGTTTCGCGCATTGCATCGGTCGCATTTTGACACATCCGCCGGGCAATATCTGCTGACGATGCGGATGGAACATGCGGCCCGCCGGCTTGCAACCAGTCGCGATCGGATTGCCGATATCGCAAAGGCTGTGGGATATGCCTATCCCGAAAGTTTCTCTCAGAGCTTTCACAAATATTTTGGCGTCAACCCACGGGCCTATCGCAACGCGGCGGATCGCTTTGCGTAAACGAAAGCATTTGATCCACCAACTCTTTCAAACGGGACCAGTGAGGGGCCGGGTTGTCCGCGTCGGGAAGCATTGCAAAATGTCCACCGCTACACAACTCTGCGGAGAGTTGGAGCGGATGGCGCTGACAGAGGGCTTCCATTTGGGTTGCCCCAACCGCAAGGTCCGTATCGCCATGCAGGACAAAGCCTGTGACATCAGCGTTCAGCCCCAAAGAAACCGGGCAGCTTTGGGCATGTCTGTCGGGTACGTCGCGGATCGGCGCGCCCAAAAACCGGGTCACTTGTTGCGGTTGTTCCAAACTCTGCTCAAGCGACAGATCATAGATCCCGGCGATTAAGCCAATGTGGCGGGGGCACAGGGGGTCTGTCCGATAAAGCGGGCTCTCGGGCGCAAGTTGTCTGCGGCTTGCAGCCCAGGCTGTCAGATGTCCACCGGCAGAATGGCCGAGAATGCAAAGCTGCGACAGGTCCAGCGGATGGGAACCCGAGAGATTTCGCAGATGGTCGATGCCACGGGCCACATCCGAAAGCGTCGCTGGCCAAGGAGCCTGGGTATTGGCACCTTCCGCTTCCATCCGGCGAAACTCAAGGTTCCAGACCGCGTGGGTGCCATGGCTGAAAACGTGGTCGACAAGATGGATGGTGGGGTAGCTGTCACAGGTTTGGTTATCTTTCCACCATCCGCCATGGATCACACAGACAACGGGAAACGGTCCCGCGCCATGTGGAAGGTAGAGGTCACCATATTGCTTGTCTGCTTCCAAGTCATAACAGCTCTTGATCGGATTAATAGAAATCATGGGGCCAATCGTGGGTTTGAGTGCATCGTGCCGGGCATCGCGGCGGCTTCCATGGCGCGGACGTTTATTACAACCTCTTCGCTGCGACCCGCACCAGCGGGCGCTGTGTCGACTATGTTGATGCCATGATCAAAAGCGCAGTTGCAGCGTGTCGATACCATCTTCGCGGCTGACATCGCGCCATGTTCTGCCGAATGGGCGTGTTTTCATTGGAGTGCCTTTAGATCGTCAAAGGGGCGCGAGAGGTTTGGCAATTGCGGAAACAAACTGGCCTGCAAAGCATGATAGATGTCGCACTTGCCGATGAATTGCGTTTCGACCGGTGCGCCAGCGGCGTCGACCTCGCAATACCAGCCACCACGTTCCTCATCGATGAACAGCTTTTCCGCAGCATGCCAGTATTTAGTGTAATACGACAGGTCTTCGGGGGTCGGCTGGATCTTTAGCAAAGCGGCATAAGCACCGATCGCTTCAGCCACTGGCCACCAATAGCGGTCAGCGATAGCGACAGACCCATCCAGTTTCAAGGTATAGGCTAGGCCCTCATCTGGCAACCATGCGTCCTTGTCTGCGCGAGCAATCAGGCGCCTCGCGGTAGTGACACGGTTGTTGTCAGGTCGTCCGCTGAGGTCCCAATGCTGGAGAGCCAACCGCCCCCACTCAAATGAATGGCCTGGGGTTGTGCCTGCCGGGCGGAACATGGGATCCCCGGCATAGGCCTGGTCGACCTGCCAATCAGACGTGTAATGCTCTGGCAGACGGTACTCATGGCGAGGCGCGATATCATCTAAAAAGAACCCGATGATCTGATCGGCTTTCGTGAGATAAGTATTGTCATGCGTGGCCTCAAAAGCGGCCATAAGGCCTTCGACTCCGTGCATATTTGCATTGATACCGCGATAGTCCGAAAACGGTTGCCAGTCTCGCGTGAACTCATCCGCAAACCGACCGTAACTAGGTTCCCAAAATCGGGTGGTCAAGATCTCGGAGACTTGTTCCAGCAAAGTGGCAGCCTTCGGATGCCCGATTTGATGAGCGCTCGACGCGGCCAAAAGCACAAAGACGTGGCCATAGGCCAGCTTTGGGCCTTCAACCGGGAGCAGCCCCTCTACCGTCCAATGAAAACCGCCATAGTCCTGATCCAGATGGTGCTTAAGCAAAAAATCCAGCGCGCGATCCACAAGATCAGCCGCGCCGGAGTAACCCATCGCATGCCCCATTGCGAAAGCGTGGATTAGGCGGGTAACGGTATGTAGCTCGACTTTGTCCGATATTATTGGGACTCCATCGAAATCCAAAAGGACAGGATGACCCGATGCCGGAACACTCGTGTCAAAGAACGACAAGAGCGTCTGTGATTGTGTGCAAAGCCAAGAGAGGTGATTGGGTTGGGTGTGCATGTGTGTTGAACTTATGTGGAGGGAAAAGGCGTGATAGGCGTGAAGAGATTGAGCATCGTCACCCTTTGCAATGGCGGCAAGTTAACCCGAAAAACGTGACGGACGCCCGGTTTCTGGACCGGGCGCCGGATTCGCAATCAAGATGACCGAGAGTTTATTCGCTTACATACCAAGTCTCAATTTCATTGTAGACTGGATGGCTGAAAAGGACGGTTGGTTGTTCTCCATAATGCTCTGCCAAACCGACGACGCGCTTGTTAAAGGCGAGGGGACGAACTTCGTTCCACAGCCAGCCGCGTGGCATGTCTTCGTTCATGATACGGCTGATTTCATGGTAGGCTTTTGCGCGCTCATCGCGATCAGTTGTGGCCAAACCTTGGGTGAACAGCTCATCCACTTCTGGCTTACAGTAACCCATGGCAAGTGGCTCACTTGCACAGGTGACAACCGGGGCCGCCAAAGATGGGTCAAGACCCTGCCCATGTGCGAAATATCCCATCTCAAAGCTGCCGTCAGCATAAACCTTGTTGATGGATGCCCCGTCAAGCAACCGCAATTCGATGTTAACGCCAACCGCCGCCAGATAGCTTTGGATCGCCACGAAAGTATCCATGTTCACCTGATCACTGTAATAGTGAATGAAGTCGACAGGTTCGCTCGAATCCCAGCCAGCCGCATCAAGCAACGCTTTGGCCGCTTCCGGATCATAGGTGTTTTCATGTGCAAGATCGTCAGCGCGCGCCCATGCCATTGGGAACATGGTGTTGGAAATCTCCGGGCCACCTTCCTTGATCGCGTCCAAGATCGCTTCCCGATCAATGGCCTTGACCATTGCACGCCGGACGTTTGGATCGGCAAAACGCGGATTCTTCATGTTAAACTGAAGATATGTCGGCAAGCCTGCGCTGAACTCCGGGTAGACAACCAGATGATCGGTTGCCTGCAATCGAGCAAGCTCGGTGATCGGAACCCCTCCACCTTCATAGGACATGCTGTCGACTTCACCCAATTCGAGCGCAGAGACAATCGCGGGGATGTCGGCGTAGATTTGGTAGACGATCCGATCCAGCTTTGGTGGACCCATGAAGTAGTCAGGGTTTCTTGCTGTTTCGACGAATTGATCGCTGGCATAGTCGGTCCAGATGAATGGCCCCGTACCGACACGATTTACCCAAAACGAATGCCCGTTCAAAGCACTGGGTTCGACATCTGCCAAGATGTGCTCAGGGAAGACAATGATTGCGATCGCCAGCAATTCGACCCACAGAGGCTGGGGACTTGTAAGTTCCACCTGTACAGTGAAATCATCGATTTTTGTCACACCCGCCAGGCTGTCGGCCTCGCCATTGCGAAATGCATCAAAGCCAACAACTGCGGATAGTTTATTTGCCCAGGTCGACCCGACTTCCGGATTGGCGTAGGTGTTAAGGCTGAACGTCACATCATCGGCGTCAAATGCTTCACCGTCGTGCCATGTTACGCCTTCGCGCAGATTGAATATCCATGTCTTGCCATTGTCTGGGGTCGAATAGCTTTCGGTAAGCATTGGCTGCACGCCGTCCCCCGTCCATTTGATGTGGACCAGTCCTTGTAGAACAGTCGCATCCAAACGGTGGCCACAGGTTGTATGCAGCGTTCCTTGTTCGATGCAACCGGTTCGCATAGCTGCACGATATGTGCCGCCTTCTTCCGCAACTGCGGTCGTGCTGAATGCTGTGGCGGCCATCATGACGACTGCACATAGTGAGTTGAAGTTCATCTTTTCCTCCCTCGATGAATTTGGATTTTTTGGTTATTCAAATTGATTGTGCTGCGCCTTTAGGCGCCTGCGGTAAGAGCGGGACAGGTGATCTTCGATTAACTGTAGAAGTTCGTTTTCTTTCTGATCCAGGAGTGCGTCAAAGATTGCCTCGTGGGTCAGATAGACCCGCCTATCATGTTCGCTTTGGTCGACGTGTTCAGAGCGGTTCTTGATGATATCGCGAATGAACAATTCGTGCATTGCCTGCAAAATTGGGTTCGCGGAAATTTCGACAATCGCCCGATGGAACTCAATATCTGTCTTTGGGAATTCTGGTGTGTTGATTGCGGCTTTATTGGCGTCAAGTGCTGCCTTGATTTTGGCAAGCTCCAGCCCGCCTGCACGACGAACCGCCTCGCGTGCCGCGCCGCATTCGATGTAGACGCGTAGTTGTTCGAGATATGCAATGCTTTGCGGTTCGCCCCAGAGGTTTCCAATATGTTCCCGCGCAACATGCATTGCATCGCCTAGCGTCGGCATCTTTGCAATGGGTCGCTTGCCTGCATCGGTCTTGGCATACCCCAAAAGGCTGATCCGTGAGAGTGCTTCACGCACTGTTGGCCGAGAGGTCCCAAATCGAACGCTAAGCTCACGTTCTGTCGGAAGAGCTTTTCCAACGGGAAGGACACCTTCACGAATTCCTGAGATAAGATCAGAAACAATTTGGTCTGCCAAATTACCATTCTGGTTCATTGTATCGACTCTCTCACGCTGTATTTTTAGTCATTTTCCTAAAATGAAGATCAAATTCACACTATAGAGTACTTTGGTTATACCAAAAAGTCAAATATTGCTTTTTTTGGTAAACACACTATTTTCGTGGTGAACAATCTGACTGACCTACTGTCAGGATTAGTTCATCAAGACTGTGATAAGCCTTTACAGAAATGCCCCGGCGGACCTGCTGCATTGCGACTAAGGAACACAAATGACACCCTTGAAAGCATGTGAGATCAAAGGAGTTTGGGCTACGCCGCTAATACCCGTTGAAGAGGACGGAAAGGCCGCAATCAACACGATCGACGGCCAGATCCGGCACTTTGGTGATGTTGGCGTTCAGGGAGTATATTCACATGGAACCGCCGCAGAATTCCATTGTCAGACGGAGGCTCAGTACAAGGCTTTTGCAGAAACCATGGCCCGGACCTGCCATGCCATCGATCTCCCGTTTCAGATCGGAGCCTGTCATCCATTCGCGCAGGAAACCCTGCACCGCATCCGCTTTGCCCGGAATTTGGAACCATCTGCCATTCAAATCATCCTACCGGATTGGGTGCCTGTCGATAATCAATCAGCAGCGCGATTCTTGGATGGGTGTATCGAAGTTGCAGATGGTGTCGGGTTGGTTCTATACAATCCACCGCACGCGAAACGCGTTCTGTCACCACAAGATCATTGCGCCCTGCTGATTGGCCGCCCTGGTATTGTTGGATTGAAATGTGCAGGAGGCGATGCGTCATGGTACGCAGAGATGGCACCGGTCCTAGAGGCCAAATCAGTGTTTGTTCCGGGACATTTTATGGCCACGGGACTGAAAAATGGTGCCAGTGGAAGCTATTCCAACGTTGCATGTCTAAGCCCTGCACAAACTGTTGCGTGGTATGCGCAATGCCTTTCCGACTTGGATCATGCGCTAGAAGTTGAAGAACGCCTGTGCCGTTTTATGACGCAAGCCTGCGGACCAATCCTTGAAGCTGGTTATCCAAGTTATACCTGCGACAAACTATTCGCCCATATTAGCGGTTGGACTCAGATATCAACTCGCATGATGTGGCCCCATTCTGGACCTTCACAAGAGATGATCCAAAGAGCAAACCTGATTGCAAAGAAGCTAATCCCTGAGTTTATGTGAGTCCACCACTGAACTGGCCCGCATTTTGACGGGACACCTTGGCCTGACCAAGGAGGTTTAAGGATAGGCTTAAGCACATGCTTATGTCTGAGATTGCAATCATCACCGGCGGCGGCCGCCGCTGGTCCGCGGCTTACAAGCTGCGGATCATGGAAGAGACCATGTATGAGGGGGAAAGCATTTCTGCTGTTGCGCGGCGCAATGGCGTGACCCCCAATCTGCTGTATTGTTGGCGAAAGCTCATGTTCGAAGGAGGCAGAATCGCCGTGGCAGAAGATAACAGCGTCACTGGCAACAAGACCGTCCGGGAGATGGGCGCCAGTCATCTGACGCGCCACTGGCGGTTTGACTACCAGTGTTGGTGGACAGCCCAAAATTGGGCTGTCGCCCACCGATCAGTTCCAGATAGGCGTTGCGAATGGTCGCGTTCACAGTTTCATCGCCGGTGGCCCCGCCAAAGCTAGCGAATGCAGAGTATCGTTCAAAAGCGACATGACACTTTTTCGCTTTGGGATGAGCTACAAGTTCTAGGGTCTGTTGAGGTTCAGGATTCCCATTTCTCTTGAGTTCTGCTTCAAGGTTGCCACCAGAGGAGAGCAGCCTTGAGCCGTCATGTCCTGACCGACGCCCAGTGGGCGACCATGG
>BCQL01000103.1_pt1 | contig 12247 bp, 6 predicted proteins | sample 1008151 | NCBI WGS metagenome assembly BCQL01 (sample SAMD00035459, study PRJDB4067) | museum specimen metagenome | biome: marine biome; feature: sea shore; material: organic material | host: Otohimella japonica | place: Japan:Kanagawa | collected 1927
AATCCATTTGGGTTTAACGCTGCCATATCTATCTCCTGTTATAGCCCTGCGGCACTGGTCAGGGGTCAAGTACAATTCGGTTGCTTGGTTGGTCAGTTTTGGCCCAGTGCAATACCCGCTCGTGCTATTACCTTTGCTGGCCGTGTTGATGCTGTGGGCTTATTATTTGTTCTCCGATCCCAAGTGGAATTTTTTTGCCACTATCTTAATTATTTCTACGTTAGTTTTGCCATATTTAGGGATTTTACATCCTGGAGCCGCCATTTTTGTCGGTGTGGGTTTGAGTTTTTCTGGTGTCGTGTCGGTATTAATATTTGCCTTATTACATATTTTACTACCTGACTTATCGCCCAATCGTGAATCTCATATTGAAGCTGGACTGACAACAGATGAGCGCTTATATGAATCGGTGAGAGCGCTGATTATTGCGTTTCCTGTTATTACTTTCTTCTTTTTGTTTGAGATAACAGGCGCCTTACTAACGATGATATTTATTGCTATTTTATCGTTACAATCTGCCGGAAGTAAAAGTGTAAAAGTGAGCCTTTTCTTATTGATTACCAATGGGATAGGCGGGGTATTAGCGATAGTGTTTTATAACATGCTAGTGATTGTACCTGAACTTGTTTTTTATATCGGCCTAGCCATGATGTGCGCCTTAATATTTAGTCAAAAAATTTATGCAGATCCTGTTAAGGCCCCCATTTTTGCGGGTATTTTCTCGGCGCTGTTAGTTGTTGTTGGCTCTACGGCATCATCCACAGACGCTGATGTGGCGACGAATTTCTATATTCGTATTGCTCAACTATTTATTGTCGGGGTGTATATGGTTGTTGCTTCTTTCTTTTTAGAAACGAGAAATTGGCGCTTTTTACAAAAAAGAACCGCTGTTTGATGAGTAAACAGATAAATCTTGAGTGACAGCAGGCGAAATTTAAATTGATTTAAACAACAGGTATAGGCAGCTTTTTTAAACAGTATCTAGGCGTTAAAGGTAATCACATCATGACTGAAACCCAAAGTAACGCAAAAAACAAAACTCAACATGCAGTACAAGCTGAATCTAAAAAAACACTGGAAGAGAACCATTATATTCCGCTATTACGTGCCGAATACTTTGTTCCTTTCATCGCTAGACTTAAAGATTTTGAAAATAATATATACCCTGTTCTGAAAGAAGCTGGCCTGCCAGATACTGTACTTTCCTCTAAACCTGAATACCTTTCAGAAGCGGCACTGCAAAAATTACTGGCAATCATGTATCGCAAGCTGAACTCTAAGCGTTTTGCCAATTGGTTAGAGCAAGTAGCGAGAAGTATTTTTGTGCCGCAGCATCTTGCTAAAATGGCATTAAATGGCACGGTAAGAGACGCATTGCTTGAGTTTACCCACCTTGTAAACAGTGAATCAAAACAGACCAATATTCAGCTTAAAACCTCGGTTAACAAAGTGTGGTTCGCACGATATCGAAATATTAAACATTCTTTTGATGCCAATCTTGCAGAACTGTTTGCGGTAACTATGATGCTTGAGCTAATTAGGGTGTTAACTCAGAGCCAGTGGTCACCTGATGAGATTGCTCTGCAGTCTCCAAGCGAAGTGGATTACTTAAGTGAATTAAAGGTCAGTAAGTCACAAATTTATTATGCACGCAGTGTCACTGCTGTGAGCATTTCTGCCGAAGTTTTGTCGCAAAGCGTTAAGTATAAAAAAGGCTGGAGCCAACCCCCGCAAGCTGTAATTGAGGGGCCTGAGCGATTTATTGATAGCTTTACTCATGCTCTCACGCCTTATTTGAGCATGGGACGAATTTCAATTACCACCGCAGCGGATTTATTAGGACTCAGTGTACGCACTTTACAGCGCCGCCTCACAGAAGAAGGATTGAGTTACAGCAAAGTGATTGAAGGCATTTGCTTTGAACAAGCAAAGTTGATGTTAAATGATCCTAGTGTACCCGTTACTCAAATTTCATCCGCATTAGGGTATGCTGATGTCGCCCATTTTTCGCGTGCGTTTAAACGTTTAGCTGGCGTTTCACCACGTGAATTCAGAAAGAACTTATCTTAATTAACTTCAATTAAATTCATGTTGCGTTTGAATTACTGATAGTCGTGTTTGCTTCGCTGGGGGCATGACAATTGTCGCTATCACATATGACTGATTAATCTCAGTTTTATATTAAATATGCCCCTGTGTTTAGCGAGAAAAACCAGTTAATAAAAAAATAATAGCGAATTAATATTTTTATTTTTAACTCAGTGTAATCTTATATAACTTACGCTATATTTTAATAGCAAATGAAACATAAATGACTTTTGTTTAAACAAGTTAACGACACTATGTCGATTCATGGTTTCGTTCAATATTGATAAATGGATTGCCAATAAAGCAGGGAAAGACAACTTATGAGTGAGAAAAAAATAACAACTGCATCTGAGTTTACTCATGCTGCTGTTGATGCTGCGATTAAAATTGCGCTAATTTTCATCATGGTGATTTGGTGTTTTAAAATTATTCAGCCGTTTATCATGCCGATTCTATGGGGTGGTATTATAGCTATTGCACTCTATCCAGTGGTGATATTACTCAGTAAAAAAGTAAAACTATCAGTGGGTAAATCTAGCTTGCTGGTCACGTTACTTGCTCTGTCATTACTACTAGTTCCGACTTTCCTTTTTTCTGGCGCGATAGTGTCAGGCACTCAAGATTTTATCGCTGAAGTCCATGACGGTACTTTAGTGATTCCTGCGCCCAAAGAATCTGTAGCTGATTTACCGCTAGTAGGTGAAAAGCTGTACAACTTTTGGTCTTCGGTTTCTTCTGACTTAGAAAAAGTTGTCAGAACCTATGCTGATGAAATCAAAGGGTTCTCGTCTAAGGCTGCAAGTATATTCGGCAGTTTTGGGATGACCGTCTTACAGTTTCTGATTTCGATCATTATTGCAGGTGTATTCATGTCTCGGGCCCAAGGCTCAAACCAGATGTTTCATAAGGTTTCGGTAAGGCTTGCTGGTAAACATGGTGAAGAGTTTTCTGAACTTGCAGTCGCTACGGTTCGTAGTGTGGTGCAAGGCGTTATTGGCGTGGCATTTATTCAATCCATTTTAGCGGGTATTGGCTTAGGTTTAGCAGGTGTACCGGGTACGGGTATTTGGATGTTACTGGTTCTTATTTTAGCCATTATTCAACTGCCGCCTATTTTAATTTTGGGCCCCATTATTGCGTATGTATTTACCGTGGAATCTTCAACGGTAGCCATTATGTTCATGATTTGGAGTATTTTGGTGAGTGCCAGTGACGCATTTTTAAAACCTATGTTAATGGGGCGCGGTGTTGATATTCCTATGTTAGTGATATTGCTAGGTGCAATTGGTGGGATGATTCTATCTGGCATTGTTGGCTTATTTGTTGGAGCCGTTGTACTTGCATTGAGTTACAAACTTTTCTCAGCTTGGCTTGTGGTTGAAACGGCTGAGCTTGATAGTGAATCTGTGTTACCAGATGCAGAAAAAGAGTAAAGGTAAAGCTTAATGAATAAACATATGTCCCAAGAAGATAACTTTATTTACCTTCTTGGCTCGTTAATATTAGTGCTGTTAAGTGCAGCTTTGGTTGAGCAGTTTTTTGAAGCTGGGCAAATGATTATTGTTGGTACCACAGTCATGAGCTTGTCTATTGCTGTTATCGGTCTAGGCGAGAATAAACGCTGGATTCGATCAACCTTTGGCTTAATGATCACGACGTTGTTATTTGCCAGTATTGGCTCGGTTTTTGAATTACTTAACCTTGATATTGTTGGCTTATTAACAATTTTGGCCTTTCTCGTCGTTGCAACCTATCGCGCAGCAAAACAAGTATTGTTCAGCGGCAAAATATCCACGAATCAGATTATAGGTTCTATCTGTATATTTTTACTATTAGGGCTAATTTGGGCTTTTATATATTTACTATTGATTGAGATATTTGGCCCCGCTTTTAATGGCATTGAAGTGCAGAAATGGACTGATAATTTTTCGACGGCAATCTATTACAGCTATATCACCCTCACGACCGTAGGTTATGGTGAGATTTCTCCAAATATGCCCATTGCTCGCTTTTTTGCTTTTTCTGAGGCCATTTGTGGGCAATTTTATATGGCAATTATTGTGGCAAGTTTAGTCGGGGCAAAAATGTCACAAACAGACTCTTAAAGGCGAACGAATAAAGCGTTATCTTTCAGTTTGGTGGCTTGATTCAGATAGAAGAGGTTTCATGGAATTAGCGAAGAAAACCGTGTTAATAGTGGATGATATGGACGCCATTCGCAAAATTAGTTCTGATCAATTACGTCGCTTTGGTGTTGGCCAAATTTATCAAGCTGAAAATGGCGCTAAGGCACTACACATACTTAAAAACACCCATGTTGACCTTATTATTTCTGATTGGAACATGCCGGTCATGTCTGGAATTGAATTACTCTGTGTGGTTCGAAGCACACCAAAATTTCAATATATCCCTTTTTTAATGATCACGGCAGAAGCAGCCAGAGAACGCGTCAGTCAGGCCATCGCAGAAGGTGTGACTGATATTGTCATCAAACCATTTAACAGCATGATATTGCAACAAAGGGTCACTCAATGCTTACAAGGTTTTGTGAGTAATAAAGCTGGTGTTGTAGCACAAGAGGCAACATCGACGAGTGAGCAATCAGATGCAGAAAGTGATATAGCCCTCAATCTTACTAAGCAAGATAAACATCAAAAATCATCAGTACTTATTGTTGATGATACTGCCGATAACTTAACCTTATTAGGTGGATTATTAAAAGACGAGTACCAAGTTAAACTGGCTAAACAAGGGGCGAAGGCGCTTGAAATCGCTCAGTCTGACACGCCTCCAGATATTATTTTATTAGATATTATGATGCCAGATATGGATGGCTTTGAGGTGTTAAAGCAACTTCGAAAACATCCATTGTCGGAGCATATTCCCGTCATTTTTGTCACCGCACTCACAGAAGATAAGTATCAACTGCAAGGACTTGATGGTGGGGCGGTTGACTATATCAGTAAACCAATACAACCCGAACTACTCAAATTAAGAGTACGGAATCTGATGGCTTATGTGACTATGCATAAGAATTTGCAATCAGATTTCGACAGTTTAGTGGCAAATGAAAAACTCAAACAAGAAGTACAGCAAGTTTTACAGCATGATTTAAAGGGGCCTATTGCAGGGTTAATGGCATTGATTGAGCAAATTAAGTCAGACCCACATATTTCTAAAAATAACGCTGAAAATGCGACGATTGCAGAGGACATGACATTTCAGTTGTTGAACATGATTAATATGTCCAGTGAACTGTATAAAATTGAAACGGGGCGTTTTGTGTTAAGCCCTAAACGATTCTCTATACTTGCCCTTATCCAAAAAATCATTGCTGTGTTAAAGAAAACGTTTCAGGTTAAGCACTTGCTTATCTATCTTGATTGCGAAGAAGACGGTGATGAAGATTACTTTGCAATGGGTGATGAAAGTTTAAGTTATTCCATGTTATTCAATTTATTAAAGAATGCATGTGAAGCTGCGCCAAGTAAAACACGAGTTTCGGTGATGCTACAACGTGAGCAGGAGCCTGAAACCAAACAAGCATTCTTAAAAGTGAGTATTCAAAATATTGGTGTTGTGGATGAAGATATCCGACAACATTTTTGGCAAAAGTATGTTTCAGCTGGCAAAAGCGATGGCACAGGAATTGGGACATATTCAGCAAAATTACTTGCCGAGGCTCAGCAAGGTAAAGTGGCATTAGATGTTGATGATGCAAACCAAACGACTAGTGTGTCAGTGTATCTCCCGCATGAGTAATTAAGTCATTATGTAGATTCAGGGTTTGCGCCCGAAATAAGGAAGGTTATGGAAATCAATGCGTTTTTGATGTTGGCTTCAGTGGGATTACTTATTTTCTTAGGTTGGCTATTTTTACGTTTGCGCACCGAAGCAAATGAAGACATTACGCGTTTTTTTTCCAATGACAAAAACCGCCTTTATATTGGCTTAATCGTCTGTAGTTTTTTGGCATTAATGACAACGATTGCCAACATCGGGCTTAACATAGCTTATAAACATGATATTGAAAAAAGCTCTGAAGCTTTAGAGTCTGTAGCCTTAACGACGGATGCCGCTTTGTCGTCATGGGTAAAAGGTTGGGAAGATCGTGTAAATGCGGTTGCGACAAACCCTTTGTTATTAAAGCGAGCCATTAAACTAGAAAATATTGGCGCAGATAAAGAAGAGTTACTAGACAGTGAGCACTTAATTTGGTCTAGGGATGCATATGAACGTTACAGTGACTCTTTTGGGTCATTAGGTTTTTTTATTATTAGCTTAGATGGTAAAAATCTCGCGTCTAGCCGAGATGCAAACCTTGGTTTAACTAACATTGTAAAACGTATCTATCCTAATTTATTTAATGAAGCGATAAGCGGTAAAGTCGTCATAACCCCACCAATGCGCTCAGATGTTCCCTTGTTAAATCCCTTGGGGATTACCCGTTCAGATACTCCCACCATGTTTGTACTCAGTCCTATTATTCAAGATAACGGTGATATTACAGCAGTGTTATCGTTACGAATTGATCCATATTTAGAGTTCGCAAACTTAACCCAAAGTGGTGCTGTGGGCGATACTGGCGAGTCATACTTTGTTGATCACAAGGGCAGGATGTTATCTCACAGTCGCCATGAAGATAAATTAGTTTCGCTTGGCTTATTAGAGCCTGGTCAAATGTCAGTACTTAATCTTTATGTCACTAACCCTCAGCGAGAGTTAACGCCAGATGAACCCGCCGCCGAAAGTCATAATGAAAGACGTTTAACCTATGCTGCTGAGCAAGTGAGTTCGCAAAATAACGGTAACTCTTTTAAAAGTTATCGAAACTATTTAGGTGTCGAAGTTATCGGTGCTTGGAAGTGGGATGAGCGATACGGTTTCGGCATTGTGACAGAAATGAGTATTGACGAAGCGAGCAGTAATTTTCAATATTTCAAAAATATCATTATTACCCTAATTTGCATTATTGCTTTGTCTTGTTTATTGCTCACGTCTGCCAGTTTGTGGCTGAGTCGTCATGTATTGCAGCGATTGCAAATCAATAATGAAAAACTAGAAAAAACCATTTCGATTAGAACCAAAGATCTGCAAGAACGTGAAAATAGGTTATGGGATTTATATGAAAACTCGCCTGTAGCTTATGCCACCTTAGATAAAAATGGCAATTTTACCAAGCATAATAAGCAGTTTGCTGAAATAACCGGTCATGACCGTGAAGCATTTGCGACATTGCAATGGATGGATGTATTAGCAACAGATGATGGTGAGGGTAAACAGATTTTTGAATCGGCATTACAAGGTGAAGGTACCTCAGATGCGAGATTGTATTTACACACTCACTCAAGTGGCGCGTTAGCGGTGTCATTATCGGTACGAACCGAGTTTCATCCCGATGGGAGTCTAGCTGAGATCCGTTTAGCGCTACTCGATGTCAACGAACAAGAGACTGTTAGGGCTGAAATGCTCAAGAATCAGCAGCAATATCAGACCTTAGTTGAGAATATACAAGGAGCAGTATTTCGTTGTAATTACGTCGATTTGAAGAAAAATAACTTTACCGTTTTTTATATTAGCCCGAATTTTGAACATATTACCGGTTATCCAGTGAGTGACTTTATTGGTAAGAACCCTGTAAGGCGTTTCGTTGATTTGGCAGTAGGGAACGACGGCGAAGGTTTTTTTGAAAAGGTTCGCGAAGCTGCATTACAAAACGGCAAAGTATTACTCGATATGCGGATTATGAATCGCTCTGGCGAGTTACGTTATGTCCAGATTATGGCGAAATTCGAATTAACTGATAATGAGCAAGAATGCTATTTCGACGGTACAGTATTTGATATTACTGAACAGAAATTAGCTGAAAACTTATTACTTGATTCAGAGGAGAAGCTTGAAGTCGCAGCAAAAAGTGCTCAGATGGGAATGTGGGATTTTTATCCGAATCAAAATCGTGTTGTCGTTAATCGAATGTACAGCGAAATGCTGGGGTATCGCCAACTTGATGTTTGCGCCAACGAAGATAAATGGTCGCCATTAAAAAATGGTGTAGATACATTTGCATCGCTAGTTCACCCCGATGATGAAGCTGATATTTTTGACGCTAAGTCCATTGTTGAACACGACCCAAATCAGATTGTCCGTCAGGAATTCAGGTTGCTTCGACAAGACGGTAGCTATGACTGGATTTTAAGTATCGGTCAGACGTCAGAATTTGATGACAAAGGCATGCCTGAACGTATTAGTGGAGTACATATTAATGTTAACGCTGCAAAAGAATTGGAGCGTGAGTTAGCGGACGCCATTGCTGAGGCTGACAATGCTAATAAAGCAAAAGGTGATTTCTTAGCGAACATGAGTCATGAAATTCGTACGCCGATGAATGCGATTATTGGTATGTCTCACTTAGCGCTTGAAACAGAGTTAACCCGTCAGCAACGTAACTATATTGAAAAAACCAATAACTCAGCCCAATCATTATTGGGCATTATTAACGATATTCTTGATTTTTCTAAGATTGAAGCTGGCAAGTTAGATATTGAAAATATTGACCTAAGTATTGATGACTTACTTAATAATGTGAGTAATTTAATTGGTATAAAGGTGGCAGAGAAAGGACTAGAGCTGCTATTTGATATTGATGACAAGATCCCTGAAAACTTACTTGGCGATCCCTTACGAGTTGGCCAAGTATTAATTAATTTAGCCAATAATGCAGTTAAATTTACAGACAATGGCAATATCATTATCTCGGTGATGTTAGACAAGCTCACGTCAACTCAAGCTTATTTAACATTTTCTGTGAAAGACTCTGGTATTGGTATGAGCCTTGAGCAGCAATCGAGATTATTTAATGCCTTTTCACAAGCAGATGCTTCAACAACACGAAAATATGGCGGCACAGGTTTAGGTTTAGCCATATGTAAAAATCTAGCTGAATTGATGGGCGGCAGCATCACATTAAGTAGTGAAGTAGGGGTTGGGAGTACGTTCAATCTTTCTACTCCTTTTGATTTAAACCCAATTGCCTCTTCTCCTCGAAATGCAAATCATCATGTAAGTTTTGAAGGGAAGTCAGTATTGTTAGTCGATGATAACCAAGCTGCCCGTGAAGTGTTATCAAGCTTGTTGATGAGAGCGGGCATGAAAGTAAAAGCGCTTGAATCAGGCCAGGCAGCAATAGATTTAATTAATGCAGGTGAGCGGCCAGATGTGGCGATCGTCGATTGGCAAATGCCCGAAGTCAGTGGCTTAGATGTCGCACGCTTTATTGGCGAGCTTGAGCCTGAGATAAAGCCTAAGCTCATTATGATTACTGCATACGGCAAAGAAGACTTACTCATGAGTGCATCTGATGTGCACTTTGATAGTATTTTAACTAAGCCACAAACTCAGACTAATTTGGTGAAAACCTTATCTTACGTTCTGTCAGATGCTAGTCCTTATGCCGCAGATACCACCTCTAAAAGCGAATTTACACAAGCTTTAACTGATTTGGCTGGTGCCAGTGTGTTAATCGCTGAAGATAACGATTTGAATCAAGAATTGATTGAAGAACTATTAAACAGCAAACAAATTATCACCACGTTAGCTCAAAATGGGCAAGAAGCACTGGATTTGGCAGCCAAAGAAAATTTTGACGGTATTCTAATGGACTGCCAAATGCCTGTAATGGATGGGTATACAGCGGCATCAAAATTACGAGCCATTCCTGACAATGCTGATTTACCGATAATTGCGATGACTGCAAATGCTATGGCTGGCGATAGAGAAAAAGCCATAGCCTCTGGCATGAATGATCATATCCCTAAACCTATTGATGTAGAAGCAATGTTTATCACAATGGCTAAATGGATATCGCCAGCAAATCCTATTGATGTGAATAGCCTGACAATTGATAAAAATAACGATCATGATTTTGTTAATCAATTTAAATCGATAAATGCAGCGCAAGGTCTGCAAAGAACGCAAGGCGATGTAGCGCTTTACCGTAAACTGTTGGCAAAATTTGTTGCTGGGCAATCGGGTTTTGTGGGGGCTTTCACCCGTGCGATAGCAATTAACGATGAGACGTTAGCAATGCGACTTGTGCACACTTTAAAAGGTGTTGCAGGAATGATTGGCGCTGAACACGTAGCAGAATTAGCCGCTAAGCTTGAGCAAGAGTTAGCAGAGAGTAATGTTAAGACTGTTCTTATATTGGAAAAAGCGCTTAGTGAAGTATGCACAGAGATTAATAACTCAATGCCGACATTATCAGCTCAACAAAATAGTCTAACCTTAGATAAACCATTAGCGATTAAAACCTTATCAGCACTGATTACGATGCTTGAAAGCTTTGATATGGAAGCAACTGAGTATTTAGACGACCACGGTGATTGCTTGAATGTCGAGCCATTACTTCATAATTATAAATTATTAGAAAAGCAGTTAAGCGAATATGAATTAGATACGGCTATGGAAATAGCTAAGCAAATGATTGAGCAATTAAATCAACTTGATTCTTAGCTGACATTTTCGTCAGCACCTTGTTTACATAACATTAAGGGATAGGAGAACAGATGGAAAAACAAACGATATTGGTGGTAGACGATACTCCAGCAAATATTGATGTTCTCGCGGGTGTGCTGAAGGCTGATTATCATATCAAAATCGCCAAAAATGGTGAGCAAGCGCTGAAGATTGCTAGAGCGATTCCGTTGGATTTAATTTTACTCGACATAATGATGCCGGGAATAGATGGCTATGAGGTCTGTCAGGAATTAAAAGCGGATGAAAGAACTCACCATATACCTGTCATTTTTGTTACTGCGAAAATTTCAGCAGATGATGAAATTAAAGGACTAAATATTGGCGCCGCTGATTATATTACCAAACCGTTTAATCCTCCTATTGTTCAACGTCGCGTGCAGACTCAGTTAGCGCTGACAGATCAAAATCGTATGCTGGCGATAAAAGTGCAGCAAAAAACGGCTGAAATTGCGCAAAATCAACTCGATGTTATTAGAAAGCTTGGCCGAGCGGCTGAATACAAAGACAATGAAACAGGAATGCATGTTATTCGTATGAGCTACTACACGCATATTTTGGCGTTAGCAGCGGGTATCAATGAAGCAGATGCAGAAGTATTAATGCATGCAGCACCTATGCATGATGTTGGCAAAATTGGCGTCTCAGATGCCATTTTAAAAAAGCCTGGCAAATTAACCGCTGAAGAATTTGATGAAATGAAACATCATTGTGTCATTGGAGCTGAAATACTTGGCGATAATGATTCACCTCTTTTAAAAATCGCACAAGAGGTGGCATTGACTCATCATGAAAAGTGGGACGGAACAGGTTATCCCAATGGACTGAAAGGTGAAGAAATTCCACTTTATGGCCGGATTGTGGCTGTGGCAGATGTATTTGATGCTTTGACCAGTGAGCGCCCTTATAAAAAACCTTGGTCAGTTGAGGAAGCTGTAGCCTTACTTGAACGAGAAGCGGGCAGTCACTTTGAGCCTAAATTAGTGCAATTGTTTGTTGAAAATATTGAGCAAATTGTAGAAATTAAGGCTAAATTTAGAGATGAAGGTTAATTAGGTTGGTGTAACTGGCAGATGTATTAACAGGTTGGCATAAAATGGTAACTAATGTCAGATAACCAAGATTATACTTGTTGCATATCAAGTCGTTGAGAAGCAGCTGTTCAATCAATTAGTGCTAATAGTATTTCAAGTCATTTTTTGATGAAGCCGAGCCAATATTAGGGTAAGTCATCGCTCAACGTGCATTAAAAATACAGTGACTGATGTCATAAAACTTTGCAATTTACTCCATAGAGGAAAACACCTATGTCTACGACTTTATTCAGTAAAAAATGTCTTTTAGCTGCAGTGATGGTACCGGCTTTACTTACGGGTTGTGCTACAGGCGACACACCTGAGTCAAAAAAAGCCAATGCGCGTAAAGAAACACAAGCGGCATTACAAGAAATTTATGCTGAACATAGTGGTGCTAAAACAGCAGTTGCACAATCTGTTGGCTATGTTGTTTGTACGGGGAGCAACAGTTACTTATTTGCTCTTTCTACTGGCGGTGGTGTGTGTGTATTAACGTCAAATGGACAAAACTCTTATTATCGTTTTGCTACAGGTGGTGTTGGCGCTGGTAT
>BCQL01000105.1_pt1 | contig 12209 bp, 9 predicted proteins | sample 1008151 | NCBI WGS metagenome assembly BCQL01 (sample SAMD00035459, study PRJDB4067) | museum specimen metagenome | biome: marine biome; feature: sea shore; material: organic material | host: Otohimella japonica | place: Japan:Kanagawa | collected 1927
GAACTGGTTGTAACGGTTAAGCAAAGCGCAGATACCTTGCACCATACCTCGTCTTCATTTGCCGATGAAACACAGCAAAGCGCCGAGCAAATAGATCAACAATATGTCTCTTTAGACTCTGTTGCGACTGCGATGGAAGAAATGACGGCATCGTCGTTAGAGGTATCAAACATTGCTAAAAACGCCACTCAGCAAGTTGAGCAAGATTCTGAATACACTAAGCAAAGCTACAATCGTGTAAAAAGAGCAATCGAAGAGATTGAGCAATTATCAACATACATTGAAAAAACCTCAGACTCCGTAGGCAGCTTGAAAGAAAACGCGACCAAAATTAATGAAGTGATTACTACCATTAATGCTATTTCAGAACAAACGAACCTATTGGCATTAAATGCCGCTATTGAAGCAGCTAGAGCGGGTGAAATGGGACGAGGCTTTGCCGTCGTTGCAGACGAAGTCCGTACCTTAGCCAGTCGTACACAATCAGCAACGGTTGAAATCCAGAGCATGATTGAGCAATTGCAATCTGAAACCCTTAACATTGATAGCATTACCCAAGATACAGTTAAGCAAGCGCAAAGTAGCAGTGATTTAATTGCCAACATTGGGACAGACGTGAACTCAATTGCCGAGTCTTCTCGTTCGATTATGGACATGAGTTTCCATATTTCAACCTCTTCAGAAGAACAAAGCGCGGTGGCAAACGATATTGCTAAAGAGCTGACGGAAATTCGTGTTAAGTCTAATACCATCAGAGATCTTGCTAATCAGTCATCAAGTGGTGTTGCTGATTTATCTGAAGCATCAGCCAACTTAGGCCGAATTTTAAGTAACTATCAAACAGCCTAAATAGGTTTGATAACGGTGTATGCTTTAAAGCTCAAACATCGACAGGCCAAAGCCTTATAACAAAAATGCCGATAGCATCAACTATCGGCATTTTTTATGAAACTGCTTCCATTCGCAGTAATGTTATTGGCACTCTACGAAAGATTACAATTGGTGTAATGTATAGCCAAACTGACTTTGGCTATCTTGGGTAAGTACAAAGCTGTAATTCGTGTCACCATCAAAACTGATTAAATCAGACTGGTATAGCAAGGTCTGTGTGCCGTTATCAGATTCATATACGACATTTATTTCATAATCATCTTGCGGCATAACCAAGCTATCTTGCTCTTCAAAATCGAGGTTTTCAATGGTGTATTGTGCTGACTCAATGGTTTCAGTGCTGCTGACAAAGTACACAATCACATCATCGTAATCTTGAGATAGGTTAGCGACATCAACATTATATTCATAAGCTCTTGGACGAAGGTCATGCTCTATCACCATGCCTTTGACGGTATCATCTCGATACAACAATAAAGTGCGGATGTCGTCTTGGTTAAACGTCACAAGCACATTGTCTAAAATGACTTCGCTAGTCTCCGCATTGGTTACCGTCACACCATAATCATTAAACCCTGTTTGCGAATACTCACTGGTAGTAAATGGCGTAATGTCTTTCAAATAGTGGGACTCTAATTTACTTACGACATCAATATCTAACGTGGTATCTTCTAAACCATTGAACACTCTAAAGTCGGCCGTTGAATCAATATTGGTGTAAGTCACAGGGGTTGATGTTGAATCAACACTGTCCAAAGTGATTTTTAAATCGCCAGAGCCAAAACTATTTCTTAGAACAAACTTATAAACCGTTTCACTGGTTAAGCTCATGCTATCAGTGGTATAAACCACGTTATCTGTGCCCTGCTCTGTCAGGTAAATGATGTACTCATCGGTATTTAGCATCAGCTCTGAGGTATAACCACCGTAGTTGATACTGCCTATCATAGTGGCATCTTGATAACTGTCACTATCAAGCGAGATATAGGCGTCATAAGCGTTATCTTCACTGGTTACATTGGCAACCAATACCTGCATTTTACTGTCGTCACTATCCTCGTCATCATTGATATCATCCATATCACTGCGATCATATTCGATATCTAATAACTCAGGTGAAACATAATCACCGTAAAGCACATATAAGTGATTTGCCTCATTACTCAAACTGATCGTCTGACTATAAATACTGACAGTATCCTCATATTCATCCAGACCATAGATTTCCATATCAACACTACCCGTGTCATATCCGTAACGTGGCATTGCATCACCAAATTCAACGTCGGTGTATTGGTAGTCATCTAAAACTAATGATGTCGCTGTGCTATCCGCTGAGGCATTATAAAATTGTACGTACGCAACAGAATCCGAATCATCATCACTGCTGCCATCAATCGAATCACATGCTGCTAATGAAACACTTCCCAAGCAAACCATCATCAAACTACATACATTTTTGTTAAACATACTCACTCCATTAACTGTTTAATTACATTCTCAGGAGATAGGACAGAGCACGGATGTAATTGACCGTAAAGAAGTGTAAAGATGATAAAGCCTGCGTAAATGGCTATTTATTCGGGGAACTCAACTATTTTAAAGATATAAAAAAGCACCGCCTAAGCAGTGCTTTAATGGGTTAAGTCAACAATTGGCTTAACTACCAGCGATTTTCATATCACTTAATAAAATACCGCCAGTACGAATAGAAGAGCGTAAATCTTGATCTTTCGCGACAGCTTGAATTCCCATAAACATATCTTTTAAATTACCTGCAATGGTAATTTCTTCAACAGGGAATTGAATCTCGCCGTTTTCAACATAAAATCCAGCAGCACCACGTGAATAATCACCTGTGACCATATTCACGCCTTGCCCCATTACTTCCGTCACAATTAACCCTGTGCCCATTTGCTTAATGAGCTCATCAAAGGTTTGGCCTGTATGACTTAATGTCCAGTTATAAATGCCACCAGCATGACCCGTATTAGTTAGGCCAAGTTTACGTGCAGAATAGCTAGTTAAGAGGTACGTTTCTAATTGACCACGATCAATGATCTGACGCTGTTGTGTCGCCACCCCTTCACTATCATAGTTAGCACTAGCAAGTGCACCAATCAAATGCGGGTTTTCTTCAATACTAAACCATTCAGGGAATAGTTGGGTATGGATAGAGTCTTGTAAAAAGCTTGATTTACGATACAAGCTACTCCCACTAATAGCCCCCACTAAATGCCCTATGAGTCCTGTCGCAATTTCTGGAGAAAACAATACAGGCAAGTTTGCCGTAGGGATCTTACGTGCATTTAAGCGATTTAATGTCTTATTTGCAGCCAATAAACCAACCGACTCTGGTGTCATTAACTCATTATATTTACGGGCAATGGTGTAATCGTAATCACGTTGCATATTGCCATCGGCTTCTTCACCAATAACGACACAACTTAAACTATAGCGAGAGCTACAATAGCCGTTTAAAAAGCCATGACTATTCCCGTAAACCTTTGCTGCAGTATGAGCGTTAGCGGTTGCACCGTCAGAATGTTTCACTTGTTCATCAACTGACAAACTGGCTTCTTCGGCACGTATAGCAAGCTGTGCTAACTCATCAGGTGAAATGTCTTGTGGATGGTATAAGTCTAAATCACGAATGGTTTCTGCCATAAGCGCTTTATCAGCAAGACCGCTAAATGGATCAGATGAAGTGTACTTTGCGATATCATCAGCGGCCTTAACGGCGACAGCAATCGCTTCAGGACTTAAATCTGACGTGGATGAACTGCCTTTACAGCCATCACGATAAACCGTAATACCTAGTGCGCCATCTTTATTAAATTCAACCGTTTCAACTTCCTTTTCACGGGTTGAAACCGATAAGCCTTGCTGCTTACTTATCGCCACTTCTGCAGCACTGGTGCCTAATTTTTTAGCATGCTCTAATGCAACAGCAACGGCATCTTTTAGCGCCGCTAATTCAGTATCAATTTTATTGGTAGACACACACTTACTCTTCAGTTTCCATTGTTGGCACTAGCATATCAAATTCAAAACTGTATTGATAACCATCAAAACAAGGATTTAAGCGCACAAATTGCCTTAAATAAACTAACCTTTAGTTATCATGTTGAATTATCACTTAATGAACACAAATAGATTTACGCAAAATTGACGACTTAGCCGTTATTCAGTGGCCGCAATGCCCCTTGAAGTGTTATTATTCACGGATATTTATTAGAGGTTATTTACTATGAAAATTGTTGGCGATTCCGACCACTTCCATCAGCCATATGACAATGACGATGATTACGTCAGCAGAACAGAGTTCAAAAAAGAAAGTGAGGAAGCTCAAGCGCTTGGCATGCGTCTTATTGCCCTAAGTAAATCACAGCTAGACAAAGTTGGTTTAGACGAATTTTTATATGATGCTGTACTAAAAACAAAAAGCATCAAACCTAAAACAGAAGCTTACCGTCGTCACCTTCAGTACATCGGTAAACTTATGCGCGGATTCGATCACGAACCAATTATTACAGCGCTTGATAACGTATTGAATAAAAACAACAATGAAACTGCTCAAGTACAAATTATTGAGAAGTTACGTGCTCGTTTACTTGAAAACCCAAATGAGGAAGTAGAAGCATTATTAGCTGACAACCCTGCATTTGAACGTCAAAAGTTACGTCAACTGATTCGCCAAGCAAATAAAGAACTCACTAAGAGTCCTGATGCAGAATCAAAATCTCACAAAGAACTATTCAAATACTTACGCGCTGGTTTAGCAGACTAAATATACTCATACAGGGATGTTGCTGATGCTACTAAAAAAAATAAAATACGCACTACCTTTATCAATCGCTTCACTTGGTTTTCTCATCGGTTGTAATGGCCCTTCAGATGACAATGGTGATAACGGAGGAGAGGACGGCAGTTATAGCATTAGTGTTAGCTACCAAACGGTAGTAAACGGACAATGTGATGCAGCCACCGACTCACTCACTTTTGATATCAACGAAAGTTTTTGTGCAGTAGCCCATTTAACACTTTCTAATAGTGATGTTAGTGGTGCGATTATCAACTTTTCACCTGACTTTGGTGAAGCAAGTGCAGATAGTAAGCTCACTGACAGCGATGGCTTAGCAAGCGTTTTTATTAGTTCAAGTGGCGATGTCGGTGCTGGCAGCCTTTTAGTCAGCCATACACCAACTGATGCAGATAGCGTTACAGCAACCCGTAATTATCAATTCGAAGACACCAATACAGTCCCGACACCTGACACCATTTCTGTGGTTTCTAGCATTACTCAAGCAGGTCAAACGATAACCAGTTTCAAAATTGATGATGCTGTTATCTTAACGGCCAATGTGCTCGACGGCACTAACCAACCCATCGTCAATCAGCTAGTAACATTCCAAGCAGGTAATGCGAGTTTATCTCCAAACACAGCACTCACATCAGCAGAAGGTGTAGCGACAATAAGCTATACTGCATCGACTGAAGAGCTAGGTGCCTACACCTTAGTAGCCAGTACTGAATTTAATGGTGAAACTGTATCAGGCACCAGTGCATATGAAGTCCTTGCCGGTGATGAAGTGATACCTGATGGTACGCTCAAGTTTGGTTATATTGATGACAGTAATACTTTCCACGAAAATCAGTTAGGCTCAACATTAATTGCAGATACTGACGGCGATTACGTTATTGGTGCGGGCGCAAGCTTTGGCGTGATAGCTGATATTATTGTAGAAGCCGATGACGGCAGCTTTGCACCTTTACAAACCCCAACCAGCATTTCATTCACCTCTGATTGTGTCGCCAGTACTGATGCCAGTATAGACTCTCCTGTGACCACTTCTGCAGGGCGTGCAAGTTCAACATACCAAGATACAAGCTGCAGCGGCAATAGTGTTCGTAGTGAGCAAATTGTGGCTTCAGCGGTTGTTGGTAGCGAAACTTTTAGTGCAACATTTGATTTTTCCTTAGAACGCCAAACGCTTGGTAGCCTAAGCTTTATATCTGCCGAACCTACACAAATTCGTATTAAAGGCGCAGGCGGAACTGGCTCAACAGAAACGTCATTAGTGACATTTTTAATAAGTAGTGCCAGCGGTCAGCCTGCTGCCCAGCAATCTGTTGACTTCAGCTTAGATACCATTGTGGGTGGGCTAAGCTTTTCAAATGGTGAGATTACCAGTGAAGCAACCAGCAATAGTGAGGGGTTAGTTACCGTGACTGTTCAGTCTGGCACTATCCCTACCCCTGTGCGTGTGCTTGCCTCTGCAACCGACAGCGATACGGGTGATGTCATCACAACGCAGTCTGAGCAACTAACCGTGAATACCGGTTTACCTCAGCAATTAGGCTTTAGCATTTCTCCTTCGTTATTTAACCCGGAGGCGGGAAACAATAACGGTGAAGAAGTCACCATAACAGTATTTGCATCAGACAGCTTTGGTAACCCAGCACCTGATGACACTACGGTCAACTTCACAACTGAAGGTGGCCAAATCCAGCCTTCATGCTCAACGGTTAATGGGACTTGTTCTGTGATATGGACATCAGCCGATCCACGACCAGCTGATCATCGTGTAACAGTGCTCGCTTACGCGTTAGGACATGAAACTTTCTTTGATACTAACGGCAATAACATCTTTGATGATGCTGATGGAACAGCCATAGCTAATGCTTGTTTAGATAGCGCAGGTGCTCCTATCGCTTGTACTGGTAATGGCATGGACAGGGAAACCTATCATCAAAGTGGCTTTAGCGATTTAGGTGATGCCTTTAGAGATGATGATGAAGTCGGTGTTTATGTTTCTGGCAAACCGTTTTTCAATGCTGAAGGCAATACAAGTTACTCTGGCCCAGATGGTAAATTCAATGGACCCCAATGCGAAGGCAGTCTTTGTGGTGAAGGCCAAGCGAACAAAACTTACATTCGTGCAGCCACTGTACTGACCATGTCAGGTTCAGCCGCTAATATTATCGCTACCGACGTGGATAGAAATCCAGTGACTAATTTAGTCTTGGCACCTGAAGCAATGCAGACAGTATTAGTGGAGCTATATGACAGTGCTAGACAGGTCATGCCAGCAGGATCGACATTAACGGTGACAGCCATAAATGGGACGATCAACTTCGAGGGTTATACCGTTCCTAACACGACGTGTTATAGCTTCGCAGCTAATGATGCAAGCCATGCCTGTGATGAAGTTGCCACTAAGTTTACCTACACAGCTGCTGATGAAGTGGGTCAAGACTCTATTACATTAACAGTGACAACCCCAGGTGGTTTGATTACGAAAACGGACCTAAGTGTCACTGTGCAGTGATATCTTATAATAGGGTAATAGTTTAACAGGGCTAATGCCTTGTGCCATAAGCTAGTGTCATCAAGCTTACCCCGTAAATCACCCACTATCTAGAAGCTCGCCTCGGCGAGCTTCTTATTATTGAAATATCATAAAACTAGGATATACTCTTTCGCAATTGGGAAAACAGGGTTCGTTTTCTTACGGTTTAATACTCAAAATTAAATCTAAAAAACCGCTTAAAAGGATATTTAAATGCGTACTACCGCTATTTTAGCCACACTTGCTGGCTGCGCTTTACTCACTGCATGTGCATCAACTCAACCTATCGTTGCTCAAGAGAAAACTGTTGAGTTTGAAGGACAAACTTTGGTCTTCTCAGGTATCTATGATACTGAAAAAAATAAACTTGAACTGTCAGTTAATGGCGATCCGCTAATGAAAGGGCGCTTTCCACCATACACACCAACTCAAAACCTAAAGAGTAAGTATCGAGATTTAAAAATCGAAGGTAAATGCTATTTTGGTTCGGTATTAGGCGATCAAGGTGGTGCATTTGGTGCCGTTGCTGGAATCATTCAATCTTCAAAATCAAGCACAGGCGACAAGTGCGAAATGCTTGTAAACAACAAGCCTGTTGAAAACCTGTATTTCTAAAACATCACCATAAGCTGTAATAACGAACCCAATCTTTACAATGCATTGTAGGCTAGTTCAGCTGCACCATGCTGGTGCACTGAACTAGACTTATAAGCCCTTAACACACTGAATAAAGGCAGTTAAAGCACTCAAGCGACTTGGCTTGGCAATTGCTTATTTCTTGCTTTCATTATACGAGTCCATCATGTTACCACTGCATACGTCCCTTAGAGGACTACGTTGTTTTTGTATTGCAGCCGAATGCCTTAGCTTTAAAGAAACGGCAAATCAATTATTCCTCACGCCTTCAGCAGTGAGCCATCAAATCAAGCAATTAGAGCAAAACCTGCAACAACCTCTTTTTATACGCCAAACGCGGGCAATCAAGCTCACTGATGCGGGTAAGCAGTTTTATCAGCAAGTTGCACCTGTCATGGTAAAACTTTCAGAAACCGTAAACCAATTCGCACAAACAAATACCACTTTAGAGGTAAGCATTTCGATGCCAGAGTTTTTTGCCAGTGAGTTATTTGTCCCTCAACTTATCGGCTGGTCTCAAGAATACCCGCAGATAAATTTAAAATTAGACACAGTAAAAACTAGGGCGGCACAAACTGGACAAACCGACCTATCAATTGTTCTGTCAGGTTCTAAACAACAAGATCAGCATAGTCATGAATTATTTCCGCTAAAGTACATCCCAGCCTGCAACCCTCACCAATTTCAGCAGTTGCATTCTCAAGGACTATCGGTGATATCTAAAGTCCCATTAATTGTTCATCAAGCAAGACCTCATTCATGGGAACAGTGGGCAGAATCAGTTAACTTACCGCATTTTTCGCCAAAACAAGTGATTCAACTGGACAGTATGTTTAGCGTTGCTCGGGCAGCAGAGCAAGGTATTGGCATCGCACTTATCCCAATGCCTATCAGTAAAGCATGGTTTGAAAATGGCAGTTTAGTGGCACTCTTTAATGAAGCCTTAAATAGTCATGATAAATACTACTTACTGCAACACGGGCAAAGTGAAGCAAGAATGGAGGTCCAGCAATTAATAGATTGGACGGTTGCCCGCTTTGGCCAACAATAATCAGGCTAGCGCGGCTAATAAGTGAAAAAATCTCATCTATCACAATGAATTTTCTCGTTTGTCAGCCAAGCAGATATTCCCTAAATTAGCCACGTAGCAACCCGCTACTACCTATAAAGGAATATACAATGAAAACATTACCTACTCTTATCGCAGCAAGCTTATTACTTGCAAGCTCACCCATGGTTATGGCTGATGCCGCTGAAAATAGTCGTTATAAAATGGTGCTTATTGAAGACACTCCAGGCGTAGATGCTATTCAATCAGGCGACTTAATTGAAGGCATTGAGTTAACGAAATCAGCAAAGCACTCAGCCATTGATACCTATACTCGTAACCTCAACTTATGCGTGGGATATACTAAGTTATCTCAATTTGATATTGCTGAAAAAGCGTGTAGTGATGCCGTTAGAATGGCAGTCAATGAAGAAACATTACCGTCGATGAGAATGCGCGCATATGCTTTTAATAACCGAGGCGTAATGAAAGTGCTGGCAAATGATAATATTGGTGCATTAGAAGACTTTAGACAAGCCGCAAAAGCGACTAAAGACCCGATTTATAAGCAAAATCTGACTCGTTTAGAAGCTGCACTTAATAGCCTAGAAACGGGGACCTTATAATTTGGAAGATGACCAACAGCGACAGCAAAGCTTACTCTGTCGACAACCAGTGAATGTGGAACCAATAGGCATTAAGTGGACACTTTAATGCCTATTTTTTTACTTAACCATTCTCCGTTTTCAGCCGTTGCTTCACACCAATAAAAGCCAATAACAGAAATAGCACAAACAGGGTCCACATATGTATCCATAAAGGTAATACACTCGTCCAACCTGCGCCCATTTGACTTAACTCTAACATAGCCATAATAGCTGGTACGGCAGGAATCACTTGGGATAATTGCACCAAAAGATCAGGAATTAATGCGATAGGCCACACAAAGCCAGACACAAATAAAATGGGCATCGACACTAACAGCAAGACTTGTGTCGGTAACTCTCGCCTTACAAATAGACTACTTAACGCAATGCCACATGCCGCAGTGGATAAAATAAACGGCACCATCAATAAGGCCACCTCAGTTAAAGTCGCTTGCACACTGACATCGTACCAATAAAAGCAATAACCTAGATAAAAGCTCGCAAACAAAGCATAAATGGCGCTAAAAACAGTCAAACGTGCGCCAATTAATGCCATAGGTGAAACGTGATTCCAATAGCCCTTTTTGCGCCATTGTCCTGCCCCTAAAATCCCCGTACCAATCAATAACGTTTGGTGCAAAATTAGTAAAAACAATCCAGGCACCACATACGGGGTGTAACCTAAACTGGGATTAAATGCAGGGACGCTATTAATATTGACTGAATGTAAACTTTGCTCAGCTTGCTGTGGGTTTTCTCCTCGTGCTAACAACCCCACTAACTGAATTTGCCGACCCGCATCCATGCCTGCACTAATTAATCCTTCAGCAACAGCTGAATAAATTAAAAAATAGCTCGCATCGCCACCGTAACTTAAGGTGGCTCCTTTACCGAGTAATAAATTACGCCTAAACCCTTCTGGAATGACTAATAAACCATGGGCTTTCGACTCTGATATCCATTGCTGTGCAATATCAATACTGCCCACCTGAGCAACGATAGTAATTTTGGGAGAAGCATCTGCATGTCTAAGCAACTGGCGACTTAATGAAGAGTTGTCGTGATCAACCACAACCACTTGTTGTTGAGTCGGAACTTGGTTCAGATAAGGGAGAGGATAAAGCACCGAGTAAAACAGCACGCCACCAAACATGGTCACGACTATGGCTTTATCCGCTAAAATGGCTTTTAGCTCTACAAATAGCAGTTGCAACCAGCTCATGACTTGACCCCTACAGCTTCACCTTGTGACGTTGTAGTCAGCGCAATTTGCTTATTCCAAATAACACGATGTAACCCCCAAGCTAACGCTAAAACGATAATAAAGTAGCCATAAGAAATACTTTGCTGCAATACCTGAAGCGCACCAGCGCCGTAGCTGATAATACTGACATGAGAGTCGATATAATGACTAGAAGGCATAATTAAACGCCACCACTGCGCTAACTCTGGCATATCATTGACAGGAAAAGTGATCCCCATAAATGCAAAAGCTGGGGCGAATAAAGCGGTGCAAAAACTGACGCTTCTCGCTGGTTCACGCATCAATAAAAATACCAAAATAACCAAGGTCCACAATGCTAAAAACATCATTGCTTGCGCTGCTATCAGTAACAATAGATTACCTGCAATCGGTAAACGCAACACGCCGTATAACCACGCTAAGATAAAGCCACCATGCACTAACATTACAGGGGTATAAAACAACACTTTAGCGCCAACATGCCGCCAAAATTTTGCTGGTAATAAATACTGTTCGCCTTGACGAATGAGGCTGTCGTTTAATGAGTTTACAAATACCATCATTGCCAAAAGCTGCAATAAGGCGATTAACACAGGAGGAACCAAAAATCCCACGTAATTGTTGTTACGGTTAAACAAGGCCGTGGTTTGACTGGTGACAGGACTTAAGTTGACCGCAACCGTTGCACGATTAGCACCATTGAGAAGCTGCTTCATACCAGCCACTTCCATGAGTCCAGCGCCTACACTCAGCTGTAACTGACTCGATAATAGTTTCCCGACTAATAAAAACTGACTGTTATAACGAATATCGACGGTGGGACTGCTACCCGTTAACAACTTACGCTTAAACTCATGCGGAAACACAACCACAGCGTAAACTTCTGCTTGAGTCATCGCAGCCTTTGCATCAGCAAACTGAGTATAGGTAATAGGCTTAATTACGGCATTAGCGGCTAAATTACGGGTTAAGGTTCGAGTAAGTTGGCTATTATCTTGATCAACCACAGCCACAGGCAGTTGCCGAGGTAACCCAGCACTGAATAACCACCACAAGCACAAAATACTGATTAACGGAATATATGTCACCAAAGCCAGTTGCCAGGGTGAACACCATAAGCGTTTCAATTCTTGTTTTAGTAAAACCCGCATCTTCGCACCTTAGTCATAAGAAGCACCTTAATCAGTTTGTAACTAATGATGCTAATTGACACTTAACAGCACAGACATGCCGACTCTTAAATCTGCAATCGGGCGATTGGGGCGTAACTCAACTTCAAAGGTACGCATATCAAAGTCATGGCCACTTTCAGTGGATCGCCAAGTAGCAAAACTGCCCATCACGCTAATATGCGCAATGGTAAAGTCCTCAGTAACCTTTAATGCAGGAAT
>BCQL01000106.1_pt1 | contig 12164 bp, 9 predicted proteins | sample 1008151 | NCBI WGS metagenome assembly BCQL01 (sample SAMD00035459, study PRJDB4067) | museum specimen metagenome | biome: marine biome; feature: sea shore; material: organic material | host: Otohimella japonica | place: Japan:Kanagawa | collected 1927
CAATCAGACATTGTGACTTTTTATCAGCCATTGGTTGATCTTCAAACGGGTGCCCTTATTGGTTTTGAGGCACTAGCGAGATGGAACCACCCGGATAAGGGTATTTTGACGCCATCCCCTTTCGCCCTCTTGACCCGGCCTGAAACACATGGTGTTGCAGGACAAACAAGGAGACCTGCCCGCGATGTTACAACGGCTTTATGACTGGACGCTGAGCCTTGCGCAGCATCCGCACGCCCTCTGGGCGCTGGCGGCGATCTCATTTATTGAAAGTTCGTTTTTTCCCATACCTCCAGATATCATCATGATCCCAATGATCATCGCGCGCCCAAACCGCGCGTTCCTGATCGCAGGCATCTGTCTTGTATCCTCTGTCCTTGGCGGACTCTTTGGTTACGCCATTGGTGCATTCGCTTATGAGAGCATCGGCCAGCCCATCCTAGCCGCGCTTGGGAAAGGTGACGCGATGGAGGCATTCTCAACCCGGTTCAATGACGTGGGGTTCTGGGCCGTGCTGGTCGCTGGGGTTACGCCCTTTCCCTACAAGGTTATCACGATCATGTCCGGCTGGACGGCGATGCCGCTGGGCACTTTCCTTGTCACCTCTATCATTGCGCGCGGTTTGCGGTTCTTCATTGTTGCCGCTCTTTTGTGGAAGTTTGGCGCTCCGATCCGCGACTTCATTGAAAAGCGGTTGGGCCTGATGTTCACTCTCTTTGTCCTGCTCCTGATCGGCGGGTTTCTCGCGGTGAAAGTCCTATGACCCAGCGACACCTCATCGCACTGGCGACACTTGGTTCGCTCGCAGTGCTGCTGGGGGCTTATGGCTTTCAGCACATCGGCGGCCTGCCCCCCTGCAAACTTTGCCTTTGGCAACGTTGGCCCCATGCAGCGGCCATTGCGATTGGTGCGATTGTTTTGGCTGGTGGTTCTAAAGCCTTGGCGTGGCTTGGCGCTTTGGCTGCTGCAATTACCGGCGGCATCGGGGTCTATCATGCTGGGGTGGAATGGAAGTGGTGGCCGGGGCCGTCATCTTGCAGCGGCGGCGGCGCGGATCTCGGTGCATTAGACGGAAATGCGCTCTTGTCGCTCGACGGACCCACGGGCGTCGTCATGTGTGACGAGATCGTCTGGCAGTTTTTAGGCCTGTCCATGGCGGGATGGAACGCCGTCATTTCCTTTGGCCTCGCGGTCCTCTGGATCATGGCTGCACGCCGCGCTTAGCCTGCGCGCCGTGTTTTCAACAGCAGGTTTGTCTCGCTTGCCACAATCCCCTCAAGCCGCCTGATCCGAAACAGCGCGGTATCGAACTCTTCTAACGTCTCGGTACCAATCTCAACAATCACATCCCAGCGCCCGTTGGTGGAATGCACCGCAGTCACTTGGCCCATGCGTTGAAGTTGTTGTATCGTCTTCTCAGCGCCGCGCCCGGCAATTTCGAGCATCATCAGGCCGCGCACCGCATCGGGGCGCACATCTGATCGGGTCAGCACCGTGAAACCCGCAATCTCACCCCCTTGCACCAACTTATCGAGCCGCACGCGGACCGTGCTGCGGGTAATCCCAAGTTGGTCGGCAAGCTCTGACAAGGACGCGCGCCCATTGCGCTTGAGCGCCGCAATAAGATGACCATCCAAATGGTCCATTAAGATTTCTCACTTTGTTCATTTCATCACCATTTTGCACAATTTTATGGCTTAAACCACCCCCCTTTTGGCGCAAGACTGTAGGTATGACCCAAAAACACTGTATTCTGATTGGTGCGCCTGTGGACTGTGGCAAGCGGCGACGGGGCTGCCTGATGGGGCCGGATGCCTACCGTACCGCGGGCATGGCACAGGCAATTGCAGAGCTGGGCCATAGCGTTGAAGACATCGGGAATCTGGCACCAAAGACGGTCGACGTCGCGGCATCGCCTAACCCGATGATACACAAACTGGCCGAGAATGTGGGCTGGACGCAAACGCTGATGGAGGCCGCAGAAAAGGTGGCCCCGAAGGGCATGCCAATCTTTCTGGGCGGCGATCATGCGTTGGCTGCTGGCACTGTGGCAGGTATGGTGGCCTACGCAGCCCGGCAGAACCGTCCATTCTTTGCACTTTGGCTGGATGCACATAGCGACATCCACACGCTCGACACCACCGACAGCGGGAATTTGCATGGTACGCCCGTAGGTTACGTGACGGGCCGGAAAGGCTTTGACGCCTACCCGCCCCTGCCCGCAAAGGTCGAAACGCAGAATATCTGCATGATCGGTTTGCGCTCTGTTGATCCTGCAGAACGTGCGATCCTGTCAAAGGCGGACGTGGATCTTGTTGATATGCGGCGGATCGACGAAGAAGGGATCAGCGGGCCTTTGCATGCGTTCCTGGATCGTGTCGCTGCGGTGAGTGGTATGCTGCATGTCTCGCTTGATGTCGATTTTCTGGACCCTGCGATCGCCCCCGCTGTGGGCACGACTGTTCCCGGAGGTGCCACTGCGCGCGAGGGCCATCTGGTAATGGAAATCCTGTCTGACAGTGACCTTGTCACATCGCTCGACCTGGTTGAGCTGAACCCTTTTCTTGATGATCGCGGCAAAACCGCGAATCTGATGGTTGATTTGACCGCCTCCCTGTTGGGCCGGCGCGTGTTCGACCGCCCGACAAAGGATAAGTCATGAGCCTCAAGGCATCAGACCTGGCGATGGTGCCATTTGTGAGCGTCGATAACATGATGCGTCTGGTGCATCATGTGGGGATTATGACCTTTCTCGCGGACCTTGCGGGCGAGATCGAAAAGGACTTTGCCCGTTGGGAACTGTTCGACAAAACGCCGCGGGTGGGCAGCCATTCGGATGTGGGTGTGATTGAGCTGATGCCGACGTCGGACGGCCAGCAGTATGGCTTCAAATACGTCAACGGCCATCCTAAGAACATGAAAGAGGGCCTGCAAACGGTCACAGCATTCGGTGTACTGTCAGAGGTGGATACGGGCTATCCGGTCCTGTTTTCGGAAATGACGATCCTGACGGCCCTGCGCACTGGGGCCATGTCTGCGGTCGCCACAAAACATCTTGCCGCGCCGGACGCGGGAACCATGGCGATGATCGGCAATGGCGCGCAGTCAGAGTTCCAATGTCTGGCGATCAAGGCCGTCTGCGGGATAGAGACCATCCGCCTTTACGACATTGACAGCGCGGCTACCGAAAAATGTATGAAAAATCTGGCTGGTTTGGGCTTTCAGATCACCCCCTGCACGACGCCGGAGGAGGCGATTGAGGGCGCTGATGTGATCACCGTCGCAACCGCCGACAAGGATATGCAGGCGATCCTGACCGATAATATGGTCGGGGCGGGTGTGCATATCAACGCGATTGGCGGTGATTGCCCGGGCAAGACCGAACTGTACCGGGACATTGTCGGGCGTTCATCCGTCTTCGTCGAATACCCGCCACAAACCCGCATCGAAGGTGAAATCCAGCAGATGCCAGAGGATCACCCGGTGACCGCACTTTGGCAGGTGATCACCGGCCAGCAGGCCGGGCGCCAGTCGGCCAGCGCAGTAACCCTTTTTGATGGCGTTGGCTTTGCGATCGAGGACTTCAGTGCCCTGCGGTATGTGCATTCCAAAATCAAGGATACGCCTTTCTACATCGATCTGGACCTGATTGCAGACCCCGATGATCCGCGAGATTTGTTTGGTATGATCAAACGTGCAGGCTAAACCCTGTGCGCAGTCATGCATGAACGTAGCGCGGAAAAAAGCGTGGCCTCGCGGTCGACGCGATGTGGAGCGCGCAAGACCCTATAGCGTTTCGACGCTAAATTGAGACATAATGGATCACTTTTCGCGTGCGACCGAAGGGAGAGGCCGCGAATAAGTGATCCAAGGTTAAGTCGAAACGTTTTAGTGATCGTTGAATTCCCCGGTCACACTCCGCCATTCTCCTGGGCTAATCATCTTTCGGTGCACAAAGCGGACAGAGTGTAATCGTCCGTCGAGCTCCTGCGACCAAAAGCTAATAAATTTCAAAATTTTGTCATAATTCGGAGCAAGATCGTACTCTTACCAGACGCATGTATTCAGCACATGCGGAAAGTCGGGCATATGATAGAACATCTCGACCGTGGTCGGCCCAAAACCTTTCAGCATAAGTTCGGTTTCTGATGGCATGTCTACTCCTGCTTGTTTTTGCTTATAGGTATATGATTTCACAACACGTAAATACATAAACGATAACAATATCTACGCCATTTCCCATCAAACGGTGGGATAGGTTCAAAACCCAATCCCTGTGAGCTTGGCTATCATGTGAATAAGAAATGAACAATCTGGGTGCATTTGGCATGATGTAAGGATGCTCCATTGGGCCATGCTTGCCAAGCTGAAGCCGGAAGAAAACAACGGAGAGATGCAACTCTAGTGCTCAATGCAGCCATGGCTCTTGCGCCCTTTCAACAAACTCAATCGCGAAGTCGGGCTGAATATCCCAAGCCTTTGCCGCTACGCATGATCATTATGACGGATACGGGCCTTCCTATCTGGCGGCGGCGGGATAGGTTTGGGCCAAGACCAGTGAAGGCCCATCCGATGCCCAATGATCCCCTTGTTATCTTTACCCCCTCCGGCAAACGCGGGCATTTTCCTGTTGGCACACCTGTGCTTACTGCCGCCCGGCAATTGGGTGTGGACCTTGACAGCGTCTGCGGCGGGCGTGGCATCTGCTCGAAATGCCAGATCACGCCCTCTTACGGGGAATTCCCCAAACATGGGGTCACCGTGTCCGACAGCGCCCTGTCGGCCTGGAACAGCGTTGAACAGCGGTATGACGACAAGCGCGGCTTGAAAACCGGGCGCCGCCTGGGCTGTCAGGCCACCATCCAAAGCAACGTGGTCATTGACGTGCCCGCCGAAAGCCAGGTGCACAAACAGGTCGTGCGCAAACGGGCCGAGGCGCGCGATATCACCATGAATCCCTCGACCAAGCTTTATTATGTGGACGTGGCCGAGCCCGACATGCACGACCCTTCGGGCGATCTGGAACGGCTGGTTGCCGCCCTGCGTCGCGATTTTGATCTGCCCGATCTTGAGGCGGATCTTGGCGTCCTCAAAACCCTGCAAACGGCGCTGCGCAAGGGGGACTGGAAAGTCACCGTCGCCGTCCACCTTGGTGACGTAGTCTTCAGCCCACGCATCATCCACATCTGGCCGGGGTTCTACGACGGTACGCTTTATGGCCTCGCCGTCGATCTCGGCTCGACCACAATCGCCGCCCACCTGTGCGATCTGCAATCGGGCGAGGTTGTCACCTCTTCCGGCATCATGAACCCGCAAATCCGGTTTGGCGAAGACCTGATGAGCCGGGTCAGCTATGGCATGATGAACCCGACCGGATCGGACGAGATGACCGTGGCGGTGCGCGAAGGCATGAACGCCCTCTTCGTGCAGATCGCGGCAGAGGCCGAGATTAACCGCAATCTGATCGTAGATGCGGTCTTTGTCTGCAACCCGGTCATGCACCATCTGTTCCTTGGCATCGACGCCTACGAGCTGGGCCAGGCGCCCTTTGCGCTGGCCACGTCCGAGGCGATTTCGCTGCGCGCCTCCGAACTGGACCTAAACCTGCACCCCGCATCCCGCGTCTACTTGCTGCCCTGCATCGCAGGGCACGTGGGTGCTGATGCCGCCGCGGTCGCCCTCTCCGAAGCGCCGGACAAATCCGAAGACCTCGTGCTGGTCGTGGACGTGGGAACAAATGCCGAAATCCTGCTGGGGAACCGCGAGAAAGTACTCGCCTGCTCCTCGCCCACAGGCCCTGCGTTCGAGGGTGCGCAAATCACCAGCGGCCAGCGCGCCGCCCCCGGCGCAATTGAGCATGTGGAAATCGACCCTGTGACAAAGCTGCCGCGCTTCCAGGTCATCGGGTCAGAGCTGTGGTCCGACGAAGAAGGTTTTGATGCTGCAATCACCCAGACCGGCATCACGGGTATCTGCGGATCGGGCATTATCGAGGTGATTGCCGAAATGCGCATGGCAGGCATCGTCGATGGCCCGGGGCTCATCGGGTCAGCGGAACAAACCGGCTCGCCCAATTGCTTTGCCGATGGGCGCACGAATTCCTATCTGCTCTATGATGGCACCGAACAAGACGGCCCCAAGATCACCGTGACCAACACTGACATCCGGCAAATCCAGATGGCAAAGGCCGCGCTTTATTCCGGCGCGCGGCTGCTGATGGACAAGTTCGGCGTCGACAAGGTGGACCGCGTGGTGCTGGCCGGTGCCTTTGGCGCGCATATCAGCCCCAAACACGCCATGGTGCTGGGGATGATCCCCGACGCACCGCTGGACAAGGTCACCAGTGCAGGCAATGCTGCGGGTACCGGCGCGCGCATCGCGCTGCTCAACACTGCGGCGCGCACTGAGATCGAGGAGACCGTGCAGAACATCCACAAGATCGAAACGGCCATCGAACCGCGCTTTCAGGAACATTTTGTCAACGCCTCAAACATCCCCAACGCGGTAGAGCCCTTCCCGATCCTGGAAAGGATCGTGACCATTCCGGATGTGAACTATAATATGGGTGGGGGTGACGGCAGCAGAAGGCGCAGACGCCGACGATGAGTTATGCCTGAACCTTCAAGGGAATTTCCCGATTCAAGTTTTGGGCGGGACGTTATGGATTATAGCGTTTGACGAAATACCTGAAACATCAAGCATCACGTCACGCGTTGAAATCTTTGATTTCAGGCAGCGTTAGGTGATACAGGTTTTTCGCCAAACGCTTTAGCGATGTGAAAAGTCAAGATCGTGATCTTTATGTGAGCAGTAACATTACAAAAAAGGGGGACCCGAAGGTCCCCCACAGTTTCGCTGATCAGGCTCACTCATTATGTACCGCCCGGTTTGTTTGCCTGCGGCCTAATCCGCGCCAGGAGCGAGCGCACCCGCCCCGGAGCTCTTACGTGAATTTCTTCAACGCAAACTCGATAGATTTCTCTGACACTCCGAACACCTTCGCCAGCTTCGTCGTATCGGACCCATGAAGACTTTTCGCCGCCTCTAAGGCTCCATCACCGTACAATACGACAGCGGCAAATTCATTCGCCTCTTGTTCTTCTTTCGTATCGACATAGAAAGCAGCGTTGGAGCGATCTAAGAACATATCGGCGGCCAAGTAGTCCGAGCGATCTACATGCATGCGAAAGAAGTGACCCATTTCATGCAATACTGCCCAACGCTGGCTCTGCACGCTGTGGTGTTGATTGACTTGGATCTCAAAGCAATTGTCTGAAAATGCATCTCGCACAAGCCTGCCGGCCATTCCGCGCGGTAAGGCCATTGGCCGCACTGAGAACCCCAAAGATTCCGCCAGTGATTTGACTGACTTCGCTTTGCCATCAAGCCGCTGGGAAAGATTAAACTTTCTCAACTTGTCTCTTGCATCTCCATCGCCGCTAATGACTCGAAAAGTACGCATTTTCACTCACTCCTAGCTACAACCACTTGTCGAGCCACATGTATTACACTTCATACATGTCCCATTACGCACCAACGTGTAGTTTCCGCATTCGCCGCAAGGGTCGCCTTCATAACCCTGCATCTTGGCCTTGTCGCGGGCCGAAATCGTGGTCGCCGTGCCAGTTGCCACAACGCTTTTGCTGACCTCTGGCACCAGGGTCTGCAAGGCGGCAGACGCGTCGGTGCCGGTTGCGAATGCTGTCGCACCCGATGCGCCGCCCTGCAGGACCACCAGATCCTGTGGCATCCGCTTGCGCAGATAGCCAGTCGAGGAAATCTGCTTGAGCACTTCCAGCGATCGCGACGCCGCATTCTCGGTGGGTACTTGTATGTTGGACACACCCTCTTCCTCGCCCCGTCCGACATCATCAAAAGACGCGCCTTCCGGCTTGACATGTGCCAGGTCTGTTCGGTCGAGGTAGCTCACCGCGAGTTCGCGGAAGATGTAATCCAGGATCGAGGTCGCATTCTTGATGCTGTCGTTACCTTGCACCATGCCTGCGGGTTCGAACTTCGTGAAAGTGAAAGCATCGACGAACTCTTCAAGTGGCACACCATATTGCAGGCCCACAGAGACCGCGATGGCGAAGTTGTTCATCATCGCCCGGAACCCGGCACCCTCTTTGTGCATGTCGATGAAGATCTCGCCCAAGGCGCCATTTTCATACTCACCCGTGCGCAAGTAAACCTTATGCCCGCCCACGATAGCCTTTTGTGTGTACCCCTTGCGCCGCTGGGGCATCTTCTCGCGCTCGCGGTTGCGGACCTCTTGCACAATGATCTTTTCTACGATCTTTTCGGCCAAAACGGCCGCCTTTTCATGCGTGTTGCCGCTTTCGAGGGCTTCTGCCGCGTCATCATCATCTTCGACCAATGCGGCCGCCAGAGGCTGCGACAGTTTCGATCCATCACGGTAGAGCGCATTGGCCTTCACACCCAGCGACCAGGACAGCTCATAGGCCTTCTGACAATCTTCGATCGTTGCATCATTGGGCATATTGATGGTCTTGGAAATCGCGCCCGAAATGAAGGACTGTGCCGCGGCCATCATATAGATGTGGCTGTCAACACTCAGATAACGCGTACCTTTCTTGCCGCAGGGGTTGGCGCAGTCGAACACATGATAGTGCTCTTCCTTCAGATAAGGCGCCCCTTCAAGCGTCATGGTTCCGCAGACGTGATCATTGGCGGCATCAATGTCCCGCTTGGCATAGCCAAGGTGGCGCAGCAGGTCGAACGTTGGATCGCTCAGCTTTTCGGCAGGGATACCCAGCGTCTGGGTGCAGAATTCTTCGCCCAAGGTCCACTGGTTGAACACAAAGCGGATATCAAAGGCAGAGCCAAGTGCTGCTTCGATCTTGTCCAACTCCGCCTGACCAAAGCCATGGCCGATCAACGAGGTATGGTTGATCGCTGGTGCCTGCCCGATAGAACCGTGACCGACAGCATAAGCAATGATCTCTTCGATCTGCGCCGGGCCATAACCCAGTTTCCCCAATGCAGCTGGGACCGACTGGTTGATGATCTTGAAGTAACCGCCACCGGCGAGTTTCTTGAACTTGACCAATGCAAAATCAGGCTCGATCCCTGTCGTATCGCAATCCATGACAAGACCGATGGTCCCGGTGGGTGCAATCACGGACACCTGCGCGTTGCGGTAGCCGTGTTTTTTGCCAAGTGCCAACGCCTCATCCCACGCGGATGTGGCCAGGTCGATCAGGCTCTGGTCCGGGCAGTTGGCGTGATCCAGTGCCACGGGCTTCACATCGAGCTGGTCATAGCCGGTTGTCTCGCCGCGTGCGGCCTGCCGGTGATTCTTGATCACCCGCAGCATATGCTTGCTGTTCTTGGCATATCCGGGAAACGCGCCCAATTCGCCGGCCATTTCGGCCGATGTCGCATAAGATACACCGGTCATGATGGCCGTCAGGGCAGCGCCCATTGCGCGGCCTTCATCACTGTCATAGCCCAGCCCCATATTCATCAACAGACCGCCAATGTTGGCATAGCCCAATCCCAGCGTGCGGAAGTCATAGGACCGTTGCGCGATTTCCTTGGACGGGAATTGCGCCATCATCACGCTGATTTCCAACGTCACGGTCCACAGACGCGTGGCGTGCATGTAATCCTCGGCCTCGAACGCGCCATCCTTGTAGAAGGTCAGCAAGTTCATAGAGGCAAGGTTGCAGGCAGTGTCATCCAGAAACATATACTCAGAGCAGGGGTTCGATCCGCGAATCGCGCCATCTTCGGGGCATGTGTGCCAAGCGTTGACTGTATCGTGGTACTGAATGCCGGGATCGGCGCAGGCCCATGCAGCATGGCCCACCTGTTCCCACAGTTCCCGCGCCTTGATGATCTTGGCAACCTCACCGTTGCGACGGTTGATCAGTTTCCAGTCGGCATCGTCCTCGACGGCCTTGAGGAAGGCGTCGGTCACACGGATGGAATTGTTGGAGTTCTGGCCAGAGACGCTGGAATAGGCCTCTGAATCCCAATCCGTGTCGTAGGTCGGAAACGCGATGCTGCTGTATCCCTGTTTGGCATAATCCAGAACGCGTTTGATATACGTCTCTGGGATTGCGGACTTTTTAGCATCTCTTACAGCAGCGGCCAACGTGTCGTTGGTCTTTGGATCGTAAGCGCTGACCTCCTCTCCGTCCCAGGACTTGATCGCGGCAAAGATAGCGTTCAGGTAACGCGCATGCATCTTAGAGCCTGCGACAATCGACGCTACTTTCTGCTCTTCGATGACCTTCCAGTTGATGAATTCTTCGATGTCAGGGTGATCGGCGTCGACGATCACCATCTTGGCCGCGCGGCGTGTCGTCCCACCGGATTTGATTGCACCGGCAGCGCGGTCACCGATCTTCAAGAAGCCCATCAGACCGGATGATTTACCACCACCGGACAGCGCTTCACCCTCACCCCGCAACGATGAAAAGTTGGTGCCGGTGCCGGAACCATATTTGAACAGACGCGCCTCGCGCACCCAAAGGTCCATGATGCCGCCATCGTTCACCAGATCATCGCCAACAGACTGAATAAAGCAGGCGTGCGGCTGGGGGTGTTCGTAGGACGAGGCGGATTTTGTCAATTCACCTGTTTGGTAGTCGACATAGTGGTGCCCTTGCGCCGGACCGTCGATGCCGTAGGCCCAGTGCAGTCCTGTGTTGAACCACTGCGGGCTGTTGGGAGCTGCACGTTGCGTCGCCAGCATATAGCGCATCTCGTCAAAGTAGGCGCGCGCATCGTCCTCGGACGAAAAGTAACCGCCCTTCCAGCCCCAGTAGGTCCAGGCACCTGCCAACCGGTCGAACACCTGCTTGGCCGATGTCTCACCACCAAACGTCGCACCATTCGCGGGTTCGGACCGCCAAAGGAACGACGGCACGCCCTTTTCCTTCACGCGCTTCAGTGCGGATGGCACACCTGCCTTACGGAAATATTTTTGTGCGATAACATCAGAGGCGACCTGGCTCCATCCGGTGGGAATTTCGCAATCGTCGAGCTTGAAAACGATTGTGCCATCGGGGTTGCGGATCTCGGAGGTTGTCGACTTGAAACCCAAAGCGCCATAAGCGCCTTGATCCGCGGTCGTGAATTGACGTTCAATTTTCATTGGATCTGCCCCATCCTCTTTTTTTATATGTGCCGACGTTGCGGCTAAATTCCCAAAAGCGCCACACATCTGGCGCGCACTCAATGCGAACAAACAACTGCTGAGAAAGCCGTTTTTGCCCGATCCAACGATCAGGTTAACGTCAAAACGGTCCACCGATGGTGCACTCGTCTGCAAAGCAGTCCCCGTGCCGCTACCACATCTTGTGGGGTGATTGACGGCCCGCACAAGGTGACGCAACCACCCATGGTGGGTCAACGCATTTTTAACACAAAATGCGGATTAATTCGGTTGACGACGCATGGCAGCAGTTACCCCGCTAAGACCTGGTGATTCACGCACAGGATTGTCCACATCCTGAGGTCTGCCGTAACATCCCAGAAACCCTTTCAACCGGCAGGCTTAGCCCCAATTTTTTCAGTCACAACCTCAACGACTCGATCAGCGTGTTTGGTCGTGTTAAATTAAATTAACAAAAGATTAACGCAAGATCTCACCCCAAAAGACCGGGGACGCATGCGCATCTGGAAGGTGCAAATGAGAAACAAACATGGCGTACAATAGAATCATTGCCGGGACCCGGCATGACGTTTGACGCAAAGGTCGGACCCTGCCAGCACCAATGCAAAGCGACGCTTCTAGATTATCTTGTTGAAATGGTCGGGGCGGAGAGATTCGAACTCCCGACCCTCTGTTCCCAAAACAGATGCGCTACCAGGCTGCGCTACGCCCCGGACCATGGGTGTCTTTAGACCCACCAAACTGATTTGAAAAGCCCTAACCGCTGTTCTTTTCGTCGCAAGGCAAAATAGCATCTGCACCAAAGCTGGGGTGCTGCATGACATCGCCCGCAGAGATGCCAAGACGGCGCGACAGCCCGCCATTAATCTCAAGCACCATCTGGATGTCGTTTCCGCCGGGAATGGGTGTCAAATCACCAGGAACTGCGTTTGCGTGCACCCGCATCACTTCGCCTTGCGGGTTTGCAAAGAGCATATCCAATGGAATCAGGGTGTTCTTCATCCAGAAACTGACGGGC
>BCQL01000107.1_pt1 | contig 12058 bp, 8 predicted proteins | sample 1008151 | NCBI WGS metagenome assembly BCQL01 (sample SAMD00035459, study PRJDB4067) | museum specimen metagenome | biome: marine biome; feature: sea shore; material: organic material | host: Otohimella japonica | place: Japan:Kanagawa | collected 1927
ATCCAAAACCAACAACCATAAGCCCCATAATGGCTCCTGCACGGAAAGAAATTTGAAGTCCTTTATTTAAGGATGTACGGCAAGCGTTTGCAGTACGAGCTGATGCATTGGTGGCTGTCTTCATACCTAGGTAACCAGATACAGCTGACCATAAACCCCCGCTTAAAAATACAAAAGGAACTAATGGAGATTGAATTCCCATATAAGCTAGAACAGCTAATAAAATAAAGATAACGGCGAATACTTTAAACACAGCACTGTATTGGCGTTTAAGGTAAGCCATAGCGCCTACACGAACGTACCCGGCAATTTCTGCCATGCGATCTGTACCTTCGCTTTCCTTGTTAAGTTTTTTATAAAGAACATACTTTTTGTTTTCGATTCATTATAAATTTTAGCTGCTTTAGGTAAAAAATAATGACGGTTAGTGAGTTTTCTTGTGCAGGTATTGAATTAGCGTTATTTCGCTACCCTAAGCTGCAAGAGTCAAATCTGCAAGCTTGGGATGCCGCAGATGAGCACTTAATAAAACACCTTGTTGAAACCGCACATATTCCAGCTAATACTGCTATTTTGAATGACAACTTCGGCGCACTTCAATGCTGCCTCACTCGTTTAGATAACACCTGGCCGTTGTGGATTGAAACTGATGCTAAAACCAGTTTACTTGGCGCAGAGTACAACCTCAGCGCTAATGAGTTGGCACCAACGAACATCAGCCGCCTTAATAGCCGAGAGCAACTGCCTAATGACATTAAATTGGTCATTGTTAAACTGCCTAAAAATCTGACTTATTTTACTCAGCAATTACAACGTTTATCGCAAGTATTAGCTGAGGGAACTCAAATTCTAATTAGTGCTAAAGCAAAGAATATTAATAAATCATTACTTGGCCTCATTGAACAAAATTTAGGCCCTGCTTCTGCAAGTTTAACGTGGAAAAAAACACGTATCATTACCTGTACTGCTGACGGGATAAAGCGATCATTACTTAAAGAAGTCTCTTGGCCAGTTAAAGAGTTTAATTTAACCATCAATAACTTCAGTAATGTATTTGCTGCCAACAAACTCGATATCGGCGCACGTATTATGCTAGATAATATGCCAGAAGGCGCCTTTAAAACCATCATCGATTTAGGATGTGGAAATGGCATTTTAGGTTTACGTGCCGCACAACTGTACCCACAAGCGCATATCCATTTTGTCGATGATTCTGAAATGGCTATTGCATCAAGTCAGTACAACTGGCAAGCAAACGGACTCAATCATGATCAAGGACATTTTCATTGGGATGACTGTTTAACCCACTTAGATGAAAACGTCAGTGCCGACTTAGTCTTATGTAATCCGCCTTTTCACCAAGGAGAAGCAATTACCGATCATATTGCTTGGCAAATGTTTCTTGATGCCAAAAGACGATTAGCGACAGGCGGTATTTTACATGTTGTTGGCAACCGTCATTTGTCCTACCACATTAAACTAAAACGTATTTTTAAAAATTGCACTACCGTTGCATCAAATGGCAAGTTTGTCATTTTACAAGCCACTAAATAGACGAAAGTTAATCTCATCGATTAACTGTCGTCAACATGGCTATCTCCACGGTACTTTTCCAAGATTAACAGACTAACTGGCAAGTTTAATGGGCATTCGAGTTGTTCAAAACAAGGTCCAATGGATTTGGTAATGGGATATTCTCGCAGCGAGATGTCAGTTTTCTCGCTACGAATTAGTGAAGAGTAAACATGCCGAAATAGACTAATTGCTAAAGCTTGTCTTATTCATGCTGACATAAAATCTAGTGTTTTAACTATTAACGCCCTCGCTAGATTACATCACATCATAACCAGCCATAAACAACCATTAGTAGCACAAACCAATGATGACTCTCCATCAAATGGCCGCGAAACTCAATGAACTATCAACCCGTAATCTGTCAATATTCAACACAACAATTAATTGGTAATAACACACAAAACAAATTGGTTGACAATTGATTTTATTAAAAGATATTATTGGTTTCAAAGCGTGCTCCAAGTCACACTTACAAGGGCTTCCAGCGTTTACAAATTTAGAACATTTATATAATTCAATGAACTTAAACGCAGATAAAACAGCTGTTAAAGCTTTACCAACTAAGCCTTTAAGCATAAAAAGTATGCCTTTAAGGAATAAAAACTGGTTCAACAACGCCTATGTTAATTGTTTAAAACATCTATTTTATTAGTTTAACCAGGTTGTGCGCTCCAGATCCCCCCCTCGTTTGGAGCGAAAAAAAGGCCTCTCATATCGAGAGGCCTTTTTACTAATATTGGCAGAATCATCTTAGTTCAATACAAATAAAATACTGTTTATAAAATACTGTTTATAAAATAAAAAGCCTTCTCGTTAAAGAAGGCTTTTAATCTGTTAGTGAAAGCGACTGCGCTTTTACTCACCTGGGACTAATTAACCCAATCGGTTAACCAAATTATCAATCGAGTATAAATCACGTTTTTCGCTGTTCTTACGACGGACTTCTTCAAGTGCTTGAGCTTCAACAGTATCGAATAACACATTGATTAATCGATTAAAGTGCTTATGCATTGCTAAACGTGCTTCTGATGCATCGTTTGCAGCTAACGCTTTATAAATGGAAGTATGCTCATCAAGTGTTTTCTTATTATCTTTACTACAAACACTGTCGTAATCAGTAATTATTTTTTGGCTTGATGCACGCAATGCCCATAGGTTTTGAAATGACTTAATCAATGCGCCGTTACGAGTCGCATTGGCAATTATTTGATGGAACATTTCATCAGCCTCTTCGACATAAGACTTATTTTCCATCATTATCAATGTTTTATTTAACTCAACCAATTCTTCTTCAGTGATAGTATTGGCAGCTAACGCAGCAATTTCACCTTCTACTAAGGCGCGAGCTTGAGTTAATTCAAATGCATTAATCTTGTTTGCAGGGTTATTGGTCGCAACAGATTGTAATACATACACACCCGAGCCTGTTTTAACTTCTATTTTTTCGCGCACTTCCAGTGCAATAATTGCTTCACGAATGGTGGGTCTGCTGACATCAAACTTTTCAGCTAACTCTCTTTCTGGCGGTAAGCGACTACCTGGTGCATATTCGCCGTTAGCAATAGACGCTTCAATCTCTTCAACGATGCGCCAAAACATACGCCTATTCTTCATGTCTGGTCCTTCAATAGTTAAAACCAATTAGATTTAGTTATTACTTACCATCATATCTATTTACTAAGTCAACGCAAATCCTATTTGAAATTTTTATTGTACTTGAACGATTTTCGCACTAGCTTAAGTCTAGTTAATAATTTGTTATTGGCAATAACAAAAATAAAAACAATTTGCACAATTGGTAACACAAAGTGGTTGACAAAACACCTTACCATTGGTTAGTTTCTACTCAGACACAAAGTTGTATTTAAAATAGAGTGGTATTTAAAGATCGTGTTTAAAGGATTGTGTTCACATTTTGATTAAGCAATATGTAATCTGGGGAGATTAACGTGAAACTCAATAAAATCAGTAATGCACTGAGATTAAGCAGAAGGCATTTTCAGCCAAAATCTGCACTCTACAGTTCAGCACTATTAGCCTTTATCGCATCACCTGCTTTCGCACAAAATGAAGTTGAGGCTGTTGAAGCCACAACCCCAAATGCGCAAGTATCAGAACAAGAAGCAGATAATAAAAATGACAGCCCTGATATGGAAGTCATTAAAGTAAGCGGACTTCGCGGCACAATGAGCCGAAAATCATAACACGTGGTAATGACACCACAGTTGCTGATTATTCTCGCTCAGGCTTTAAGTATTTCCTTGGTGCAAAAGTTAAGTTTTAACCTCAAGTAAAACTTAGTCGTACAGCTCCTATCTCGATGATTGAGATAGGAGTTTATTTCCAAGGTAAAGATTGAACAAAGTAATCAAACGACCTAGCGCTAATAAATATAAAAAGAGAGTCATTATGAGTTTTCAAAGCAAGTCGACAAACAGCCCAACAAACAATGACAAGTTGTTCTCACTTTCGTTAAAGTCCGCGTTTATGCTGAGTTTAGTGTTTTCTTCAAGCTATATTCAAGCCGCTTCCTATACCGTAAGCACGCCTGATGAATTTAAAGACACAGTAAAAAAGCTGGTCGCTGGAGATAACATTATTCTTGCTAACGGTACTTGGCAGGATTTTGAAATTAAGTTTAAAGGCCAAGGTACAAAAGAAGCCCCTATTTCACTAACGGCAGAGACTAAAGGGAAAGTTATCCTTTCTGGTCAATCAAACTTAAAAATGTCAGGTGAATATTTACATGTATCTGGCTTAGTTTTTAAATCAGGTTTCACCCCAAGCAATGAAGTCATTGCATTTAGAACCAGTAAAAACGATCTCGCAAATAACTCCCGAGTTTCTGAAGTCGTGATTGATAATTACAGCAACCCAGATAGACATGAGTCTGATTACTGGGTGTCTTTATATGGCAAAAACAACCGTTTTGACCACAACCATTTAGTTGGAAAGCGCAATAAAGGTGTGACATTAGCCGTCAGATTAAATACCGAAGCCAGCCAAGAAAATCACCATAAAATTGATCACAACTACTTTGGTCCAAGACCGATTCTTGGGTCAAATGGCGGAGAAACATTGCGTATTGGCACCAGCCATTATTCGATGAGCGATTCTTTTACCGTTGTTGAAAATAACTATTTCGACCGTTGTGATGGTGAAGTAGAAATCATCTCAATTAAGTCTGCTAATAATAAAGTTAGCAATAATACATTTTTTGAATCACGCGGAACCCTTACCTTACGACATGGCAATGGTAACCTCATCGACAGTAATGTGTTTTTGGGTAATGGCGTAGACCACACAGGTGGTATTCGAATTATTAACCGTGACCAAACCATTACTAATAACTATTTAGAAGGTCTTAAAGGTTACCGATTCGGAAGCGGCTTTACGATTATGAATGGTGTACCTAACTCGCCCATTAATCGTTATCACCAAGTCGTTAATGCTAACGTTCACCATAATAGCTTTATCGATGTCGACCACATTCATTTAGCTGCAGGTAGCGATCAAGAACGCTCAGCAGTACCAAAAAATTCTTCTGTGTCTGAAAACCTATTTGTTAATAATAATCAACAAGCTCCCTTCTCTATTTTTGACGATATTTCGGGGATTTCATTTTCAAACAATATCTCTAATGAACTATCGAATAACGAGATTGAACAAGGGATCAAGCCAACAGAGATTAAATTAACCCGCGAGAAAAATGGCTTACTTTACCCAACATCAGGTAATGACAACATTGGCGCTCCTAAAAGCCTTTCTCCAACGTTAAAGTCGCAAACAGGTGTTAACTGGTACCCAAAAACAGAGCCAGAAACCGCATTTGATTCAGGAAAAACGCATACTGTTGCTAATGCAGAAGCCTTTATTAATCAAGTGAAGTCAGCAGCAGATGGTGATGTCATTTTATTAAAAGCAGGTCAGTATCATGTTGAGAAAATTCTTGAACTTGATAAAACACTCACCATTAAATCAGCGCAAACAGAAAAGCCCACGATCACCTTTAGTCGCCCAACTTTATTTGAAATTCAAAATGGCGGTAGCTTAAAGCTTGATAGTGTAAAAATTAGTGGTGCCAACAGCTTAGACTCTGCAGGCAACACCGTTGTTAGAACCAGCAAATGGGGCATGTTAACCAACTACCGCTTCAGCATGTTTAACAGTGATATCGAGCAGCTTAATATTAACCATTCGTTCCACTTTTTTGACTCTGGAGCACGCGCGTTTGCAAATAACATCGAGATAATCAACAACAACTTTAATCTCATTACAGGTGATATTTTTAGACTCAATAAAGAAACTGACGACTTAGGTATTTATAACGCTGAATATCTGACTATCAATAACAATCACTTCAACCAAATTGAAGGCGCTATTGTGAAGTTGTATCGAGGTGGCACCGATGAAAGCACCTTTGGCCCACACCTAAGCTTTAAAAATAACGACGTTAAACAAGTCGGCAATGGCAAACGCAATAAAACCCATGCAAGTTTGTTCCTCCATGGCGCTCAAGTTGCTGACATCAATAAAAATCAATTTGTAGATAGTGCGTACGTCAACATTGAACACACCACTGGTGAGCCCATTACTAAGGTCACTCACAATCAGTTTACCAATACCGCCAAGCCTAAAGTCACAGAGTTATATGCAATTGGTAAAACCACTGCATTAATCGCTGATAACACGGTTAACCACACTAACAATAAAGCGCAGTAATTATGATTTCTTTATCGATAGCCTTAATCAAACAATCAGCTTTAGTAAAAAGCATACGACGTTCTGGTGTATTTGCTTTCTCAGTCACTTTGTTAGTGTCTGTGAGCGCCTTATTATCACCAGTGCATGCATCACAATCGACACATCCAAACTTAGTTGTAAACCAGCAAGATGTGTTAACTATGCGTGCTGCAATTAAACAACCAGGTTCATTTAAACAAGCATTTGAAGCGCAAAAAGCTCAAGTCGATAGCTTATTAACACAACCGATTTTGGTGCCTGTTCCTGTCGATGCAGGCGGTGGTTATACGCACGAACGCCACAAGAAAAACTATCAACAAATGTACGACGCTGGCATGATGTATCAGCTGACTCAACAACAAAAATACGCTGATTATGTGCGTGATATGTTACTTGAGTATGCCAAACTATACCCAAGCCTTCCTTTACATCCGAAGCGTAAGTCACGCAACGAAGGTAAGTTATTTTGGCAAGGGTTGAATGAAGCGGTATGGCTTGTTTATACCATCCAAGCGTATGACTTTATCGTAAGTTCGCTTGATGACACTCAGCGAAAAACCATTGAAACTGGCATTCTTCTTCCAGTGGCAGACTTCTTGTCAGTGCAATCACCTCATACCTTCAATAAGGTTCATAATCATGGTACTTGGGCGACTGCTGCTGTGGGGATGACAGGCTTTGTGTTAGATAAGCCTGAGTTAGTAGAAACAGCACTGCTTGATCTTGAAAAATCAGGCAAAGGCGGTTTTTTACGTCAACTAGATGAGTTGTTCTCACCAGATGGTTATTACAATGAAGGGCCATATTATCAACGCTATGCCTTACTACCTTTCGTTACCTTTGCAAAAGCCATCGAGCAAAATCAACCTGAACGCAAGATTTTTGAGTACCGCAATAATATTTTACTCAAAGCTATCTACAGCACAGTTGAATTAAGCTACAACCGTTTATTCTTTCCGTTAAATGATGCAATTAAGAGTAAAGGCATAGATACCACTGAACTTGTGATTGCGGTCAGCATTGCTTATGGCTTAACAGCTAATAATGATTTAGTTGATATTGCAAAACAACAAAACAGAATCTTACTCACTGTAGATGGCCTTAAATTAGCGCAAGCAATCGATGCGAATAAGCCAAGCCACTATCCTTTTAATTCACGTGAATTCCTTGATGGTAAAAATGGTGATGAAGGTGCATTAATTGTAATGCGTCAGCACACCCCGACTGATCAGGCAATCGTATTCAAAGCAACAGCTCAAGGCTTAGGTCACGGTCATTTTGATAAGCTTACATGGCAATTTTATGATGCAGGCGAAGAAATTGTCTCAGATTATGGCGCTGCTAGATTCTTAAATATTGAAGCCAAAGCCGGTGGACGTTACCTACCTGAAAATAAGACATGGGCAAAACAAACCGTTGCGCACAACACCTTAGTTGTCGACGAGACCAGTCATTTTAAAGGTGATGTAAAAGTGGGTAATAAAAATCACCCTATCGTCGACTTCTATCATCATGATGACAAATTAACGCTAGCATCTGCTCATATCGATACCGCTTATGATGACGTCAATATAAGCCGAACCATGGCATTGGTTTCTGTCAAAGTTGATGACAAAGACACGCCACTTGTGTTTGATATCGTCGAGGTTAATAGCGACAACTCACATCAATATGACCTGCCATTACACTACCAAGGGCAACTAATCGACAGTAACTTTGCTCGTCAAGCTGCAACAGAAAAGTTAACCCCACTGGGTAAGCAAGCGGGTTATCAACACCTGTGGCTTAAAGCGAATGCGACGCCTAAAAAAGGGGTAGCAAAAGTCACTTGGTTAAACGACAACGGTCTGTTTTATACCCATAGCAGTATCGTTGATGGCAATACTGACGTGTTATTTACTCAGCTAGGGGCCAATGACCCTGACTTTAACCTACGTAATGAGCATAGCTTTATACAACGTACCAATAGCAAGCAACATCGTTTTGTAAGCGTATTGGAGCCCCATGGCGAATATAACCCATCGGCTGAATACACCCTTAATGCCACCAGCAATTTAGAAACCCTAACTTATGAACGTCAAGGTGATCTCAGCATTGTCGGGTTTAGCGTTCTCAGTAATCAAGGTAGTACAGCTTTTGTACTTGCCATAAACCACCAAACCAAGAATAGCTTGGACAACAACAAAGATAACAACACAACCCAGCGCTTTTCTTATCTAGGCAAAACATACAGTTTTGACACTAGATACCAGTTAATACAAATTTCGCAGTAGGAGTTAACAATGAAACAGAGTGAACACTTTTCATTTGGCAATGAAACGGAAATCGAAGATATCGGTGGCGGTCTTAAACGCCAAATGCTTGGCTTTAACCATGAGTTAATGGCCGTCAAAATTTGGTTCGAGAAAGGTGCTATTGGTTATAACCACGCCCATCGTCATTCTCAAGTGACTTATGTTGTTGAAGGGGAATTTCACTTCAATATCGATGGTGTCACTAAAATCCTAAGAGCTGGAGACAGTTGTTTCATTCCGCCCCATGCAGACCATGGGGCAACCTGCCCAACTGGCGGTATTTTAATTGATACTTTCAGTCCTGCTCGAGAAGATTTTGTAGAGGGATTAGCATGAAAATCAACAACCTTCGTTGGTGGGTAATTTTATTGATCGCCATTGCGACAATTATTAACTACATTGACCGTTCTGCACTTAGCGTACTGTGGCCTGATATTGTGGAAGACATCTTCCCTGATGAGTCTGCCCTAGAACGTAAACAGATTTACGCCAATATCTCTATTGTGTTCATTTTATCTTATGCCTTTGGTCAAGCCATATTTGGCAAAATTTTTGACTGGGTCGGTACACGCCTCGGGTTTGTTCTATCAATTGGTGTTTGGTCGATTGCGACTGCGTTACATGCATTCGCTCAAGGCGCATTAAGTTTCAGTTTTTTCCGCGCCATACTCGGTGTAGCAGAAGCAGGTAACTGGCCTGGAGCGGCTAAAAGTAACGCTGATTGGTTCCCAGCTAAAGAACGTGCCTTAGCACAGGGTATCTTCAATTCTGGTGCAGCGATTGGCGGTATTATTTCTATTCCACTCATCGCTTACATGACAGTTTATTTTAGCTGGCAAATGATTTTTGTGGTTATCGGTCTAGTCGGTCTATTGTGGCTTATTCCATGGATTATCTTGGTAAAAGCACCACCTAAGTCTCACCCTTGGATCACCGAAGCAGAACGTGAATATATTCTTACAGGTCAAAAAGTAACTGACGATTCAGGTGAATGCGACCAAGAAGAATATAACCCAACAACAGGTCAACTGTTAAAGCACAAACAAAGCTGGGGGGTGATCATTGCCTCTGCTGCAATCGATCCTATTTGGTGGTTATTTGTATTCTGGATCCCGATTTACCTCAACGAAGTTTACGGTATGGATGTTAAATCTATCGGTATTTACGGTTGGGTTCCATATGTAGGTGCCATGCTGGGAGCTTGGTTTGGTGGTTTGCTAGCGCAAAATCGCATAAAAGCGGGTTGGAATATTAACAAGACCCGTAAACTGACGATCACTTTAGGTTGTTTAATCATGCTCCCAGCACTCATTAGCATGGCGAGTCCTGGTGGCCCAACAACTGCGGTAATCATTATGGCGGTGATCTTATTTGGCTTCCAAACAGCTATTGGTAATGTGCAAACGCTACCTAGTGACTTATTCGGTAAAAAAGCCGTTGGTTCACTAGCAGGTTTCTCTGGCATGGCTGCTAAATTAGGTGCATTAGGTTTAACAGCATTAGTGCCATACCTCACTGCAGACGGTAACTACACACCAGCGTTTGTTATTGGCGCGTCATTAGCTGTTATTGCCATTGTTGCTGTTTGGGTGTTGATTCCTAAAATTGAGCCTGTCAAAAAGCCTCAATAACTTAGCAATATTTTTTAATCCTTATGAATAAGGCTCCGTAAATGAAAAACATGTTTTTACTTGGCGAATGTATGATTGAGTTGATGACAACCTCATCAAACACCATGAAGCAATCATTCGCTGGTGATGTTTTTAACACGGCTGTTTATCTAAAGCGCACGTTTGCAGATGTGAACGTGCAATTGGTCACAGCGGTAGGTAAAGACCCATTCAGCCTTAATATGATTCAGTATTTTAAAGATGAGAACATTGGTACGGATTTAGTGTTTACATCGGACACAAAGATCCCTGGTTTATATTCGATACAGTTGGATGAACATGGTGAGCGTAGCTTTACCTATTGGCGTGAAAATGCTGCAGCCCGTCAAGTTATGCAGCACATTCAGTCTGAGCAAATAGCGCAATTGTCTGTTGGTGACATGTTTTTCTTTTCAGGCATTTCATTAGCTGTTGTAGACCCTCAGGCCAGAAATGATTTCTGGTCTATGGTGAAACAATTAAAAGCATCCGGTGTGCAAATCGTGTTTGATCCAAATTATCGACCTCGATTATGGCAAAGCCCGAACGAAGCCAAAGCGCAATTTGAGCTGGCATTTCATGCCGCCGATACTCTGCTACCGGGTATTGACGATTTTGAACAACTTTACGCCATAAATAACGCTGCTGACATGATAGGTTTTTTAGCCCCATTCGGCATTGACGAGCTCATCATTAAAAATGGCCCTGAATCTGTCGTTGCATTATTTAACCAATCTGAGCCAGTTGAATTTAAGGTAAAACCTGTCACGAATGTGGTGGATACCACCTCTGCTGGTGACTCGTTTAACGGTGTGTATTTAGGGGCAAGAATGAATGGTATTGCGGTATTAGATGCCATTGACCTCGCCTCTAAATCGGCTGCATTTGTTATTCAGCATAAAGGCGCAATTGTAGACAAGGTCGAGTTTAATCAGTTTAGCAAGACATTATCTCTATCGTAAAAAACATTTGTCCTCGTGTTGATGAGTCGCCGATTAACTACTCATTGCTCAGCGGTTCAATTAATGCAGGCTAATGAATTAGCTAAAGATAATTTAAGCTGGGGCTGTACCCAAAGAGCCCTTTTTTATTTGGCTCAACCTACTTTATTGGTATCCACTCCCTTTCAGGTATCAATAATGTAGGTTAGGCCATTTCCTATCTCGCCCCTAACCCCATCAATAAAGTTTCAGTTGCCACAATCACCCAAATCCCCAATCTAAGAAGTGCATAAGCGCATATCATTGAAAGAGTATCTAGCGACAAGAATTAGCAGCTAATGTGCTTACTTCTTTGTAGACGTTTCTTGTTGTGGCGGCGCGAATAACACCGACAAGCGCTGCTTAATCGATAAGTCAGGCTGACTGACATCTTTGAACATATCTCGCCATTCGGCAAAGCTAACCACTATCGGATTCATGCTATTTACCGGTTTTGTAATCCCATAAATAACCGTCGCTTTTTCAGGCTCAAAGGTACCAAATAACTTATCCCATATGATCAACACCCCAGCATAGTTCTTATCGATATACTCTGGGTTTTGACCATGGTGAACTCTGTGATGGGAAGGCGTGTTAAAAATCCACTCAATTGGTCCAAGCGTCTTCACCGCTTGGGTGTGCACAAAAAACTGTAACCCTAAGTTCAGTAACACCACAAACACCACCCAATTAGGTTCAAAACCAATCACTATCAAGGGTAGCCAGAATAACCACATTCCAGCCAATGGATACATTAAGCTCTGCCTGAAGGCTGTACTAAAATTCATATTTTCAGAGCTGTGATGCACCACATGTG
>BCQL01000108.1_pt1 | contig 12040 bp, 1 predicted proteins | sample 1008151 | NCBI WGS metagenome assembly BCQL01 (sample SAMD00035459, study PRJDB4067) | museum specimen metagenome | biome: marine biome; feature: sea shore; material: organic material | host: Otohimella japonica | place: Japan:Kanagawa | collected 1927
TAGCTGGCAACCCTACCACTGCGACAACTCAGTTACCCGTTGATACCACGGCTATCATCACAATTAACATCATAGATAACGACGATATCATTAACCAAACTGAGCTTTTGGCCGTTGTTGTTAGCGGAACCGTCACTAATATTGAAGCAGGACAAGATGTGACTGTCACGCTGACGGATGCGAATAATACTTCCACCAGCATCATCACCACGGTCAATAGTGACGGTACGTGGACCATTTCAGCGCAAGATCTAGCCGCATTAGGTTTTGTTGACGGTATTTTAACAGCATCAGCAACGGCAACCGATGCTGCGGGAAATACCGCCAGCGCAACGGATCAACTTGTTATTGATACTCAAGTAACCATTGATATCGATACTGGCGCAGATGGGTTTGACGTCGGATTATTTACCTATGGTCGAGAATCATCTTTATCTGGTACCACAACAGGTGCAGAAGAAGGCCAAACAGTCACTCTAACGCTAACTGATGGAGTCACCACCAAAACATTTACTACTGATGTTAAGGCCGATGGCACTTGGGAGTTTGATGAAACCTTAGATGTAGATGGATTAGATCAACGTGTAAGTTGGCAGATGAGTGTCAGTGTGACCGACCTTGCAGGGAATACCGCTACAGATGAAATGCCGTATTTAGATATTCCTGATGATGGTTATTTATATGAGTTAGTGTTAAACATTAACAATCAAACAAGTGCCCAGTTTAGTTTTGATATTCCTAATGCCGAGTTGACATTATCAACTGACCAATCCTTTCTTCTACAAAACCAATCTAATGGCCAAGACTTGTCGATTGTGATCGCGCCAAACGGCCTGTCTTTCCAAGTTTTTAGGGATGGAGATAACGAACTCGTCCTTGAAGCGACGCTTATCGGAACCGAACTCGACGTTACCCTTTATCAAACGCTGGATAACCCTGCTACAGGCAATTTATCCACATTAATTCGAGTTGAGGGGCTTCAAACGGATACAGATGGCACAACTGAGCAAATCATTACTTACGCCATACTGCATGTAAAAGATACCCCTGAATTAGCCATTGACGATCACTTCACAGCCATTGAAGATACCGCTATGACGGGCTCGATAACTGGTAACGATTATACTATCGAAGGCCCACTGGTCGTCGAAACCGTCACATTTAATGGCATCGATTACCCCGTATTAGAAGGCTCTCCAGCTGTTATTGATACGGGTAAAGGTGAATTAACGGTTTTATACAATGGCTTTTGGCGATTTGAGGCAAGTGACAATCTAGATAACACCGTAGAACAATCCATAAGTTTTGACTACACAGTTACGGACTTTGACGGCAGTATTGCATCTGCAACCAGTACCATTATCATCGCTGACGGTGCAATTGGTAACATGAGTGATGCCAGCTTTTCGACTGCAGAAGCGATTATCAATTCCCCTAATACAGACTCACGCTCTTTTACCATTTCCGCAGGTTCAGACTCCATCGTCGCCAGTTCTGTGGTGTTTAGTAGTTTATCGTTAATCCCATTAACCGCTTTAGGACTAACATCTAATGGCGACAGTCTCAGTTATATCCTCAGTCCAGATGCTAAAACCATCACTGCATCTGCAAATGGAGTCACTGTATTTACCTTATCTCTTTCTGCTGTCAGTAATGGCGATGATGTCGATGTGACAGCGGTGATGACATTAACTAGGCCATTAGATCATTACAGTGCTGAATCACTGGAATTAGCCACATTAATCGATGCCAATGATATTGATGGCAGTCATATCGATTTAGGTAACCTTAAATGGAACATACAAGATGGCAATGATGCAGCTATCAATAATATTGAAACCTTGATTTTTGATGAAACAAATCTCATAGGAACACCTATTGCCCAAACAGGTCAGTTTGATATTCAAGTCGGTGCCGATGCTATCGACACATTAGGGTTTGATATTGACCAGCTTCCTGAGCTCACCGTTGGCGGTGAAGTAATTCAATTTGACTTATCCGCTGATGGATTAACGCTGACCGCACATACTGGCGATCCTGCTCAACCAATATTTACCATTGCGATCGACAATGGCTGGAATAATGAATCTGACACTTTATCTCATGGCTATACAACAACGCTCCATCAACCTTTTGATCAAATTGATACTGACGACATCAACTTTGGCTTATTCATAACTGATAATGATGGCGATACAACACAAGCCACGATGACGTTGACAGTAAAAGATGATGAAGCAGGTGAAATTACTGGTATCACAGTGCAAATTAGCGAGCTGCCTAGCGTTACTCCAGGCGTTGATAACCGTGCTAGTGGCTTTATTAATATCAGTGCTAAAGGCGACCCCATCGTCGATATCAAATTTGCCATTACCGATGGCGACGTGGTTGTAGATGCAGACAATAATGATGTGACTCAAAATGGGTCACTCGTGTATTGGGTGATATCTAATGACGGGGCAACAGCAGAAGGACAAACAGTTGACGGAACTGTTGTGTTCAGAATGAGCCTGCCAACAGACATCCATATCGATGCCGAGTCCACAGCTCAAATTGATTTTGAAATGCGTATGTTAGGCCCAATTGACAACATCGCAGGCTCGGGTGTTGAAAGCAAAATCAACGTCGATGTTGTCGCAACCGACAGCGATAACACAGATATAAACGCCATTATTTCTATCGATATTTACGATGGAGAATCTCCAAGTCTACCTTCTTCGCTCATCTTAACAATCGACGAAGGTGAGCTAGTCGACAACAACAGCGTCCTTAGCAGTGCGGTATTAAATATCGATAATGGCAGTGATGATATTAGTCGTATTGAATTTGATCCCAGCTTTACTTTTGGGGCTTATACCAGTAGTGGGCAGTCAATATTACTCAGTAATTTTGCTGATGGTAACGGCTGGTATACCGCCATTAGAGCCGGAGACAGTAGTGAAGTATTTAGAGTGCGATTTAACGCCAATGGTAAAGTTGAATTTGAGCAATTTGAGGCCATAGATCATCCTGATGGCGATGGTGAAAATACCTTAACTATCAGCTTTGACGTTATCGCAACCGATGCCGATAGCGATACCTCAAACAGTCAAACGATACATATCAATGTTCAAGATGATGTCCCCATTCAACATGACTCATCACTCACCTTTACCGAAGAAAACAATGCTGACCACAGTGTTAATTTGTTTAATCAAAAACAACAAGGCGCTGATGGAGCACAAGTCAGTAAATTTATATACAAAGGCACAGAATATTCAGCAGGCGATTCAGTTGAACTCTTTACCGATACCGGAGTTAAGTACGGAACGTTAGTGATTACCGCCAACGGTAAAGCCACAGTAACCAGTATGATTTTTGAATATGATGAACTGTTTTATAGTGAAGTGGTTCAGGTATATGTCACCGATACTGATGGTGATACCGTCATTGATAACCTCACCATCACGGCTAACGATAAAGCAGGCTCTATCAAGGTGCTCAACCCCAATTATACCGAAGATACACCTGGGGCTTTATCTATCGTCGCCTTGCCTGGCGATATTGATGAAGGGGAAATCATTCAAAGCATTGTCATCAACAAAGCATCTTTAGCAGGTGGCACACTCACATTAGATGGCCAACCTGTCAGCCTAGATGCCGATGGGAACTATATCTTGAGTGGTGGAGATCTGTTGATCAGTAACCTTGGTATAGCGATCCCTAGCGGTGACTTAGTGTTCCATCCTCCTGAAGACGCCTCGGATGCAACTTTAACCATCAACGCTGAAATCACAGTCAATATTAATAACAAGCCGTCAATCTCGACTGAAGTTCCGTTGACTATCGCCTCTGTTGCCGACACACCTGAATGGGAAAACACCAGCCAGTTTACCTATGATGTCAATGAAGATGATGGTGCTTTCAATATAAGCCTGTCAGCCAGTACTAAGGATGTGGTTGGCATTGATGCTCAGGGCTCTGAGGTCATGACCTATGTCATTTTCAATATTGCACTAGGTATTCAGCTCACCAGTACAAACAGTGAAGGTGTGCAATTCTCTATCGCCAATGGCCAAGAAATCAGTGCAGATGAATTAGCATTATTACAAGCTACAGTCGGTGAAAATTTAGCGGGCCAATATAGCTTTGATGTCCGAGCAATCTCGACTGAGCCTGATAATGGCGATACTGCGCAAAGCACCAATGAAACAATCACCATCAATGTCACCCCAATTGCTGATGCTCCCACATTAGTGACTCGTGATATCAATGGTCAAGAAGATCAGCCTATCGCTTTAAACACAATTTTATTTGGCGAATTAACCGATACATCTGGCTCTGAAAGCCTCCATTTTGAATTAACCTTACCAGATGGTTGGCAGATTGATGCCCCAAGCGCCATCCATTTAGGCAACAATGTGTGGACTGTCTCGGTAGACGATCTTTTTGCCAGTCCAGAAGCCATGCTAGTGCCTTTAGCAGACGCAAGCTCTGCAAATCTTGGCGACTTTACTATTTCGGTTCGCAGCTATGCGACAGAAACTACCCAAGATGGTATCGATCCAGTAGACAGTATTATCAATCCCAATCCGAATTACAGTGCCTCACAAACCATAACGATAGCTCTCACCGGTGTCGCCAATGATGCGCCTACCATCACCTCAGATCCCACAGTCTGGGAAATTACCAATGATGGTAATATCAATTCAGTGGCGGCGTTCAATGAGGACACTGATATTCCACTATCATTTACGGTAATTAGCTCAGATGATGATGGCTCAGAAAGTTTAAGCTTACGCATTGTGGGCTTGCCTGACGGTGCAAACTTTGTCGACAGCAATGGCCAGATTGTTAATTTACCCGTAGTCGGTTTTGACGGTTCAGCACCTATTTATAGCGTTACAGCAGCAGAGTTATCTGCACTGTCAATCAGACCCGCTGAAGATTTTAGTGGTCAAATTAACTTACAACTATTTGTCGAAAGCACCGAATTAGATGGCGATAGTGCACAATACGAACTCAATCTCAATATTGATATTGCCCCAGTAATTGATGAAACATCCGCAACATTAACTACCACCAGCAATGGCAAAGAAGATCAACCTATTGTACTGAGTTTAATACCGGCTTTATTAGCCGATATTGACGGTAGTGAAAGCATCACAGATATGACGATCTTTCCTTCTAGTGAGGGGATCATTTACTTATTCGATGGCGCTGAAATAACCGTGGGCAGTTCAGGCCTATTACTATCTGAACTTACCGATGAATTTAGCCCAACATTAATAGAGTTACTCAACTCGGGACGCTTAGCCGTACTGCCACCACAAGATGCTGACGGTACTTTCTCATTAGATGTTATTTATCAAATTACCGACACCTCTGATACAGGAGAAACGTCGGTTCAAGATATCGCGAGTCAGCTTTCTATTGAAGTCGATGCCGTTGTAGAAGGCATCACACGATTACAGGTGAACAACACCGTCCTTTATAGTCCAGATGGCCAACCAATTACCATTGGCGATGATATTGTGTTTTTTGATGGTGATATTGATGGCTCTGAAGTACTCGACTATATCGTTATTACAATGCCAAGTGCTGACGGCTGGTATGTCACCCATCCAAATGGCGCAATTAACGACGGTGATGGCCGATGGATAATTCCTAGCAATAATATGACCAGTGACTCAGTTCAAGAACAATCACTGGCGATTTTAGAAGGAATGACCATATCAAGTGACCACATCACACTCTTTCAAGCTATCCTTGTAGAAGCCAGAGTGCTAGATAGAGATGACCCAGAAGTTATTTCAGCCAATATTTTTGTTACCTTTGATCAGCCCACTTCAACCTCAACAGCTTCAACTGTGACAGCACTGCAGTCGACGACCGTAGAGGCTACCGAAGATAACGCCATCAGTTTTGCTGGCCACTTAAACCTATCCATCACGAGCGATAATAATGATGTGATTAGCTTTAGAGTGCTTGCCAGCGATCTCCCACAAGGGGGCTATTTCAGTGGCAGTGATGTCATTGCGCTTTATGATGCCAGCGGTGAAAACGTGATTGAATATGTCTTTACCACAGCATCATTAAGTAACCTCACACTGCACAATGTTGCCGACGACTTTGCCGGAGACATGGTCATCCCTATTCGCATTATTGCAACGGACTCACTCAGTGGTGACACCCTAGTTGATGATAGCCAGAGTCTGGATATTAATATCTCCCCTATCGCTGATGGCCTATCGCTAGATGTATTAGTTGATACTATGAATGAGGACGATCCGACACCACTTGGCTTGTTCCTTAGTTATGAGGATCAAGATCCAACTGCTGATAATGGTGGCGTTGAAAAAGTGGTGCTTGATAATCCCGCCCAATTATTCACCATACAACTGCTCGATGGTGGTCAGCTAATTGATAACTCAGGATTATTCCAATTAAAGTCTGGCACCACAGATACATGGGAATTCACAGGTTCTACCAATGCTGCATTAAATTCAGCGCTGGCCTTATTACAATTTTCGCCTCCCGAGCATTTAAGTGGAGACTTTAGGTTACAGATATCAGGTGCAGTCAGTGACACCGCTGATATTGACTCAGCAGATGTCATCGATACCACCAATTTCAGTGACACTATTACGATTCATGTAAACCCAGTAACCGACGCTGCTGACATTCCAGCAGGCCTAATCACTATCAACGGTACAGAAGATACTGATATTTTGCTTAGTGGCATTAATAGCTCAGTAATCGGCTTAATTGATTTAGATGGTTCAGAGGTGCAATACATCACTCTTAATGGCGTGCCAGAAGGGGCGACTGTCTATTACCAAGATGCAGGTGGTGATTTACACATTCTGCCAAACAATGGCGCTGATGGCGGTCAACTCAATGGTACTCCGACAACCTATTGGACAGTCACACCCGATCAACTAGATAGCATAGTCGTTAAGCCTCCACACAACTTTAACGGTGATATGCCACTGTCTTTATCCATCATCACCCAAGAGTTAGGCACAGATGATTTTGTGACTACCTCAATGGACTTTATTGTTGGCGTCAGCCCTGTCGCAGATGGCGTACAAATCATTTCTGCTCCAGACGATTATACGGGTAATGAGGGCGATGACATCAAAGTAGAAATTGCCGCAGAACTACTTAATCTCGATGGGAGTGAATTCTTTGTTGTTGATTTTCTAATCACCTCCAGTGACGCCAGTGCCCTTGTCGACCTTGAAGGAGTAGAAATTGATGGGCAATTTGTCGCTTTAACCGCTAATGGTTCAGGTGGATATATCGCCAGCTTAATTGTTGAAGCAGTCAGCTTAGCAGAAGTCAAAATATTACCTGGTGAACTTGCCTTTGGTACGCTCAATGTTGAAATGGCAATTTCCAGTATTGATACAGCGGAAGTCCTCGGCTCGGAAGAGCTCGACAGAAGCCAAAGTCAAACCGTGTCCTTTGATATTGAATTAACCCCAGAGGTCGATCCGCCTATTTGGACGCAATTTGCCGACTTCACGACCAATCAAACTGACAATATCGCTTTAAACTTGGGCTTAGAGCTGCAAAATCCTGCACCAAATGAAACCGCAACATTAACGATTCTTGGCCTATCGGATGGCATGACGCTTTCGAAAGGTGAAAAACAAGGCAACAAATGGATTGTTAATATTGAAGATGTCGCAGGGCTTACATTAAGCGGTGCGACAGACTTGGAAACAATTACCTTATCACTCGATCCGATTGCGACATTAGGTTCTGATGTGGCCGATGGTGAACTTGAAACCATCACCATTACCGTTGATAGCAACGCCGTAGTGGCTAATGCATTTGCAGCCAATTCATTTGCAGCGAATGCCGCCTACGTTTCAGCTTTCAATATGGCAATGGCGATGACGGTGACCCAGCCAGCGGAACTCGACGATCCGATAGTCCACCCATTTAATGATGAAGCAGCGCTAGAGATGATGCAGCTCGATATCATGCAAGAAATGCATGAAAGAGCACAATTTGAGCAAGTGCGGCATTATGAACATGGCTATCGAAACCTGACTCCAACTGCCGCAGCTGTATTTGCTGAAATCGAGTTAATGGAACAAACCGTCGCTCGTTATCAATATGAGCAGTCGCGTAACCCATTATCAAGCCAACCTATAGACGCCATTTTACCTATTGATGAACCAGTCATATCAGATGACATACCGATTCATCAAGATACAATGCCCCCTGTAGCGTCCAATGACTACAGTAAATTGACCTTAGATTCAGAGCCCGACTTTGAACCAAACTTTCAACCAGAATCTGAACTAGAGTTTCAACCAGGGTCTGAACCATTGCTCAGCGGTAAACCTGAATACGGATATCAAGATCCGCAACCTATTACCGACGCTGAAGCTCAAACTGTAGAGCCAATTTTTAGTCATCTCGATAATAACTTAGCCCTATTCAATGAAATAAGCCCAGTAGCGCAAGAGCTGTTGGAACAAGCACTGCCCAATGAAGGTTTATCAACAATAACGATTGAGCCAACCAGTCAATTATCAATCGATATGCAACAAACTCATTCATATGACAAGCTTATTCAGCAGCCAGGTTTTGATGAGATACAGCCAATTCCAGACGATACCCAAATGAATGCAACATCAGAGAATCAAACTGAGGCTGAAAACCTATTAGCGCTAACTGATGCGATAAAACAGTCCATGGCACATCAGCAAGACGCTTCATTATTCGATGTGCAAACAGATGTCCATTTAAGTCAAACTGAATTGGATGAAATAAACCAATTAGCCGCCCATCAGGCCTTATTAAATCAAAGCTAGAATCAAAAACTAAAAACGCATAAGGATACGCAATATTACAATGTCAGTTACAGATAGCAGTCATGCCGATATAGCTCAACATGAAGCCTTAGTTAATATTCTAGTATTAGCCAAAGCTCACTTTGGCTTAAGCATTAGCACTGAACAAGTGCAGCAAGCACTGCCCGTACAAAAAGACATCGCCATCCAACTCACCACGGCGATGGCCAAAATAAGCTTGGACGCTGCTTCACAAAAAATTGATAGCCAGCATTTAGCGCTACCTGCACTCCTGACCGATGCTAACCAACAGGTTTTTCTCATTACCCAAAAACAAGCTGCAGGTTTTACCTTACTCAATGCTGCTGGTGAACAATCAACAATCTCATCCAAACAATTAAGCCAACAGTTTCCTCAAAAAAACAGCCTGTGTTGGTATCTCAAGCCGCTCGAACAACTCGACGAGCGAGGTACTGAGCACCACAAAGAGACCAAAAGACATTGGCTTTTAGCCGCATTTGATGAAGTAAAACCGTTTTACGGCAGTTTTCTGATTGGTTCTCTGGCCATTAATTTACTCGCCTTAGTCACACCATTATTTACCATGAATGTGTATGACCGCGTTGTGCCCAACCAAGCCATTGATACCTTATGGGTCCTCGCTAGCGGTGCATCCATTGCGATTGTTTTTGACTGGTTACTGCGCCAAGCTCGTACCCGTCTTGCTGACGTCGCTGGCAAGCAAGTTGATATTAAACTTTCAAGCACATTATTTGAAAAAGTCGTCGGAATGCGGCTTGAAAACCGCCCTGCATCATCAGGGGCTTTCGCTAAACAATTACAAGAATTTGATAGCATTCGTGACTTCATCACATCAGTTACCCTTGTCACGGCAGTGGATTTACCTTTTACCCTATTGTTTTTGCTCTTAATTGCATGGTTAGGTGGCGTCATGGTGTTTGTGCCAATAACCTGCATGGTCGTACTTATTTTACTGAGTGTTTTTATGCAAAAGCGCTTATCAGTGACCATAGAAGAATCATCAAAACTGTCTACTCAGCGCCAAGCACACCTAGTCGAAAGCCTCAATATGCTAGCCGAAATTAAACAAAATAACGGTCAAGCTAAAGCCTCACGTATTTGGCATGAAACCGTCAGTAGTCTTGCAGATTGGCAGAATGAGTCCCGTATTAGCTCAAATACCCTAAGCCATAGTGTGATGAATTGTCAGCAGCTAGTGTCCATTGGCCTAATTATTACTGGCGTTTATCAAATTCATCAGGGTAACTTGAGTATGGGCGGGCTTATCGCCATCGTCATGCTCAGCGGACGCGCCTCAAGTGCTATCAACCAAATAGCCATGCTATTACTAAAATACCAACAGACTCGCTCAGCAATTACTTCGGTTGAATCTATCTTGTCTTTACCCCAAGAAAACCAGCAGCAATCAATGAGTGTGTCGCAATTTCCATTTAATGGCAGCCTACATCTACGACACGCAAGTTTCAGTTACCCAGAGCAGCCACTAACTGCATTTAATGACATATCCCTTGATATCAAAGCAGGAGAAAAAGTCGGTTTTTATGGCCCTGCAGGTGCGGGAAAATCAACATTACTGGCACTCATTGCAGGGCAGTATCAATTAAATGAAGGTCAACTTTTTTACAATCAACTCGAAGCGCAACAATGGTCAGTTAATCGACTTCGTGACCATATCGGTTATATGAGTCAGCAACCCTGTTTAGTTTATGGCACCGTCCTAGACAACTTACTTTACGGACTCCAGCACGTGGATGAAGCATTACTGGCTAAAACCATGATGAATACGGGTATCGATAAGTTAATGGATAGACTCGGCAGTGGTTTAAACAGCCAAGTGGGTGAATTTGGCCGCCAATTATCGGGCGGACAACGTCAAGCTATTGCCCTTTGCCGTACTTTACTCAGACAACCTAAACTACTGATATTAGATGAGCCAACAAGTGCCATGGATGAGCGCAGTGAAACACAAATTATCAGTAGCCTGAAAATGAATACGGCTGATTGCACCCTGCTAATCTCATCCCATAACCCCAAAGTATTGAGCCTTTGTGATCGCATCATAGTAATGGATAAAGGGGCGATAATCGGCGAGAAATCTGCCAGTGAATTTATTGAGCCCAGTAAGCGCCGAATTAAAGCGGTCAATGTGCGCCAACATACAAGCAATGAGGTGAAATCATGAGTGCCAACATGCACATCAAACACCTTGAAGGGGCAAAACGTGCCAACACTGTCATCATGCTGACTGTAGCCTTGCTTTTGGCCACGATTACTTGGGCAGCCTTCGCTACCCTAGAAGAGGTGGTGGTTGGCGAAGGCAAAGTGGTACCAGCCACAGCCGTTCAGCAAATAGAAAGTTTAGATGGCGGCAGCTTAAAAGAAATTTTAGTCAAAGAAGGCGATACCGTTAATGCGGGACAAACTTTATTAGTGATAGATGAGTTACGATTTGCCTCAGCATTCCATGAGGCAAGACTCAATAGCGTTGCCTTAAAAAACCAACTCACACGATTAGAAGCATTACTTGAAAGTGTGCAAATCAATGACAATGAACCATTATGGTTTTCACAAGTGCAAGTCAGTCCGCAACAGTTTGAGATTGCAGACCCTTCAGCCAATCGTCGTGCTCAAGCAATATACTCATCGCAACTCTCACAACTAATATCGCAATTAGATCAAACAGCGCAAATCGTCGAGCAAAAACGCCAAGCCAAAGAAGAAGTGAATATTAATATTGAGGCTCAACGCAGTGGTCTTAGCATGGCGAAACAAGAAATCCGTATGACCCGTGAAGCGGTTAGTGAAGGCGCAGTTGCCGAACTTGAACTATTAAAACTTGAGCGAGACGCAGTTCGTTTACAGGGAGAATTATCTGCCTCTCAAGCCAGTGAAAGACAGCTTCAGGCCGCGATCAGTCAAGCGGTTGCAGAGCGACGCAATGTGGCACTCGATTTTATTAATCGCATGACTGATGAGCGTAATAAAACCAGTAACGAACTCTCAGCGTTAACCGAAAACATGAAAGCGCTAGCCGATAGGCTCGAACGCACCCAAATCACTACGCCAGTCACTGGTAGCGTATCGAATATTCTGGTGCGCTCCGCCGGTCAAGTGGTTGAACCGGGGCAAGTTATCATGGAAATAGTGCCGCAAGATGATCAACTGATTATTGAAAGCCAAATAGCGCCTAAGGACATCGCATTTGT
>BCQL01000109.1_pt1 | contig 12036 bp, 8 predicted proteins | sample 1008151 | NCBI WGS metagenome assembly BCQL01 (sample SAMD00035459, study PRJDB4067) | museum specimen metagenome | biome: marine biome; feature: sea shore; material: organic material | host: Otohimella japonica | place: Japan:Kanagawa | collected 1927
TAATGCATCAAAATTTAGCTGGGCAACAATATGAAAAACTTACTACTTATAACCACTTTGGTGTTAAGTCTTATACCTAGTGTGAGTGCAAACTTACTCGTGACACCAACCCGTGTCGAACTTGACAACCAGCGCAACAAAAGCGCCGTTTTTTCATTAGTTAATAAAAGCAGCGACACCGCTCGCTACGAAATTTACTTAGAAGACAAAAAGTTACTCTCCAATGACGAATTTTTAACTTTAGAGCCTAAAACAAGTCCAACTTCAATTGCCAATTTCACCCGTTACTCTCCTCGACGAGTCAGTTTATCCCCTGAGCAAGGTGCAAGAGTAAGGCTTGCTGTGCGTCCGCCAAAAGACATCAAAGCTGGTGAATACCGAAGCTACATCGTTTTTCATCAAATCCCTTTAGCCCCGACCACAGTTTCAGACACCACTGAATCCAATGACACGATGAACTTATCAGTCACAGCCTATTTACGTATTGCCATTCCGGTGATCATGAGAGTCGGTGATTTAATCGCAGAATTAACAGTGAACGGAGAATTGCTAGCAAGCCCAGATAATCAGCAGCAACTAATTGTTGATATAAGCCGTAGCGGTCAACGTAGCAGTTACGGTGATATTGAAGTGTATGACAGTGCATCTCATCAATTAGTTGGCAGTTTAAAAAATGCATCCATCTATACTGAAAACGATCAACGTCGATTTGCAATAACACTTAACCAAGCAGTAAAACCTGGGACGGATCTACTGATTAGATATGTTGAAAATGACACTTTATTCGAGGCTAAAACAATCGAATCCGTGATCAAATTATAAGGACAGTGTGACTGAAAAACACCTACTTTATCTCGGCAGATTATGCTTTTTCGGCATATCAACCGTATAGCAAAATATACTTTTTGTATTTGTTTATTATTGCTATACATAGAAACAATCAATCCAGGGCTTGAATCATCAACGCCCTGGAGAACCGATTCAATTGATTTTATTGCCAATCTCAATCTCGCCGCCTCAAACAACCAATCCCAACATAAAGAAAGGGAAATCCCTGACAAAGAAGCTACCGTCAATGACTCGTTAACGAAAACGACCTCATCATTACAGCAAAGCACTTCATTTCAACGTCAAACCAAATCAAAGACAATGGCGTCAGAATCAATAACAACTACGCCAGAACCTGAGTTAACTATCACATCAAAGCCAATAGCACTTACATCAACAGTATTAACTTCAGCTTCTACTTCAGCGTTAGTCAAACCCGCCATAGTGAACTCTGAAAGCAAGAAAAAAGTTAACATTAAGCCTGAAACAGTCTCTTCTAAGACAACATCAACAATTGACTCTACCCCCATTAATGGCCTTAGCAACCTGCTAACTAATCAAGAACTTAGTCAACAATCTAGTCAAAAAACTAGCCAACAAATGACACTATCTGACGCGCCAAAGCTCATTCAGGCTACCTCGCCAGTGACTGTAGCCTCAACAGCAAATAACCCTGAAATAGCATTAGCGAATTGTTCTCGACGACTGACTCGAAGTTACACAAGTTCTGCAGCAAATGAAGAGCAATTTCTTGTCGGGCAGTTTAATTATGGTTCTGAGCAGCTAAGCGATGAGATTTTTATCTATCAAGATAAAGCAACTCTTTACCTGCCAATACAATTTTTAGCCGATAATTTGATGTTGCCGTTACAAGTTAACATGCAACCATTAAGCGTGAGCGGCTGGTATTTGACCACAGAAAACACTGTCGATATAAGCCAACACCTCATGCAATTTACTGCGCAAAATAGTGATTGTAATCAAACCCCAACTGACGTCTATTTTGATGATTGGGACATCTATGTCGATATTGAGGTGGTAGAACAAATACTAGGATTAGAAATTCACTTTGATCATGCTCGTCAGTTACTAGCGGTGAATGAAAACACCTTAGTTCCACTAAGTCAGCTGCTTGAGAGGCAAAAGCGCCACCAGCAATTTAATCATCAAAAAAATGCCAATGACCAACAAAGAATGCGTCAAGTAACTAGCGAGTATGCCACGATTGGCGATTTGGCGTTACATGCAGATGTCGGCGTCTCGCAGCGTAAACAAATAGAAACCCAACAACCGAATGTTGATGGGTTTATCCAAGCAAGGACTGATTTACTCGGACATAGTGCCTATGCTGGTTACTCTTGGTCGGAATACGGCGAAACATTTAACGCCTATATAGAAAAAGCAATGGCCGACACTTGGGTTAAATACTATCGACTTGGCAGTATCGACTCCCATAACTTGGCGTTGGTTTCAGGCGCCAGCTCTGGTGAAGGTCTCATTCTTAATGCTGGTGACGCATTTTCAGATGACATTAGATACATTGTCGTTGAAGGTGAGTTAGAGCCAGGGTGGGATGTTGAATTATACCGAAATGGCGGTTTAATCAGTGTCCAACGTGTTGGTGACAATGGACAATATCGCTTTGAACAAGTCCCCTATTATATTGGAACTAACCAATACCAATTACGTTTATTTGGGCCAAATGGTGAAACACGAACAGAGTCCTTTAGTAAACTGCTCGACCCTTCTTTAATGCAAACCGACAGCTTCGGAATGAACTTTGGCGTGATGCAACGAGAGCAAGATGATTTAAAACAAGTTTATGCGAGTGCAAACTGGGCGGTATCTGATAACTTCTCGGCTGGTATTGCCTTAATTGAGCAACAAGTGAGTGATAACAAATGGCTGTTCAACCCTTCTTTGACTTTCAGTATGTTAACCGACAACAGCGTCTGGCAACTTAATCTCACAGGAAATGAAACTGGAACAGCAGCTAACATTATTGCCCAAGGGAGTAATAGCCTAATTGACTGGCAAGCAGAATGGGCACACTACCAAGACTTTGAATCATGGGAGAATCCAAATAACCAAGTAAAACAACTGGCCAATATTAATGTGAATGGCAACCTAGACCACACTAATATGAGCTGGGGGCTCAATGGTTCATGGCAAGAACAAAACTTTGGTACAGACAGTATTTACCTTGGAGCAACTGTAGCAGGCCAGTTTCAGCACTTAGCGCTGAGTAACGAGTTAAGTTGGCAAAACATCGCCGATACACAACGTTGGGCCAATCGATTAGCCCTTTCAGGTCGAGTCTCCGACTGGTACTTACGTAGCTATGCTGATATTGCACTGCTGCCCACAACAGAACTCACCCAGTTAGTGTCTAATGCCAGTACGTCTTTAGGCGAGCAAAGTAACTATCAGTTTGAAGTTCGTTACCAACCAATGGCATTAGCAGAAGTCACGGTGAGAAACTCTTTATCTTATTTTTTAGATACCAGTACCTTAAGGCTGACATTAGAAAATGACTCTGAAGGTGATTGGTTTGCACAATTTAAGTGGAGTAGTTCTGCGCTATTAATTGCACCCGATAACACTTGGTTACTCGACAGAGTTAGCCATTTAAATACTGGAAGTGTAAAAATTATCGCTTTTCAAGATGACAACAACAACGGCCTATTTGATGAGGATGAATTGCCACTCAGTGGTCTACGTTTTTCAGGCCATAGTCAAGCTGATAGCGCAACGGATGAGCGCGGCCAGTTATTAATTACCCACATACAAACTTCAAGACCACATCGCCTTGTGCTAAATGAGCAATCACTACCTGACCCATTTTTACTGCCTCAAAACAGCATTTTATTAGTAAACGCTCATCCAGGGAATGTAGCCGAAGTGCTATTTCCTGTGTTATTTACTGCAGAGCTAGATGGCGAGATATTTTATGATGATGGGGTTGCGGCAAAAGGTGTACTGGTGACGTTAATTGATGACGCTGATAATCAATATCATGCCCGAGTAGAGTACGATGGAGTCTTTATCTTTGAGCAACTGGTACCCGGTCGCTATCAAATTGAAATCAATAAACAACGCCAAGCCACACCAATCGAACTGAAGCCAGGTGAATATGTGACCCTCGCCACACAAACCATTTCTCGTTAAACCAAAACAAGATAAATAAGTGCGCATTTATTCAGCAACAACTAGAATAAATTATGGATTTATTGATGTGGAAACAAGTAAAGCATGTCACTCTTTATGTTGGTGGTTGCCGTTTCACAAGCCCATTTTAACTTAGTGACCCCTGTGTCTATTGAGCAAATTCGACCAATGGATCTTGGAATGATATACAACCAAGCCAACGTTAATTGCCAGTTAGATCAATTTAACCGTCAGGGTAACGGCTGCCTCACTTCCGATAATCAACTCGGTCAATTTAAAATTCAAGGTAATGGCGAGTCTTCCATTAACGTGAGGGTATACCCAACTTCCACGTCCAACGTATTATTTACCCCTATTCTGCCCAATGGCAATCAGCAGCAATCATTTGCTTTATCTGAAACAGCAACAATTATCAATGTCGGTGGCAAAGTGGATGTGCTTAACGATGAAAATGTTGGGCAACAGCAATTGTCATACACCATTGAAGTGAATTATCACTAACCGACAAAACAACGCAATGGCTCTTTCTTTCACAGGTCTTTATTGTAAGTGCTAAACAATACTCGCATATTGGCAAGTGTTTCTAGTCAATTGCTCTGATTTCCTGTATAAGCATCGCCTCTAGAATATTTTTCAACTTTCTTAACCAAGCACTTTGTTTGCAAACATCAAAGCCAACAAGCTTGCACGTTATAAAAGTCAATCAATATAAAGATTCAATTTTTCATATTTATAAGATGGGCAGGTACGATTATGTCAGACAAATTTTTCTTCAAAGGCCGTCAAACGCCTAAACCTGCCTATGGCGAAAGTGGTTACAATACTAAACGTCAGGCTAAGCTTGGTACTAAAGTTAAGCCACTAACCTTGTCAGTTCAAACCGCAGAAAGAGCTGCGCAAGTACAGCAAATACTAGATGACAAAAACCTGTTTGCGAACATGACTGTTGATGAAAATAACCCTGAAAATATTATTGAACTAGAGGGCATTATCAATAAGCCTACCGCAGTAACAGCCGAAGCAAAAATTAACCGCAACGATCCTTGCAGCTGTGGCAGTGGAAAAAAATACAAAAAGTGCTGTGGTTAATCATGCCTTGGCTTAAGTAATTCATTATGACAGCTTAAAGCGACACACTAAGCACCACTTTAGCTTGAACAATAAAAATGGAATCAAAACATGTTTTTGATTCCATTTTTTTGTTATGAAAATATCTTTATTTTGTGAAATATTATAAGCTTAACTTCGTTCTTATTATACTCAGTCATAGTGTGCTTAATAAAAGGCAACACTTTTATCAACAGGTTAATTAATCAACCAACGTGATACTAGAGGTCAGAGTGAACACAGTCATAGCAGTAAAGTCCTTGATAACGGCGGGCATCTTGTGCTGCGCTACCCTAAGTTGGCCCGTCATGAGTCAACAATTTAGTCTCGTTAACAGTAACAATACTCCTATGGCAAATATGGTGGTATATCTCACTCCTACCTCTCCCTCTTCAGCAAAAAAGATAGCCCCTGAATCAACTCAGCCTCCAATTGAAATACATCAAGAAAATAAACAGTTCAGCCCATATATCACGGTTATTCAACAAGGTTACCAACTCAAATTTGTTAATGATGATGATATTACTCACCACATTTATTCGGCATCAGGCCCCAAACGCTTTTCGTTTAAACTACGCAAAGATAGCACTCAACAAGATATGTTATTTGATCAAGCAGGCCACATTTCAATGGGGTGTAACATCCATGACTGGATGAGCGGACATGTGTTGGTGGTCGATACTCCTTATTACGGCGTGACTGATTCAAATGGTAACGTCACATTCGATGAGCTACCTGATTCTGAATATCAACTCGTTGTCTGGCACCCGCAATTACGGGCAGATAACAATCAATTTAGCCAGACGATAACAACGCCTTTAGCAGAGGCATTAACCATACAAATAACTGCATCAATGGACGACATCCCAACTCAACAAAGTTTGGATGACTTTGACTTTCTGGATGGATATTAATGCGAAATACGTTCAATAGTATTCAAACTCGTATATTCACCTTTTTCATGGTGTTATTAATAGCTGTTCAAGCTATTTCTTTTGCCATTAATTACTATTCGAATAAACGTTTAGAAAAACAGCAGTTAGAAAACCAACTGTCAGTAGCTGAGTTGGTATTTAAGTCAGAATATGACAACCGAAATTACTATTTATCCGCTTTTGCCGAAACGGCTGCAAAAGACTTTGGCCTTAAAGATATTTTTATTGATGGCGACAGCCGCAGTTTTTTGGTGGCATTAAATAATCATCGAAAACGCATCAATGCAGACTTAGCTATTGCAGTTGATCATCAAGGGAATGTGATTGGCGAGCTGTTAACGACAGCAAAAGGACCTAACAAAGGCAAAGTTAATGTTGGACCAGAGCAAGGTCAGCCATTTAGATTCCCGCTCGCAACAGAATTTGAAACCAATAGCCCCATATACCCTCTTGGCGAGCATGTTTATCAGTTAAGGTTTTCACCATTAACCAGTGGCGCAGCAAACATTATTGGCTGGGTGGGCTTTGGCTTTATTATTGGCGACGAGTTAACGCATTCGTTATCGGAGCAAACCGGCTTGAACACAGGATTTTTGCTCACTTCTGAAAAAAGTAACCAATTAATTAGCCTCTCCAATACCAGATTCACCCACGAAGACCATCAAGTCATCAGTGACTTTATTGAACACAATCAAACCAATGATGAATACATTTTATGGCAATCAGATTTAGGTGAGGTTAAGCGTGATAGCCAAGACAATGTTCAACTACATGCCTTTATGTATTTGAGTCGCAATGCTGCGCTTGAATCAGCACAAGATCATTGGTTTCAACAATTATTATTGATTTTATTAATGTTGCCGATGTCACTATTTGTGGCCTACATTATTGCTCGAGGTGTCACTAAGCCACTTACATTATTGATAAAACAAGCTCGATTTATTGCAAAAGGTAATTACAATTCAAAGGTAGAAGTTGGCAACAGTGCAGAGATGAAAGAACTCGCTGAAGAAATCACTGCCATGCAACAAGCCATATTAAGCCGTGAAAACAAAATCGCCTTTCAAGCCTACCATGACCCACTGACCAATCTAGGTAATAAAAACGAGTTAATCCGCATCACCTCGAGTTGGTTCGAAAGCAAATCTCCATTAGCAATATGCCTGATTAATATTCGTCGTATGACTGAAATCAACGGTACCTTAGGTCATGTTGTTGGCGATATGGTGATCACAGAAGTTGGCCGTCGATTAGCAAGCTTTGATGAAATAGATCTCGTCTGCCGTATTAACGGCGATGAATTTGTCCTTGCTATTGAGCACACAGAGCAAAAGTCACTTACCGCATTAATTAATCATGTCCAACAAACTGTTGAAGCCAATTACTGCTATCAAGACATTTCGTTGCATTTACAAACCACTATCGGCATCAGTTTTGTTTATTACCCAAGTGATCTCGAAACACTATTACGCCAAGCCGACACCGCCTTACAGTATGCAAAGAAACATCGTCAGCATTTACAGATTTACCACCAGCAAATTGATGTTAATACCGTAGACAGACTGCAATTAGTCAACGATCTAAAACCGGCAATTGAGCAAGATGAGCTAGTGTTATTTTACCAACCTAAGCTGAACCTCAAGCTCAATAAAGTGACCCATGTAGAGGCATTGGTTCGTTGGCAACATCCGATAAGAGGCATGATCCCGCCAGATAGCTTTATTCCTATCGCTGAAAAAATGGGACAAATGAATGCTCTAACGAACTGGGTAATCAATCAAGCGCTAGACCAATACCTACTATGGCAACAACAAGGAGTTGAGCTATCCATAGCAATCAATATTTCAGCAGAGAATTTAAAGGATGATCAATTTTGCCAGCATATTTTGCAAATGATTAAAGATAAGAAAGTGCCTATCGAAGCATTAACGCTAGAGATCACCGAGGATGCCGTTGTTGCCGATCCTGAACATGCCATCAAGCAACTTACAGAGCTCAAACAGCATGGGCTTAAGCTATCAATTGATGATTACGGTACTGGCTACTCCTCTTTAGCCCAGCTAAAACAACTTCCCGTGGATGAGCTAAAAATTGACAAGTCATTTGTACAAAACTTGATGAGCAGCGAAGACGATAAAATTATTGTCAGTTCAACCTTGCAGCTTGCCCATAACCTAGGTTTAAAAGTGGTGGCTGAAGGCATTGAAGATGAAGGTTCTCTCAAATGGTTAACCCAGCGAGGCTGTGAAATGGGCCAAGGCTTTTACTTGTCAAAACCCATTGATGCCGAAAAGTTAACCCAATGGTTATCACAATCAAATTACCGTTAACACGTCACTAATCCGTTATAAATAAATCAATAAGGTACGCGGATGAAATATTGGAAAAGAACAGGAAAATGGATTTGTATTTTATGTTTAGCTTGTCATTCTGCCACTGCTGCAGAACATCACTTTTCAGGCCTGATTGATGTAAGAGCCAGTTACACAGATGGCACTGAATCTTATGTCGATGGTGGCTTAGGAAAATTTCGCTTTGATGACGGCACTCAATTATCACTTTCCCAAGTTGGCCTGACCTATAAAGTGGATTGGGAAAACGCATTTTCAGCACATGTGACAGCCAATGGTTATCTTGATAATACCCGTAATGATATTGGTATTACCGAAGCATTTTTAAATTATCGCAGTTTGCCGTGGCAAAATGGCCTTAGGTTAAAAGGTCGATTAGGCTTAATGTACCCTGATATTTCTCTGGAAAATATCGCCACAGCTTGGTCGTCCCCTTATACATTAAGCTATTCGGCGATAAACAGCTGGTTAGGTGAGGAGTTTCGCCATCTTGGTGCAGAACTCACCCTTGAGCGCTTAGGAAAATTCCATAACTCAAAACATGACTTAGCCTTATCTGCAGCTTTATTCCAATATAATGATACCGCTGGCGCCATGCTCGCTTGGCATGGTTGGACACTCAGCTCCCGTCAAACCTTACTCCATGAATCCTTGCCATTAAGTAATATGCCCAGCTTAGCAGGAGGCAGTTTAGATGATCAGGCCGATGAATCAGATCCTTTTATCGAACTAGATGATCGTTTTGGTTATCACGTACATGGTCAATGGCGGTTTAAAGGAAATGGCGAAGTGTCATTAGGTTATTATGATAACAATGCCAATACTCTCGTCTTTAAGAATGGCCAATATGCTTGGCTGACAAAGTTTACTCATGCTGGTGTCAAATGGCGTTTACCCTACCAAATCGAACTCATCAGCCAAATCATGTATGGCAGCACGTTGATGCAGTCACCAGAAGCTGTAGATGTGGTTAATAATGACTATCAAGCCGCCTTTGTTTTATTAACTAAACGTTGGGATAAACATCGCCTGACTATTCGAGCAGAAGATTTTGAGGTATCAGACAATGATGCCACGTTCGACGATAACAATAATGAACAAGGCAATGCCCTCACCTTGTCGTATCAATATCGTTTACAAAAAAGCTGGTTTATCCAAGCTGAATATAACCGTATAGACGCGACTCGTGATGCCAGAGTTGAACAAGGTTTACCCAAAGAGATGCTAGAGCAGCAGTGGCAATTAGCCACTAGATGGTATTTCTAACACCCAGTTGCCGCTTCATTAGCCATGGATTGGCTGTTACCGCTTTTTTACTTCATAACAAATCATGCCTAAGTGGTTAAAAAATAATTTGAAGAACGGTTATCCATAATTAAAAAAGCAGCAACCTGCGCAATAATCAGTCCATATTTCAATTGTGTAACCCTCGCATGACGCCAATCTGCCCCTCAAAGATTTAACATTCAATATAAAGCGCAATTTTTATCACAGTTCTTTTGTATTTTGTTTCAAATTAGGTAAAGTGTCTGCCAGCTTAATGTTAATAATAATCATAATAAAAGGTGAGATATGAGTGAAAATTCACACTCAGGTAACGACCTCAGTGAAGTAAAACAACTTGGAATGTGGGCATCGATTGCCAGCCTGAGTTATATTTTTTGGATCGTCGGCGGCATGGAGCTGGTTGAACGTATCGCATACTACGGTGTAAAGGCCAGTGCTGGTCTTTATGCAAAAGCCCCCACCTCTGAAGGTGGCTTAGGTATTAGCCTTAGCGATTATGGTGTGATCATCGCAATTTGGGCCTTCATGCAAACCTTCATACCTGTCTTTACGGGCGGCATATCAGATCGCGTTGGTTACAAAGAAACCATTTTTGCCTCTACGATAATTAAAATCGCTGGCTATCTTGTCATGGCTTTCTTCCCAAGCTTTTATGGTTTCCTCTTTGGTGCCATTTTGCTGGCGGCGGGTACAGGTATTTTTAAACCGGGTATTCAAGGTACCTTAGTGCTATCCACTGGCAGACAAAACACCTCAATGGCTTGGGGTATATTCTACCAAGTTGTTAATATTGGTGGGTTCTTAGGTCCGCTAGTTGCTGTGCATATGCGCCAATTATCTTGGGATAATGTGTTTTATGCCTGTGCAGCCATTATCTCGTTAAACTTTTTATTTCTATTAGCTTATAAAGAGCCAGGAAAAGAAGAACGTCTTGAGCGAAATCGTAAAATTAAATCTGGCGAAATTAAACAAGAAGCCCTATGGCGTGATGCCTTAAACGAGCTTAAAAAACCAGTGGTGATTTACTACATGCTAGTGTTTGCTGGTTTCTGGTTCTTGTTCAATGCCTTATTTGATGTATTGCCTATTCATATTGCAGAGTGGGTCGATACCAGTGTGATTGTGACCTCGCTATTTGGCCCCGACGGCACATCTAATGGCTTTTTCCAATTCTGGTTAGGCCTAGATAACACAGGTACTAAGGTCATGCCAGAAGGCATGCTTAACCTCAATGCTGGTATGATTATGACCAGTTGTTTTTTGGTGGCTGCGCTTACTGCTAAATACCGTATTACCACAGCAATGCTAGGTGGTTGTTTGCTGAGTATCCTCGCATTTGTATTTATAGGTGCAACTAATGCGGCATGGATGATTGTACTAGCCATTGCTATGTTCTCTTTCGGTGAAATGATGATTAGCCCGAAGAAAAACGAGTTCATGGGTAATATTGCCCCTGAAGGCAAAAAAGCGATGTACTTAGGTTTTGTGATGTTACCGCAAGGGATTGGCTGGACTCTTGAAGGCTACTTTGGCCCTAAGTTATATGAAATGTACGCATCAAAAGAAGTATTCTCACTACAACTCCTTGCTGAGCGAGGCATGGATGCTGCTACAATTGGCGCTATTCCGCAAGGTGAAGCCTTTAGTACATTAGTGACTTTCACAGGTGAACCGGCTCAAGAACTCACTACCTTGCTGTATAACACCCATAACATTGGTATGGCGTGGTATATCATCGCTGCCATCGGCACTATTTCAGCAGTAGGTATTTTCCTTTACGGTAAATGGTTGTACAAATTACAACAAAGCTAATACCAAACTCAGTATGTAAATAGTAAAAAGCTGACTATGATGTCGCTTTTTTATTGAGCAAGTGTTATTAAAGCAGTGTAAAAATTCAAGGTCATACTTCATGACGCTACACGTTAAACTCTTCACTCTGAACTATTTGAATTCGCGATTGCATTGTTAACCCTTTTCTAAGCAATAAAACATAAAAAGGAGCCCTAAGGCTCCTTTAATCATTATGCTAATCACAAAAAGTTATCGTAACCTTTTTAGCATGCTAATAAACCGAAAAATCTTTAATGACTTGTTCCACTATGCATCACGTCAACACCATAGGTTTTACCTTCGGCATGACACGTTGAACAAGACTCAATCGGTAAATCAACCACTGAACCAGGTTCATCCTGTACATAAGCGCCATTACTCTTGAAGTGAGCTAATGCAGAGGCACTCACGTGACAACTACGACAAGCTTCAGAGATTGGCGAGATGAAACCAGCATCAGTTTCGACAGAGCGTTTACCTGATGTTAATCCACCATCTGCAGCAAATACGGTGCTATCTTCTTTATG
>BCQL01000110.1_pt1 | contig 12030 bp, 10 predicted proteins | sample 1008151 | NCBI WGS metagenome assembly BCQL01 (sample SAMD00035459, study PRJDB4067) | museum specimen metagenome | biome: marine biome; feature: sea shore; material: organic material | host: Otohimella japonica | place: Japan:Kanagawa | collected 1927
TCTCGGTGTCGACCGGGTCCGTCATCAAGGGTCTGATGGCGGGGATGATCGGCATTTTCTTGTCAACAGTTGGCGGTGACCCAATTTTGGGTGAGATGCGTTTCACCTTTGGAAATTGGCAGCTTTTTGCGGGGTTCAACTTGCTGGCGGTCGTAATCGGTGTTTTTGCGCTGTCCGAAGTATTTATCCGTGCCAGTGCGCCGGTCAGCAAAGTGTCTGAGCTGATAGCATTCAACGGCATCGAGTTGCCAAGCTGGGCCATGTGGAAGGGCCGGTTTCGCAACCTTGGAAAATCGGTTCTGATCGGCAACGTCATTGGCGTGCTGCCCGGAACAGGGGCCGCCACTGCTGCCTTTATTTCTTACGCCGAAGGCCGACGGTCTTCGCCAAATCGTGACGGTTTCGGGAAGGGCGAACCTGATGGGATTGTTTCATCCGAGGCCGCTAATAATGCTGTGACCGGCGGTGCCTTGGTTCCCACGATGGCCCTTGGTATTCCGGGCGATGCGATCACGGCAGTGATGCTGGCGACCCTTACTTTGCACGGCATTACACCCGGACCTAAGCTGGTAGAGGACAACCCGACCCTCATCGCGTCTATTTTCGCGGGCTTCTTTCTGATCAACCTACTGTTATTGCCGCTAGGCATGCTGCTGTCGCGCGTGGCCGCGCCGATCTTGCGCATACGCGAGGCCTTTATGATGACCGCAATCGTGGTCCTCTGCGCTGTCGGTATCTATTTTGTCCGAGGAAATCCGTTTGACCTTTTGGTCATGGGGGGCGCTGGGTTCATCGGTTATCTTTTGCGCAGACAAGGGTTTCCGATGGCACCGCTGGTCATCGGTATGGTTCTAGGTCCAACGCTTGAGTTGACACTGCGGCAGGGGCTTATTTTGACAGATGGAAATTTTCTGGCCTTCTTCACAGGACATCCCATCGCACTGGTCCTGGCAATTGCAGCTCTCCTGGCGTTGAGCCTGCCAATGGTCCGGGCTTTATTGGTGCGAAGAAACGCATGACCGACATGTCACTTTGGCTTTTTATTGCACCAATCTTGCTTTGCGTCGGGGCTGTGGCTGGCACGCTGGCAGGGCTTTTGGGCGTTGGCGGTGGCATTGTGATTGTGCCGGTACTCTATTGGCTGACCGAGGCAGGCCTTCTCAAAGTTAACCCTTCTTCCGCGATCCATTTCGCTGTCGCCACATCCCTTTTGACGATCATTCCGACGTCCATTTCATCCGCGCGGGCGCATCACAAGAAGGGATCGATTGATCTCGAACTGTTTCGCTCATGGGCACCTTTCATAGTTATTGGTGCCCTATTGGGAGGTCTCATTGCTGCCAATGTAGATGCATCGTTTCTATCAGGGGTTTTTGGCATTATCGCGCTGATTGTTGTGCTGAACATGCTTAACCTCAAACCTATTGTGCTGGCAAAAGCCCCGCCGCAATCAACGTTTGCGCGGGCCATGATTGCCGGACCAATCGGTGCTTTTTCGGCGATGATGGGCATTGGTGGTGGTACCTTGTCGGTTCCAGCTTTGACGCTGTTGTCCTTCCCAGTGCACCGGGCGATCGGAACGGCGGCGCTTTTTGGGCTTATGATCGCTGTGCCGGGTATTTTGGGCTATGCGCTTGTTGGGCGAGATATTCCGGGGCTTCTCGATTATTCGTTAGGTTACATCAATATTCCAGCCGCCGTTATCATTTCTGTTGCGACCTTCTTTTTCGCACCACTCGGAGTGAAAATCGCGCATCGTTTGAATGCGCGTCGCTTGCGTCTGGCCTTTGCAATTTTCCTAAGCATTAGCGGTGCAAAAATGCTCTCAGAGGCATTCCTGTGATCAAAGAAGAGCAAGAGGTCGAGGAAGATATTCAAGCGACCAGAAGGCTGGACTTGTACCATATACGTCTGCCGCGGCCTGGTGCGCCGAAGCTGCTGCTATTGGGTGGGTCCAATTTTGATATTCGCCTGAAGCGCGCATTTCTGCATGGCCCTATCGCAGACAACTTTGAAATAGCGACTTATGAACCGCGCGGCATTGGCCGCAGCGCCCAGCCCGACGGCGATTGGAACATGCAAGACTATGCGCTGGATGCGCTTGGTTTTATGGACAGCCTTGGATGGCAAGACGCACTGGTTCTTGGGGAAAGTTTCGGCGGGATGACTGCCCTTCACCTTGCACACCACGCGCCCGACCGCGTGAAGGCCATGGTCATTGCCTCGGCGACAGGCGGGGGGCCGGAGCACGCCTCTTATGATATTTCGACGTTTCTCGATGTTTCGCGTGAACAAGCGGCATTTGAATCGCTTTGCCTACAGGACACCCGTAATCGCACCCTAAGCGAAGCGGATCCAGAGAGGTTTATCCAGATTCTTAAATCGCGGATTGCTTTTGAGGAAAAATTTGTAAATCCATCGATTGCAAGCGGTGGATATGCACGTCTGCTGGACGCAAGGCGGAGGCATGATTGTACTGGGTTCTTAAGCGATATCGCAACACCAACAACGATCATCGCGGGCCGTTACGACAAGCAAGCGCGACCCGAAGCGCAAAAGGCGCTTGCCGAAGCGCTTCCAAACGCACACTATCAGCTTTTGGATGGTGGGCATGGCCTGCTGTTCAACTGCGCCAATGCGTCCCAAGCTGCCTTGTCAGCACTACTACAGTCAGTTGAAACCCGTTGAATTTGGCATCATGCAGTCTCAAGCATGCGCAACGAAGATCGCCGTGGCAAACCTCTGAATCACCAATGTATCAAACTGCCAAAGTCAGTCCGGATTGTCTTTGGCTGCCGCCAGTTCTCCTAGCGAGATTTTTGGCTTTAGGACATGCAGTCTGCCTTTTTCGGTTATCGAGTTTTCCAATGTCTCAAGGATTATTCGCGCGGCTGTTTCGCCGATTTTTTTACGGGCTGTTCGTGACGTCGCAATCTTGCCGGGGAATCCTTCAATGATGCCCAAACCGTTGAAGCCAGCCAACGCGACATCATTTGGAACGTCGATACCTGCCGCAATACAATGACATAGGCCGCCAAAGGCAAGGTCATCGTTTGAAAAGTAAATACAATCGAGGTCGGGCTGGCGTTTCAGCAGGTCGGTTGTCATACGGCGACCGCAATCAACTGAAGAAAGTGCGGTCACATCGCCCACCAAATCTGACCCATCAATTACTTCGGCGAACTCAAGCCCCCGGTCGCGCAATGCGCTTTGGAAACCTTGTTTCCGTTTTGCTGCCCGTAAGTCCTTATCAAGCTTGCGTCCTACGTAACCGACGCGCCGCAAACCTTTCTCAAACAGAGCGGTGGCAATGTCATAACCGGCTTCGGAGTGGGAAAACCCGACGCAGGCATCAACAGGGTCTCCATCGATATCCATGATCTGGACAACCGGAACTCCCGCGTCGGAAAGCAGTCGGCGTGTTTCAGGTGGCTGGTCTAGACCAGTGACGATCAGTCCGGCCGGACGCCAAGACAACATATTCCTCAAAGTTTCGTATTCCACGTCTGGGTCATAATCGGTCACCCCAAAAACCGGTTGGAGTAACGTGCCTTTTAACGCGTTTGTCGCACCTGACATGACTTGGGGAAAAACGATGTTTGACAGGCTCGGTACCACGACGCCGATTAGATCAGTGTGTTTGCTCGAGAGGGATGAGGCAAACTGATTCCCATAATAGCCGATCTCGAGTGCCGCCTGCTTCACGCGTTCTATATTGGCTTGCGAGACATCCTTGTCGCCACGAAGCGCACGTGACGCTGTCATTTTGCTGACACCAGCCTCTGCGGCAACATCGGCTAAAGTTTTTCTTTTTTCCATAGCGCTGCTGCCATCCCGCCTATCGCTGCGTTGCCCAAAGCCAGAGATAAACGGGCCTGAGTTCAACCACCTGTGTTCTGAGTTCGACGGTTGAGTATTGACGGCTTAGAGCAAATCGGGGATTAGTAGCAACTATTGGTATCGATACCGGTTGCGATACCAGTCAGATCGATTCGGTATACCGCGTGATTTCGGAGGAGATCACAAACAACAGCAAACCAGCACCGATTTAGCGCTGTGGGAGGAAATATGACGAACTACACTTTAAAATCTCTAGTCCTGAGTGGCATCGTTGCCGTGTCAACGCTCTCAGCGAGCACGGTACTGGCCCAAGACTACCAATGGACGTTTCAGACTTCGGCGCAGGCCGGGGATAACTTCTTTCCAATTGAAGAAGCTTGGGCTGATCGCGTTAATGAACTTTCCGGCGGGCGCATCGAGATCATTGTCGTTCCAGTAGGCACCGTTGTTGCACACAACGAAACGCTTGACGCCGTAGGCGCAGGCATTTTGCAGGGCCACATCACCGATCCATCTTACTTCTCAGGTAAAGATCCAGCTTTTGCCATGTTGGGTAACCTCGTTGGCGCATGGTCAGCCCCAGAGCAAATGTTCGACTATATGGAAAACGGCGGCGGTAAAGAGCTCTTCAACGAGCTGGTAAACCCATACGGCCTGCAATTCCTTGGCGCTTCTGCGACTGGCGTTGAAGCATTCCTTTCCACTGTGCCAATCCACGGCGTAGACGACTTGAAAGGCATCAAGATGCGTGCACCAGAAGGAATGGTGCAGGAAGTTTTCGCAGCCGCTGGTGCTTCGCCAGTGAACCTTCCTGGTTCTGAAGTTTACACTTCACTGGAAAAAGGCGTTATCGATGCTGCGGATTACACAGTGTTCTCAACGAACCACGCGCAAGGTATGCACGAGTTCGCGAAGTATCCACTGTACCCTGGCTTCCACTCAATGCCTGTGATTGAAGTATCCCTCAACAAGGACATCTATGATGGTCTTCCTGCGGATCTTCAGACCATCCTGAATGAATCGGTTTCCGTGTTCGCACGCGACATGGTTAGCCAGTTGGACGAGCAGAACGAGATCGCTGTTGCAGAAGCAGAAGCTGATCCAGACATCACAGTGATCAACTGGTCCGATGATGAGCGTGCGCGTTTCCGCGGCATCGCAAAGTCGCAGTGGGCGAACTGGGCTGGGCGCTCTGAGATGGCTGGAAAAGCGTTTGCAAGCGTTACAACCTACCTCATTGGCGCCGATCTTCTGGCCGAATAAACGCTGAACATTTGTCTATTTTAAAGGGGCCTGCTTGGGCCCCTTCTTTTTCTGAAAAGGTCTATCAGGTTCCATGGAGTGAATAATGGTACAGCACGAAGCGGCGATGACTGAAGTCGAAATAGGAGCGCAACTCGACGCGCTGAAACGGGCCCACGAAGAAGATAGTTCCGGTCCACAAAACGCGCTAGATCGTGGCATTGTCACAGTTGGCACAGTCTTCAGTTTCTTGTTTGCCGTCGCAACTGTGATCTCGCTTTATGAAATCGTAATGCGGTATTTCTTTAATACCCCTACGATTTGGGCCCATGAAACCGTAATCGCGCTTATCGCTGCCTGTTACCTCTACGGCGGGATGCAATGTCTTGCTGCTGATAAACATATTCGTATCGGTCTGATCTATTTTGGCACCAGCGGCAGCACACGGCGGCTGTTGGATATTGTAAATGGCCTGCTTGCGCTCTTCTTTGCCGTGGCAATTGCCTATGCGGCCTATACAATGGTCGAAAAGTCGTGGTGGACGCCGCAGGGTGACATCCGTCTTGAACGTTCAGGTTCTGCTTGGAACCCAATCACACCTGCTATCATCAAGATGATGCTTTTGATTACTGCTATTGTGCTAGCAGTCCAATCCGTTGGCCAAATTCTAACGGCTTGGAAGGGTACTGGTTATCGCCAATCCGCGGGTGAAGCGCCAAGCAGGTGGGCGATTATCGGCATTGGCTTCGTTTTTGCCATGCTTATTGCAGGTGGTTATCTCTTGTTCTCTGAGGGGCGGAACCTCGGTATTCAAACAGGTTCGCTGCTGCTTGTTGGATCAATCATAGTTTTGATCCTAACCGGTATCCCGCTGGCTTTTGTGACCGGTTTGATTGCGATCTTGTTTACCATTGCATGGTTCGGACCGACTGGTGTGCCGCTTGTATCCAGCCGGATCTATTCTTTCGTCAATGAATACGTGCTTGTTGCGATTCCGATGTTCGTCTTGATGGCGTCGCTTCTGGACAGGTCAGGGATGGCACGCGATCTTTACGACGCGATGCGCCTTGTTGCTGGTCGGATTAAGGGCGGCGTTGCTGTTCAGACATTGGTCGCTGCGGTTTTCCTTGCGTCTATCTCGGGCATTATCGGCGGCGAAATTGTCTTGCTTGGTCTGATTGCGCTACCTCAGATGTTGCGGCTTGGGTACAACCGGGCACTGGCAATCGGCACGGTCTGCGCCGGTGGTTCGCTGGGTACGATGATCCCGCCTTCGATCGTTCTGATTGTTTACGGCCTGACTGCCAGCGTATCAATTGGCGACCTCTTTCTGGCAACGGTCACACCAGGCCTGATGCTGGCGTCATTCTATATCATCTACATCCTGGTCCGTTGCTACATGGACCCTGAAATGGGGCCGCCAATTTCGGAAGAAAAACTTAACATTCCGATGGCAGAAAAAATGCGCAAGATGCGTGGCGTGATCTTGCCCATTGGTGTCGCGGTGACAGTTCTAGGTGCGATCTATGGGGGTATTGCTTCTGTGACTGAAGCTGCGGCAATGGGCGTGGTCGGCGTCTTTGTATCGGCAGCAATTCGGGGTGAAGTCACATGGATGTTGATCCGCGACAGTCTAAAGCAAACGCTTGAGACATGCGGTATGATCATCTGGATCGGTCTTGGTGCAGCGGCATTGGTCGGTGTTTACAACCTGATGGGCGGCAACCGCTTCATCGAAAGCACAATCCTTGACAGTGGCGCGTCACCGATTGTCATCGTACTGATTATGATGGGTATCCTCGTGGTTCTCGGCCTGTTCATGGACTGGATCGGTATTGCGCTTTTGACCATGCCGATATTCGTGCCGATCATTATCAAACTGGGTATGGACCCTGTTTGGTTCGGCATCCTCTTTGCGATGAACATGCAAGTCAGCTACCTCTCGCCGCCCTTTGGTCCTGCCGCCTTCTACTTGAAATCGGTGGCCCCCAGGGACATGCAACTTTCGGAAATTTTCCGCGCTTTGCTACCGTTTATCGCGATCCAGGTCGCGGCACTTGCTATCATACTGTTCTTCCCGGACGTCGCTTTGTGGCTGCCTAATTGGGTGAAAGGAAACTAAGATGAACATGAATAATAATACGTCTCAAAATATTGCCGTCATCGGCCTTGGTTCAATGGGATATGGCATGGCCGCTTCAGCATTGCGTGGTCGGCACAAGGTCTGGGGCGTTGACATCAACCCAGACCAAATTGCCAAATTCCAAGCCCAGGGGGGGCAAACAAGCCCCTTGGCAGAGACAGCTGGAGCGATAGATGCGGTCGCCGTTGTTGTTTTGAGCGCGTCTCAAACCGAAAGCGTCCTATTCGGCGACGACGGTATCGTCGGGAAACTGAAACCCGGTACCGTTGTGCTGGCTTGTGCAACCGTCCCGCCAAACTTTGCCAAAGCGATGTCCAAACGCTGCAATGCGAGCGGTGTTCACTATCTTGACGCGCCAATTTCGGGTGGCTCGATTAAGGCGGCCAATGGTCAGCTTTCGATCATGGCGTCCGGTACACCCGAAGCGTTCGCGGCAGCGGGTCCACTGCTTGAAAGTGTCGCCGAGACAGTCTTCGAACTTGGAGATTCAGCAGGGTCCGGCAGTGCCATGAAGGCGGTGAACCAGCTTCTGGCTGGGGTTCACATTGCCACCATGGCCGAAGCACTGACCTTTGGCATGACCCAAGGCGTATCACCGGAAAAATTTGTTGAGGTGATCACCAAATGCGCCGGGACAAGCTGGATGCTGGAAAATCGCGCACCGCACATCGTGGCCGGTGACTATACGCCGCATAGTTCGGTCAATATTTGGCCAAAGGATCTTGGCATCGTACTTGATATCGCAAAATCGGCGGAATTCAGTGCCCCCATCACCGCCGCAGCTTTGCAACAATTTGTGGCCGCTGCTGGGATGGGACATGGGCGGGAAGACGACGCTGCCGTTGCTAAGGTTTATGCGCGCAACGCTGGTCTGAAACTGCCCGGAGAAAACACATGACAACTGTACTTGGTTGTATTGCTGACGACTTTACTGGCGCAACCGATCTTGCGGGATTGCTCGCAAGAAGCGGTGTACGTGTATCACTGCGTATTGGTGTGCCATCAGAACCACCAACCGAGACAGCAGCCTTCGAAGTCATCGCTCTGAAATCGCGCACTGCCCCCGTGGATGAGGCTATCGCCGAAACACGGGCAGCGATGAAATGGTTGCAAGCCGCAGGAGCACAACGCTTTTTCTGGAAATACTGCTCGACCTTCGATTCAACGGCCGAGGGTAATATTGGCCCTGTTGCCGAAGCATTGATGGCGGACCTTGGGACCGACCAAACGATCTATTGCCCTGCGTTCCCAGAGAATGGGCGCTCGATTTTCATGGGTAACTTGTTTGTTGGGCAGCAACCGTTGGCTGAAAGCCCAATGAAAGATCACCCGCTGACGCCAATGCGTGACAGCAACCTGATGCGCTTGTTAAAACCGCAAGTCACCAAGCCGGTTGGTTTGGCTGATCGCTTAACTGTTGCCCAGGGAGCAGATGCGCTTGCAACACACCTTTTAGACCTCAAAAAACAGGGCGTCGCCCATGTGGTCGTTGACGCAGTTGCGAACGAAGACCTTGCGATCATTGCAGAAGCTTGCCGCGATATGCCGCTGATGACAGGCGGTAGCGCGGTGACCATGCCTCTTCCTGCCCTTTATTTAGTAGACGAAACTTTGTCAGCGGATGCCCAAAAGGCGCCAGTGCCAAAACTTGATGGTGGAACCGTCATCCTGTCCGGCAGTTGTTCCGCTATGACCAACAAACAAGTCGCTGACTATATCAACCGCGGTGCACCTGCTTATCGGTTAGATCCCCTGGATTTGGCCGAGAACGGACCACAAGGCGCCTTAGACTGGCTGGCACAGCAAGATTTGGAAGCAGCACCGTTGATCTATGCCACTGCCAATCCAGACAGCGTTCGTGCCGCGCAGGCAAAGCTGGGTGTCGCTGGCGCTGGCGAGATCGTCGAGGCAACACTGTCAGCATGTGCGGTTGCAGCACGAGACAAAGGCGCACGCCGGGTGATTGTCGCAGGCGGCGAAACGTCTGGTGCTGTCACCAGGGCACTTGATGTCACTCAGCTTGATATTGGGGCCGAAATAGCGCCGGGCGTCCCTTGGACCTATTGCCGCTCGGGCGGGCATCAGATTGCCCTCGCCCTTAAGTCTGGCAATTTCGGAAGCGAAATGTTCTTTACCGAAGCCCAAGAAAAATTGGAAGCCGCATGAACGAAGAAGCCCACCTGCGCGAACAAATCTGCTTACTTGCCAAATCAATGTTTGATCGCGGCCTGACCGGTGGCAGCACCGGAAACATTTCTGCACGCACTGCAGATGGCGGGCTTCTGGTTTCGCCCACAGGCACCAGTTTTGGTCGTCTTGATCCAGGCCGGTTAAGCCGCTTCGATATAAGCGGGCAACTTATTGATGGCGATAAGCCGACCAAGGAAATGCCATTGCACACAGCATTCTACGACACGCGTTCGACCGCAGGTGCAGTGGTACATCTGCATTCTTGTCACTCGGTTGCGTTGTCGCTCATGCCTGATGCGGATGACGATAATTTTTTGCCACCGCTGACGCCATACGGCATCATGAAGCTTGGCAAGGTCAAGCTGCTACCATTCTTTCTGCCCGGCGATCCGGCAATGGGCGACGCGGTACGTGGTCTCGCCGGGAAGCGCTCTGCCGTCATGCTCGTAAATCACGGTCCAGTCGTTGCAGGTAAGGATATTGAAGCTGCGTGCAACGCAATTGAAGAACTCGAAGATACCGCGCGCTTGGCCATCATGACACGTGGCATGAATCCACGGATGCTAACGCAAGCTGAACAGCAGGCATTGATTGCAAAATTTGACGTGGAGTGGGATGCATGAAGTTCTCAGCCAACTTGGGCTTTCTTTGGACTGACCGCGCTTTGCCAGAAGCGATCCGCGCGGCCAAATCAGCTGGGTTTGACGCCGTGGAGTGCCACTGGCCCTATGATGTACCCGCCACAGCTGTGAAAGAGGCGCTGCAAGACACAGGGCTTCGCATGTTGGGCCTGAACACGCGACGCGGCGATGTGCCGGGCGGTGAGAACGGACTGTCCGCATTGCCCGGACGTGAAGAGGACGCGCGCGCCGCGATTGACGAGGCGATTGCTTACGCCAAAGTAATTGGAACCCCCAATATTCACGTGATGGCTGGTTTCGCCGAAGGCTCTGCAGCGCATAAGACCTTTGTGTCCAACCTGAGCTATGCCTGCGCACAAACAACCCCGCACGGTATTACCATTCTGATAGAGCCGCTGAACAAATACGACGCACTAGGCTATTTTCTAACCACAACTGATCAGGCGCTCGCCGTGATTTCTGACGTCGGAGCCTCGAACCTAAAGCTGATGTTCGACTGCTACCATGTTCAGTTGATGGAAGGGGATCTGACCCACCGGATCGAGGCCTTACTGCCATCCATCGGTCATATCCAGTTTGCGTCTGTGCCTGATCGCGGGGACCCGGACCACGGCGAAATCAACTACTACCATGTCTTCAACGCGATCGCGCAGCTTGGATATGACGCGCCTTTGGGCGCTGAATACAAACCCGTCGGCGACACTGATGCGACCCTTGGCTGGATGCACAAAGGCTGACAGCAAGATACTTTTGTTGCACCTTCCTAAATAGGTATTTGTTATGAACGCTCCTCAGACTACTTTCCGCGAATTTCTATTGTCCCAGAGCAATCAGCACAAACTAGACAAAGATTTGGTCTTCCTACTGGAAGACATCACAACCTCTTATCGTATCATTTCTGACCAGATTCGCGGGGGAGCGATTGCTGGCAGGTTGGGTGCCACCTAGTCCACCAATGTACAGGGTGAGACGCAAAAGCAACTCGACGCGATCGCAAACGATATCTTTGTACGGCACTGTTCGAACTGCTGACGCGTTGCCGCGCTGGTCTCGGAAGAGCTCGACGAAGTCTACTGGCTGAAAAACAAGCCCGAAGCCGGTGATTACTTGGCCTACTTTGATCCGCTGGACGGTTCTTCAAATCTTGATGTGGATCTGTCCGTCGGATCTATCTTCTCGATATCGCAACTGCCCACTACAGAATGTCCGTTCATCCCAATCTCTTCGGGGAGTGGACTCTGCAACGGAACTGGGGGCGGATCGGCCAGGGCGGCCAAATTCGCCTCGATTTGTTGTGCCAGACCGCGGCCGTCATGATGAACCGGGGTTGCGGAACATGGCTGAGAAGCTGGGGCGCTCAGATTGCAAAACGCCGGGGCCGGAAAAGGGCCATGGTTGCGTTGGCACGCCGGATCTCAGTTATCCTGCATCGCATGTGGGTCGACGGAACGACATTCCGAATGGAGGCAGAGCCGACGACCTGATCCGTAACCCGTTGCCTGCCTGATCGCAGGCCATCGAGACGTGGTTCCAATGATGTCGTGCTCAGGACCGTCGCTGGCAGCCGTCAAGCACGCCTATGAGATGGGCATGTCGGAATTGCACCGAACCAGCATCATGCCGGCAGCCAAGCGCTGACCACGGACCGAAGCATGTGCCCAAAGGATCTCAATAAAGGTGGTGTGAAGATCAGGCACGAACGCCAAAAGATGTTGCTCTCCTGCTTCAGCGGGATCAGTCTTTTTGCGAAAAATGCCTTGACTGGGACGGACCCGTTACCGAAATTCTTGCGCTAGGTCGTGTTGAGATTCGGAATTTCGAACCTGGTTTGTTTGTGCTTCACGCTGGGTACTGGTGGAGGCCCGCATGATTGAGCGGACAGGAATTGAGTGATCGCATCTGGGCCAAGATGGCACACCATCTGCCCGGCAAAGCCACGGATCCCGGGCGAACTGGCCGAGACAAGCGTCACTT
>BCQL01000113.1_pt1 | contig 11962 bp, 13 predicted proteins | sample 1008151 | NCBI WGS metagenome assembly BCQL01 (sample SAMD00035459, study PRJDB4067) | museum specimen metagenome | biome: marine biome; feature: sea shore; material: organic material | host: Otohimella japonica | place: Japan:Kanagawa | collected 1927
CTATATTAGCGTGCAAGACGATTATCAGGTCAATATTAATCTCCTTTTACTCGCTCAATATCTCGACCAACAGCAGCACCCTTTAGCGCTCGCTCAATGGGAAAGCTTAGCTGCAACTATTGAAGATTGGGATACCAAAGTGGTTTCGCCTTATCGTAAATTACGCCGCCTAGCAAAAACCTATTTGCAACCGGGGGAGTATCAACAGATGTTGGATATCGAGCTCATGATGGAGCGAAAAACCCAGCAAATGTTACTTAAAAAGCTGAATCAGTTTGAAGCAGAAGGTGTTAGCGTGGTTGTTAACAATGACAATGACACCTATAACACGGACAATTATTTGTGTTTATTTGGTATTGATGCGGACTACTTTACCGGTCTGCAATCTGCTTAACATCATTTTGCTGGTTATCGCTTCTCAATAACCAGCAAAATGTTTATTAAAGATATCTAGCCTAAATTCTTAGCTTTACCTTCTTAACGATTAGTTTTTTGTGTCATAGGTTGATGTTGTGGTAGCTTCAATGAAATCACTGCAGCCAGCGCAATAAATCCACTTGAAATCCACAGGCACGCTTCTAAACCGTATTGCTGAAACACCCAACCAGACAACAATGTGCCTATCAGTCTACCCATGGCATTTGCCATGTAATAAAAACCGACATCGAGTGACACACCGTCTTGATCTGCATAGCTGACAATTAAATAGCTATGCATCGACGAATTAACCGCAAACAAGCCGCCAAAAATCAATAAACCACCGATCAATACTGTTTGGCTATGCCAGTCTGACACCAAAGCCAAAGCAATCAATCCAGGAATAATAGCTAATATCCCAGCCCAAACAAATGCGCTTTTACCATCCGGCACCTTGCCTTGCTTTTTACCTGTAAAGTAAGGAGCAAAAGATTGCACAGCGCCATAACCGATAACCCATGTCGCTAAAAAACCTCCGACATACCAATGATCCCAATTAAACTGACTGGCTAAATACACTGGCAAGGCTACGACAAACCAAACATCTCTAGCAGAGAACAAGAATAATCTTGCGGCAGAAAGGTAGTTTATCGTGCTACTTTTAGAAAAAATCTCAGTAAATTTCGGCTTAGCTGTGGCCTTACCCATTTCACTTTTTAAACTAACAACACTGAAGATCCATACCAACAACAATGCCAGCGCCATAATCAAAATAGCAACTTGGAAACCAAATAGACTCAATAATGCACCACCTAAAAAGAATCCGACTCCTTTTAAGGCATTTTTAGAACCAGTTAAAATGGCGACCCACTGATAAAGCTTACTTTCCGCTCCAGCTGGTACGAGTGTTTTAATGGCACTTTTAGCACTCATTTTATTCAGGTCTTTTGCAATACCAGATAGAGCTTGCGCTGCCATCACCCAGACGACAGTTAACCATTCATTAGGAACGAGTAGCATTGATAATGCAATCACTTGCATACCAAGGCCGATATTCATGGTGCGATTTAATCCTACCCTCGCACCTAACCAGCCACCCACTAGGTTAGTCACAACACCAAAAATTTCATAAAACAAAAACAACATCGCAATTTCAATCGGGCTATACCCTAGCCCATGAAAGTGCAGCACCACCAGCATCCGCAAGGCGCCATCAGTTAATGTAAACGCCCAATAGTTGCCGGTCACAATTAAGTATTGTTTTATTTCACTAGGCAAATTTGCCAATTTAGTCATAAAAGACATCGCAATAACCCTGTTTACTCTATCCGCTCCCAAATTGACTAGGAGTTAGCTTTATCTTGTAAACCCACTAAACGCATTAACTCTGCGGTGCGGTTTGCATAGCCCCATTCATTGTCGTACCACACGTATAATTTTACTTGAGTACCATTTACCACCATGGTCGATGGAGCATCAATAACTGCTGAACGAGGATCAGTTTTATAATCAATAGACACAAGTGGTCTTGTTTCATAACCCAGCACCCCCGCTAGAGGGCCTGCAGCAGCCTCACTCAATAATGCGTTAACTTCCGCTTCCGTGGTATTTCGGCTCACCTCAAACACACAATCTGTAATTGAAGCATTGGCTAATGGCACACGAATAGCGTGACCATTTAAGCGCCCTTTTAATTCAGGGAAAATATGAGTGATTGCCGTAGCCGATCCCGTTGTTGTTGGAATAAGGCTCATGCCACACGCTCTTGCACGACGTAAATCTTTATGGGGTGCATCAAGGATTGTTTGGGTGTTTGTAATGTCATGAATCGTTGTCATTGAACCATGCACAATCCCAAGTGATTCATGAATCACTTTAACCACTGGTGCTAAACAGTTTGTAGTACATGATGCAGCGGTAACAATCGGATGGATAGCTTGATCGTAATCTTGATGGTTTACGCCCATAACGACATTTAACACACCGTCTTCTTTTACTGGAGCAGTAACCACAACACGTTTTACACCTTGATCTAAATAAGCTTGTAATTTTGCTTTGGTCTTCATCACACCTGATGCTTCAATCACCACATCACAATTAGACCAATCGGTATCTGCAATCGCTTTATTCGCTGTACAAGTGATTTTATGACCATTAACCTCAATAACATTATCATTGGCGATAGCTTCATGTTCCCAGCGACCATGGACAGAATCAAAGTTAACCAGATGCGCTAACGTCGCAGCATTACCAGCAGGATCGTTAATCTGGATAAACTCAACATCTTCCCAATCAAACGCAGCACGAAAAGATAAACGTCCCATACGGCCAAAACCGTTAATTCCTACTTTAATTGTCATAAGTCACCTTCTTAATTCATTCATCGTAATTTGTCGTGTTGGTTTTACAGCCCAGTGTATTTGTCATTGCGCTGCATGTGCGTTAAGCAAGGTTAACAGCACATTTCTTTAGGTCGATTAGGCATCTCGGCCAATCGTTTGACATCATTGGCAATAAATTCACTATTAGACTCAGCAGTTTGAGCAATCATAGTTTGTATCCATTGCGGTAGTTGAGGATTTACTCGGTAATAAACCCATTTACCTTGGCGTCTATCAACAAGCAGTTCTTCTTTTCGTAGCTGAGCGAGATGGCGAGAAATCTTCGGCTGACTGTCATTTAACGCGGCCATTAACTCACACACACACAGTTCATGATTAACAGAAATAAGGAGCAAACTGCGTAGGCGAGTTTCATCAGCTAGGCATTTAAAAAAGACATTGGGTTGCATAAGCACTCTCTCACCACTTGGCTCATATCCTAGAAATGAATGATAAAAGCCGCACAGTTAAATCAAATAATATGCCGACAATATATATGGATAAACACATATATGCAATTCCATATACGTTTTTTTTAGCTAGATAAAAATGGTTTGATAACCTAAGTTAAAAAGCATCAAATTAACTCATTGTTTTGATATAAAAAAACCGACGCAATGGCATCGGTTTTTATTCACATGAAATAGCTCATTTATACACTAGGCGTTGTCGGCTTCAATCGTTCGGCCAATAAAGTAGCATTTCTTGCAACAATGCCATAAATCGATAGCTGAGGGTTTGCGCCTAAGCTAGTTGGGAACATTGAGCCGTCCATAACTGATAAGTTTTCGAAATAATGAGACTGGCCTTCACTGTTAATCATTGAGATGCTTTTATCTTCTCCCATTGCGCAGCCTCCCATGACATGAGCGGATGCCACAATGGTTTTTAATAAACCTATGTCCATAGTCGCAATGGTCTCTTTAGCTTGTTTCCAGCTTAATTGCATCCCTACGCCATCATTTATTGGCAACACTTTTTGTGCGCCCGCAGCAAACTGCAATTCAGCCATAGTCGCAAAAGCACGTCTTGCGGTGTCCCAAAATGGTTTTTCAAGCGGGTAATCTAATGCAAAGCCTGAATCTGTTAACCTAACTTGTCCACCAACACTATCTGCGGAGTAGCCATCTCTTACAAGCGCTATCATTACCTGTAAATTATTAAAGTGGGTCATTAACTCTGCATGACTTCGCCCGTAGCCGATGGTTTTCGATGCGATTAACACAGGATGAATCGGCGGCACTTCCAATTTATAGCCCATTTCGCCTGCTGCACCGTCGCGCCATACAAATTCATCAGAATAAATAGACTGAGGCGCACCACTGTGGCCATCAATTTGTTTGTCAAAAATGCTTCCCGATAATAAGGTCGGGTGTAGAAAGGTTTTACCCAGTAATTGATGAGGATCTGGAGTCTTTGCCCGCATCAAAATTGTCGGCGTATGTATCGCGCCAGCACTTAAAATATAATGTCTTGCACTAAAGGTGAGCTTACTGCCACGGTTGGAAGAGTGGGCAGTTAGACTGTCAACTTTATCCGCTTTATGTGCTAAATCAACAACCTTAGCATTTGAAATCAAGGTTGCACCATGAGCTAGCGCACTGGGAATGGTTGTAACCAACATCGACTGCTTTGCATTGACTGGACACCCCATGCCGCAATAACCTGTATTCCAGCAACCTTTAACATTGCGTTTAATGACAGTGTATTCCCATCCAAGCTTTTCACAGCCCTCTTTTAATGCTGCGTTATTCAAGTTGGGCTGGAATTGCCATTCACTGATATTCAGCCTTGCTTCCATCTTTTCAAACCAAGGCAATAAGCTTTGGGATGAAAGCCCTTTGACAGATTTTTCTTGCTCCCAAAAAGCCAATGCATTTTCAGGAGTTCGAATTGAAGTCGTCCAGTTAACCGTGGTTGACCCGCCAACACTGCGTCCCTGAAAAATACCAATGCCTTTATCAGAGGTTTTCATCGCTGCTGCTTGTTGATATAAGTTGGGGTAAGCAGTGCGCTCTTCCATATCAAAATCTTGTGAAGATTTAAGCGGCCCCGCTTCAATCATGATCACCTTTAAACCGGCATCGGTAAGAATTTCAGCCGCGGTTCCGCCACCTGCACCAGTACCAACAATCACAACATCAGCTTCAAAATGTTGGTCTTCTGTCAGTAAGTTGGCATCAATATGCTGCCAGCCTTCATTTAGTCCAGTGATGATTGGATCGACAATATTTGCTGCCATTTGATACTCCAGGATCTGTTGTTATTGTTGTTGCGATCAAATAGGTTATGCATCAAGAAAGGTGGGTTTTGCATAATGTAATCGCCCCCAGTGTTCGGGACAGGCGTAGTAGCTCGATACAATCAATTCGCGCAGCCCTATGTAAGCTGTCTGCATCATATCTAAAAAGTGGTGGCGCCACTGTTCTAACATATCGTTTAACTCAGCCGGGGTTCTTAACATTAGCGGCGTGATGCTACTGGTTAAAATCAGCAAGCCAAAGCGAGACTCAAGCATTGATAATAACTGAGATAATTCTTGTTGTTGCTCAGTGGGTAGTACGCTAATCGTTTGGTTAATCGCATTAATGGTTCGATTTAAAAATGCCTCTCGATAGTTAGCCACTTCTGGTAATGCTCCGTCCATAAATACAGGGATAAGCACACTAAATAGCAAACGGTGTGTGTCGTCAGGGCTATCACTCACTTCTGGTGTATACAAGCTCACACCTAATGCCAGTGCCGCGGTACCAGTAAATGCTCCAGTTAAAAAGGTTCTTCTTTTCATTATCATCCCTTTATTGACATTGACTACCTACTGAGTTGTGCTCTCGCATTTTCAAAAGCTCTTGGCTTGATTGAAACGCGCCAAATCTGTTGCCTTAAAAGCAACTATGCTAAAGTGAACTCAATCAACATTTAAACACACGTTTGAATATTAACAAACCACTGTATATAAAATAACCCTATGAAAAAGCGTTTTATGCCACCTTGGTGGGCCGTAAGCTCCCATATTCAAACGATTTTACCTGTATTCACCAAAGTGGACAAACCAGAGTTAAAACGTCAAAGACAAGAGTTACCTGATGGCGATTTTATTGATTTAGACTGGTTAGCGACACCGGTTAATGGCAAGCCGATTTTAGTTATTTTGCATGGTTTAGAAGGCAGTAGTGACTCACATTATGTCCGCAGAATGTTGCAAACGGCCAATGATCATCAATTGTGTGCTGTTGTGCATCACCATCGCAGCTGCTCAGGTACCCCAAACCGATTAGCTCGGAGCTATCACAGCGGTGATACTCAAGATATTCACTTCACGCTATCCCAATTAAAACGTCACTACCCTGATTCACCATTATTAGCAGTAGGATACAGTTTGGGTGGAAATGTATTAGCTAAATATCAAGGTGAGCATGGTCATCAAAGCCAATTAGACAAAACAGTTATTGTTTCTGCGCCTTTATGTTTAGCAGCTTGTGCTAAAAAACTAGAAAGTGGATTTTCAACAGTTTACCAGCAACATTTAATCAAGCAGTTACAACAAAAAATGCAGGACAAACTCACTCAACAACACTTAACGAGTTCCATGCCAGTGACTGCTAATGAAATTGATAAATTAACCACATTTCATTTATTTGATGACAAAGTCACTGCGCCTCTGCATGGCTTTAATGATGTATTTGACTATTATCAACGTGCTAGCGGTAAGCCATTTTTGCAGCATGTTCAAAAGCCCACATTGATTATTCACGCTAAAGACGACCCCTTTATGACTGATGCAGTGATCCCTTCTGAGGACGAATTATCAAAGCATGTAGAATACGAGCTTCATCATCACGGTGGTCACGTCGGTTTTATTTGTGGCGGCACACCGTGGAAACCTAAGTACTATTTAGAATCCAGAATCATCTCTTTTATGACGAGTTAACCCTATGCTAATCCCTTTTGAAGCCTTACAACAGTTACCACCAGATACGCTCAACAACCTTATAAAAGAGTATTTATTCACTCAGGTAGAGGATGGTTCATTTGGTCAATTAGATGATGACCAAATTCAGTTGGCCATTGAAAAATGCAAACAGTCACTGAAACAAGGTGAATTAAAAGTCGAATACAGCGAGGATGATGAGTCAATCGCTATAAGACATAAAGATCAGATTATTTACCCTACGGCGGACTTTGATTAAACTTCGGCATGCTCAGTATGCCTTTGCAATTTAAACCTTAGATAAATCATAACAGTGGCTCAAAATCTATACATTAGCGACTGCTTAGATATTCATTTTGATTGGTATAATATTGACCTAAAAGGTTTCAGCCCGTATAAATAGAGTCTGTTTTTCTTCGAGTTTAATCATGAAAGTGTTAACGATGAGCAGATCGACAACACGTAAACTGTCTCAGAACTTTAACTAATTTTCACGTTTGATCTAGGTAGGATAAATGTCCACAAAACATCCCATTATTGCTGTTACAGGCTCTTCAGGCGCTGGCACAACCACGACCACGACTGCATTTACCCACATCTTTCGTCAATTGGGCATTAATGCTGCTTTTATTGAAGGTGATAGCTTTCATAATTTCACCCGTGCAGAAATGGAAGTATTGATCCGCAAGTCTCAAGCTGAAAATCGTAATATCAGTTACTTTGGGCCAGAAGCCAATAATTTCGTCAAACTTGAAGAGTGCTTTCAAAGTTATGCTGAAACAGGTCAAGGACAAACACGTAGTTACCTTCACACGTTTGATGAAGCTGTCCCATTCAATCAAATGCCTGGTACATTTACCCAATGGCATCCGTTACCAGAAAACACCGACATGCTTTATTACGAAGGACTACATGGTGGTGTTGTCACAGAGGATGCTGATGTTGCCAAACATGTGGACTTATTGATTGGCATGGTGCCTATCGTCAATCTCGAGTGGATTCAAAAGATCATTCGAGACACCTCTGATCGAGGTCATAGCCGTGAAAAAGTCATGGGGTCTATTGTCCGCAGCATGGACGATTACATTAAACATATGACGCCGCAGTTTTCTCGTACGCATATTAACTTTCAACGGGTACCCACGGTAGACACCTCTAATCCGTTCAGCGCAAAAGATATCCCAAGCTTAGACGAAAGCTTTGTCGTTATTCGTTTTCGCGATATAAATAATGTCGACTTCCCGTATTACCTAAGCATGATTGAAGGGGCATTTATGTCACGAGTGAATACTTTAGTCGTGCCAGGTGGCAAAATGTCATTAGCTATGGAGCTGATTTTAACCCCGTTAATTAAAGACTTAATGAACAAGAAGACAGCCGAGAATGAATAGTACTCTCTGTTTCAATGGTAAAGTCTAATATTGAAATGAGTAAATAAGTTGTTGCTGTTAAGCTTGATTTAAGCCATAGCCCTTATCATTCTGGCTATCGGGATTTCAGGCGAAAGAACGATAGTTGATGTGCTCATGGGTGTTAATTCCCCCATCTTTATCTGTTAGCGCACTTGGGCATATCAGCAAACCCTCTTCATGCTCGACTATACTAAATTTACACGAAACCTAATCTAATGATGCTAATAAGCGTTTAATTTCTTCACGGACATTATCTACCTGCTCTACAATTTGACTGGCAGCTTGTTCATCATCGTGCATTGAATGCCACTGAGTTGACCAAACTTGAGTTAATTCGACAGACTCCTTCGCAACAGCTTGATTGGTTAGGCTACTTAAATCAGCAATAAGTCCAACCTTAACCCAGCCTACACGTGGATTTCCTTGTTCTAGGTTATTGTCATAATGTGCTGCATATACTAACTGTTGAACTTCAGCAAGTTCTAATAGCATCTCAAAACAAGCCGTTCTGACATTACTATTATTCTCTGTTATTTCCATCCGCCATACATTGTAAGAAAACCCCATAAGCGAAAACAGCACACTGAAAATAACGGTGAGTTGATAAAGCTTCATATTACTTGGCATTCCAACTCCTTAACGATTTCGTGCAGGACAATCAAAACCAGTTTAGTTAAAACAAGTGCAGCCTTAATCATAGATAATAATGATTCAAAGCAGAGGAAAATCGCTAATTACACATTCGGAGTGGCACCTAATTAGCACCAGATACAAAAAAACGACCCTTAGGTCGTTTAATTCATCATCTTCTGAAAGAGAGTTGGAGTGTTGTGCCTATGCCCTCACTGATAATCAATCGCTTTCGAACTCGTGCTGCTTAATTTAATTCATCAGTGGGATAATTTCACGATAGGCTTGTTTTTGACGATATTGCTCTAAACGCATAATAAATTCATCACTTTGTGCCACCGTTGGATTTTTCTCTAATGCTTCAATGGCTTTTTGCTGTGTATCCACAGCAAGTTCGAATTCGCCTAACTCAGCATATGCCGCAGCGAGATTATCTAAGTTAGTGGGATCATCAGAGTTATTTTCAAGTAATTGTAACGACAGCTCCACAGCACGTGAACCGTCTCGGTATTGCTCTTCAGGGCACGTTGCTAAAATCCAAGCCACATTTCCCAGTGCGACAGCATCGCCTACTTGGGTAAATTGCTCTAATGCTCTGCCGCAATTACGCTCAACACCATCGCCACCAGCAGAGTAAATAAAGCCTAGACGAAAATGTGCTCGCGAATCACCTTGCTCTGCAAGGACTTGGTACCACTTTTCAGCAACAGCCAAGTCACGGGGTAATAAGTTTCCTTCAAAGGATAAATCTGCAATCGTCTGTTGTGCTTTAATATGATCTTGTAATGCAGCTTGCTCAACCCAATACAGGCCTTGGCTGGTATCTTGATCAACAAATCGCCCAGCCAAGTTCATCAAGCCCAGTAAGAACTGCGCATCTGCATTTCCGTCTGCAGCACGTAATTGAATATGTACCAACTTGCTAGCAGCTTGTGATTCAAGCGAAGCAGGTATAGAAAAAGCATGGGCAGGTAATACAGCAGCGCCACTGAACAATAACGAACATGCTAAACCTAGATTGACTAGCTTCTGAGAATATTTCACTTCAACCTCTACGACATCGATTTCACTTTGATAATCGAATTAACAATAACTATCAATTGCGGTTTTTACAACAATGGAAAGTGAATTCTAAGTGCAAAATATTGTAAATGACTCAAACATAGGAACAAAAAACAGGATAACTTTATCAATAAAACAGCTTAGATGACTTGATAAATAATTTAAGCCGCACTAAATTAGATGAACATCGTTAGCTAATGTAGCAAAAATAAATTTTAAATTTAATAAGTTAAATAGTGTACTGGCAGCATTTTTCATAATGTTAAACTCGATCTTCATCAAAGTTTTGTAAACATAAGTCAAGTACAATTACTTTATTAGCTAGTCCTTACTTTCATTTTATCAATCGAGGAAATACACATGGCTCTGATTGGCAAGCCTAAACCTGATCCAACTTTGGAGTGGTTTCTTTCACACTGTCACATCCATAAATACCCAGCGAAAAGCACCTTGATTCACGCAGGTGAAGAATCTGATACGCTTTACTACATCGTGAAAGGTTCAGTCGCAGTATTGATTAAAGATGAAGAAGGAAAAGAAATGATCCTTTCTTACCTTAATCAAGGTGACTTCATTGGTGAATTAGGTTTATTCGAAGAGCAAGCAGAACGTACTGCTTGGGTTCGTGCAAAACAACCTTGTGAAATTGCTGAAATTTCTTACAAGAAATTCAAGCAGTTAATTCAGGTTAACCCTGAGATTCTAATGAAGTTGACCGCTCAAATGGCTTACCGCTTACAAAGCACTAGCCAAAAAGTGGGTGACTTAGCCTTCTTAGACGTTGCAGGACGCATTGCACAGACTTTATTACATCTTGCTAAACAGCCAGATGCAATGACTCACCCAGACGGCATGCAAATCAAGATCACTCGTCAAGAGATTGGTCAGATTGTTGGTTGTTCACGTGAAACTGTTGGCCGTATCTTAAAAATGCTTGAAGAACAAAACCTTATTCAGGCTCACGGTAAAACTATAGTGGTTTACGGAACACGTTAAGTTAAGCTTCAGCTTGATTTAAGGGTGATTAATTAAAGTGATAATTAGTAAATCTAATTATCACTTTTTTTATGGGAGTCTTTCCGATGAGGCAGCTATCTGTGCTACTTATCAGCGTTATTGTAACTACTCTCAGTTCCCTACCCGCTCACGCAATTAAAAATGAGCTTCAACATGACGAAGTTCAGCGCTTGGTCACATCAGGTAGCATTCAATCACTTGATTATTCCCTTACTTTACTTGCACAATACTGTGATGGTGAATTAATTGATGCCAGCCTCTATCAAGAGGATGATAAATGGCGTTATGATTTGCAATTAAAGTTAAAAAAAGGGCATGTCATCCATTTATTTCTCGATGCAACAAATGGGATGCCAGAGTCAATGGACCAACTACCAAGTGAATGCCAAATAAATGAAACTGCTACTCGTTGAAGATAATACCCTTTTAGTTGCTGAGCTTGAAAAACAACTAAAACAAGCTGGCTATGTCACCGATGTTACCGACAAAGCTGTTGAAGCTGATTACCTAATAAAAGAAACACAATACGACTGTGTCATTTTAGACATTGGCTTACCCGATGGTAATGGCCTAACGCTAGTGGAATCTTGGCGAGAAAAAGGCATCGACACACCAGTAATAATGCTGACAGCACGTAGTCAGTGGCATGAGAAAGTAGAAGGCTTCAATGCAGGTGCTGACGATTACCTCGCAAAACCTTTCCATGCGCAAGAGTTATTAGCACGTGTGCAAGCACTTATCCATCGTGCCCATGGCCGACTCAATACCGCGTCAAAACAATTAAGCTATGGTGGTATTACACTTGATGAAGCTGAGCAAAGAGTCCACATCGGTGAAAATCATTATGAGCTAACGGCAATGGAATTTAGACTATTAAAAATATTCCTGATGTCGCCTAAAAAGTTGTTGTCCAAAGCCCAACTGACCGACAAACTTTACCAGTTTGATGATGAAAAAGAGTCTAATGTGGTCGAAGTTTACGTGACCCATTTGCGCAAAAAACTCGGTAAAACAGCTATTGAAACTCGTCGTGGCCAAGGATATATCTTTCACGGCATCGTAGAATGATTTCAATCCGCAGTAAGCTAAGCCTCTGGCTTAGCGGACTCATT
>BCQL01000114.1_pt1 | contig 11952 bp, 4 predicted proteins | sample 1008151 | NCBI WGS metagenome assembly BCQL01 (sample SAMD00035459, study PRJDB4067) | museum specimen metagenome | biome: marine biome; feature: sea shore; material: organic material | host: Otohimella japonica | place: Japan:Kanagawa | collected 1927
AGCGTGTAGCCTTTATCAGATGCAGATGGGTCGATTGGTTTAGCAAACAGATCCGTTTCAGCTAGACCTAGAGAATCACGAGCGCGACCAGTTAGACCACGACCGATGATCAGTGGAATACGGCCACCAGCACGTACTTCATCTAGCAGTACGTCAGTTTTAAGTTCAAACGTTGAAATCACTTCATCAGTGCCAGCACGCTTAACTACGCCTTCATATGGGTAGATATCAATAACATCGCCCATGTTCATTTTTTCTACGTCTAGCTCAATTGGTAATGCGCCTGCATCTTCCATCGTGTTGAAGAAGATTGGTGCAATTTTACCACCTAAACAGAAACCACCAGCGCGCTTATTAGGTACATAAGGGATATCGTCACCCATGAACCATAGCACTGAGTTAGTCGCTGATTTACGAGAAGAGCCAGTACCAACAACGTCACCAACATAAACCAGCGGATGACCTTTGCCTTTAAGTGCTTCGATTTCTTTGATTGGGCCAACAACGCCAGCTTCATCAGGCACAATGCCGTCACGGGCATTTTTCAGCATGGCTAATGCGTGCAATGGGATATCAGGACGAGACCATGCATCAGGAGCTGGAGACAAGTCATCTGTGTTTGTCTCACCTGACACTTTAAATACAGTCAAGGTCACTTTTTCTGCTAATTTAGGACGGTTTAGGAACCACTCAGCATTAGCCCAAGAGTTAACAACTTGCTTAGCAAAGTCATTACCTGCTTGCATTTTTTCTACCACATCATGGTAGGCATCAAACATTAATAGTGTATTTGATAATGCAGTGACTGCGATCGGAGCAAGTGCATCATTATCTAATTGAGCGATTAACGGCTCAATGTTGTAACCACCTTGCATAGTACCAAGTAGTTCAGTAGCACGCTCAGTTGATAGGATTGGTGACGAAACAGTGCCTTTGGCAACTGCATCTAAGAATGCCGCTTTTACGTACGCAGCTTCATCAACACCAGGGGGAATACGATTTTCTAATAGATCTAGAATCACGGCCTCTTCACCAGCAGGCGGAGTTTCAACTAACTTCACTAATTCAGCCACTTGTTGTGCATCTAATGGCTTAGGGACAACACCCTCTGCAGCACGTTCTGCGACGTGTTTACGATATGCTTCTAGCACGGCAACATTCCTCTTTGTTTTGCGCCTAACAGCGAAACTGAACATCATTTAATAGAAAAAATGACCATTCCACAGGTTCGGGCTTGAAATCCGACCCGTAGTATACTACAGGTTTGCAAAAGTATGAATTAGATCACACTCTAATGGAGACGAAATCGATACTAATATTGAGCTCGCAGTATAATTTAACTTCTGCTTTAAACAAATAAAATTAGACAATAGTTTAAAACATTAAATAAACACTTTAATTTCAGTAAATTAACCTGACACCACAATTTAATTCAGTCCTATAAATCAATCGTATAACTTAGATGAAATTTTGCTTTTTTTTTCGCTATTCTGCATAGTCTTTGAACAGCACCACCTAATACATGCCTAAAACACTGTTTATTCAACTTTATTGACTAGCTATTCAAACTAAGTAAGGGAGTAATATGTCATTAACCACTATAGAAGCGGTCATATTTGATATGGACGGCGTGATTATTGATACCGAGCCAGCTTGGCAAAAAGCTGAGGTCGAAGTGCTCAATCAACTCGGTGTACCCATCACCATGAAAGATGCCGAAGTTACCACAGGCTTACGGATCGACTTATTGGTTGCCTATTGGTACCAGCGATACCCATGGGATAACTATGATAACCGTGCTGTCGCGCAGCAGATTATCGATAAAGTCGTCACGTTTATTGAAACTGAAGGTGCTCCAATGCGCGGCGTTATCGATGCACTGAAACTATGCCAGCAAAAGCAGCTTAAAATTGGACTAGCGACCTCTTCATCAACAGATCTCATTGACTCAGTCATGGCAAAACTAGGGATAAGATCGTATTTTGAAGCAATTGCATCTGCTGAAAATCTTCAATACGGAAAGCCGCATCCAGAAGTCTATTTGAATTGCGCCAATGCATTAAAGGTAAATCCTGCACATTGCCTAGCCATTGAGGATTCATTTAATGGCTTAATTGCAGCAAGAGCAGCGACAATGCAAACGGTGGCGATTCCTGCTCCTGAATTCGCTGAGCAATCACGTTGGGTTATTGCGCATCAACAGCTCGAGCACTTAGGCCAATTAGCTGACGCGCTAGATACCACGACCAGAATCTAACTAAGCAACAAAAGCGATATAAAAAGGGCTGCACCCGCAGCCCTTTATATCACCAAGTCTATTCGAACAAAGACTTAAATTAGAAGTTTTTACCAATGAATAAGTAAAACGCTTGCTCGCCAGTATCAGTAAAGCCAAAGCCTAATGCTGCCGGCCCCCAGCTAGTATCTGTACCTAAATAAAGACTACTCGCATATATCAAGTCATCTAAATCAATGTCATCCTTTAGTAGCCACACGTTACCAGCCTCAATACTGGCACCCAAGTAGAGTGGCACATCCGATAATAAAACATCTCGACCAAGATCATACTGATAAATCAGTGCGCCAAATGCTTTGTGAGGTCCAGCAAGAGCACCTTTGTGATAACCCGATAAATTCAAGAAGCCACCTAATTCAGCAACATGAATGGTGAAATCACGGTCAACATCCACTGTAGTGATTGCCGCTTTACCTACAATGGCATGGTTACCTAGATTTAATGCCCCTTTCCAATCTGCTTCAAATTGCCAGGCCAGTTGATCTGAGTCATTGACCACGGCACCTGAGTATTTTTCATCACGCACTGCCGCTTTAAAGGTTAAGCGTTGACCTTCAGTAGGGAAGCTGATGCTATTTAATGTATCGTACGTCATCAAAAAGTATCCACCGACTGAATCATAATCCAAGTCAATTTCGGAAACGGCACGATTAGATAGTGTCCCTAGTTCACCTACAGCACCAATCTCAATCAAACCAGCGTGAGAGTAGTTATAACCCACACCCATTGAGAATTGATTTAACGAATTTTTAAGCTCATATAAACGGTCATTGCCATCATAAAAGTCCCAGTCTTTAATCTCATACTCATAAAGCGCTCGGCCATAAAAATCTTGGTCTTTTGAGAAAGGCTGGTAAAACTCAGTACTAATTCGTTTTTCAAATCCAAGTTGCATCTCGTTTCGCCATTCGCCACCATTATCGGTAAGTTCACCCATGGTGTAAGCCAAGCTCAAGGTAATCGCCGAATCTAAAGTAAAGTCATCTTCCCAATTAAAGCCGACATCAAAATAATTAGGTCCCCAAGATTTTGCATGGGTACTGACGGTTAAAACACGGCCTTCTTCAGTATCTTCAAATTCTGCATCGACACGTTCAAATTTATTAAGCGAATATAGTCGTTTGATTGCAGCATTTAACTCTTCTTTAGTGATCACCTCGCCTTCTTTTAGACCTAACTCTTCTCGTAATAAGCGCTCACTAACTTTAGAGTTATTGTCGAAAACTATCTTGGTGGAAGGACGGTTAACTTGATTCACAAACACCAGCTTGGCTCGTCTTTTTTTATCTTGATAAGCTTGATAATCAGCTTCACTGATACTCAAGTGAGCCAACATAGGCAGAGCAGCATTACCAGCGATAGTCCCAGCTTCTAATGCTTGCGGCATGATTTCAAAGTCAGTAGTACTCATGTCGTCAATCGCGGGGCGAATGAGCACGTCACCATCTGTTAAATAGGTCTTCTGCTCTTCAGTGGTAGCTTTGGTCAAAATCGTCGATAGCTGTTCCAATACTGCAATGGTGCTATCTAGCTGCTCTTTAGTTGCCAATGGTGAGCCAATATCAACAGCGATCACCACATCTGCTCCCATGGCTTTAACCACATCAATCGGCATATTATTCGAAATCCCGCCGTCGACGAGAAGCTTGCCATCTATTTCTGCTGGTTGCAGCGCACCTGGCACAGTGGCAGAAGCTTGCATGGCTTTTACAATACTGCCCTTATCTAATACAACGGCGTGACTTGTGGATAAATCTGTTGCAACTGCACGGTAGGGGATCGCTAAATCATCGAAATCACCAAACTGCTCAACGAGGTCAGTTGAATGTTGCAGTAGCTGTGACATTGTTTGGCCTCGAAGTAAGCCACTTGGCGCAGCAAGCCCGCCATCTTTATAGCCCACATTTAATGGGATATTAAATTTATCTCGATGTTGTTTATCACGGTAGGTTAAATCTTCGCGGGGAATAGTATCTGAGTAGCCCTCAGCCCAAGGAGAGTTCAGCATGATCGTTTCTATTTCATCAGCGGTATAACCAAGTGCATACATACCGCCTACATACGAACCAATACTGGTACCCGTCACATAATCAACTGGAATACGGTTTTGCTCTAATACTTTCAGGATGCCAATATGAGCCGAACCTTTTGCGCCACCACCACTTAATACCAGTCCTACTGTTGGACGTTCTTTTGCATAAGTGAAACTCGTGGTTAAACTTAACAACAGTAACAATGCGATCTTACGACCCATATAAAGCATCCCTATCTTTAAATTATTATCGGCGCCATTCTAGCAAAGAAAATGCATCATTAATAAAACCTTTCAAACCATCTTATTAACCTTTATTTGCATTATCGTATTTGGAATGTATTCCCTAGTTTATGAGTCCGCCTTTGAAATTCCGATAAATGCATCAAACGCGTCACGTGGCATCGGCTTAGCAAAATAGTAACCTTGAATGATATAACAGCCACGGCTGAATACTTGCTCCATTTGATCGTAAGACTCAATACCTTCTGCAACCACATGTAATTTAAGGTTACGAGCTAATTCTATAATACTACTCACAATCGCTTGATCGGCCTCGTTATTAACAATATCAATCAAGAATGACCGATCAATTTTAAGTGTATTAACCTCAAAGTTTCGTAAATAAGCCAGTGATGAATACCCAGTACCAAAATCATCAATCGCCACTTCTATCCCTAACGCTTTTAATTGTGCCAAATGTGCATTTGCTACTTGCAACTCTTTCATTAAAACACCTTCGGTGATTTCAACAGCTAAGCATTGAGGTGGCATGCCAGTATCGGCCAACATTGTTTTTAGGCTATCAATGAAATCCACTTGCCTAAATTGCACTGCAGAGACATTAACCGATAACTGAAAATGCTCATCATGTAAGGCATGCCAGCGAGCACCATCAGTGCAAGCCTGACGTAACACCCAACGGTCAATATCAATAATCAAACCACAGGACTCGGCAACTTTAATAAATACATCAGGTCTAATAAACCCTTTTTCAGGATGTTGCCAACGGATCAACGCCTCCATCCCAATAAATTTATCACCTCTTAAAATATCAATTTGCGGCTGGTAATACAGTTGCAGTTCGTTATTCTCAATGGCTTTTCTGAGCTCCGATTCAATCCATAAATGGTATTGCGCTTCTGCGTTTCGCTCTGCTGAATAATATTGAAAATTCCCCCGCCCTTCTTCCTTGGCGTGATACATTGCTAAGTCAGCATTTTTAATCAGAGTTTCAGGGTCCAAAGTGTCTTCAGGCCACATGCTAATACCAATACTAGTAGAAACGAAAAACTCTCGAGAGAATAACCTAAAAGGTGCCGCAATTTGCTTAAGAACTTTTTCAGCAACCAAGTTAATCTCGTCGATTGACTCAACTTGCCTTAATAGAATAACGAATTCATCACCACCAAATCGGCACACAAGATGCTCGCTACCCACACTTCGTTGAATACGCTTAGCGGCTTCGACTAATAACGCATCCCCCATGCTATGACCATATGAATCATTCACGTGCTTAAAGCGATCTAAGTCAAGAAACAATAACGCTAATCGTTCATTGGCGTTATGAGCGCCTGAAGTAATTCGTGCTAATTGCCGATTAAACATGGAACGGTTCGATAGCCCTGTTAATACATCATTATTGGCTAGATTGCGTAAGTTAAGTTCATTTTGCTTACGTAACGTAATATCAGAAAACACCACCACATAATGCTGAATAACCTGATGCTTATCAGTCATCACCGAAATATTGGCCCATACAGGAAACTTATCATTTGGCTGGCGTATAAATGTCAATTCGCCATTCCAGATGCCTTCTACAAGCTTTAAGACATCTATGTCATTTTCAGGGTTACTTTTGTGCAGCAGTGACTCAAAAGGCTGTCCAATCAATTGTTCTTCTTCAGCGCCTACCAAATTGTTGGCTGCAGCATTAATGACCTTGATGTGCTTTTTAGCATCCAGAATTAACATTCCTTCGGAGGTATTCTCGAAAGCTTTTGCGAGTAAATCAATTTCACTTTGAAGTTCTCGCTGCTCTGTCACTTCGGTATAAATACCCGCAACCTTCTCCACTTGCCCTGTTTCATCATTGACTTTTACTGCACGTCCACGGATACGTAACCAACCTAGAATGCCGGCGGCTCGGGTATATCGAAACTCAATATCAATCGAGTCTTGCTTGCCTTTGAGTAAATCCATCCAATGGCGAGTTACACCTTCTTTATCCTCATCGATAATAGGCAAGTCCGGTACGAGATAAGATAACTGAGATTTAGCGCCTAAAATCCCCGCTTTATTTTCGAATAAAATACTATTTGAGTGGCTGTTCCATTCCCACAAGTCAGAATCACTGCCCCGCAGAGATTGACGGAGTTTGTCTTCACTTTCCCGAAGCGCCGTATTAATCTTTAATACCCGCCTAACTTGCTTTTGACGCAAAACCACTGATGTGAATGCAGTTAATAAAACGATTAATAACACCAACATTTTAAACCACTGCGATGCCCACCAATATTCATTAACTTTGAATTGAAATTGAAACGGTTCTGTCGACCATATTCCCTGCTGTTTATGCAGTAACTCCAAGGTATATACACCGGCATTTAAGTCAGCAATATTGACCTGTGTCTGCCCTTCAAGAAGAATATAGTTAGGCTTTTTAGCTGAACCATCCAGCACTAAACGATATTTGATACTAATTGGCGCCGTATCGATGTAATCAAATGTGGTCATTTGAAAACTAATCAGTTTGGCATCAGGTCTGACAGTGTTGAATGAGTCTGGCAGTAAATACAGCTCGGTTTGATCGTCGTAAAAAACTGAGATCGATTCCAATGAAATATCATGGCTTTGACTTCGGTGCTCAAGCTTATCAACATCCACCAGCATTGCCCCGTCAGGACTACCAATATATAACCCCGCTTTGGGGTCATAAAAGGATGCAGCTTCATTAAACTCTGAAGCTGTAAAACCATCATTCACAGAGAAAACGTCTACGACATCTTTAAGGGGATCGTGGCGGATTAAAATCGATTCACAACCAATGAGATTATAGCGATCAGTTTGCTGGATAAAATACACAGTACTGCAGTCTAAACCCCATAATTTGTTCATTGATTCAATGTCATGGGTTTTCGTATTAAATCGAAGTAAGCCTTCCTGGTAAGTCCCTAACCACAACGTATCATCGTCAACTTGATTGATGTTATTCACACTAGCATTTGGATATTCTCTCACCAAAATGTCTGATAACGAGTTCAATTGATTCTGATTGGTTAAATAACCTAAATATTTATCTCCCCCGACCCATAGCGTGTTTTCATCATCACGATAAACGCTGCTAATACTGGTTCGGGTATTCCGCTCACCTTCATTGAATATTGATATTTGTTTAATATCAGTCAACCCAGGCTGCCAATAATGGACTTTATCAAACGTACCCCACCAAGTTCGCCCATCAATCAGGGGATCGTTATAAGAGGTGAATAGCTGCGAACCTCTAAGGCCGTCACTGTTAGGAGCAAATGTTGAAAAGTCGACTTCGTTATTCGTATCTTTGTCATACACAAACACGCCATTGGTGGTCGCGAGTGACACATATTGGCTCTCTAACTCAGATAGACTGTATACTGAATCACTTGCTTGAAACCCATTTGGGAGATGCAAACTAGAAGAAACAGCTTGTTTATCGACAATATTCAATCCACCATCACCGCCAAGCCATAACTTATCGTCTTGAGCAAATACACTCCATATCATCTCATCGACGAGTTTATATTTAGAGGCCTTGTTAAAGTAATCCAGTAAGAAATCAGGTTTTAGCGCTAATAAAGCCAAGCCTTCACCAGAACCGCCAAGCCAAATCAGCCCATGCTGATCAACGGCAACATCGTCAATGTAATCAATATCAGCATCACGCTTTAACTCTTCTTTATAAGATTTAATCTCGTCGGTATGCGGTTGCCAAGAAAACAGACCAGAAGTCGTCGACATCCATAAACTACCTTGCTTATCTTCTACCAACTGATGGATATTAAAGGGGGCAATAGCCATGCGGTTAATGGTTTTTTTATCGATATCGACAAGGAATAAGCCTTTATTACTGTATACCCAAATATCATCTTTGCTATCGATAAATAAGCCACGAATAAAGGTATTTTTTATATCCCAATCAATTTGAGATAACAGTGCACCTTGAGCATCCCTAAGTTCAATAGCAAGGCTATTTGAATATAAAAAAGTGTTATCAGCCCATTGATGAATACTGTTCCAAGCCACATTTTCATCGAGTGAGTGTAACAAGGTTAGCTGTAAAGACTCGTTATCAAGCAGCAATACTCGACCAGCATTGGTTAATAACACCACACTTCCGTTTGCAAGCCTTGTGTAACCTGAAATAGGATCGTTATAAAAGCTGTAAGGTGAATCAATAAGCAGATCGGAGAATTGGTTTGTCGAAATATCGTAAAGGGTTAAAGAGAAATTGCTGTTGAGTAATAAATGGTTTTTACCGACTTTAATCAGCAATTTGATATTTTGATAACTGAGAGCATCAGCGCTATTAGGTTGGTCAATTCTGCGAATTGCAGAGCTACTGACACGATACAACCCCTGCTGAGTTGCAAGCCAGACATAACCATAATCATCAAAAGTAATATCATTAATCGAATAGTTAATTAACCCATCTTGGGCATTAAAAAGTCGCTGGACAACATTTACAGCTGAAGCTTGGTTACAAAATAAAATGGTTAGAAAAATGAAACTTAAAAACTGTTTAACGCGATTTATCATTTGTTAATTATTACTCTGGAAAATGATTTATTCGTAACGTTGGAAGTTTCCTTGCAAAATATAAACTGGCTTCATGCCAACAACTATCTAAAACTCAATTGATACACATTTTAAATATATCACCATATTGTAAAAATTGATCAAAAAAAAGCACCCCGTAAGGTGCTTTGATACAAATAGCTACAATGAGTTGCTAGTTATTTTTTCTTTTTTGCTTTTGGGTTTGTCAAATCAGTAATAGAACCTTCATAAACTTCGGCAGCAAGACCGACAGACTCATGTAAGGTTGGGTGAGCATGAATAGTTAATGCTAAATCTTCAGCATCACAACCCATTTCAATTGCTAGGCCAATTTCACCTAGTAATTCACCACCATTAACACCAACAACAGCACCACCAATCACACGATGAGTTTCTTTGTCGAAGATTAACTTAGTCATGCCATCACTTGCGTCAGAAGCAATAGCACGGCCACTTGCAGCCCAAGGGAAGCTTGCAGTTTCGTATGCAACGCCTTGCTCTTTTGCTTCTTTCTCAGTTAAACCAACCCATGCTACTTCTGGGTCTGTATAAGCAATCGAAGGGATCACTTTAGGGTCGAAGAAGTGCTTAAGACCTGAAATAACTTCAGCAGCCACATGACCTTCATGCACACCTTTGTGAGCCAACATTGGCTGACCTACGATATCACCAATAGCGAAAATGTTAGGTACATTAGTACGTAACTGCTTATCAACATTGATGAAACCACGCTCATCAACATTTACGCCAGCTTTTTCAGCATCAATTGATTTACCATTTGGTGTACGACCAATTGCAACCAATACAGCATCATAACGCACAGGCTCGGCAGGTGCTTTCTTGCCTTCCATAGTAACGTAGATACCGTCTTCTTTTGCTTCAACCGCTGTCACTTTCGTTTCAAGCATCAAGTTGAATTTCTTCTTGATCTTCTTAGTGAAGATACGAACGATATCTTTATCAGCAGCAGGAATGACTTGGTCAAACATTTCAACCACATCAATTTCACTACCGATTGATGAATAAACGGTACCCATTTCTAGGCCAATAATACCGCCACCCATAACTAATAATTTACCTGGCACTTCTTTAAGTTCTAGTGCATCAGTAGAGTCCCAGATACGTGGGTCTTCATGTGGAATGAACGGTAGCTCGATTGGGCGTGAACCTGCAGCAATAATTGCGTGTTCAAAGTTAATCACTGTAACGCCATCTTCACCTTGAACTTCCATGGTGTTTGATGAAGTAAATTTACCATAGCCATTAACTACATTAACTTTACGCATTTTAGACATTCCGCCTAAACCGCCTGTTAATTGACCCACTACTTTTTCTTTAAAGCCGCGTAATTTTTCTAAATCAATCGTTGGCTCACCAAATACAACACCGTGATGAGCAACTTCTTTTGCTTCTTCGATCACTTTAGCGACATGTAGTAATGCTTTTGACGGGATACAACCCACATTCAAACAAACACCACCTAACGTACTAAAACGCTCAACGATAACTGTTTCTAAACCTAAATCTGCAGCTCGGAATGCTGCTGAATAGCCTGCAGGGCCTGAACCAAGTACTACTACCTGAGTTTTGATTTCTTTACTCATGTTTTCCTCTATTTTTCTCTTGTTGGCGGAAAAACCGTCCAAACTGCAAAATGGGGTCATTATTGAATCTTGTAAGGTGGCCGCATTTTACCCTTTGTTTGACACTGATCACAATCCTGTGACGAGATAAAAAAGGCTGCTCACATTGAGCAGCCTTTCTCTTTACAAAATTAACGTACGGATGTCGCTAAGAATGCTAGATAATGTGACGCTAAAGCGCGCTGCCATTGCACCATCAATCACACGGTGATCGTATGATAACGATAATGGCAACATCAACTTAGGCTCAAAATCACTGCCATTCCATTTAGGCTTCATTTCAGACTTAGATACACCCAAAATAGCCACATCAGGATAGTTAACAATTGGGGTAAATGCCGTACCGCCAATGCCACCTAAACTTGAGATAGTGAAACAGCTACCTTGCATATCCGCTGACTTAAGCTTCCCGTCACGAGCACGTACTGAAATGTCCATTAACTCACGAGATAGCTCAACGATACCTTTCTTATCGACGTCGCGAACAACTGGTACCATCAATCCGTTTGGTGTATCTACAGCCACACCAATGTGGAAATATTTCTTCTGAATTAATGATTCACCATCAGCACTTAAGCTTGAGTTAAACACTGGGAATTCAGCCAATGTTTTCGCTACAGCTTTCATCATAAAGACAAGCGGCGTAATTTTGTAATCCGCTTTCTTCTTAGCAGCAAGTGTATTTTGTTCTTTACGGAATGCTTCTAATTCAGTGATATCAGCTTCATCAAATTGCGTCACATGTGGAATCGTAACCCAGTTGCGATGTAAGTTAGGTCCAGAGATTTTCTGAATACGACTTAACGGCACTTCTTCAACTTCACCAAACTTACTGAAGTCCACCTTCGGCGCAGCAATCACATTCAATCCACCCGCACCACCAGCAACAGAAGTTGCAGCAGATGCTTTAGGGCGACTTAGCTCATACTTAATAAAGGCTTGTACATCTTCTTTTAAGATACGGCCCTTACGTCCGGTGCCTTTAACTAACGTTAAATCGGCGCCAAACTCTCTCGCTAAGCGGCGTACTGCAGGTGAAGCATGTACCACACCCGTTTTAGGTTGATTACCCGCACTTGGATGATGTGGCACTGGTGCAGCCTTAGCTGGAGCAGGTGCCGCTGCAGGAGCTGGAGCCGCTACAGGTGCAGGAGCTGCTGCATATT
>BCQL01000115.1_pt1 | contig 11946 bp, 13 predicted proteins | sample 1008151 | NCBI WGS metagenome assembly BCQL01 (sample SAMD00035459, study PRJDB4067) | museum specimen metagenome | biome: marine biome; feature: sea shore; material: organic material | host: Otohimella japonica | place: Japan:Kanagawa | collected 1927
AAACAGGTGATATTTTTTGCAATTGGCTTTGAAACCTCTACACCTATGACTGCGGTACTGATTGATCAAGCCGAAAAGCAGCAAATCAATAACTTATTATTTCATATAAACCATGTACTTGTTCTACCAGCCATTGATGCTGTTATGGCTGATAAAAGAACCCAAGTAAATGCCTTTATTGGACCCGCGCATGTGAGTGTTATAAGCGGAGCTAAAATATATCGTCCAGCTGTAGACCAATATCAAACCCCTGTCGTGGTTTCAGGCTTCGAACCTGTCGATGTTATGGAGTCAATTCTTAATATTGTTAAACAAAAGGCCCAGCAAAAATCAGAATTACAAATTCAATATAGCCGCGCAGTAACTGAAGATGGCAATGTCGCAGCACAAGCACTCATCAATCAATATCTGACAACTAAAACGTCTTTTCGTTGGCGTGGCCTAGGTCCTATACCCAATTCAGCGCTTACTTTAAAACATGAATATGCTCACCGAGATGCTGAAGTCATTTTTCAATCTCAATTACCCAGTGAAGAAATTGATGATCATAAAGCTTGCCAGTGCGGTGACATACTGCGGGGGTTATCTAATCCGCCAGATTGTAAAGTGTTTGGTAAAGGCTGCACGCCAGACAACCCATTAGGTAGCTGTATGGTCAGCTCAGAAGGAGCGTGTAACGCTTATTATCGCTACGCAGGAGTCGCACATGCCAATACGTAAAAACGATCGGATCCAACTAAGTCACGGCGGTGGCGGTAAAGAAATGAATGTATTGATCCATGACATGTTTTTTAAAGCCTTTGCCAATCCAATTTTGGCCGCTGAAGAAGATGCCGCACAACTGCAGCTGTGTGGTACGACAGCTTTTACAACAGATTCTTTCACTGTAGACCCGTTATTTTTTGCGGGTGGAAATATTGGCAAACTCGCTATTGCAGGTACTGTTAACGACTTAGCCATGATGGGTGCCATACCAGAATACTTAAGTTGCAGCTTTATCATTGAAGAAGGCTTTGCAATAACAGATCTGCAAACAATAGTGACGAGTATGGCTGACGAGATGCAGCACTGCGGTGCACACATCGTGTGCGGTGACACTAAAGTTGTGCCTAAAGGGTGTGCTGATGGTATTTTTATCAATACCTCAGGCATTGGCCAAATTGTTAAACCTGATATTTCCGTGAAAAACTTACAACACGACGATGTGATAATCGTTTCTCGAGATATAGGAAGACATGGCGCTGCAATTCTAATGGCAAGAGACAGTTTAACGTTGGAATCGACACTCACAAGCGACTGCGCGACATTGTGGCCGATAGTTGAGCAACTTATTGCATCAAATGTAGACATTCATGCGATGCGTGATGCTACTCGAGGTGGCCTTTCAGCTGTGCTTAATGAATGGGCGCAAGCATCTAATGTTGGTATCAATATCAATGAAACCGCCATTCCAGTCTCTTCGGAAGTACAAGGGCTGTGTGAGCTGTATGGATTTGAACCCTTTGATTTAGCCAATGAAGGCACGTTTATTATTGCCCTGCCACGCAGTGCAGCAGATAAAGCACTAGAAGTCATGGCTCAGTATTGCCATTGCGATCAAGCAGCCATTATTGGCAATGTAACAGACAAGAATCCAGGTAAAGTCGTGCTCAATACACCTTGGGGTAGTAGCCGATATTTAGATATCCCTCAGGGTGAATTACTACCAAGGATTTGCTAATGCACGAATACTCGATTGTGATGTCTCTAATGGAACAAATTACTCAGCTCGCTAAAGATAATAATGCAACTGACATCATAAGGGTCGATATAAAAGTCGGTGTTTTGAGTGGCGTTGAACCACAGTTACTTCAAACGGCTTTCGATACCTTTAAGCTGGGCACTATTTGTAATGATGCTGAATTAAATCTGCAACAACAGGCATTAGTTATCAAGTGTCGGCAATGTAATCAACAAACTGAATTAACTCAGCGAAATATTGTTTGCCCACACTGTTTAAGCTATGAGACACAAGTCATTGATGGCGAAGATATGATGCTCATGCAACTTGAAATGAATTCGATTTGAGAGAGTTAACACTGTTCAAAATTGATTGTTTAACATAACCAACTTAATGATAAAGGACACGACTATGAAAACTAAAATCGCAGCGGTACTCATGGCTATCACACCGTCACTGGCTATGGCACATGAAGGTCATGGCGGTGTTGGCCTTTTCCATCACATGTATGAAGTAGTGCCAGCGATAGTATTAGTCGCTATCGTTGCTTTTATTTTCTACAAGAAATCTAAGTAGCAATGACAACCTCAAAACAAAAAGCCCTCTATTGAGGGCTTTGAGGTCACTATTTATTAATTAATAAATAGCTATGCTTTTAAGGCAGTATCAATCATCACCTGAGCTTGACTGATTATGTCTTGCAGATGGGTTTCGCTTACAAAGCTTTCTGCATATATTTTGAAAAGTGCTTCAGTACCTGAAGGACGTGCAGCAAACCAGCCATTTTCGGTTGTCACCTTAATACCGCCAATCGCAGCGTTATTACCTGGAGCGTGAGACAATATAGCGGTAATGTCTTCTCCTGCTAAGGTTTTATCGGTAAAACTATCAGATGATAATTGCTCAAACTTAGCTTTTTTCTTTAAGCTAATTGGACTGTCGATTCGGGTATAAAAGCTTTCACCGAATTTGTCGGTTAACTCAGCGTATCGCTGTGCTGGCGTTTTGCCCGTTACCGCGATGATTTCAGCAGCAAGCAAAGCTAAAATAAAGCCATCTTTATCTGTACACCAAGTGCTACCATCTTTATTTAAAAAGGCTGCACCTGCACTTTCTTCACCACCAAACGCAATCGTACTTTGAGCCAATCCATCAACAAACCATTTAAATCCGACAGGTACCTCTAGACATTGACGCTCATGGGATTGGCAGATACGGTCGATAATTGCACTCGAAACCAACGTTTTACCGATAGCTAAGTCAGCAGACCAATCTCTTCGGTAAGTAAGTAAATAATCGATTGCTACAGCTAAATAATGATTTGGATTCATTAAGCCAAAACCGGGGCAAACAATGCCATGTCTATCGTAATCAGGATCATTACCGACACAAACATCAAAGTTTTCACTGTGTGCTAATAAGCCAGCCATAGCGTAAGGAGAAGAACAATCCATACGAATTTTGCCATCTTTATCTAATGGCATAAAGCTAAATGACGGATCAACTTTGTCATTAATGACGGTAATATCTAACCCATGTGCTTGTGCAATCTGGGACCAGTAATAGATACCAGATCCGCCTAATGGATCGACACCAATACGAATGTTAGCTTTTGCAATAGCTTCAAGGTCAATAACACTGCTTAATGCATTGACATATGGAGCGATAAAATCAACGTGATCAATCCAACCTGAATCTACTGCAACACCATAATTAACCTTGTTAACACCAGAGAGTTGTTTGGCAAGATATTCATTAGCTTTAGCTTCAATTTGTTTAGTAATCTCAGCTTCAGCAGGCCCGCCATGTGGTGGATTATATTTAATCCCGCCATCTTGTGGAGGATTATGAGAAGGAGTAATAATTAAGCCATCAGTTAAATCGGTACTGTTTCGATTAGCTGCAACGATAGCTTGAGAAACCACAGGAGTTGGGGTAAATCCATCATCCTTTTGAACGCAGACTTTGACTTGATTTGCTGTTAGGACTTCAAGTACTGACATGTACGCTGCATAAGATAATGCATGAGTATCAAAGCCAACAATCATTGGGCCCTTGATGCCGGCTTGTTGACGGTAATCAACGACAGCTTGGGTGATTGCCCAAATATGGTTCTGGTTAAAGCTCGCTTTTAATGCGCTACCACGATGGCCAGAAGTCCCAAAAGTCACCTTTTGCTGAACATCGTCAACATTCGGGATGATGCGATAATAATGGCTCATTAATTTAGGTAAATTGATTAAATCTGACTGTTGAGCCACAGTCCCTGCTCTTTGATGAATCGCCACCCGTAATCTCCCTATCGTAATTAAATGTTATCTGCTATCGATTTTGCCTGAGATTCATTACAACCTAATTGCAATAATACTTCCGATAAAATCGTACGCTTTTTCGCCGTATTATTGTTGGTTGTTACCCAATAACCGCTGTCACCAATTTCCTTTGGATTAGCAGATTGACTTGCTGATAATAATTCAGCTTTTGAACGTGCAAAATACAAACGACCGCGACCTTGAATTTTAAGGATTTGGTCAAATGTTGAAGGTGTTAATACTGATAGTGATTCAAGTAAGAACATAAAGCGACCTACTGCCCCTTTTTGCTGAGCTAGCATATGTTCATGAACCAAGTTACTAAAATCAACAGGTGTGTTTGGCGTTGCAATATTTGCCTCGTTACCTGAAAGTGCAGCCGTGTTACTGACGGTGCTAACTTCTGCAGAGCTGGTTTCTATTTCTGCTTCAACGGCTGACTGATCATTTTCTATTGAAGTAGCTTCAGATGAAACGGCAACAGATTGCGTATTTGCTGAAGCTTCTAGACTTGGGTGACTAATATCAAGCGGCTCTGCGTGCTCAACAGCTTCTACAGATAACTCTAACAAACGACGTAAAATATCAGATGCACTTTCGCCAATACGTTCTGTTTTGCTAGCAATATAACGATAGAGCTCTTCATCTACCTCAATATATTTCATATTAGTCTTATTCCTTTTGGCTTAAACGAATGCCGCCAAATGCATTGCCTTGTAAAACGTCATACTCTTAATCATTATGATAGTTATAAACAAGTTAAGGGCGGCTAAAGGATCGATTTTGATCGATCTTAATCATGTTCACAGTCTACCCATGTGTGGCAAAACGATAAAGAGCTAATGTCACTTAATCTCTTAAAAATGAGTCGATTTCATCAGTTAATCTTGCTGGTGGATTGATTAATGAACATTTTAGATTTTTTTAATCTGATAACTCACTTGAAATCCAGCTAGGTTTAAAGGCAAAATCACGCCTCATTAATCATCATGTAGAGAAAAGTGAATGCATTACGTTTCGACAGGACAAGGACCAGCAGTGGTATTAATCCACGGCTTATTCGGTAATTTAGACAACCTAAAGAATCTAGCGAATGCATTAGAGCCTCATTATCAAGTTATTCGTGTTGACTTGCCAAACCATGGACAAAGTCAGCACTGGCAACAAATGGATTACCCTCAATTAGCACAAGAATGTGTGAACCTATTGTCTACATTAGCAATACCAGAAGCCCACTTTGTTGGTCACTCGATGGGCGGCAAAGTCGCAATGGCATTGGCGCTACTTCATCCAGAAAAAGTAACCAGTTTGGTGGTCGCTGATATTGCGCCTGTGAGTTACTCACCAAGGCATCAAAAAGTGTTTGCTGGATTAACAAGCTTACCTCTTGATAGCAAAACCACCCGTAAAACAGCTTTAGAACATCTTTTAGCTGCTGACATTGATGTCGGCACTGCGCAGTTTTTACTTAAAAATCTACAACGCACTGATACGGGTTTTGAATGGAAAATGAATCTTGCTGGTCTCATTGAAAATTACCCGCATATCATTGGTTGGGATATGCCTAACACCAGCTTCAATAAACCTTGTTTTTTCATTAGAGGTGGAGAATCTGAATACGTTACAGCAGAACATACAGACGCTATTATGCAACAGTTTCCAAAGGTGAGTGCTAAAACGATAAACGGTACTGGCCATTGGTTACATGCACAAAAGCCAGAGATTTTTAATCGTTTAGTTGTTGAGTTTATTGACAAGCATTCGGTATAAATCTTTACGTAAATTTTAATCAATTGAACTAAGCAGATATAGCCCACGTATCATCAATGTGATATATTCCTGCCCTCTTTTTAGCCTTAAAGCAAAACGAATGGTAAAAACATGTTGAATCAATACATGGATCAAATTGAGACCTTAGGTCTAAACTTGTTTTTTGCTTTAATCTTTTTCTTTATAGGCATGGCGATTCACGATGTGCTCAAACAAGGTAAAGTACCTAAGTTTGGTCGTTATATCGTTTGGTTAGTATTATTCCTTGGCTGTGCCGGGTTTGTAGCAAAAGGTATTATTCAGATGACCTGGGAAGGCTCAGGCGTCGGTTAAACAAAACGATGGCAAAAGAATCAACAGACAGAACAACGATTGACCTGTTTGCTTCTGAAAAACGTCGTGGACGTCCAAGAAGCAATCCCTTAAGTCGGGAACAACAGCTAAAAATCAATAAGCGTAATCAGATCCAACGTGATCGCGCTAACGGATTAAAACGAATAGAGTTAAAGGTGTCACAAGTTTTGTATGACGCCTTGAACGAACAAGCATTGGCCAGTAACATCAGCCGTAGCCAGTTAATCGAATTAATCCTGCAACAACAAATCGACAACTGAACCGTTTTTTACAATTCGCAAGACGAACTAGATATTTAAAGGATAGACAATGGCAACTGTAGGTCTTTTTTTCGGTAGTGACACGGGTAACACCGAGGCTGTAGCCAAAATGATCCAGAAAAAACTGGGTAAGCAAATGGTTGATGTTAAAGACATCGCCAAAAGCACCAAGGAGCAAATCGCTGAATTCGATTTACTATTATTCGGTATCCCGACTTGGTATTACGGTGAAGCACAATGTGACTGGGATGATTTCTTTCCAGATCTAGAGCAAGTTGATTTCACAGATAAGCTAGTTGCTATCTTTGGTTGTGGTGACCAAGAAGATTACGCAGAGTACTTCCTGGATGCAATGGGCATGGTTGGTGATATTGTTTCTGCACGTGGTGGTATCATCATTGGTCATTGGCCAACCGAAGGTTATGACTTTGAAGCTTCTAAAGGCTTAGTTGATGACAAACATTTCATCGGCTTAGGTATTGATGAAGATCGTCAACCTGAATTAACTGAAGAACGTGTTGATGCATGGGTTAAGCAAATTTACGAAGAAATGTGCTTAGCAGAATTGGAAGACTAATCTCGTCTCAATTCTCCTATTAAAAAGCGGCTTAAGCCGCTTTTTTTGAGTCCGCAACAAACTCATTAGAATAAGTCATAATTTCAACATGATAATCTAGCTAATTAAAGTGATGCCAACGCCGTGAATAAACAAGTTAATTATAATGCTCCTCACTGGGACGTCTTCTGTGCTGTTGTTGATAACTACGGTGATATCGGTGTCACTTGGCGATTAGCAAAACAGTTACATGCAGAATATGGTATTACGATTAACTTATGGGTTGATGATCTCAAAAGTTTCTCACATATTTTACCTAAGCTTGACCCGTTGGCTTCAATTCAATGCTTTTATGGTGTGAATATTTATCAATGGAACCAACCACTAGATATTACTTTTATACCAGGAGAGTTGTTAATTGAGGCATTTGCCTGTGAACTTCCCTCACAGGTAATTGAAGTAATTGAGAGTCAACATCAAGCGTATAAGCAATCAAACGGTCATGCTATTGCACCACCAAAGTGGATTAACCTTGAATACTTATCGGCAGAAGATTGGGTAAACGGCTGTCATGGCCTTCCATCTATGCAGCCTAGTGGCATCAAGAAGCATTTCTATTTCCCAGGTTTTACCCGAGAGTCAGGCGGCTTAATATGTGAATCTTCATTATTTGATGAACGGGATCAATGGCAATCAGATGTTTCTAATAAAATGGCCTTGTTTAGCCAACTAAATCTTAAAGGTATCGAGTCATCTGATACTGTAATTAGTGTATTTAGTTACGAATCCACTGCATTAACTCAGTTATGTAAGCATTGGACAAAGGGTACATTTGATCAAACTAGTGATGTTATTACTCCTATTCATGCTTTGATACCCAAAGGTAAAAGTTTATCAAGTCTTGCGTCATTTTTAGATATCCCAATCGACTCTATCAACAGCGGTCAATCATTTACTGTAGACCATTTAACTATTCACGTTTTACCCATGACAGATCAAACTCAGTTTGACCGTTTATTATGGAGCTGTGACCTCAATATTGTACGAGGGGAAGACTCGTTTTTACGTGCTCAATGGGCTGCAAAACCATTTATTTGGCACATATACCCGCAAGAAGATGATTATCATCTAGTAAAATTGCAGGCTTTTGTTAATATCTACATTCAGAAACTTGATGATGACATTGCAACTAATTGGTCTAAAACCAATTTTGCGTTCAATCAACAAGATGCTGATGTCGTTAAACATTGGCAAAAACTAATTTCAGCGCAATTGCCGTTATTGCAGCATGCAAAACAATGGGCAATTGATGCTAAAACAGGTGCAGATCTTGCGTCTCGACTGGTTCAATTCGTTAAAACCAGCTAAGATACTGCACAATTAAAATTACTACCTAAACATATAGGAATAATGCAATGAAAACTGCTCATGAACTCCGTCCTGGAAACGTGATCATGTTAGATGGCAGCCCATGGGTTGTTCAAAAAACTGAAACAACTCGCTCTGGCCGTAACGCTGCTATCGTTAAAATGAAGCTTAAAAACGTACTTTTAGACTCTACTACTGAAACCACCTTTAAAGGTGAAGATAAGATGGAAGACATCATCTTAGAGCGTTTAGACTGTACTTATTCTTACTATGCTGATCCTATGTATGTATTCATGGATGCAGAATATAACCAATACGATGTAGAAGCTGACAACCTAGGTGACGCTGCTGCATATATCGTTGATGGTATGGAAGAACAATGCTCTGTTACTTTCTACGAAGGTAAAGCGATTTCAGTTGAATTACCTGTCACTATCGTACGTGAAGTCACTTACACTGAGCCTGCAGCTCGTGGCGATACTTCTGGTAAAGTAATGAAGCCTGCAACTATCACTGGTGGCGGGACTGTTACTGTTGCTGAATTCGTTAAAATCGGCGATAAAATCGAAATCGATACTCGCACTAACGAATTCAAAAAACGCGTATAATCGCCAGCATAATTGATCATTGTTAATACAGTGATAATTAAGTGGTAATTAAGTGAATCAAAGGCCAGCAATTGCTGGCTTTTTTATTGGGTACATTGAAATTATTAAGACTTTATTCTACTAGCGTCTTTACCTTCCCCACCCCTCACAAACAAGCAAAAACACTTTAAACTACACCTTTACCAGAGCAATACTTCAATAACCTCACTTAACAACCTGCTCGTTAGAATAAAACGCTAAAAATATACTCTCAAAAATTAAATAGTGCTTTTATATCCCTATTAAATTCGTTATTGTTCGCTGACTTAAGTCGTATTTAGTAAGGTTAAGCAAGTATGCGTCCCATTATCAAATCCAATAAACTCGATAGCGTTTGCTACGATATTCGAGGCCCTGTTCACAAAGAAGCGCGTCGACTAGAAGACGAAGGCCATCGTATTTTAAAGTTAAACATTGGCAACCCCGCCCCATTTGGATTTGAAGCACCTGAAGAAATTGTTCGTGATGTCATTTTGAACCTGCCTAGTGCGCAAGGGTATTGTGAATCAAAAGGGTTATTCTCTGCCCGAAAGGCGATTGTTCAGCACTATCAAGCCCATGGTATTCATGGGATCGATATTGAAGACGTTTACATTGGAAACGGCGCATCTGAATTAATTTGTATGGCGTTACAAGGATTACTCAATACCGATGATGAAGTCCTTATTCCATCGCCTGATTATCCGCTCTGGACAGCTGCTGCAAACCTTGCAGGCGGTAAAGCGGTTCATTATCGCTGTGACGAAGAATCTGATTGGTTTCCTGACTTAGATGATATTAAAAGCAAAATCACTTCTAGAACTCGTGGCATTGTGATCATTAATCCTAACAACCCGACAGGCGCTGTTTACAGCAAAGCGTTGTTATTAGAAGTCATTGAGTTATGTCGTCAACATGACATTATTTTATTCGCCGATGAAATTTATGACAAAATCTTATATGACGAAGCCGTTCATACCCATGCAGCGTCCCTGTCAGATGATATTTTAACCGTTACGTTTAATGGCTTATCTAAGGCTTATCGAGCTGCAGGTTTCCGAGTCGGTTGGATGGTACTCAGTGGCAATTTAAAATCGGCCAAAAACTATATTGAAGGTTTAGACATGTTGGCTTCAATGCGTTTATGCTCAAACGTGCCCAATCAACATGCAATTCAAACCGCATTAGGTGGATATCAGAGTATTAATGAATTAATCCTACCCAATGGTCGCTTAACGGCGCAGCGTGATGTCTGTTATGAAGTATTAAACAGTATTCCTGGTGTTAGTGTTAAAAAGCCTAAAGGAGCGCTCTACGCTTTCCCTAAGCTCGATATGAAGAAATTCAATCTACGAGATGATGAACGCCTAGTACTTGATTTGTTGAAGTCACAAAAAATCTTATTAGTGCAAGGTACCGCTTTTAATTGGCCAGAACCCGATCATGTTCGTGTTGTCTTTCTACCTCATAAAGAAGATTTGCATAAAGCATTATCAGACTTTGGTAATTTCTTGGAAGATTATTCTCAATAAATAAAGCTCACGATGCTTGTACACAAACAAGATAAACATCAAAAGCTTGAAGATTAACTAGCCACTGCTTACACAGTGGCTTTTTTATGCCTCTAAATAAAGGCTTATAGTAAGGGGCTAAATAGATAAAACACTTGTTCAATGACTCTGCGATACATTGGACGCTTCTGCCATTCATCATGCGATAACCTGTCAGAATTATCCATGTAAGTCTGTAACAATCCCTTTAGCTTTGTGGCAAATTTGATGTCATCTACCGCAAGCGTCAGTTCAAAGTTAAGCCATAAACTGCGCATATCCATATTAACAGTACCAATCAAACAATGTTCGTCATCAATTAACACCGATTTGGTATGCAATAAACCACCATTAAATTGATATATATTGACATTAGCAGCTAACAGCTCACTAAAGAACGAACTGCTGGCCCATTTCACCATTGTCGAGTCATTGCGCCTAGGAATAATAATGTTTACTTCAACCCCACGTAGTGAGGCAGTAACTAACGCATCTAACAATTGTTCACTTGGTACAAAATATGGCGTGGTGATAACAATTTTCTTTTGCGCTTGATACAAACTTTGCAGTAAAACTTGATGAATGACTTCTTCAGGCATACCTGGACCAGATGGAATGGCCTGTACTAAAGATGACGTATCAGTACATTGTGCTTTGTCTGGGAACGCTGGCAATAAACGTTCGTTAGTTTCAACTTCCCAGTCCCAAGCACTAACGGTATTGATAACAGGAACAACTGGTCCAGTAATCCGAACCATCATATCGATCCACTCACCCACACCATCTCCCTGTTTGAAGTATTTAGGGTCAACTAAATTCATCGAACCTGTATAACCAATATGGTTGTCTATAACCACTATTTTACGGTGAAGTCGCAGGTCCATCCTTCTAAAAAACATCCGTATAGGACTAACAATTAACGCTTGAACTACGTTGATATCAGATTTTTTCATCGCTTTAGGCCATTCAGACTTAAAGAATTGTCTACTGCCAGCGGCATCTAATAATAAGTTAACTTTTACACCTCGATTCGCAGCGCTAATTAACGCTTTAGCAACTTCATCCGCTAATCCACCGGGATGCCAAATATAAAACTCCATATTGATGGTCGTTTTAGCGTGATTAATATCGTTAATTATCGCGTGTAATATAAACTACGTCTCCATCGTCGCACGCCTCCGAGACTTATTTTTCGAGTCTCTGCGCCGAAGCAACGAAGCCTCAGCCTCCATTGGGGAAGTACGAATTGCTGCAGTCTCGAATTGGATGCGGGGTGCCAGTGGGATGATGACGGATGAAATCAGAAACGTGACAAGCCTGATGGAAAAGTCTGTTGTCAGCGTGTACTACAGGATTGTTCAGGTTTGCTGCAGTTTTCCGTCGGCCGAAATCACAGCGGCCGACACGAGAACGTGGGATTTGTTCGTTAT
>BCQL01000116.1_pt1 | contig 11938 bp, 11 predicted proteins | sample 1008151 | NCBI WGS metagenome assembly BCQL01 (sample SAMD00035459, study PRJDB4067) | museum specimen metagenome | biome: marine biome; feature: sea shore; material: organic material | host: Otohimella japonica | place: Japan:Kanagawa | collected 1927
CCCACCGGCCGCAACTTCTACTCAGTCGATAGCCGTGCAGTGCCAACCCCAACAGCATGGGCCTTGGGCTGGAAATCCGCCAACCTGCTGATCGAAAAGCACCTGCAAGACCACGGCAACTGGCCGCGCAGCATGCTGCTGACGGCTTGGGGAACTGCGAACATGCGCACCGGGGGCGACGATATCGCCCAAGCACTGGCACTGATGGGCGTGAAACCCACATGGGACAGCGCCAACAGGCGGGTGACGGGGTTTGAGGTGCTGCCGCACACGGTGCTCGGGCGCCCTCGCGTGGATGTCACGCTGCGCATCTCCGGCTTCTTTCGGGATGCCTTCCCGCAACTGATCGCGCTGGTCGATAGTGCTGCCCGCGCGGTGCAAGCGCTTGACGAACCCGCCAACCTCAACCCCGGCGCCGCGCGCACAAAGGATGGCGAGGACCAAACCCGCGTCTTCGGCGCCAAACCCGGCGCTTATGGCGCAGGCCTGCAAGCGCTGATCGACGAACGAATCTGGACCGACAAATCCGATTTCGCAGAGGCCTATCTGGAGTGGGGCAGCTACGCCTATGGGCAAGGTGAGCAAGGGCGGAAAGCCCGCGACGCCTTCGCAGCGCGGCTCACCCAAGCCGAAGCGATCGTCCAGAACCAAGACAACCGCGAACATGACATTCTGGACAGTGACGACTACTACCAATTCGAAGGTGGGGCCGCCGCAGCCATCAGCACATTGCAGGGCCAGGACCGACCAATCTACCACAACGACCATTCCCGCCCCGAACGGCCTGTGATCCGCACGCTGGACGACGAAATCGGGCGGGTCGTACGCAGCCGCGTGGTGAACCCCAAGTGGATCGACGGTGTAAAAAGGCACGGCTACAAGGGCGCCTTCGAGATTGCAGCAACCGTGGATTACCTCTTTGCCTTTGCCGCCACAACTGGGGCTGTGCGCAACCACCATTTCGATCTGGTCGAAGACGCCTTTATCAAGGATGATGACACCCGCACATTTATCGCGGAAGCAAATGCACCTGCACTAAAGGAAATCGCCGGACGACTAATGGAAGCGATTGACCGCGACCTCTGGCAGCCCAAGTCGAATTCTGCACGGGCGCGCATTGCGGGGCTTTTAACGTAAGGTGGATCTTGATCCACCTTACCTTGGTCCGCGATCAATGCGTGACCACTTCACCTGAAAGGAGCTGTGAGATGACAGAAGACACCGACCGCCATGCGATGAAAATGGCCAAGAAAAAAGCCGCACGCGACAAGATCATGGCAACCAAAACCGACAAAAAAGGTCTCATCATTGTGCATACCGGCAAAGGTAAGGGCAAGTCATCGGCGGCCTTTGGGATGATCTTCCGCTGCATCGCGCACGACATGAAATGCGCCGTCGTACAGTTCATCAAGGGCGGCATGTCGACGGGCGAGCGTGATCTGATCCTGGCAAACTTCAATGAGACCTGCGCATTCCACACCATGGGTGAAGGGTTCACCTGGGAAACGCAGGACAAATCGCGCGACACCGAAATGGCGCAAGCCGCATGGGCAAGGGCCAAAGAGCTCATTCTGGACGAAAGCAACCACATGGTCTTGCTCGATGAGATCAACATCGCAATCCGCTACGACTATGTCAGTGCGACCGAGATGATGATCTTCCTGCGCGACCACAAACCGCACATGACCCATGTGGTTCTGACGGGCCGCAACGCCCACGACGACCTGATCGAACTGGCCGACCTGGTGACGGAAATGGAACTGGTCAAACACCCTTTCCGCTCTGGGATCAAGGCCCAGAGCGGGGTTGAATTCTAGGGGCAGTATGCGTTGACAATGTATGATGGCCGTGATGGCGACAAAGGCACCCTGCACGATGGTTGAAACCCTCAAGCTTGAAAAGACGGACCAGTGCGCCAGCGGAACCCAGCGCGAGGTCTATCAGAATCCCCATGATCCGACCCGATTGATCAAAGTATTGCGTGCGATGCCCAGAACCGCAGGCAGATCACATCTCGCAACCACGCTGGAGCGTTACGTTCCAGCTATCCGGCGTCGGTGGGCGCGCAAAGAATATCAGGAATATCTGCGCCTCATGTTGGGATTCTGGGGCGATGATCTGCACCCGCCGATCGCCCATATGTATGGCTTTGTGATGACCAGCCGCGGGTTGGGATGTCTGACCGATGCGGTACTGGACGATGGGGCCCTGGGAGAAACGCTCAAATCCAAATGCGACAGTGGCACGCTGGATGATGCAGATCTTGCGCTTTTGAACGACACGATCAGACGGCTTTATCAGTACGATATTCGGGCAGGCGATATGACCGCTCGGAATTTTGTCTTTGGCCACCGCACCTATGGCGCCACGTTAGGCCCGCGTGAATGTGTGCTGGTTGACGGGTTTGGCGACATTCATGCCATAACAATCCGGTCCTGGGGGCGCTGGTTCAACCGATTTGGTCTTGACGACGGCTGCAAACGTCTGGCCCAAAGAACCCGGCTCAAATGGAACCTCGCCACGCGTCAATTCAGCCGCACGCCATAAAGGAACTGCCGCATGCCCAAACATCGTGTGCTCACTGAATTCGGCATGGGCACCAGCCTGCGCCACCAGGATTACACCCAGGCCGCGCGGCGGGGACTGCAAGATGCGCTCTGGCATAACTCGATCAACATGGCAGAACTGTTCGGCTTTCCCAAAGAGGCAATGCTGATTGATGTCGAGATTGGCGTGCAGCAGCCCGATGCGGTCGACACCACCAGCCTGCTGGACATCTTTCCCTATGGGCAGCCGACAATCACCGTCCACCACGGCGGCCTTGATGTACCGCGCCCGGACGGCAAACCAACCGTAATTGCCAATGTGGCGATCAACGTGTCTTTCGAAATGGAGCCCACATGATGGACCAGCGCGTAATCATTGAGATGGGCATGGGCAATGACTTGCATGGGATGGACTATCAAAAGGCCGCTACACGTGCAATCGAGGATGCGATCCGTCATTCAACCCTGCCGATTTTCGACAGTATCGGGTTATCGCATACTGAAATGCGCGTGCAGGTAACCGTCGGCGTGCAAGAGCCTGACAAGATCGATCCAAAGGCGCTGAAAGCTGGCCTGCCGCGTGGCCGGGCAGAGGTGGCGGCGGTCAAAGGCGGACTGAATGTGCCAAACTCGGGAACCGGGGACACCGCCGTTATTGCAACAGCCTCGGTCGAGGCGTTTTTGCCCAGCCAAGCGGATCACTGGAAACAAAGCTGAATGCAGCTGTGTCAAACCCATCGCGACGCCCTGCACGACATCCTGCGCTGGCGGCGTGATGTGCGACACTTTCTGTCTGATCCTGTTCCTGATGATGTGCTGAACCGGCTGCGCACCGCGATGGATTTGGCCCCATCTGTCGGGAACGCGAGACCCTGGCGGGTGATGCACGTGAAGACGCCCGATCTGCGCCATGCTGTCATCGCGAATTTTGAAGCGGCGAACGCGAACGCAGCCCAGATCTATGACGATGCCAAACGCGCCCAGTATAACGCGCTCAAGCTGGCGGGACTACACGAGGCGCCCGTGCATCTGGCGGTGTTTACCCAAACCACACCTGATGCCGGGCACGGGCTGGGACGGCAGAGCATGCCGGAGATGCTGAGCTATTCCACGGTTGCAGCAATCCACACGCTATGGCTGGCCGCACGGGCGGAAAACCTCGGGCTGGGGTGGGTCTCAATCCTTGATCCCGTGGGTATTGCGCGGGTTCTCGATGCGCCCAAGGACTGGCAGTTGACCGGATATCTTTGCCTTGGCAAAGCGGCGTTGGATGATGACACACCGCTGCTGCATCGCAACGACTGGCAAGAAAACACATCAACAGCCTGGCAAGAACTCTGAACGGGACGCCAGATTTTTTCAAAAAATCTGAGCCAATTTCTTTCTTAAGAAATTGTCAGCGCTTCAGCGCAGCCGCACGCACCGCCGACAGCGTCGCCCCCGTGGCCAGCGCCTCTTCATCCACCTTGCATTCAATCACTGCCACCGTCCCCGCCGCCTGCGCCCGTGCAAAGGCATCGCCGAAATCAGCCGACCGCGTCACAACCTCGCCATGCCCACCATAGGCACGCGCCAGTGCACCAAAATCCGGGTTCGCCAGGGCCGTTCCCGATACCCGCCCCGGATAGGTCTTTTCCTGATGCATGCGAATTGTCCCATAGCGCCCATTGTTCATCACGATGACAATCGGTGCTGCATCATGCTGAACAGCCGTCGACAACTCATTACAGGTCATCTGAAAACAGCCATCGCCAGCAAGACAAACAACCGTGCGGTCGGGATGTTCCACCGCAGCAGAGATCGCCGCTGGAAACCCATACCCCATCGACCCCGATGTCGGCGCCAGTTGCGTCCCGTATGTCTTGTACAAAAAGTAGCGATGCAGCCATGCTGCATAGTTCCCCGCCCCGTTCGTGACAATCGCATCATCAGGCAAATGATCAGACAGCCATTTGATGACCACCTCCTGTTTCAACGCATCGGGGCTTTCCTGCGGTTGCAGCCAGCCTTCATAGTCCGCACGTGCGGCGGCGGTCCACGTGGCCCATTCACCCGGATGCTCTGCATTTGCCAGTTGGCGCAGGACGGACGGTGCCGTCGCCACAATCGCCACATCTGGCACATAGACGCGGCCCAACTCATCCACATCCGCATGTACATGCACAATCCGCTTTTGCGGATCAGCGGGATCGACAAGCGTATAACTTTGTGTCTCGATATCCCCAAAACGGGTGCCCAGCAGGATCAGCGTGTCTGCCGCGCGCACGCGCGCGGCCAGCTTGGGATTGATGCCGACATTGAGGTCGCCCACATAATTCGCGTGTTGATTGTCCATATAGTCCTGACGTCGAAACCCTGCAGCCACAGGCACTTGCTGGCATTCGGCAAAGGCTTGCAGGTCTGCTTGTGCTTGGGCCGACCAATGCGGGCCACCAACCACGACAAGCGGGCGTTCGGCCTGGGCGAGTGCGTGTATGATGGTTTGGGTCGTGGCCTCTGGCAACGGCGGCGATACCACCTCTGGCATCTGCAGATCGGGCACATCCGCGTCAGCACTCAGCATGTTTTCCGGCAGTGCCAGCACCACTGGTCCGGGGCGTCCAGACATAGCCACGCGGAAGGCGCGACCGATGTATTCGGGCAAACGCACCGTATCATCCACCTGCGCCACCCATTTCGCCAAGCCACCAAAGAGCGCGCGATAATCGATCTCCTGAAACGTCTCGCGATCTGTGTGCCTGTTGTCAATCTGCCCCACGAACATCACCATCGGCGTGCTATCCTGCTGGGCGATATGGATGCCCGCACTCGCGTTCGTGGCCCCCGGGCCGCGCGTGACAAAGCAGACGCCGGGCTGGCCGGTCATCTTGCCATAAGCCTCTGCCATCATTGCAGCACCGCCTTCATGACGGCAGACGATGTTGGCAATCCCACTGTCGTAAAGCCCGTCCAAAGCGGCCAGAAAGCTTTCACCGGGGACCGAGAAAACACGCCGCACACCCAGCTTAACCAACTGATCACTCAGTATTTTGCCACCATGCCGGATCATCGCCACCTCCCGTTGTTTGTGACCAGAATGTGCCATACCGATATCCTGTGCAACCATGCGTATTGCGCTGCATCCCAGGCGCGCTATCTGAGGCAAAACAAGCAAAGGGACAGACAATGACAACACTTCTTGGCATCTCGGGATCACTGCGCAAAGCATCGACAAACACCTTTCTGCTGCGCAATGCGGCAGAGATTTTCGACGCAGACACTTTCATCGAGGCCGACATCAACATGCCGCTCTACAATGGCGACCTTGAGGCGGCAGAGGGCGTGCCTGCAGCCGTGCAAACACTGTCAGACCAAATCGCTGCGGCGGATGCGGTGACCATATCCACCCCCGAATACAACAAGGCCATTTCGGGGCACTCAAGAACGCGCTGGACTGGGTCAGCCGGACAAAGGGTGCGCCCTGGAAAGACAAACCGGTGGCCATCATGTCGGCTGCAGCGGGCCATGCGGGCGGCGAGCACGCGCAGTTTTCCCTGCGCTTGGCGATGATGGCCTTTCATCCGAATATTCTGCAAGGGCCAGAGGTGCTGCTGGCCAATTCCGGCAAGGCGTTTGACGAGCACGGCAAGCTGACCGGTGAGATTTACATCAAGATGCTGACAGTGCTGAAGGCCCGGATTTGAGCGGGCAGATTACGTGAAGATCCTGTACATATTGCGTATGTACAGGATGCGGCTGGCAAAAACCCGGTCACTGCCTTAAAGTTGACGAGGGCAAACGACGATAGAGTTTTGAATGGCACGCGGCGCAGATGGCTGCGGCGGCGGAACGGACCGCTTTCTGATCGCGCTGATCATGATTGTGGGGGGCGTTATGCAGTTATGATCTTTTGGAAAGTTCAATCAGAGCGATTGCCCAAATCCACAACGGTCCACAAGCCCTAAGACACAAGATTTTCCAGAAAAATCCTATGTCTGTCCGCGCTGAAACCGATCCTCAATATCTTCGGCAAAATCAAGCACCCGCGCCTTGAACCGCTTTGCCAGCTTAACTTTGGCCAACTTGAGGGATTGCAGAAAAACACGGGCCGTCAAACTGCCAGCGCGGAGATCGAACGACACCAAAAGCCGTGTCCGTGCCGGAGATAGGGCTACAAGGTCAAACTGCGTGACCGCCGTCAAACCATCCAAGGTGCCCTCCAGCACCATCACTTGCGGTGCATCAATCTGAACCAAGGTCGCAACGACCCGGCGCTCACGTCCCCGAAAGTGGAATGCCACATCCCAAGTCGAGCCTGTTGTCGCAGGTCCCGTATCGCGCCTGCTGACTTGCGCACCTTGGCGCAACGCCAGCTTTTCAAAGGCTGCAAAATCCGTGACCCGCGCAAAAACAAAGTCGATCGGCGCTTCAATGTCTTCGCGTGTACTCAGCTTCATACAGTCCGTCCCTTCATGATGCTAATCAAGCCGATCCGCCAGCCAGGCCTCAATCAAAAAGTGTGCGATGGCGCCCTTGCGGGCTGGCAGAACCACCGGGTGATTGCCACTAAAGGCCAATGCCATTTCTTCGCGCGACATCCACCGTGCATCTTCGATCTCCGCAGGATCAATGGTCAGCGCTGTGTCCCGGGCCTCGCCCATGCAACCGATCATCAATGAGGCTGGAAACGGCCAGGGTTGACTGGCCAGATAGCTGACCTGCCCCACATGCACGCCGGCCTCTTCAAAGACTTCGCGGCGCACGGCAGCCTCGATCGTCTCTCCCGGTTCCACGAATCCCGCAAGAAGCGAATACATCCCTTCGGGCCAACCGGGCGACCGCCCGACCAGCACCGCATTGCCCTGCGTGATCAGCATGATCACAACAGGGTCTGTGCGCGGAAAGTGGTGGCCACCGCAAGCCGCGCAATCCCGTTGCCACCCACCCATTGCAAAGACGCTTTCCATACCACATCGGGCACAAAACCGGTGTGAAATATGCCATCCCATGACGGCCTTTGCTGTCGCTGCGAGCTCTGCATCCCGCGCCGACAGGCTGGTCATAAGCGCCCGCAGCTCTGCGAATACACCTTCTGGTATCGCCGGATGCTGCTGTTGGGACGAATCTAGAAACCCGTCTTGCATCGTCTCATCCAGATCTGCGGGCGCCCATCCCGACAGATCAGAGGCGAACACGGGACCATTGTCGTCGCAACCCAGAAAGACCTGCTCGGCTGCGGCATCTGACATCACAGGGTGATCCATCGCAACCCGGACCAAAGCATCGCCCGAGATCATCGGCTTGCCGCACCACAGCAGAATGGTGCGTGCCGCCTTTTCCGTTTGCAACGCCCCGGACGTCGCGCGTCGTTCTGCGGCGCGATCCAGACCTGAACCGCCAAAAGTCACTGTCTCTGCAATCTTCATTTCGCTGGGATGACATGACACCTGCCAAGTTGCAATTTTTTCCATTCCGTCGCAGTGACAGTGTCTCAAAAACAACGCTAGAGTCGCGCTATGAATGCAACGCAGCCCGCGCCCGAGATGGATCGCCCACCCACAGGACGTTTGCGCGTTCTCGAGACGACAGATTTGCATATGCATCTGTTGGCTTACGACTACTTTTCAGATAGCAAGGATGACCGTGTCGGCTTGATCGGCCTGATCCCGGCCATCTCGGCGTTGCGAGCGGATCCCATGATCACAACGGTCCTGTGCGACAATGGCGACACGCTGCAGGGCACCCCGCTGGCAGATTACACTGCATCGGAGTGGGCTGACGCACCGCATCCTATGATCGCTGCCATGAATGCGCTGGACTATGATGCAATGGCACTCGGCAATCACGATTTTGACTTTGGCCTGCCGTTCCTACGCCGTAGCCTCGCCGACGCCACGTTTCCGGTTGTCTGTTCCAACGTTCATGATGTGAGTGGCGCTCCCATCGCCATGCCTTGGGCATTCATCACGCGGCTGGTGCCCTGCGACGACGGTATCGCGCGGCCAATCACAATTGGTATCATCGGATTTGCACCACCGCAGGTTGCCGATTGGGATCAAAAGACCCAATCCCCCACAATCACGACCGACGACATCATCGAAGCCGCACAACGCGACGTGCCCCGGATGAAAGCAGCGGGTGCTGATCTGATCATTGCTTTATGTCATTCCGGCATCGGCGAGACAGGTCATCTGCCCCGGATGGAGAATGCAGCGGTGCCGCTGGCTGCCATCGATGGTGTTGATGTCCTGTTGACCGGCCATACACACGCCCGTTTCCCTGATCGCAGGCGGCCTTCGGAATGGCCGGTTGATTGTGCAAATGGCACCTTGCATGGAAAGCCCGCAGTCATGGCCGGGTATTACGGCACTGCACTGGGGGTGATCGACCTGGCATTGTGCTGGGACAGGGGGGGCTGGCACGTCAGCGGTTACAATGTCCGCCTGGAACAAGGCAGTGGGGCTGCCGACATTCCCAGCGCGCAGCAAGCGGCCCTACGCAAGTTGGTGGCAGCCCCCCATGCGGCAACGCTGGCAAAACTGGCCCAACCGATTGCCCGAACGCGTATCCCGATCCACAGCTACTTTTCCACTGTTGTCCCGGATCTGAGCCAGCAGCTACTCGCCCGCGCCACCCAAGATGCCGTGCAGACAGCAATGGACGCGCTAGGGTATGGTGACCTGCCTGTGCTTGCGGCGAAATCGCCCTTTCGCGCAGGCGGCGCGGCAAGCCTGGGTCACTTTATCGATGTGCCGGCGGGTCCGATCACCCTGCGCGACGCCGCTGCAATCTTTCCCTTTGCAGATGTGCTATGCGCCTGGCGACGGACCGGGGCAGACTTGCGGCTATGGCTCGAACGGGCTGCGTCGCACTACAATCAGATCACCCCAAACCAACCTGATCAACCGCTCATTCATCCAGATAGCCTAGCGTACAACTGTGATACACTCTATGGCTTGCGCTACCAGATTGATCTGACGCAACCAGCTAAGTTTGATGTGCACGGCCGCAAAATTGCGCAGGGCACGTCCCGTGTAACAGCACTGACCTATCACGGCAAACCTGTTGCGGATGATGACATCTTTATCGTCGCCACAAACAGTTTTCGCACGCACGGCGGGGGAAACTTTCCGAAGGCTGCACCTTCGGACATCCTCCATACATCCAGCCGACCAACCCAGAAAATCCTGATCGACTATCTGCAACGGTTGAAAGTGGTGACGAATCCAGTGTATCCGACCTGGTCATTCGCGCCGATCCCTGGCAGTAGCGCGATCTTTCAAAGCGCGGCCTGGGCCAGGACCCATCTGCAGCGGCCACTTGGGCACTGTGGGCCTGGTGCATTGGGGCTCGACAATTACCGCATCACATTCTGACGTCTTGCACGACACGCCCACGCCGCTTATATGTCTGGACGAGAGGTTGGCGCGGGCGAGCGCCTCGCCAACCTGGTCAGGTCCGGAAGGAAGCAGCCATAACGAGCCCCGCTTGGGTCGTTGTCCAGCCTCTCACCTTTCATGATTTTGCCATCGGCAAAATTGTGATTCCGACAGACTGAAATCGCGGAGCGATTTGGCAAAGTCGGGTGCGAAATGCGGAAGCCTGAAAACAAGGAGGGCAAATATGATTGTGCGATTTTCCCTCCCGGTCCGGGTGCGCTGAAACCATTTCCGTCCCCTCGTCCGGTTCCCGCTGGTAGGTCTTTCCAACCAGCCCACGCATTCCTTTTGACGAGGACACTCCATTGACAGAATTCACACGCGACACACTTGGCTGGTCGCCCTTCTACATGTCGCAACTCGACATCGCAGAACTTGAAACACTCACGCCCACACGCATAGGCACAGTCCACCGTGACCGGGTTGTGGGATTTTCCGAAATCGGCACACTCGAACTCACACTTGATCCAGGGATCACGACTGCGGCGGTAGCGGTCGGTGATTGGGTGCTGGCGGCACCGGACCAACACCGACTGATACGGGTGTTGGACCGAAAAACCGAACTGAGCCGCGGCACTGAATACCACACAGGCGACAAGCAGCTGATCGCCGCGAACCTTGATACACTGTTTATCACATCGTCTTGCAACAACGACTTTAACCCCGCCCGGCTAGAGCGCTATCTGGCGATGGCGCATGATGCGTTGATCACGCCGGTCATCTTGCTGACAAAGGCCGATCAATGCGACGATCCTGATGCATTTGTCGATCAAGCACGTAAACTTGGGCGCGACCTAGAGGTCCTGGCGATTGATGCCAAATCCGGTGACGTTGCAGGGCATCTGGCACCATGGTGCGGCAAAGGACAGACCGTGGCCTTAGCGGGGTCATCCGGTGTCGGGAAAACGACTGTGGCGAACGCTTTGACGGGGGGGCAAGCCCTGACCCAAGACATCCGCGAAGATGACGCTCGCGGGCGGCACACCACGACGGGACGGTCCTTACATCATCTGCCAACCGGCGGATGGCTGATCGATACACCCGGCATGCGCGGATTGGGCGTGGCTGAAGTGGCGTTTGGGATTGATGCGACATTCCCGGAGATTTCCGAATTGGCCGCTCAATGTAAATTCCGCGATTGCGACCACGACAGCGAACCGGGATGTGCTGTGCAAGCAGCCATCGAAAGTGGTGACATCGACCCAGACCGGCTCAAGCGCTTCAAGAAACTCAAACGCGAAAACGAATATGCAACGGAAACGATCGCGCAAGCGCGGGACAGGTATCGCAAACTGGGCAAAATGTATCGTGGCGCTGTGAAGAAAAAGGGGCGCTAAAACATGTAAGATGGGTTTAAATCCATCTTACCCCTGCCGCGCCCAAGCCATTTGCGCATCTGTCTCGACAGCACACGGACGTACCGCCCGCAGCCGCGCCAAAGCAGCGTCTGGTGCTTCCCCTGATGCAATCATCAGCCGCAACGCCATCATGCCAGAGCGACCGCAACCTCCGAAGCAATGCACCAAAATACGGCCCTCGGCTGCAAGCACATCCAAGGCTTGCAGTCGAACCGAGGGCCAATCCAAAGCGACAGGCACACCAAAGTCCATCACTGGCAAATGTCGCCATGCGATCCCGGCATTCGCCAGATCAGAACCCAGACTGCCGGCACCTTTGCGGTCCAACTCTGCCTGCGATGTCATTGAAATTACCAAGTCAGGCGTCCAATCAATCAACCGTAACCAATCAGTATGATAATGCCGTGTGCGCCCCGGGATGGGTGTAATGGCAATCTCGCCACCACCGCATTTCAGGCTATGAATAACAAATTCGTCCATTGGCATCCTATTCGCCTTCTCCAACGGCAAGGCTATAGTCTGTGGCATGAGTAGCAAAGACACTCCTTCCAAAAAGCGCACCGACTGGGCCGAAGACCGGACCATCATGGCCAATGAACGCACGTTTTCCAGCTGG
>BCQL01000117.1_pt1 | contig 11936 bp, 12 predicted proteins | sample 1008151 | NCBI WGS metagenome assembly BCQL01 (sample SAMD00035459, study PRJDB4067) | museum specimen metagenome | biome: marine biome; feature: sea shore; material: organic material | host: Otohimella japonica | place: Japan:Kanagawa | collected 1927
CCTTTTTTTAGACACTTTGCCCTGTCAGCATACAGACACGCAAAGAGCGAATACCACCACCCGCCAATTCTGATTTTATTGTACATGTGGGCACTGCCCGCAAGGAGGTTCTGAGTGAAACAACCTACGACAATTCATCAATCTATCGTCATCGCTGCAGCTCTAACCGCTTGGGGTAGCACAACATTCGCACAGAATGTGATACTTGAGGGCAAGGATAGCGGTATCGAAATCAGTGGGCAGCTGCTGGATTTCAGAGACTCAGTCTTCATCATAAGAACGGATTTGGGCGACCTGCAGGTCAGCGAGGACACGGTCAACTGTATTGGTGCCGCTTGTCCAACCAATACAGTTATCACGTATGATCTGGAGCTTGCGGGGCCCGGTGAGGTCGCCGAAGTTCTGCTGCCGATCATCGCAGACGGTTTTGCGGCTGATCTTGATGGTGAAGCCTTGTTGTTGGACGAAGATGGTGACGTCATTGACGAAGACGAAGGCGAGCATGAGGGCGAAGAACACGGCGGCAAACTGGGCTTGCAGCTGACCAGCTTCGAAGGTGAGCCCATTATGCGTATGGGCATTCAGGAAGCAGAAGGTGACGAAGCGCTTGCGCTTCTGGCAACCGGCGAGGCGGCGATTGTCTTTACGGATGATAGCGCAGCCCACGACATGGTTGATCTGATCGAGGAAAGCGGCGGCGGCAATCTTGAGACGTTCGAACAGGAACGCGTCATCGCGGTCGATGGCTTTGCCGTTATTGGGCACCCCGATAACAACCTTCCGACACTGACGATGGATCAACTTGCCGCAATCTTTGGTGGCACGATCACGAACTGGTCCACAATTGGCGGACAGGATGCCGCAATTAATCTCTATTCCTTTGCGGACGGAAGCGAGCCCTTCCATGATCTGGAGGAGCTGTTGCTCGAACCATATGGGGTGGAGCTGACGGACACCGCAAACATCGTGCGCACGACCCGCGAACTGACACGGGGCGTTTCGCGTGACCCAATGGGCATCGGTATTGTCAGCTACTCCAGTACCCGCGGCACCCGCGCGATCCCATTGACAAACGAATGTGGAATGATTGTTCCGCCAACGCCGTTCAACATCAAGACAGAGGAATACCCCTTGGGTCACCGTGTTTTTGCCTACAGTCGCAATGACACGTCCGGTTATGCGGCTGATTTGCTCGCATTCATGGACAGCCCCAACCTTGATGGCCTGGTGTCAAAGGCCGGATTTGTGGACCTGTCTGTCGTACCGGACGACCAGACGCCTGCAATTGCCCGAACTGAAGTCGCGATGTCGCTTAATGATGATGACTACGAACGTGTGATTTACGAAGAGATCATCGATGGCATGAACGAGCACGTGCGTCTTTCGACGACATTCCGGTTTGACCCGGGCGCACGTCGGCTTGACAATAAGGCACAGCGCGACTTGCAGCGGATTGTGTCGTATTTCCTTGAAAACAAGCCCGAAGACGTTCTGGTTGTTGGTTTCACAGACAACAAAGGCAACTTCGACTCAAACCTGAATGTTGCTGAAGACCGTGCCGAGCTGGTGATGAATGCTCTGATCGAGGCGGCAAACGGTGAATTGGGTGATGTTGAAATCCACACCGCTGGCTATGGTGAATTGGCGCCGGTTGCCTGTAACACGACGGCCAAAGGTCGTGCAATCAACCGCCGTGTCGAAATCTGGATTGAAAAGTAAAATGCTGCGGTGCGGTACAAAGGCATGCACTGCCCACCATACTTTCTACAACTCCACGGCAACCATTACGCATGCTAGGAACGATGACAGCCTGAACATGAAGAATGAGGAAGGTCCAATGTTAACTAGAAATACAGTTTCTCGCGTTGCGATTACTGTCGCGCTGGCGGCAAGTCCCCTCCACCTGAATGCCGATGAGGTTACTCTGACCGCGATCGAAGGTAATGTGACAATTACAGGCGAATTGATCTCTGCCACAGACGAGCAGTACATAGTCCAAACAGTCGCTGGGCAGATAACCCTCGACCATAGCGCTGTGACATGCGCGGGTGACGGCTGTCCGACCGATGCAGTGGCCAAGGTAAGATTGGTCGGATCCGGCGAAATCGCCGAAATCCTCTTGCCGGTGCTTGCTGAGGGTTTCGCAAACTCTGTTGATGCCGAAGTCATCGCATTGGATGAAGATGGCGACGAGTTAGAAGAAGAGGCCGGAGAACGTGAGGCACACCATGGTGGTGAACTTACATTGCAAATCAAGACGTTCAAAGGCGAAGACTTTGCGGCATTTGGCATCGTGGAGGCTGAGGGGCGTGATGCATTTGACCTGCTGGCAAGCCGCAGTGCGGCCATTGTTTTGACAGATGAAGGTGTTTCCCCCGACAACCGTGCGCTTATACTCAATGCTGGCGGCGGCGATCTTGAGACATTCGAGCAAGAACGTATCGTCGCCGTCGACGGCCTCGCAATTGTTGTTCATCCCGAAAATGGTCTTCCGGCCATAAGTGTCGCAGATATTTCACAGATTTTCGCAGGGCGCATTACGGATTGGTCTCAAATTGGTGGCCCTGCCGCACCGATCAACCTTTACTCATTTTCGGATGGTTCAGAGGCGTTTCATGACATTGAGGAGCTGATCCTCGAACCTTTCGGGTATGAACTGACCGATCGCGCGAATATCGTGCGATCCACGCGCGAGCTATCAGGCGCGGTCAATAAGGACCCGCTGGGCATTGCTATTGTTGGGTATTCCAGTGTCCGTGCAAATCGTGCCTTGCCGGTACGCCAACAATGCGGGCTAACTGTCGCCCCCACAGAGTTCACGATTAAGACGGAGGAATACCCGCTTAATCACCGTATTATTGCCTACAACCGATCCGATGTGGAGGGTGTTGCCCGGGAATTCCTTGACCACCTCGACGGGCCTGATCTTGATGGTTTGGTGTCAAAGGCAGGCTTCATTGACCAATCCGTTATCGCAGAAGGGCCTGATGGTGGCAGTGCACGCCTTGAAGCCGCGATGCAATACAACGAAGAAGCTATTTCAGGCGCATTTGTCCAGCGGCTTGTTGTCGACATGGTCGACTCAGAGCGAATGTCGACAACGTTCCGCTTTGCGCCAGGGTCGAGCCTGCTTGATAACAAGGCGCGCCGCGACCTTCAGCGGATCGTAGATATTATCGAAGAAGAGCAGCCGGAGACGGTAGTCCTTGCCGGATTTGCCGACTCGTTCGGCGCATTCGAGGCGAACGCTGAACTTTCGGCCGCACGTGCGTCAGAGGTGCTGGCACAGCTACGCAGGGTCGCTGCACCGGGCCAATTGGACGGGACCGAACTTGTTGTACGCGGATACAGCGAATTGGGGCCGGTCGCGTGCAACACGACCTTGGAAGGTCGCGCAACGAATCGCCGTGTCGAAGTTTGGATGAAGTAAGGATAGTTTTCGGGGCGCCACGGCGCGCCACGAAAATATACCGCTTATGCGGACAGGAGGATCTGAAAATGCTTAAGGCTGATATGAACCGTCGTTTTTTCTTGATCGCAAGCACCGCTGCGGTAACTGCCCCTGGCTACGTCATGGCCCAAACCATTGATCCAAAGGAAGCACGGATCCGTCTTAATCTAGCAACCAAACTCGGCATGCTCGCACAGCGCGCCTCAAAGGCGGCTACATTTGAGACACTGGGCATTACAGTGACCGATATGCAGGCGCAATTGGTAGATGCAGACAAGCAAGCTGGTGCGATTGTGGATGCGATGCTGAACGGCAATGATGCGTTCGGGACAACGCGGGAACGCTCTGTCTCCGTCCAATTTGAATTGGAAGACCTACAGACAGCCTGGACAACAGCGATGGGTGGTTTTGTTTCCGAAACGACAGCACTCGTGGCCTTCGCCAACGCTTGTGCTGAGATAAGCGACATGGGAACAACAGTGGTTGAGACGTTCAAAGACGTCTACATCGGCCCAAGCATCGAAAGCCAGATGGCAAATACACTGCAGCTGCTCGGACGCCAAAGGGAACTCACACAGACAATGGCCGGCCAATTAGGCCGCGTCCTTTTGGGTCTTGATGCAGACGCAAATGTCGCCGGCCTCTCGAAGAACCACACAATTTTCGGGAATACGTTGACGGTCCTGAAAGACTCACCTGCTTCTTACGGTCTGCCATTGCCACCCAGTGAAGAAACAGTTGCATTGCTTGAAGAACAGATTGCTGTTTGGGGTAGCAAGAAAGATTTTGTTGAGGCGGCCATAAATACAAGCACGTTGAGTGAAGCACAGCAGGCTGAGTTCCTGTCACACAGCGAAGCTTTGCTTACTGCCTCTGATGCGCTTTTTGAAGTATACCAGAACGATGGTTTCGCCTGATGACGAAGCTAAGTCGTTTAGACTTAAACATGGATCACTTGTTCGGGGTATCCGTATTTCGTGATTGATGCAGGGGTTCTTTCAAGTCATCAAGAATCGTAATTGGCTGTTGAGATGGATTGTTTTTAGGACGGTAAGAAACGATGGCAGACCTGATTTTGCTTCAAATTGATGATCTTGAGCCAGTTCGCTGTATTGATCTGAATGACGCCGAAATGAAGATCAATGAACATGGTTCTATCAAAGATAAGGCCATTGTGAGCTGGACACCTCAAGGTGGTGGTCCGGTATCAAATCTGAAGTATTCGGTCGATGATGGCTTTTGGGTGGCCCACCAGAAAAGCGAGAACCAATGAGCGGAATTCAACGAACAGTCTTTCGCGTAACTGCGGAAACGCGCGCTGGATTTTGTAGCGAAGACCGGCCCTTCATGCGCGGCATGACCTTGGACAGCGCGATGTGCGGCGAGACCTAGATGACCATATGCACGTGATCCATGGAGAGCACGCCCTTCTCGATTTGGACGCCCAGCTCATTGCAGACCTGTGCCGGATGATCTCGCAGAGACACTCCCGCATGGGGTCACGCAGGATCTTGTAGCGGGACTTCGTGACCCAAACCACGTGATGTTGGTGGTAAAATCCGGCTGGAAGCCGATGGATTTAACCGAGGCTTGGAAATTTTGAGTGGCATCCACAGCGTTGCGGGTTAAACCCGCCCTGTCAGCGCTATGAGGTTCGCCATGCATGTTGTCACCCTGATCACCACGCCCAAGGAAAGCATGTTGGATGCCGCGTTGGTCGAGAACCTGCGCAATGCCTGGGGCGGCGGAGATGCCAACTGGTTGGCGATTGATGAAGCGACAGAGTTCGCCATTCCCACGGTGCCCGATAATCAGTGGGATGTTTGGGCTAATCTGCAGCAGGGTTGCGTCGATTTGGTAATCCAGCCGCTGGACAGGCGCCGCAAGAAGATGCTGCTGGCCGATATGGACAGCACGATGATCCGGCAGGAATGTATTGATGAACTGGCGGCGGAGGCGGGCATGGGCGATCACGTGGCCGGTATCACCGCACGCGCCATGAATGGTGAGTTGGATTTCGAAGAGGCGATCATCGAGCGGGTCGGCTTGCTGCGGGACCTGCCCGAAGCCGTCATCGAACAGGTACTGGACGAACGGATCACCTATATGCCGGGTGGGTATGAGCTTGTGAACACGATGAAGGCGCATGGGGCTTATGCTGCGCTGGTCTCTGGCGGGTTCACCGCATTTACTGCGCGCGTCGCCGCGGCACTTGGGTTTGATGAAAACCGGGCAAACACACTGGTGATCGCTGATGGCAAGCTGACCGGTGACGTGGCATGCCCGATCCTGGGTAAAGCCGCCAAGGTCCAGGCGCTGGAAGATATCACTGCGCAGCTAGGCATCACGGCAGACGATGTGCTGGCCGTTGGGGACGGTGCAAACGACCTTGGCATGCTGGGCCTTGCGGGCACAGGCGTCGCCCTGCACGCCAAACCAGCGGTGCAGGCCCAATGCGACGTGCGGATCAATCATGGCGATTTGACTGCCCTGCTCTATCTACAAGGCTATGCCCGTAATGAATTCGTGACCTGAGCCATGACCAGACCCTTTGCACTCGTTTTTGCTGGCCTTCTCAGCGCATCTCAGGTTGCTGCCGTTGTCCTAAATGGTGCGATGTGCAGCAGAGGTACAACGCCGGGCCAAAGTGCGTGTCTGTCACCTAGGTTGACGATGATGCGGCGCATTGGTTCGATGTGATGGGAATACCATGTGATGATGATGTAGGCTTGCATCCCGGGCTGCGTCCACGGCACAAAGCGGCATGGATAAATCACAAAAACCCGCCACCATCGCGGCCCATGCCGCAGGTGCGCTTGATCCGCAGTCGGGCGGCGTTGTGCCCGCGTTGCAGCCTGCGACCACTTTTACACGCGAGGCCGATTATGCGCTAACGCGACCCGGCAACATATATTCGCGCGCCGACTCCGACAACCTGCGGCAGGCCGAAGCAGTGATCAGCGCACTCGAAAACGCCGAGGATACGCTGCTTTTTCCCTCCGGAATGGCTGCAATCGCCGCTGTGTTCCGCACGCTGCCCAATGGCGCGACGGTCGTTGTGCAGTCCGGCATCTACTGGGGCACAACCGCTTGGGTACGTGATTTCTGTGCCCGGCGTGCGATTTCATTGGTCGAAGTGGATGTCAGTGACCTGCTGAGTAGCTGCGAAGGCCAGCAGGCCGATCTGGTCTTTATCGAAACCCCCTCTAACCCTTGGTTGAAAACCGTCGATATCCAGGCTGTCGCGGACGCCACTGACGCCACGCTGGTCGTGGATGCGACGGCTGCGACGCCAATCCTGACCCGTGCACTGGATCACGGGGCGGATATTGTCATGCATTCGGCAACCAAGGCGATCAACGGACATTCCGATGTGCTGGCCGGTGTGCTATCCACGCGCCACAGCACCGCCACAATCTGGCAAATGATACAAAGTGACCGAAAGATGGCGGGTGCGATTCTGGGCCCGTTTGAGGCTTGGTTGCTGGTCCGCGCGATGCGGACGCTGCCCTTGCGGATTGAGCGGATGTCACAGAATGCACAAATGCTGGCCGAATACCTTTTTGACCACGATCGGATCGCGGATGTTTTCTATCCCGGGTTGCCGCACCACCCTGGTTTTGCAGTTGCACAAAAGCAGATGCAGGGTGGCTTCGGCAGCCTGATGTCAGTTCTGGTCAAGGGTAGGCGTGAGAGAGCGTTGGAAGTTGTCGGCAAGCTGGATGTGTTCCTGCGGGCCACATCGCTGGGCGGGGTCGAAAGCCTTGTCGAACACCGGCATACGATTGAACCGCACACCGGCATTCCTGAAAATCTGATCCGTGTTTCCGTCGGGATCGAGGATATCAGCGATCTGATCGCCGACTGGGATCAGGCGCTGGATTAATCCTCGACCGGACCGCCGGCCTCTTTCCAGTCACCAAACCCGCCGATGTTGGTGACATTTTTGAAACCCATATCTTTCAATGTCTTACCGGCAAGGGCCGCTTGGCCACCAGCGCCACAAACCAGATAAATCTCGGCCTCTTTTTGCAATGCATCGTTGTGATAGTCGGTGGCGGGGTCAGCCACAAACTCCATCATGCCGCGTGCAATCCTGTGCGCCCCGGCGATGGTGCCGCTTTTGGCGATGACACCACTATCACGCACATCAACAAAGACCGCGTTACCGTCTTTATGTTTCGCGATTGCCTCTTCCACGCCCAAGCGTGGTACGACAGTGTTTGCTTCTGTCAGATAGTCCTTGGCAGATTTCATGATTGTTCTCCGGTTGCAGGGTGTATGTTTAGATAAGCGCTGCGCTGAAAATAACCAGACATAAAAAAAGCCCGGGCATGAGGCCCGGGCCAGTCCAACAGGGAGGTGGAGATACTTACCCGATCTCCGACGGGAACTTGGGAACCCGACACTCTGACGGAGAAGGCCAGATCGTCGGTTAGCACTACTAAACCATTAATCTATAGCCACCGGATTCGGTGACAAGAAGGCGGGCATTGGACGGATCTGGTTCTATTTTTTGGCGAAGACGGTAAATATGTGTCTCCAATGTGTGCGTGGTCACACCGGCATTGTAGCCCCAGACCTCGTGTAACAGCACGTCACGGGCCACAACACCTTCGGTCGCGCGATAAAGGAACTTAAGGATGTTGGTTTCCTTCTCGGTCAGGCGCACTTTCTTTTCATCCTCAGTCAGCAACAGCTTTTGCGCGGGCTTGAAGGTGTAAGGCCCAAGTTGGAAAACGGCATCCTCGGACTGTTCATGCGTGCGCAGCTGGCTGCGGACGCGGGCCAAAAGAACGGGGAACTTGAATGGCTTACTGATGTAGTCGTTCGCACCGGCATCAAGCCCATAAATCGTGTCTGCGTCGCTATCCTGCGCGGTCAGCATCACGATAGGGCATTTCACACCCTGCTTGCGCATCACACGGCAAAGTTCGCGACCATCTGTATCGGGCAGACCCACATCAAGGATCATCAGATCATAAAGACTTTCTTTGGCCTTCACCATTGCGCTGGCGCCGTCATCCGCCTCGAACACGTCAAAATCTTCGGTCATCAACAACTGCTCACCCAACGCCTCGCGCAGGTCGTTATCGTCGTCTACCAGCAAAATTTTCTTGAGTTGTCCCATGACATGCTCCTCTCTTACGGGTTAGATTTGTGCTCTTGTTACGTCCGGAACAACCGGTCCCTTCGCAATTTCACACGGACGTGTGATTTGCTGTGCAAATGTTTCACTTTGCTGTGCAAACGGCTATCAGTTGAAACAAATGAAAGGCGCGTGACATGGGATTTGACCCCGACATTACAGAGCGGATCGCCCGCGCCCGCGCCGACCTGCGCATGGGCGTGCCCGTTGTGCTGGAAGGTGGGGCGGTGGTGCTGGCGGCCGAGACACTGGATGCGGGTCGCCTGGCCGAAGTGTGCACCTTGGACGGGCAGGGCGTGCTGGCCGTGACCGGTTGGCGTGCTCAAACGCTGAAAGCACGGGCTTACGATGGTGATCTGGCGCGGATCATGCTGCCGCCAGACGCGACGCTCGATTGGGTCCGGTCCGTCGCAGATCCGGCCTATGATCTGCGCGCACCCATGAAAGGGCCCTTGCAAACGGCGCGGGACGGATCCGCAGATTTGCATCGTGCGGCGATTGCGCTGGCGAAGGCGGCACGTTTGTTACCTGCTGTCTTGGTTCTGGATGTTGCGGATGCATGCGGCTTCGCGGCATTCCATAACCTCACGCTCATCCCGGCTGATGCTGCACTGGACACCGACCTCAGCCCGCTGAACCCTATCATCAGCGCATGCTTGCCGCTCGATGTGTCAGAGGCTGGGCGTTTGCATATCTTTCGCCCCGATGACGGGTCCGAAGAACATTATGCCGTTGAAATTGGCAAGCCCGACCGGTCCCAACCGGTTCTGTCACGGCTGCATTCGGCCTGTTTTACCGGTGATCTGTTGGGCTCGCTTAAATGCGACTGTGGCCCGCAACTGCGCGGTGCCCTGGCGCAAATGGGGGCAGAGGGGGCAGGGGTGCTGCTCTACCTCAATCAAGAAGGGCGCGGCATTGGCCTGGCCAACAAGATGCGCGCCTATTCGCTGCAGGATCAAGGGTTCGACACGGTCGAGGCCAACCACCGGCTGGGGTTCGAGGACGACGAACGTGATTTTCGGATCGGGGCCGAGATCCTCAAACGCATGGGGTTCGGATCGGTCAGGCTACTGACCAACAACCCCGCCAAAGTGTTACGCATGAATGCCTGTGGAATCGCAGTGACCGAACGGGTCCCGCTGAAAGTGGGCGAGAACCGATACAACCACGACTACCTGGCAACCAAGGCGACAAAGTCAGGGCACCTGCTTTAGCTGTCAGCTAGAATCCTGGTCGTGGCCCCATCAATGCTCTGGGCATTCTTGCGCGCCCAATAGTCCTATACGCCCTCAGGTCCCATGTCTTCGTAGAAGGGAAGCAATTCACCGAGGCCACGGTCGTGGTGAAACGGCATAATTGGCACCCCGGTGCCGCAGGCACGCCTGCACCATATCGATGGTCAGATCAAAAATCTGACGGCTGCCAGCCATCGCTGGAAACTGGGCAACCGCATCATCCCAACCGTCATCGCGGTGGTGCAAGGGGTCTGTGCTTGTCCATAGACCCGCAGGATCAGTGCGTCGACCTCAAATGCGCAAAACATCAACGTCATGCGGTTTTGATCGCGCAGATGGGCGGCAGTCTCGTTCCCGCAGCCGATCAGATTGAACTAGATAATACGACTGTCATCAAGGATGAGAAGCGAATCCATGCCCTTGGGCGACATGTTGATACGGCCATCCCTAGCTGCAGTTGCGACACAGAACAGCTTTTGCCGCGCAATGAATGCTTTCAACGTCCCATTAAGCTTTTGACCCGTCGGCATTGCAAATCCCCTGTTCTGATGGGAATATACCATGAAAAAATGGCAAATGAAGCAATCTCTCGGGCCCTTGATTTCCCTCATCGGATTCGCCATGCCAGCATAAACTAAGGTTTATCTGGCCGATGAAACAAACCGATCTTGTGCTTAACTCAACCCACGTCCGGTTCATGAACCGGCGGTTTCCCTGCACAATTGGGCGTGGTGGATTGACCCATAATAAGGCCGAAGGCGACGGCGCCACCCCGCGCGGTACACACCGGATCGTTGGTATGCTGTATCGTGCTGATCGAATGGCAAAACCCGCGGATTGGGCGTCGCCGATTGGCCCTTTTAACCTGTGGTCAGATGATGTGAACGACCCCAACTACAACATGATGATCAGCGCGCCACACCCTTATAAACACGAACGTTTGCGGCGTTCGGACCCGATGTATGATCTGATCATTCTGACGGACTGGAACTGGCCTTATGCGGCCAAGGGACGGGGCTCTGCTATTTTCGTCCATCAATGGCGCGGCCCGGGTCGACCAACGGCTGGATGCGTTGCTTTTCGTCGTGATCATTTGCGCTGGATTGCCGCGTGTATCCGGTACGAAACCCGACTTGTTATCGCATAACTGCGCGACCCCTGTCATTTCTTGGTGTAACCAAGAGATAAGCCAATGAAACACTAGGGCCCATTCATGACCCCAGAAGAAATTGCCGAACTGCCCTACCGCCCGTGCGTGGGCGTCATGCTTGTCAATCCACGAGGCCATGTCTTCGTTGGCCAGCGCAACGACCGCGACGCAGATGCTTGGCAAATGCCCCAAGGCGGCGTCGATAAAGGCGAGACATGTGACGATGCCGCCTTTCGCGAGTTGGAAGAAGAAACCAGCGTCACAGCAAACCTTGTGACGGTCGAGGCTGAAACAGAAGGGCTGATCCGCTATGATATCCCGCATGCACTGGTGCCCAATATCTGGAAAGGGCGATTCCGTGGGCAGGAACAAAAATGGTATCTGATGCGGTTTCACGGATTGGACAACCAGATCAACCTTGAGACCGCTTCGCCAGAGTTCGCAGCCTGGAAATGGATGAAGACAGGCGATCTGGTCGAAAATATCGTGCCGTTCAAACGCGAAGTTTATGCCCAGGTTCTGGCAGAGTTCGCGCCGAAACTGTGATGTGTCCCGATAAAGGAGAAAGTGATGAAACCCATCCTACTGGCCGCCACACTGACCATGATCGCGGGGCAGTCCGACGCCTTGTCGTGCATGCGCCCCGATCCGATCCGCGCCTTCCAGCAACTGGCAGACGCACCTGAGCGCTACTTTGTCATCTACGGCACACTGACGTTTGACGCAGCCGCCTTGCCTGACGGTGTGTCCGACGAACAGACCCGCAACCCTGACCCGATCCCGGCACGGTTCGTCGGCAAGGGGCTGTCGCAGGGTGGTTTCGTCACCGACTATATCAGCGATGTGACACTACAGATCGGCTGCTTGGGCCCTTGGTGTGGATCAGCGCGCAGCGGGACAGAGGCGGTGATTTTTGTACAAGCCGACAACAGCCCGGTAACGATTGAGGCC
>BCQL01000118.1_pt1 | contig 11936 bp, 12 predicted proteins | sample 1008151 | NCBI WGS metagenome assembly BCQL01 (sample SAMD00035459, study PRJDB4067) | museum specimen metagenome | biome: marine biome; feature: sea shore; material: organic material | host: Otohimella japonica | place: Japan:Kanagawa | collected 1927
GCGGCGCGCAGCCTCTGCAACCTCTTTCAACGAATGGCCCTTGTCGGCCAAAGCACCTGCGATCTTATGCACAAAAAGCGTACCAGCCACCCCGCGCGGTTGCGGCAGATCGGGCAAAGCGATGTCATCACCCACAACGACCATCTCAACTTTCCGCCCCAAGGCACGCGCGCGCTCGGCAGCCAGGCCAAAGTTGAGCCGGTCACCCGTATAGTTTTTCACGATCAAAAGGCATCCAGCGTCGCCTGTAACCGCCAAAATGCCAGCCAAGACAGCTTCTACAGAGGGCGATGCAAAAACCTCTCCACAGACAGCGGCGGTCAACATGCCCTCTCCGACAAAGCCCGCATGGGCCGGTTCATGCCCCGATCCGCCGCCCGAAATTAAAGCAACCTTCGATTTGTCCCAATCCGACCGGAACACGACCTTGATGTGTGGATAACCGTCCAGGCGCGACAGGCTGCCGCCTGACGCGGCAAGTAGACCGTCGAGCGCCTCGGCAACCAGATTCTGTTTGGCGTTGATAAATTGTGCCATTTTTGTCCTTCCTTAGACGACCCGGGCGCCCGACACATCGAAATACAACGGGTTCTGCGGGCTGATATTGATAATCTCATCGGTCGCGTAATCATCTTGCGGATCGATTAGCGTGGTGATCGCATGGCCGCTGACATCCAGATGAAGCCGGGTCTGATCGCCCAGATGTTCCGCACGCAGCACCCGCGCCTCTACCCCGTCACCTTGCCGGATACTTTCTGGCCGCAATCCGATCTGCGCACCCTTGTGCGCACCGGGAAAGATCGACGAGGGAAGAATGTTGATCCGTGGTGAGCCAAGGCGGCTCGCCACATAAACACTGGTCGGGTCCTCATAGATGTCCTTGGGCGTGCCATATTGCACCAATCGCCCCTCTTCCAGCACGCCAACATGTGTCGCCATTGTCATCGCCTCGATCTGGTCGTGGGTGACGTAAAGCAGGGTCGAGCCAAGCTCGGCATGGATCCGTTTCAGCTCGATCCGAAGATCGGCACGCAGTTTGGCATCAAGCGAGCTGAGCGGTTCGTCCATCAGGTAAATCGACGGGTCGCGCACCAGCGCGCGCCCAATTGATACACGCTGCATTTCGCCACCCGAAAGCTCGGTCGCTTTATTGTCCAGCTTGTGCGGGATTTGCAGGGTTTCCGCGATCTGCGCGACCCTTTTGGCGATCTGATCCTCAGGCGTCTTCAAAATGGGCGAACGGAGCGGAAACGCCAGATTGTCCCGCACGGTCAGATGCGGGTACAGCGAATACTGCTGGAACACCATCGCCACATCGCGCTGCGCCGGTGTATCAAGACCCACGTCGCGACCACCAATGTGGACGCTTCCCTGGTCCAGCTTTTCTAATCCCGAGATCAGGCGTAAGGTCGTCGTTTTTCCTGCACCCGTTGGCCCCAAAAGCACGACAAACGCGCCATTTTCGATGGTCATTGATACATCATCAACGGCCACGGTCTTGCCAAAGGATTTGGACATGTTCTTAAGCGTCACTTCAGCCATAAAAAACACCCTCATTCAATTCGGATCGCAAAGCGCGACCGGATTGGCGGTCAAACAGGGTAACGGTCGCAGGGTTGAACTCCAAACCTACTGTGTCACCGGTTTTTACGGGTTGTTGCGCCGATGTGCGCGCCTTCACCTCACCCACCACAGTTTGCAGCGTGACGATCTGGGTGGTGCCCAGATATTCGGTCGCCAGAACCTCGGCCCGAAAAGGCGCCGCGTCGGAGAGTGTGATGTTTTCAGGCCGAACACCGAAAGAGAGGTCACCCTCAAAAGGTTCACGCGTTTTAGGGATCGCAAAGTTCATGTTTCGCATCGCAACTTCGGTTGTGCCCTTGCCCACCTTGCCTTGGAAGGGCAGGAAATTCATCGACGGAGAGCCGATGAAATCCGCGACAAACATCGTCGCCGGTTTGTCATAGATTTCCTGGGGCGTGCCGAACTGTTCGACAACCGCGTTGTTCATCACCACAATCTTGTCGCCCATCTGCATGGCCTCAAGTTGATCATGGGTCACATAGACCGTGGTCGCGCCCATCCGGTCATGCAAGGCACGCAGTTCCTCGGCCATATGTTCGCGAAACTCCGCATCCAGCGCTCCAAGCGGCTCATCCATCATGAAGGCCTTGGGTTGGCGCACGATCGCGCGCCCAAGGGCAACCCGTTGTCGGTCTCCACCTGACAGCCCACCAACAGGGCGCTTGAGGATATCCTCAATGCCAAGGATCTTTGCAACTTCACCGACCTTGTCGCGCACGGCGGCGCGCGACATCCCCTGAGACACCAGCGGGTAACTGATGTTCTTGTAGACATTCATGTGGGGGTACAGCGCAAACATCTGGAAGACGAATGCAATGTCGCGCTCCGACGGCGGCCGTTGCGATATCTCCTCACCATCAAGATAGATATCTCCCGATGAGGGAAGCTCCAACCCTGCAATCATCCGCAAGGTCGTTGTCTTGCCACAGCCCGATGGACCAAGCAGCATGAAGAACTCCCCGTCTTCAATCGTGAAGCTGCTTTCCCGCACGGCCGTGAAGGCCCCAAATTGCTTTTTCAGATTTTTGATGATGATCTGTGCCATGCTTACTCCGGGAAGTGACTGACGATGATGAACATCACCGTGCCAACAAGTGTGACAATGAAAGAATAGGTGAAGGCCCAGATCACAAAGGGCTGCATCAGCATGAAGACCCCGACGGCGATGATGATGGTGGCCAACATCTCCCACGGGCCGCGGCGCAGCCGGAGTATGCCGTTGATGAAATTGCTCATTTGCGAACCGCTCCAAATGTGATCCCGCGCAGCAGATGCTTGCGAAGCAGGATGGTGAAGATCATGACCGGCAGCAGGAAGATCGTGACACCAGCCGCGATCGCAGGCCAGTCAAGGCCACCGATACCGATGATGGTCGGAATGAAAGGTGGCGCAGTCTGGGCATTGGCCGTGGTCAGAAGGACCGCAAAAGCGTACTCGTTCCATGCAAAGATCAGACAGAAGATCGCGGTCGAAGCGATCCCTGTCGCAGCCTGCGGCAGTACCACCTTATAGAAGGCCTGAAAGCGGGTGTAGCCATCGATCAGCGCGGCCTCTTCATATTCGCGCGGGATTTCGTCGATGAACCCTTTCAGAAGCCAAACCGCGAGCGAGATATTAACGGCCGTATAAAGCAGGATCATGCCCAGATGCGTGTCCGACAGACCAAGGTTGCGGTACATCAGGAAGATCGGGATCGCCACCGCGATGGGCGGCATCATCCGGGTCGACAGGATAAAGAACAGCAGATCATCGGCGAGCGGGATCTTGAACCGGCTAAAGGCATAAGCGGCCAGTGTCCCCAGAAAGATTGACAGAAACGTCGATCCAAACCCAATGATCACCGAATTCAGAAAACGCTGACCGAACTTCGAGGGACCAACAATCACCATGTCGTATTGGCGCACGATATCATCGGCCCAGTTTTCCGGTGGGTTGGCGGCCAGGAATTCCTCGGTCTGGCGTGTCCGGGTGGTGAAAAGGTTCACGTACCCTTCCAGGGTGGGCTGGAACCCGGCCTCGCTGTCGCTGCCTATGATGTACTTGGGGGGATAGCTGATGGCATCTGCCGGGCTCTTGAAGCCGGTCAAACCGATCCAGACGAGCGGGATCATCGTGATAACCGCGTACATGATGACAAGGGTGCCAGCAAACCATTTGGCACGGTTCGAAGGCTCGGTGATGGAAAAGCTGCTCATCTTTCTTTCACCTTATTCAATGCTTTGACATAGATGCTGGCCAGACCGAAGACGGTCACAAACAGGATGATCGCGTAAGCCGACGCGTAACCGGTGCGCCATTTTTCAAAGGCCTCGCGTTTGAGGTTGATCGACGTCAACTCGGTCGTCGATCCCGGACCACCGCCGGTCAATTGCACAACAAGATCGAACATCTTGAAGTTCTCGATCCCGCGGAACAACACCGCCAACATCAGGAAAGGCAGCACCATCGGCACCGTGATCGTAAAGAACTGTCGGATCTTTGAGGCACGATCAATCTCGGCCGCCTCGTAGATATAATCGGGAATACTGCGCAGCCCGGCAAGACAGATCAGCATCACGAAAGGCGTCCACATCCATGTATCCACGATCACGATGGACCAGGGGGCCAGATTCACTTGCCCCAACATCTCAAAACTTGACGGGTCCTTCCCGGTGAAGAAGGCGATGATATAGTTAAAAAGCCCGATCTGCGGCTGGTAGAGGAACTTCCAGAAGTTTCCGACAACCGCTGGCGACAGCATCATCGGAAGAACAATGATCGTCGTCCAAAGGTCGTTTCCTTTGAACTTCTTGTTGATGAGCCAGGCCAGCGTAAAGCCGATCAACACCTGAAAGAAAATCGTCCAGAACAGAAAGTGCGCCGTGGCCTGCATATTCAGCCAGATGTCACTGTCCGTCAGAATCCGCTCATAATTGCGGGTGCCGATCCATTCGGGCTCTCGGTTGATCCGGTTGGCCTTGTAGTTGGTAAAGCTGAGCCGGATGGTCCAGATCAGCGGAAAGATGTTGACAGCCAGAAGCAGGAATATCGTCGGCGCAACAAAGATCCAAGCGATAGCCCGATCCGATAAGCCTTTGATTTTGCGTGCAACTGGAGTCGGCGTTGCCACCGCAACGCGATCGATTGTCTTGTCGGGCATATTTTGGCCTGTCGCTTGGGTAATGCGCCGGGGTCAGAACCCCGACGCCTGTTATTGACTTGGCTTAAAGCTTGCCTTCGTCTTCAAAGACTGCGGTCCAGTCTTCGATCAGCTTATCAAGCGCTTCCTGAGCGGTACCTTGGTCGGCCACAACATAATCATGAACGCGCTTTTGCATCGCAAGAAGGAGTTCTGCATAGACAGGCTCTTGCCAAAAGTCCTGAACACCAGCCATCGCGTCAAGAAAATCACCCGCAAACGGCTGACTGTCGACAAAGCCGGGATCATTCAGAACAGAGTTATGAGCCGAATAACCTCCAAGCTCCCACCATTTCGCCTGGACGGTTGGGTCAGAGAACCACTTGATATACTCAAGTGCAGCATCCTGCTTGTCAGAATAGCTGACAACCGAAATGCCTTGTCCACCCAAGGTCGAGGCAGCAATGTTCTGCGGGGGGTTCACAAAAAAGTCGATCTTGTCACCACCGGTTGCCGGATCGGCATAAAGACCGGGGAAGAAGGCGAACCAGTTCATCGCCAAGGCAACCTGACCCGACTTAAAGGCGTCCAGAGACTCGCCCATATAGGCGTTAGTATAGCCCGGTGGCGTTGCCGTTTCATAGAACTCTTTGTAGAACTCCAGCCCTTCAACGGCTTCGGCAGAGTTCACAGCGCCGTCCATGTCGTAAGTCCCTGGTTCATTCTCATACTTGAAACCCCAAGTATAAAGCGCACCGGTTGCACCCATCGTGATCCCTTCAGAACCACGTTCAGTGAAGATCGCCGCACCATAGACCGTTTTGCCATCAATCTCGCGCTCTTGGAAAAACTGTGCGATCTGCAGCAACTCGCGCTGCGTCTGTGGCTCGCGCAGTTCCTGCCCTGTGGCCTCCAGATAGGCCGCCTTGATATCGTCACGCTCGAACCAGTCCTTGCGATAGAACCAGCCGTTCGCATCACCCATCGCTGGCAACGCGTAGTAGTTTGGCGTGCCCTTGGGCCATGTGGAGTAGGCATAAACAGTCGCCGGAGCAAAGTCGTCCATCAAGATGCCTTCAGCATCGAAGAAGTCGTTCAGCTTGACGTAATGGCCGTTCTCTGCGCCACCGCCGATCCACTGGCTGTCGCCGATCAGAAGGTCACAAAGTTTACCGCCAGAGTTCAATTCGTTCAACATGCGGTCCGCGAAGTTCGGCCATGGTACGAATTCAAAGTTCATTGTGTGGGCCGACTGGGCCTCAAAATCCTTGGATAATTCGACCAAAGCGTTCGCCGGATCCCACGCCGCCCAACACAGTGTCAGATCCTCAGCCTGTACAGATGTGGCACTTCCCGCAATAGCGATCGCAAGTGTGCTGGCTCCCGCCAGTTTTGAGTAAGTCATTCATTCCTCCCTTGTCTTGCCGCGAACCCGCACAGGAATCGCAACATGCCCACGCTAATTGAGGTACGCACCTCAAGTCCAGAACTTTCTGAGGTGCGTACCTCAAAATCTGACAATACATTGAAATTATAATGTTCTGCGGTAGCGTCATCTGCCTGATTACCTGTCGACATGAGTGTCGCAAGGGCGGCTAATCCCCGGGCAGGCCGGGGTCGGTTGCTATCATGCTTTCTCGCGGTGACATATGTGCCCACCAATCCGCAAGGGCGGCGTAATCACGTAGCAAGGCAGCGCCCTCTGGCGCCCGAACGAAATAGGCAATCATTGGTGCAAGATGACAATCGGCCAGAGAAATTGTTTGACCATCAAGGACATAGCTCTCTGACACCAGCGCATTCAAGGCGCCCAGAACCGGCAGCGCCGCTTGGATACCTGCCACAACCTCGGTTTCGTCCGGCTCTTCACCAATGGCCGGGCGGAACACACGGTGCGCGAACACTTGTCTGACCATCGGGCGGTAGCCGTAACTGTCCACAATTGAAGCCACTTGTGCCACGCGGGCAACCGCCTTGGCATCCGCGGGCATCAGGTCGGGACCGTCGAACGCAACATCGACATACCGGGTGATCGCCGCCGTTTCATAGATATCAAACGCACCATGGCTCAGGGCTGGCACACGGCGAAACGGATGGCGTGCGAGATAAGCTTTCGGCATGTCGGCCGAAAACGGGTCGATCTCTTCCCGCTCATACGCAACGCCCTTTTCGTGAAGCGCGACTGCGGCAATGCGATTGTAGACGCTGAAATGGTAGCCACGCAGCACGACAGATTTCATCATGTCACAACACCTAGCCCCCGCACGCCAGCGCGGAAAGATCTTCGTGCGAAGGTATAACCACGTCAATACAAAGCCGACCAAGCTGCAAAGCGCGTTGCTTTCCACTTGCCCGGTGCTACCATTTCCGCATGCGCATGTGTCTCCTCACCCTCTGACTCATCGGCGGGCCGAACGCCTTTGTCATGCCCGCGCAAAGCGGGTCCGAGTTCACCGACGCCGTGCACCGCAAGCTGATCCTGGAAATCGCAGGCACCACGCCTGACACCCCTGACCGCAGGCGAATAGTTGGCTCTATAGCGTTTCGACTTTGACATTGAGATATCATGGATCACTTGTTCGCTGCCTCTCCCTTCGGTCGCACGCGAAAAGTGATCCAAGTTTAAGCCGAAACGACTTAGTGTCATGACCGGCATAGCCAGTATCGCTTCAATCAACGAGGGTCAGCCTTATCACACATCGCATGTGGCCGAACGAAGCGACTGCAAACCCTTGGTCCACTTAAAGACTGGACATCGTCAGCGCAAACGCAGATTTCCAATTGCGGCGCGTATCATGCTGTCGGTGTCATCACTATCGCCCGACACAGCCAGCCCGACCAACGCACCCTTTTCCCCGCCAAAGGCGCGGGCATAGTCCACCGCCAGGTCAACATTTTCCTCAAACGCTCCGGTACCCGCCTGACGCAGGGCGATCGTGACCCCTTGGCCAGGGGGCGCATAAGGCGACTGGATCACCTGGCCACGCGCGTGGTTGCCACCCCAGGCATATTGCATGATCCGCACATCATCATTACCCAACAGCTTGCGGATACTGGCACCTTCCAGATCGGGCGCGATGCTTTCCGGGACAAATACGAAGTAAAGTGAGATGTTGCGGTCATCGCCACCCTTGAGGCTCAGGTCGGTCAAGGGCACCGACTGTTCAACCGTCCAGCTCCAGGCAGCACCATCCGCGTTCCAGTCTATGCGATCCACGCGTGACCAGGCGATGGACACAGCCCCGTCCGACACCAGCCCAAGGTTTTGCCCGAAGGTGTAGTCGTTCGAGCGAAAGAGCGAAAGGCGCTGTTCGCGCCATCCGTCGGCAAAGTTAATCGGCCCGGCGACGGCGCTGAAGGCCGTCAAACTGGCAACGGCGGCGATGAGAAAAAGGCGCATAAGGGTATCCTGTCGTGAGTGATCACGTCAGACCTACCCTACTCTTCGTGAACAGAAACCTGTGACCGATGCGTTTCACGCAATTGTCAGGGTCAGTTACGGCTGGATGCTTTCCAGATAGTCCGTCAACACCAGCAGTTTCATCGGCACCGGCGTGCCCAGCCCGTCTTCTTCCACGATGATCGTGTCACCCAAATCGCCGGCACCGAATTCTGGCATGGCAGCATTGAAATGCGGGGCGCGTTGAAACCCGTCAATGGTGCTCATCACGGCGTCGCGTGGGAAGACACCACCGTTGCGCGCCGCCAGCCCGGTCAGATCAGGTGCCACAACCGCCAGACTGCGGGCAACGGGACCATCGCCCTTGCCGTCATCGCCATGGCAGCTGGCGCAGTTTTCCAGATATGCAGTGCGCCCATCCTGCGGCTCGTCCGCGACGCAAGCGGCGATCCCAATGGCCATCAAAATCATCATAAATCGCATCGTCCACCTCCTCTTTTGATGCACGCTAGCAACAAAGGTAGGACCCTGCCTTGATCTGCGTCATACTCTGGAAAAGATTTTGCAGAGGATCGCCGATGCCGTCTTACTATGCTGACCATGCGCACCGCCTATTGCGCTTTATGTGCTGTCCATCACCTGGACCGCCCCCACGATGGGTAACGGCAATGTGATGTTCTTCGTTTTGCTGAGATAGCTGATTGCCGCCGCCGGTATCGCCTTGATAGCCGCGAGTGTTTTTGTCACGCAGAAAGCCTGAGCACGAGGGACCAAAGCGCATCCGGCACATCCACACCGGTCATGAGATGCTGCCGATCCGCGCCCGGAATGCGCGCGCCGTCCTGATCGGCCACGGCCTCTGCCACCCGTGCGAAACGATCTGCGAAATCGCCGTGATAGGTGCCAGGGTCCATCAGGATATAGAACTGTCCCAAACCATGCGGCTTGCCCTGCGCCACCTTCAGGCCTGAGACATCCAGCGAATTGACCGATCCAGTCATCCCCGCCGCCAACAGCTCGGCCATCAGGCCAAAGCCCCAGCCCTTATAGCCACCCGCACTGACCAAAGCGCCCTTCAACGCCGCGTCCGGGTCAGTCGTGGGTTGCCCATCGGCATCAACGGCCCAACCGAGCGGGATGGGTTCACCCGCCGCCTTGGCCATAGTGATCTTGCCGAGCGCCACGGCCGACGTTGAGAAATCGAAATGCAAAGCCGGGTCGCCGTCCCCCGGCACTGTCATCGCAATCGGGTTGGTGCCGATAACAGCCTTGTTGCCGCCAGGTGGGGCGACGACGGGAGAGGCATTGGTGAAACCAATCCCGATCAGCCCTTCGCTTGCGATCTGTTCGGTGAAGTAGCCCAATGAGGTGCAGGTGTGTGCATGCGCCACGGCAAGGGTCGCAACGCCATTGTCGCGCGCCGCCGCTATGGCCTCTGGCAGGCCCGCTGCGAAAGCGGGCTGCGCAAAACCAAACTGTGCATCGGCGCATACGGCTCCGGGGCGCGGCCGTGTCACAAGCGGTGTCACGGTCCCGTTCACCCGGCCCGACTGAAGTTGTGTGCAATAGCTTTCCAGATAGTAAAGCCCGCAGATGACATTCCCCAACGCCTCGGCCCGCGCCACAGCCTTGGCGACCGCCGCCGCCTGCGCCTCACCCGCACCATGGGCCAGCAAAGCAGTCCGCGATTGCGCTTCAATTTCGCTCACTGTGATTTTCATAGCGTTTCCAATACACCAGCGGACAGCCGTACCTGCCGGTCCATGCGCGCGGCCAGATCAAGGTTATGCGTCGCGATCACCGCCGCGAGGCCGGTGCCGCGCACAAGTCCCAGCAAAGTGTCAAACACACGCTCCGACGTGTCGGGATCAAGGTTCCCCGTCGGCTCATCTGCCAGCAAAAGCGACGGCTGGTTGGCCAAGGCCCGGCAAAAGGCAACACGCTGCTGCTCGCCTCCTGACAGCGCCGCGGGACGATGCGAGGCTCGTTCGGCAATGCCGACACGGTCCAGCAAACCCATCGCGCGGTCCTCGGCCGCCTTTTCAGGCACAGCATTCGCCAGTTGTGGGAGAATGATGTTCTCCAACGCGGAAAACTCCGGCAACAGATGGTGGAACTGATAGATAAACCCAACAGTCGCGCGCCGCACACCCGTGCGTTTGCGGTCCGACAGTTGGCCCGTGTCGGTGCCTGCAATCAACACCCTGCCACTATCAGGCATATCCAGCAGCCCCGCGATATGCAGCATCGTCGATTTGCCCGCACCCGACGGTGCCACCAACGCAACAACCTCCCCCGGTGCCACATCAAGTGACACCCCTTGCAAAACCCGCACTTCGTTCGGTTTTCCCGTGTTGTAGGATTTGGTGAGGTCGCTCACCCGCAACGTGAACTCACTCATATCGCAGAGCCTCCACCGGGTTCATGCGGGCCGCACGCCGCGCAGGAAAAATGGTGATGATCCACGACAGGCCCAGCGACAGTGACATCGCCTTGAGCACATCGGACAGATGCAATTCAGCAGGAACCGAGTAGATGCCCCGGATCGACGGATCCCAGACACCACCGCCGGCAACATAGTTCACAAGGCTGAAAATCTGATCAATGTAGATGGCAAAAAGACACCCCAGGACAACGCCCAGCGCTGTCCCCAACGTGCCAATCCCCGCCCCGCAGATAAAGAAGATCCTCAGGATCGCCCCCTCGGTCAGGCCCATCGTGCGCAGGATCCCCACGTCACGCCCCTTGTTTTTGACCAGCATGATAAGGCCGCTGATGATGTTCATTGAGGCCACCAGGACAAGGATCGACAGAATGATGAACATCACATTATCCTCGATCGTCAGCGCCCGCAGAAACCGCCCCACCCGATCTTGCCAGCTATAGGCCCACATGCCCACGCCCGCTGCATCGGCGATGGTTTGTTTCAGCGCTTCGGATTGATTCAGATCATCCAGCCGCACTTCCAATTCATCCGCAACACCATCGCGATTCAGGATCAGTTGCGCCTCTTCAAACGGCAGATAGACCCGCACCTCATCAATCTGAAACCGCCCGGTCGAGAAGATATAGACCACCTCGTAAGCATTGCGCCGAGTCGCCGTGCCCATGGGTGTGGCCGCACCCGAGCGCGTGGTCAGCTCGATCCGGTCGCCAACGCTGAGCCCTAGGTTGCTGGCCAGCGCAGACCCAACGGCGATTCCATTTGGCAAATCATCGATGTTGCCAAGCGTCAGCTCACTCTGCACAATCGCATCAGAGGCTTTGAGGTCATCCAGCCGCATGCCGTAGATATCCGCCAACCCGATCCGGCCAGACCCGGACGCCATCGCCTGACCGCGGATCAAAGGGGCGACAGACCGCACGCGATCAACACTGCGGAGACGATCCGCCATCCCTTCATAATCCGCAATCACATCACGGGGTTTCAGCACGGTCACATGGGCGTTCGCACCCGCAATCGTGTCAATGAACTCGGCCCGAAAGCCCGAGCGCACGGCAAGCGTTGCAATCAGAGCAAAGACGGCGAGCGTGACACCCATAAGGCTGATCCAGGTCATCGTGCTGACACCACCTTCGGCCCGTTTGGCACGGATATAACGCCAGGCGATTATCCATTCGAATTTGGCAAATGGCTTGGTGGTTTGCACCGCGGTCATATCGGCTCCTGCCTCAGGTTTGGCGCAAACTGCGGTGACGGGGGGAAATGGTCAAGCGCCCAAGACCTACCAATGGTTGCCGGGGCTGTGAAATTCTGTGTGATCGCGGCCTGCGGCCAAGGCCTTGCCATTGGCGGCCCAGATCAGACCACGGCGCAGCATCTCATGGGCGGGA
>BCQL01000119.1_pt1 | contig 11930 bp, 12 predicted proteins | sample 1008151 | NCBI WGS metagenome assembly BCQL01 (sample SAMD00035459, study PRJDB4067) | museum specimen metagenome | biome: marine biome; feature: sea shore; material: organic material | host: Otohimella japonica | place: Japan:Kanagawa | collected 1927
CGGCTGCGATGAACGGGCTGGGGATGATACCTGTCGCATCCTGAAGCGTCACTTCTGATACATGCTGCTTGGTAGACCCCTAGATTCATAGCATAACCACAGCACTTTGGATCGCACGATAAAGGTAGGAGGGGCAGTGCCAGTACCCTTCTCGGCTCACCGATCAAAGTGCCTCCCACGTGGTTTCGATAAACTCATGTACCGTCAGCGAAATTTCGTGGAGCGTTCTTTCAGTTGGCTGAAAGAGTTCCGTAGTTTTGCGACGCGATATGAGAAGTTGGCCCGTAGCTATTATGCGATGATATGCGTAGCTTGCATACGGCGCTGTCTACGAGCCGATTTTTCGTCCAGAACCTAAGGCGGTGGTTGATATGGACTAGGTGTCAGGATGCAAAACACTATCTTGCTGCGTGCATAGATTGAAATCAGTGTGGGGTCAGTAAGTGGATCTCCCGCGCGATGACCCAATTTTCGGTTTGCTCGTGAAAGCGTGCCATGTGGGGAGTTGCTAGGTGTTCATTCAGCGCCTGCTTAGAGTCCCAGGCCTCAATGATGGTGACGGTATTGCGCCGAGGTGTAGTCTCGGTCGTCAGTCCCTCGGGGTGATCTTGGCTCGGTTGGTAGAGGTGGCAGCCCGCTTCCTCTCGTACGGTCGGCGCGACGTCCAACAAGGCATTCAGCACATCCTTGTCGTGTCCCGGGGCGGTGACGATCGTGGCGATGACCCACAGCATGGCAGTTTCCTTTTGTGAAGTTAGAGGGGGGGTACAGAGTGATAATGGTCTTTAGCGGGTGCACCTTGGCGTGCTTGAGCTCGCTCAGGCGCTGCGGGAGGTGTGCGAAGTCATCGATCTCAAGTGTTGGGAGCATTAACTCGCCGATGGCCACGCGCTCGAGCAGACTGCGGCCCGCCCGGCGAAGCTTGGACCAGTCCGCGTCGCTGCCGGCTTGAGGCAGGGCGCCGAGGGCGACTTCGTGTTGAGATAGGGTGTGGTCGAATGCCGGTACCGCGGCCGCCTCGAGGCGATCCTGAATGCAGACGATATGGCCATTGGCACTTAAACGATTGGTCATCCGGCCCCCGTGCTCGCCATTGACGGTATCGATGATGGCAAAGATCGGCGCCGACAGGGCCTCTGACATCTCGAGCACCTCCTGCGCACCCAAGCCCCTTAGCACCTCATGTCGCTTAGCCGAGGCAATGGCGATGACCTGGAAACCGCGATCCGCGGCCAGCTGTACCAGCCAACGGCCTATACGCTGCAGGATGCGCCAGTGATGATCAGCCTCTTGTTGGGCTTGACCGGCAGTTTCTCAATGGTCTGCCAGGCTGTCAGAGCCGGGCAGGCAGGTGCAGGTGGTGTCACTCATACTTACTTTGCAACGTCACTGGCAAAACGAGCGGCGTTCTCACGTAGAAAATCGCTTTCGTCGGCGTCATCCCAGAAGGCGGGCTGTGCCTTCGGGATGGTCAAGGCCTTCTGAATCTTGGGGCGCGCATCCAGCCGCTCGAACCAGGCCTTCAGATGGTCGAGACCGTCGACCGATATCTTGGCCCAGACGTAGGCGCGTGCCCAGGGGTAGGTCGCCATGTCGGCGATGGTGTACTGATCCCCCGCCAGCCATTCGCGGCCTTCCAGGCGGGTGTTCAGGACCTCCAGCAGGCGACGGGATTCCTCCACATAACGCGTGATGGAGAAGGGGTCCTCGTGGCCGTTGGGGGCAGCGATGCGCTGGAAGTACATGGCCTGGCCCATCATCGGGCCGATGCCGCCCATTTGGAACATCAGCCACTGCAGCGTTTCGCTGCGGGCCTTGGCCTCTCTGGGCAGGAACCGATCGTACTTCTCGGCCAAGTACCACAGGATGGCCCCGCTCTCGAATACGGCGAAGTCGTCTTTGCCTCGGTCGACAATGGTGGGAATGCGCCCGTTGGGGTTGAGCTTGAGATAGTCGGGTGCCTTTTGCTCCTTCTTGCCGAAGTCGATGAAGGTCAATTCGTAAGGCACCTCTGCCTCTTCGAGAAAGATGACCGGCTTGTAGCCGTTCATGGTGGCAGCGGTGTACAGGTGAATGTCCGGTTGTGACATAGGGAACGTCCTCATGGAGTAACGCGATGTAGGGCGTTGCGCGTCGGGCCCGCTACCTTCTTGCATCGGGCCCGACGCGCATTGCCTGTGGAATATTGACGGTCACATCTGACGGTCCCACAGGCTCTCCTGGTAGCGTTTTACGTCTTCCTCGAATCGTGCGGGATGCACATTACGGAAGGCGTGCTCGTCCAGCGGGATGAGTCGCACCATCTCATCGATCATGGATGAGGGATCAAGCTGGAGATCGTCCCCGGCGAACAGTTGCTGGGTCTCTCGGATCGGCGCTTCAGGAGTGAAGTTTGTCTCTGGGTCGTACCACTGGTCGAGGGTGTCGTACATGCGGTCGTTGAAACCGGTGCGGAAGGGGCCCGGGTTGATGGTGGCGATCTTCACGCCCAGCGGTGCCAGTTCTTCGTGGAGCAGCTGAGAAATACCTTCCAGGGCATGCTTGGACGCGACATAGGGCGCGAGGTACGGGAAGGTAGTGAAGCCGGCGATGGAAGATACCAACACGATCTTGCCCTGGCCGCGGCTGGCGAAGGTCTTGGCGTAAGGCTGCACGAACTCGAGGGTCGAGAAGACGTTCGTCTCGAAGACCTTGCGCACGCGCGACACGGGAATTTCGGCGATGGGACCGGTCTCGCCGATCGCCGCATTAGCCACCACAACATCCACCTCGGCGCCGTAGCGCGCAAAGATGCTGTCGCGATCCTGGGCATCGGTGATGTCGAGCTTTTCGACCTCCAGGCGAACCCCTAGCTGCTGCGCCTTTTCTTTCAGGGCCGATACCTGTGGCCAGATCTCCACCGTGGCAATGACCCGGTGTCCTTGTTGCGCCAGTGCCAGTGCTGCCCCTTCCGCCAGGCCGCTGCCGGCCCCTGTCATCAGAATAGTCTTCATCGTCTCTCTCCTCGAAACAAGTGGGATTACGCCAGATCGTCGCGATCCAGGCGCTCGAACATGATGGCCTCGACGGAAGTCGCGCCGACGTTGGTCACTTGGTGCGCCCAGGCCTCGTTATGCATGACGTCGCCTGCTACCACGTCCCGCTCTACGACATCGCCGTTTTCCAGCGCGATGCGCAGGCGTCCGGCAGAAAGGAAGTAGACGATCTCTTCGGGATGGCGATGAGGCGCATCAGCGGCGCCGGGGGCCATGGTCATGTGTACCAGCCTTGTCTCACCGGTATTGACGAGCTCGCGATAGAACTCTGGAGAGGCCTGGTCGGCCAGCGGCACCGGGCGCCCAGCGCCAGGCCATTGAGATGTTGTCATCAGGTGATTTCCTTAAAGTGGCGGATAGCTCAACCAAAAACATCCTCAAGATGAGCCTCGAAGCGCTCTAGGTCACTGGCAATATCCGGGTTCTTCATCACGTCGAAGGCCCCAAAAGTGGGGAGTGGGCTCATGTCGAAGAAGCGTGCGTTCAGATGCACGGGCGCGACCAGGTCATTCAGTGACTTGCCAGCAAAGAAGCGTTCGTCGGGATCATCAAAGGCTTCTGCCGGTGCGTTGAGCGTGATGCTGAGCATGTACTCGGTACCGGTGAGGGTGCCGCCCAGGCCGTAGTTCTCCTTCGGCTTCTCGGCTGTGCGGCCGTCGCCGTTGCAGAAGCGGCCATCCATGCCGGCGGTATAGACCTCATCCATATACTTCTTGAAAGACCAGGGCACCATCATCCAGTTGATCGGGAACTGCATGATTACGACATCGGCCCACTGGTGATCGGCGATCGCTTCCTCGACGTCATAACCTTCTGCGATGCGACTGACGCGCACCTCGTGCCCCTTGTCGGCCAGCCAGGAGCGCGCGCGTTCGACGAGGCTGTCGTTGAGCGCGCCCTTGGCAAACGGATAGGGCTGGTGTCCGTTGATGATCAATACCTTACGCATGAAATCCTCCGCCACGACGGGCAACGAGTAGTGGATCAACAAGCTCTGCAGGCGTTAAGATGACGCGATGGGTAACCAAAAACAACTAGTATACTTTTAGTAACCTTATTCTTCGCGGGACTGACCATGCTTGCCCTGAGGTGGCATCTCCCGGGGGAACTCGGGAATCGACGAGCGGTTGCAAGTCCAGAGCCCCTTGGCTCTAGGCAGACACGACAGGAGATGTGCGAGTGGATGCGCATGTGACGGAAGATTCGAAAGGCCGGCGTCGAGTCGCGGCGCCCTGCATGGAGCCCTGCGCCATCGAGAAGGGCATGCGCGTGCTCGGTGGCAAGTGGACGGGATCCTTGTTGTGGCATACCAAGGACGGGCCGGTGCGGTTCAACGACCTGGCCCGGATGGTGGGCGGTGCCAGCAAGAAGATGATCACCGAGCGACTGCGCTTTCTTGAGGCGAAGGGATTGATCTCTCGCCATGTGCGCGAGACATCCCCGGTGATTGTGGAATATGCGATCACGCCGCTAGGGGAGACAGCCATCAAGGTGCTCGATGAGCTGCGCGAATGGAGCGAGTCCTTACCGGCCGATGTCGTGGAGGAGTGACGGCATGAAAGCACCATGTTCAGAATCACGAGGTGAATACCGCGACCTCTGGGAGACCCTATGAAGTGGCCCCGACGAAACGATGAGGCATGCTCGTGACCAGGATGATTCAGTCGGTATCACGCAGCTTCCTGCTGCTGGAGGCGCTACGTCACGCAGATAAGCCACTGACATTGGCGAGCCTCAGTGCCGAGGCGGGCCTGAGCAAGACTACCGTTCATGGGCTGCTGGATACCCTGGTGGCGCTGGGCTACGTGCGTCGCCTGTCCGAGGGTTACTGGCTCGGGTTGCGACTTGATGAGTTGGCCGAGCCTCTGGCACAGGAGCGCGAGCAGCTCCGTCAACACTACCGCGCGCTGCTGGACGAGGCTGCGGCGCTGAGTGATGAGACCGTCTATCTGGCCACTCCCTGCGGTAGCCAGGAGTACCTGTATCTTGAGGCCGTGGAGGGTCGGCAGCCGCGTCGTGTCCAGAGTCCTCGAGGGCGCCGGGAATCGCTGCGTCATTCGGCGATCGGCCATGTCTTCCTGGCCAACGATGATGACCTGCTGCGCCAGGTCAGGCGCAATGGCCCCCTGAGCGATGTGCAGGAGGCCCAGCTTCGGGAGGTCAGCGCCCGCGGCTTCGCGCTGGATCTCGAGGACGTCGAGGCGGGTCTTTGCTGTCTGGCGATCCCCTTGCGGCAGCGGGGCGACTGCGTGGCGGCACTGGGCATGGCAGGGCCGGCCTCGCGCTGGTCACCGTCGCGGTTGAATCGATTGGCGAAGCAGCTACTGGCGCGCTGATTCTCCTGTCCGTCCCGCCGTTCGACATTGTCGAATGTTGGTCGGCATCCGCCGCTCCCCCTATGCCTGCCTGCGCGGCATCGGCATGCTCCTCATCGCGTCGTCGCCGACGGCGCTGATCTTGACCAGTTCTTGAGGAGAATGACATGCATCTTGACGATGCCCACCACATCATCGCCGGTATCCGCCAGGCCGCCGCCGATGAGGGATTCGCCGTCTCGCTGGCCATCGTGGATGCCAGCGGCCTTCAGGTCGCCTTCGAACGTATGGATGGCGCGGTCCCCGGCAGTATCGACGTCGCGATCAAGAAGGCGCGCACGGCGTCGCTGTTCCAGACTGACAGTGCCCAGCTGGGCCAGATCGCCGCCCCGGGAGAGGCGATCTATACCCTGGAGAACACCAACGGAGGCCTGATCAGCTTCGGGGGCGGCGTGGTACTGCGCGATGCACAACAGAGCGTGGTCGGGGCGGTCGGTGTGGCCGGCGCGACCGTCGAACTGGATGAGACCCTTGCCCAGCTGGGGCCGCGCCTGATGGCCCGGGAGGCGGCATGATGCGCGGCCAGCATCCTGCCGTCCTGGCATTGGCGGTCGCCGCCTTTGCCATCGGCATGGCGGAGTTCATCGTGGTCGGGGTGCTGCCCGCGATCGCCTCCGATCTGGGCGTCACTCAGGATCGTGCCGGTGCGCTGGTGAGTGGCTACGCCCTGGCCCTGGCGATCGGTACGCCGCTGCTCATGCTGACGCTGTCCCGCTTTGCGCCGCGTCGGGTGCTGACGGGGCTGATGACGCTCTTCGTGATTGGCAACCTGTTGTCGGTCGTCGCCCAGGACTTCACCAGCCTGATGCTCGGTCGTGTCACCACCGCCGTGGCGCATGGTGCCCTGTTCGCCTTGGGGGCCACCGTGGCCAGTCGGCTGGCGCCGGAGGGGCGATCCGGCAGTGCCATTGCGCTGATGTTCTCGGGGCTGACGCTGGCCATGGTCGTGGGCGTGCCAATCGGCAGCCTGCTGGGGAACGGCATGGGGTGGCGAATGCCTTTCGTGGCGATTCTGGCCCTGGCGGCCATCGCGCTCATCGCGCTGTGGCTTTGGGTCCCGGCCTCGCTGGCGGCTCAGCCGACGGGGAGCTGGGGGGAGCAGCTGTCGGTCCTTGGGCATCCGGTCATCGTGTTGACCATGACGCTAACGGCGTTGGGTTTCGGGGCGACCTTCCCGCTGTTCACCTACATCAGCGCCTGGCTGACCGATCAGACGGGCTTCTCCACGGCGGCCGCCAGTGGCCTGCTGGTGGTCTTCGGTGGCGCCACGCTCGTCGGCAACCTGATGGGCGGGCGGCTGGTCGGCGCCATCGGCTGGCGGCGCACGGCCGCCTGGCTACTGGTCGGACTGGCGGCGATCCTGGCGATCATCCACGCCTGGGGCGAGGCTAGGTGGTTGATGCCGGTTTGGCTGGCGGTGTGGGGCGCTTTGGCCTTCGGGCTGTCGCCGGCCTTTCAGTCCGGCATGCTGGCCACGGCCGAGCAGCATCGGCCACGGGCGGTGGCCTTCGCCTCGGCGCTCAACATCTCGTCGTTCAACATCGGCATCTCGGCCGGCTCCGCCTTGGGGAGTGCACTGGTCGCACAGCAGGCGCTGGGGATGACGCCGCTGGCCGGCAGTGGCTTGGCGATGCTGGCGCTGGGGGCGCTGTGGCTCCAGGGGAAGGTAAACGGCTCTCAAGCCGCCGAAGTGATGGCGTGATGAAATCGTTCTTCAATGAAGATACAGCTCCCTTTGCCAGGAGCAATAGCGGGGTGGAGAAGGCATCATGAGGCGAAAACTGTGGTGTGTTCTTTAATGTGTTGGTAATGCCATAACTCATTTCTTCTGGGCCAGGCAGTTAATGAGTCTTTGTGTGTTGGCAGGAATTTTCCTCACCACCTCCGCCAGAGTTATAAACACAGGCTCATTTAGAAAGTTCAAGTCCGGCTCTCCGCAACTACTCAATGATGTTTATGGACAGGTCTCGCCCAAGACAAGCTTTGTCGGGAGCCGGTGTGATGAAGCGGATTCCAGCCCCAGCACCATTCGCGCGGCAAGGCGGCCTTTTTCGGTACTGTCCTGCTGGACGGTGGTGAGGCGCGGTGACCGATACTGTCCTTCCTCGATACCATCAAAGCCGGTGATACGCAGATCTTCGGGGATTCGGATGCCACGTTGTTCCGCCAGAGTCACGGCGGTCAGGGCGATACGGTCTGACATGCACAGCAGGAGGTCTGGCCGTTCACTGGCCGGAAGATCCAGAATCTCTGCCAGCACCGGCGCGCAGACCTCGTAGGTGTTTTCCTCGATGTTCCACATCGCCACAGAGTCGGGGGAGATATCCTGCTCTGCCAGCGCACGATGAAAACCTGCCAGACGCGAGCGGGTGATTGTCTGACCCGTCGGGAGCAGTGCGTGGGCACTGGTGATACGTCCATTGCAGGGTGTTTCGGTCAGGCGCAGGTTGACGATGCCGGTGCGACTGGTGGGTGTCTTTAGGGCGTGTTGTGCGATGGCGTAGCTGGCGGGCTCATTATCCACGTGAATGGCGGGTTGATCGCCCAGATCGAAGTCGACTGCCACGATGGGCTTGTGACCCGCGCTTTGGAGTTCTTCCACCAGCGCCATGTTGGCCATCAGCCCGTAGACGATGAAGCCATCGGCAATGCTGGAAGACCCCGGCACCTGAGAGGCATCCTGACGACCTGAGAGCAGCAGCAGGGTATGGCCGTGGGCGTCCAGCACTTCGGCGATGCCCGACAACAGCTCACTGGCGACCGCGTCCTTGAGGCTGTAGGTCAGAGTCTCCGCGAGTACCACGGCGATGATCCGTGAGCGCCCAGTGCGCAGACTTCGCGCCTTGGCGTCCGGGCCACGATAGCCCAGCCGTTTGGCCTCCTCGAGAATCCGCTCGCGCAACGCAGGCGAGAGCTGGTCGGGGCGGTTGAAGGCATTGGAGACACTGGCGGTGGAGACGCCCAGTTCTGCGGCTAGCTCCTTGAGAGTGATACGGCGAGGCGATGACACAGGCGTCGGGTTCCTGGAGTAAAGACTGATTCGGTCAAGAGAAATTCAGGATATCGGTCAGTCTGATGAATGCCTAGTCCAGCGTATGAGATTGGGGCCTCAGCAGGGGCTGACCTGTCGGTTACCATCGGGATGGGAGCTTGCATGAGTGGAGAGGGCACTCAGCTCTGCGTGAGCCAATAGACATCACGCAGAGCTATTTCTCAAAATGGCGTGTCCTCTTGATGAGGGCAGTTCAGGCGGCCTGGCGTTGCCGGGTCAGGCTCAGCGCGCGATCCTGACTGTCGAACAGATGCACGTGCTCCAGGTCCGGCACCAGTGCGACGCGCTGGCCGATCTTCCACTGACTGGGAGCTTCGCTGCGGTGGATCAGCAGGCTGTCGCCGTCTTTCGGGTCGAGATAGACGTAGACTTCGTTGCCCAGGTACTCGACGTTGACGATCTCGAAGGCGTTGTCGCCACGGGCCTCTTCCAGACAGAGGTGTTCGGGACGAATCCCCAGCGTCAGACGGCTGCCGGTGCGTTCGTCGCCGGCGTCGCGAGGCAGCTCCAGCTCGCCGATCCCGGATGTCGTGATGCGACAGCCATTGCCCTCGCTCCGCAGCAGCTCCGCCGGCAGGAAGTTCATGGTCGGGGAGCCGATGAAGCCGGCCACGAAGCGGGTCGCCGGGGCCTGATAGAGCGTCTGGGGACTGCCGACCTGTTCGATGCGCCCATCACGCAGTACCACGATCTTGTCGGCCAGGGTCATGGCTTCGACCTGGTCGTGGGTGACGTAGACCATGGTGGAGCCCAGGCGGTGGTGCAGGCGGGCGATCTCATTGCGCATCTGCACCCGCAGTGAGGCATCCAGGTTGGAGAGCGGCTCATCGAACAACAGGATCTTCGGCTCACGTGCCATGGCGCGCCCCATGGCGACGCGCTGTCGCTGGCCGCCGGAAAGCGCCTTGGGCTTGCGGTGCAGCAACTCCTCGAGCTGAAGGATGCGCGCCGTCTCCATCACGCGTTGTTCGACGCTTTCCTTGTCGGTCTTGGCAAGCTTGAGGCCGAAGGCCATGTTCTCGTACACCGTCATGTGCGGGTAGAGGGCATAGGACTGGAAGACCATGCCCACGCCACGCTCGCGCGGGGGAAGGTCATTGACCAGATCGCCGGCGATATGCATCTCACCGTCGGTGATCGATTCCAGTCCGGCGATCAGGCGCAACAGGGTCGACTTGCCACAGCCTGACGGCCCGACGAAGACCACGAATTCGCCGCTGCCGATCTTGAGATCCAGATCCTTGATGATGTGCGTGCTGCCGAAGGTCTTGTTGATCTTGGAGAGGGTTACGCTTGTCATCTTGCGACTCCCAGCCGGTGCTCGGCACCGGCTTTCGAAAGAAGGTTAGTCGAGTGCCAGGAAGGCAGCCTGATAGGCCGGAAGCACCAGCCGCGCTGCCTGGGACTGGGCCGTGTCCAGCTCGGCAATAAAGCCTGTGCCTTCGAGCAGACGCGCGCTGCCGGCGTAGGCTTGCGGCAGTGCGGTGACCTGTTCAGCGCCCGTGAGATTGAAGAGGCACAGCATGCGCGTGCCGTCATGCTCGCGCAGGAAGCCCAGCAGCTCGTCACCCACGTCCACCAGCTGAATGTCTCCCTCACGCAATACCGGATGCTGATGGCGGAAATTCAGCAGGGCGCGGGTGGCATGCAAGACCGAGTTGGCGTCGTCTTCCTGATTGGCCACGGCCAGGGGGAGGTGGCGTTCATCGACCGGCAGCCAGGGCTCGACACTCGAGAAGCCCCCTTGGTCCGTCTGACGCCAGGGCATGGGGGTCCGGCAACCGTCGCGGCCCTTGAATTCCGGCCACAGCACCTTGCCGTAGGGGTCCTGAATGCGCTCAAAGGGCACGTCGGCTTCCGGCAGGCCCAGCTCCTCACCCTGGTAGAGGCAGACGCTGCCGCGCAGTGACAACACCATGGCCAGAGCGACCTTGGGGTAGGCCACCGGGTCTTCGTCGGCACCCCAGCGTGTGGCGCTGCGCACGACGTCGTGGTTTGACAGGGCCCAGCATGGCCAGGCATCACCGGCCAGACGCTGGAAGCGCTCGATGACTTCGCGGATATAGCCTGCGGAATGCGGCGCATTGAGCAGATCGAACCCGTAGGCCATGTGCAGCTTGTCGCCCCCGGCGGTGTACTCCGCCATGCGCTCCAGCGGCTTGTCATCACCGATTTCGCCCACCGTGGTGGTGCCCGGGTATTCATCCATCAGGGCGCGCAGCGCTTTCAGGAAGTCGAGGTTTTCCGGACGACTCAGGTCATAGACGTGTCGCTGCCAGGTATAGGGGTTGGAATCCGGCGCGCCCAGTGTCTTGGCCTCGCCCGCCGGCACCGGCGGGTTGTCGCGCAGGGCCTGATCATGGAAGTAGAAGTTGACGGTATCCAGGCGGAAGCCATCGACGCCCAACTCAAGCCAGAAGCGCATGTTGTCGAGCTGTGCCTGTCGGGCTTCTGGGTGATGGAAGTTCACGTCGGGCTGGCTGGTCAGGAAGTTGTGCAGGTAATACTGCTGGCGACGTGAATCGAAGGTCCAGGCCGAGCCGCCGAAGATCGACAGCCAGTTGTTGGGCGGCGTGCCGTCGGGCTTGGGGTCTGCCCACACGAACCAGTCGGCCTTGTCATTGGTGCGGTCCTGACGGCTTTGCTGGAACCAGGGGTGCTGGTCTGAGGTGTGGCTGATCACCTGGTCGATCATGACCTTCAGGCCCAGGGAATGGGCGCGCTCCAGCAGGGTCTTGAAGTCCTCCAGGGTGCCGAACATCGGGTCGACATCCCGGTAGTCGCTGATGTCATACCCGAAGTCGAGCATCGGGGAGGTGAAGAAGGGCGACAGCCAGATGCCATCCACGCCCAGCGATGCCACGTAATCGAGTCTGGCGGTGATGCCCGGCAGATCGCCGATGCCATCGCCGTTGCTGTCCAGGAAGCTGCGCGGGTAGATCTGATAGATGACGCCACCGCGCCACCAGCTGGAGGAGGTCTGCATTTGGGCTTCGAGCAATGACATGACGATTATCCTTTGACGGCGCCGGCGGTCAGGCCGGAGACGATGCGGCGCTGGAAGATCATCACCAGGATGACCAGCGGTATGGTGACGGTGACGGAGGCGGCCATGATGGGGCCCCAGGGGAGCTCATGCTGGCTGCCGCCGGAGATCAGGGCGATGGCGACCGGCACGGTGCGTTCGCTGTCGGTCAGCGTGAAGGTCAAGGCGAACAGGAACTCGTTCCAGGCCGCGATGAAGGCGAGCAACCCGGTGGTGGCCATGGCCGGCCACATCAGGGGCAGGAAGACCTTGGTGATGGTCTCCCACGGCGTGGCGCCGTCCATGATCGCGGCCTCTTCCAACTCCATGGGCAGCTGACGCATGAAGGTCGTCAGTACCCAGACGGTGAAGGGCAGCGTGAAGATGGTGTAACTGAGAATCAGGCCACCGGGGTTGTTGTAGAGATTCAAGCTGCGAATCAC
>BCQL01000121.1_pt1 | contig 11910 bp, 8 predicted proteins | sample 1008151 | NCBI WGS metagenome assembly BCQL01 (sample SAMD00035459, study PRJDB4067) | museum specimen metagenome | biome: marine biome; feature: sea shore; material: organic material | host: Otohimella japonica | place: Japan:Kanagawa | collected 1927
GCGTTAGAAGAAAGTAACCCGGAGCCAATTGCACGTCTAGCAGACGCCGCTGGTGTCTCCGTGGGCGGAGCGAACGTAGCCAAAACGTTCCAGTCATTGTGTAGCGACAGTTATTGGTGTCACAGTACATCAGGCCCGAACGTCCCTAACCTACATACCGTAGCAGAATACGATTTGGTGGTTTATGAACGTTATGACGACACAAGCAAAATCGTCATTAACGACGACGGCAGTGTGACTTGGCCGGGTAACATCGATATGCCAACTCTGGAAATTCCGTTGTATAAAGTCTCAATTGATGGACAAGAACATCAACGCTACGCTTTCCACATCGTGAAGACAGAGCAAGAAAAGCAAGCTGCGATAGCCGAACTACAAAACGAGTTCGTCGGTGTACCAATGTGTAAAGACGACTATCAATACGAAGTAAACTGTATTGAAGTCCGTGAAGGCCACGGTATTCCAAGCCGTGGTAACCACCATCGTCCTGACTTTGCTCGTTATGAAATGAGCCCAGAAGTCGTCGACAGTATGGTCAAAGCGGCAAACTTGGGTGCCAATATCGACCGCTTACTCTCGCATGAGCTTTACTACCGCAGTAAAGGCGAAATCGGTGAACGCTTATCTCAGGCCGAGCTAACTTCAACGTATGACAATCTGTCCGTTTGGTTGTGGAATGATGAGCAATACGAATTCAATCCAGCGATGCAAGACGAGCTTGGTTTTGAACGTGCAGTAGAGATGCTCAACTGTTACACCAAGGATACTCACGCAGGCGGCAATCATTGTGGTGATGAAACACAATCGCAATTAGCCAAATGGTCGATGATCACCGATTCTGGCGAACTTAACCCGTCTTATCCACTTAACTGGATGGAAAAGCCGTTAACTCGTATGATGCTCGGTCGCTCTTACTGGGACGTCGATATCCGTGTTGACACCAATGCCTACCCTGGTCGCCCTAGCGAAGCAAGCTCCACCGCAAGTGTGAACATTCATACTGACAACAAGACGGTTGTTGGCACAGCAGGCAACATGCAATCTACGGGGTTATGGGCTCCTCAGCTTGAGGAAGTCACCATTACGGGCGGTGTAAAAGCAGCGATCAGCGTTGCTCTAGTCGATGACTTAACAGGACGTGCAAACCATGAACTGAGTTTGAAACGTCCACCACGTGTTCAAAAGACGTACCAATACGACGGCGACTCACTCACGTTTAAAGTCCCTTACGGTGGCTTGATTTATGTTCAACCTTTGGAAGTGGATTCACGTGACGTTGTGACGTTCAATTTCAATGGTGTACTTCGTGCCTCTTGGTGGAAAGACGGCAGATGGGTCAACCCTATCAATACTGACGTCCCTCTTGCCGAAATCGACACTGGCCACTTCATCTATACGACGCCTGTAAATAACGTACTTGACGCTGATATCACTCAGTTTGCTGATGAGATGAATGCATTCGCAAATCACGCGAGCGATTTTTATGGCCGTGATCAAAAGGTCGATGAAGGATCACACCGTCGATTCACTTACGATGCGCTGCTAGCAAACCGCCATCGCTTTGTGAATGACGTACAAATCTCGATTGGTGCTGCTCACTCTGGCTATCCCGTACAAAGCAACAGCTATCGTCCAACTTGGACAGTCATGCCAACCAATCCTACTAATGATTGGCTACTATGGCACGAAGTCGGACATAACTTAGCATCCGCACCATTCATGATGGCAGGTTCAACCGAGGTGACAAACAACATTCTTGCTCTTTACATGCAGGAACAGCGTGAGACAAAACCTTACATGGACCGAATCGCCAGTGACCTTTCTAAGTCACCTACATGGGTTGACCGCTTTGAGGGTCATGCATGGAGCGAAGCGGATGTGGGTATGCGCCTTGCGATGTTTGGTCAGTTAAAACTGTGGGCTGAAGAACATTTCGATATCAATAACTGGTATGAAAACAACGCTGAAAAACCAAGTATTTTTGGTGAAGACCAAGGTTGGAACTTCTTCAAATTGGCACATCGCAAAGCACGCGGTGACAATACTGGTGATCAAGGCATTAACTACTGTTCTGCACAAAGCAGCCACCTAAGCCAAGGTGACTTGATGATGGCGTGTACCTCATACCTAACGGGATATGACTTAAGCGACTACTTCCGTACTTGGAACCCATCAGAAACCAAAGCTAACTTGCCAGATGGTACGGTTGATTACTCTGGCGGTTTAACATCAGATGGTTACAACGCAGTGTCCTCGATGAGACTACCAAAACCAGATAAGTCCCCTTCTGATTACTTGTTGGTTAAATAGCTCTCAATAGTCTTTAGCCTTCAATAAAACAAAAGCCGACAGAATTTGATTCTGTCGGCTTTTTTCATTCATGCTTAAGTGCTAGTGCGATCTAGTTTAAAGCGCCATCAGGCGTTGCTTGGTTTGCTTGTCGAGTTTTTCAATTGCATACCGAAAGGCCGTTCTTGGCATTCTACTGTGATTACACTTTAAATACTCAATCACGCTGTTTGGCTCTTTCTGTGCCAATACTTTAAGCATCCATCCGTAGCCTTTCTGAACTAAGTCGTGCTCATCTTCTAATAAGCGGTTCGCCACTTTAAACGGCTCAGTCCCGCCATACATCCCTTTATTAATAGGATAAATAAGCGAGACCGCTGCTGCTCTTCTCACTGCAAAATTATCGCTTTTGGTCCACTTCAACGTTCGTTCAAACAAACTATTATCTTGAGCTATCAAAGCACCTAAAGCATGTGTGCAGAAATCATCGCAGTCGTTCCAATCGGTAATGTACTGGTGGAGCCATGATTCGAATCGAGAGTACGTTTCTTTGTCATAATATTTTTTCAGTCGAAAAGCCCAATCAAAAGCAATTAAACTCAACGCCCAGTCTCGTTTTGACAACAAGATTTCGCATTGATCAAATACATCATCTGGAACCTTACTTTCCAACGAGCGAAAGCCGTTTGCAGAAATAGTACGAACCAAACCTGTACGAACACGTTTTTCTGGATAACCAATGCCGCTCAATTGTTGTGTCAATCTTGTTGCTATACACATATCAATGTTTCTCGTTACGTTTTCGAGCATGAATCAACCACCAAGGCCTTCCATCAAATAGACCTGAGCCGACTTGTTTGACTTCTAACATAAGTCCGTTAACCACTTCATTGGGGAATTCTTGCCGTAATCGGGTTTCATTTTCTGTCCATTGCTGATAAATCGATTGCCAGAATTCGGAAACGCCCTCTCGCTCAATCGCTTCAATAAGTTCAAAACCATTTCGCTCAAGCACTGAGCACCATGCTCGACCAAGCTTGGTTGATTTTGGCGACCCAGCAAGAGGCTCTCTCGTGGTAAAAATCAGGTCTCCAGAAGAGTAAAGTAAGTGTTAGGAAATCGATATTGATAGATGTCCATGTAGAGCCTATTTCTGCTCTTGGCGTTGCAACCACTCTTGAGCCGCGTCTCTCATGGTCAGCCCTTCAGAATCTTGCATCCACTGCATAAAGTCACGATCGAATTTGAAATCTTCGCCACACTTAGCTTTAAAGTAACGACGTACATTCTGTGTATTCTTATAGGTCGCAGTAATTAACGTACTGTCTTCAATAGTATTTTTATGCCAATCCACATTGCTCATGAAACCATCTCCTTTTTACTGAGTAAGCAAATCCTTGCCTATAGAAAGATGACATCATTTTGGTTGTCCATCTAGAGACTTTTATCTAGACGGTCAATTTTGCAATCTAGCCCAAATTTTGAGTAATGAGAGTTGCAGCCCTCTTCGAACTGAAATTGAGAACGAGTCACGAATATTTACATATGGATTTGTAAGTCGCAGCGGCTTTGGTCGGTCTTGAAATGAGAACCTTCATAACACCAAAAGGAATAGAAATGAAAGATGTAGAAACATCAACGCTTAACTGTAAATTGGCTTGGGGATTATTGGTACTAAGACTAACGATCGCCATCGTTTTTATCATGTGGGCTTTAGACAAGGTGTTTGTACCCGAGCACGCGATGAAAGTTTTCTCCGGGTTTTATGGCCTCAGTATTTCCAATGGTGTATCTGTTGCGATAGGAATGGCTCAGTTGGTCTTTTTAGCTGTATTTGTTGCGGGACTGTGGAAGAGCGTCACATACCTTGCCATTTTAATCTTGCATGCCGGGTCCACCTTCTCAGCGTTTGCCAAGTACTTCGACCCATTCAACAATCTATTGTTCTTTGCGGCATGGCCAATGCTTGGGGCGTGTTTCGTTCTTTATTTACTGCGTGACTATGACGTGCACGTGTTACGTATGAAACCAAAAACGGCGTTAACTTAAATAAGAAGAGGAATGAAGAAGGGAGACATGATGCCTCCCTTTAATCTACAGTGAAGTCTGTTATGAGAAGATTGGGATCTCCACCATCGATGGGTGGTAAAACGTGTAGCGCCCTTTTCCTAATTGCTTGCTGCGATACACCGCCATATCCGAGCAGTGCAGCAAGGTTTCAATATCTCGGCTGGCTCGATCGGTAAGCACGACACCGATTGATGCTGACAAATCAATATTAAGATCCAGTCGTTCAACCGTCGTTTGCAGCTTGTTCAAGAATTGTTCTAGCTTTCTTTCCAGATCCCTTCTGTTTTCATATTCCTGCGTTAGCACCACGAACTCATCGCCACCAAAACGTCCGATAATGTCACGCTTATGGTTGAACGTTTCTCTCAACACAGCGACAAACAGAGCAATCACCTTATCACCAGCGAGATGGCCGTAAGTGTCATTAATGTACTTCAAATCATCCATATCAAAGAAGATACAAGCTTTAGGGTTGTTGCTTAACGCAAGAGACTTCTCAGCACCACGCAGAAAGTATTCTCGAGTTAATAAGCCACTTCGAGAGCAAAACACGCCATTGCGGCTTGCTTGCAGCACCAATTCAAAATGCTCTTTCAATTCCATAGAACTGTCGTTAAGCACCACTTGGCTCTCTTCTAAGAATCGGTCCAGAGGCTGAGTCAACCCAACAACTTGCTTACCCATCAAGCGTGTTATGACGAGATAAATGGCGATAATAAGCAAGACATTGACGCCGAACATCGTCGTCCCTTCACTTAATAAGCTGCTGAACTTGGCTTTTGAAAGCAAGATCCAAGGCGTACCCTCAATCTTTCGGAACTCAATGTATGACAGGTCAAATGGTGAAGAATAAGTAAAGAAGCCTCCAGATGAGGAATGAGACAAAGCATGTAGATTGGTTTTACGGTCAAAGAGCTTTTCATATCCATAGTTAAACAGATTCACGCCTACATACTGCGTGTCTTTAGAGTGGCTGATGACATTCAGTTCGTCATCCAGTAGGACGCTGTAAATCTCATTCTCACTGTCTGTTTTTAGCGCGTGTTGTATCTCACTAAAGTGAATCGACGCTGATATGGTGCCTTGCAAATCCCCTAAGATATCGAACATTGGACGACATAATACATAGACGATATTACCATTACTGATGTCAGTCAGAACATCGGTCATGACGGTCTTTTGCGTTCGAATCACTTGGTGGAAGTAATCTCGATGCGCGATAGAATGCACTTTGTTGTTATGGGTACTTACCATGTTCCCAACGCCATCACTAAATCCAATGCCTGCCAGTTCAAAAGCTTCTTGATATGGCACGGCACGGGTGGCCCGTTCTTTGAGTGAGAGTTGAGATTCGGTGAAATGCTCGTCATGACTCATGGCTCGTAGCAAATCGCGATACCCATTAACAATGGTTCCAAGGTTCACTTCAGCAGACTTCACATGATAACGAGCAAGGCTCTTGGCTTCATCAACCTGTTGATAGGCCCAATAGGTAAAGTTAGTAAATAAGGCCATAAAGACGATTGGGACAGTGTAACGGAGTGTTACGTTTTGAAGACTTCGAGATACATTCATGACTTAATTATTGTTGTGGTATTGTCGTACTTTAAATACGTATTTTAATCGTTGAACGGCACGTTTTGCTTATGCCCTTTGACTTTAATCGGCGTACAAATTAAAGAAAATGCAAGCACTGACGTTTAGCAATCTCATTAACAAGAAAGCGAACAAATTATACCTACCCCTATATATCGAAACAGCAACTTTATCCTTCGTTGCGACAAAACATTTTCCATATACAACAAATGGTTTTTATCGATAAGTTTTATGACGTTAAATAGGCACAAAAAATGTAACATTTTCCTTTTTATTGATGTTTTTAAAGCTTAATACTCTTATCAAAATGCACTTTTGTCACAAAAGTCACAGTTTTCAGAAAGCCAAAGTATGAATTTTTGTACGTAATCTCTAACAAATGAGACGCATACACTACACTTTTCATATTAATCTCTCGGATATGGACGTGCACTGTGGCTAGATCGCTTTCATGGAATAACCTATCTGTAAAACATAAGCTGTTTTGCTTAGTTTTCTTACCCATCGTTTTATTGCTCTTTCTCGCGGGACAGCAAGTAGCTAGGCTCTCTACTCAGGCTCACGATCTTGAAAAAGCACATTTGTTCTCTAACTACATGGATCAGGTATCGTATCTCTACAATCTGCCCAATAATCCTGATGTGACCGATAAAGCGGTAATGATCAAGACCACGACTGAGGCACTGAATACCAACGCCAGTCGTATTTTTGCCGACAAAGGGGTTGAGATGGCTGACTTATTGACCAGCCTTGAAGAAGCGAGCATATCTTTAGCCACCAACACCGATATGGACGAACGTTTAGATTTGTCTGAATGGCGTGCTGACACCTATAAACAGATTCTTTTGGCTTTAGAGAAAGTTCCTTTTAACAATGCCACGTTTGAAATTCAAAACCATCTGTCTGCCTTAATGCAAATCGAGTGGTTAATGTTCTGGTCGAAAGAAGAAAACCGCTTAAGCCAATATCTGATTTATTCTGTAGAGCAAAACCAGTATTACGACACAGACATCGGTAGCGAGATCGAATCCCTCGTTAAGAACCAACAGCTGTTTCTAGAACGCTTTGTAACGCTGAACGCCAATCAACAACAAGTTGAGTTATTGATTGAGACCTTTACGAATGACGTGTTTGTTCTGAGCCAGGAATTTCGCACTTACCTACTCAACCAAGAAGAACTCAGTTCTCTTGCTTCACAAGAGGTTTCCGCGGGTTTAACCGCGCTCAATGGTCGCCTTGAACTGTTGCAAAGCGTCGATAACAAAATGACAGTTCAACTCAATGCGGACGTTGATCATGCAATCTCCATTGCTAATCAACAGCGATTACTGTTCATTGGTGTGATGTCGTTAATCACCATCTTAGTCATCAGCTTAGCAATACGCTTGGTGCGTAAAGTGACAGGTAACCTAAACCTTGTGCTCGAGTTCTTACGTCGCGACAGCTACAGCGAAGAGTCACCACTTAAAGAATTGGTCAAAGGCAAAGACGAATTAAGCAAATTCGCCCAAGAAGTAGAACGATTGAGCTACGAGCGTGAACAAGCGAAAGTGAAGCTGACTCAAGCCAAAGAAGATGCCGAACGCGCCAAAGACGATGCGATTAAGGCCAGCAAAGCGAAGAGTAGTTTTTTGGCCAACATGTCGCATGAAATACGCACACCACTAAATGGCGTTATCGGTATCTCAGAAGTCCTTTCCGACACGTCATTAACCGCCACTCAACGTGATTACGTCGACACCATCGAGACCTCTTCTCAGTTACTATTGAGTCTGATTAACGACATTTTGGATTTCTCTAAGATTGAATCAGGCATGCTGCTGATCAGCCCACATTCAACTTGCGTGCGTGAATCCATTTATGACATTGCCTCTATTGTATCTCCCAAAGCCAAAGAGAAAGGCATCGACCTTCAAGTAAGTATTAGCCGTAATACCCCTTTCCGCTTGATGATTGATGATCACCGTTTGCGCCAAGTAATAATGAATTTTATGTCGAATGCAGTGAAGTTCACTGAGAGTGGCACAGTCTGTCTGTCTGTTTCGACTCATTCAGTATCGGGTTCTAGTGCCGTGATGGAGTTCTCGGTGCAAGATTCAGGCATCGGCATCGATGAACAACAACAGAAGAAGATTTTCGAACCCTTCGCTCAAGAAGACGACTCCACTACGCGTCAATTTGGTGGCACTGGGCTTGGCTTGGCGATCAGTACTCAACTTGTCGAACTGATGGGTGGCAAAATTCAACTAGAGTCTGAAAAAGGTCAAGGCAGCCGATTCTTTTTCCAACTGACGACGCCTATTGTACAACTCGACTTTGACTCAAAACGCTTAACCCATAACAGCCAAATTTGGTTGGTGTGTGACGATACGGATATGGAAAGCACCCTGCGTGATGAACTCAATTTCTATCGTATTGCGATGCATCAATCCGTGACGTCATTGGACGGTTTACCAACGTGGATTAACGAAAAAGAACAAATAGTCGTGATTTATGCGGAGACACGCCCGAATGCAGCCAAAGCCAATGAAGACACTTTCTACAAACTGGAAACGCAGAATGTACGCGTGTGCTTAGTGAAACATTTACACAGTGACCAATTTGATTTCGGCCAAAACGTAAGCGCCATGATTACCCAGCCGCTCCTTGGTCAACGCTTGGTGAAAGCATTGGAGAGTTGTGAAGCGAAGTGCAGTCAAAAAGCCCAGCAAGTCGTAACCAATGTCGCTAACAGCAAGAGCAAAATCCTGGTGGTTGATGACAATACCGTAAATCAAAAAATTGCCGGCCTACACGTGACTAAAGCAGGCTTCCCTTTCGATTTAGCAGCAAACGGTGCAGAAGCCGTTGAAATGTTCAAAAAGAACCAATATGCCTTGATCTTAATGGATTGCATGATGCCAGTGATGGACGGTTTTGAAGCAACAGAGAAAATTCGCCAAGTAGAACAAGAGGAAAATCGTCGCTACCGCATCCCTATTATTGCCTTGACTGCAAGCGTAGTGGATGACGATATTCAGAAGTGTTTTGATGTCGGCATGGACGATTACGTTCCTAAACCATTCAAAGCCAATGTTTTGAAAGAAAAATTGGCAAAAGCAGTCGATGTCCCCGTGGTTGGTGATGCCGTTAACAACATTAACCCGATGTCTGTCAGCCATGTCGACAACCATCAAGCCACCGCTCTAAAAGAAGAGCCCGCCCTCAATACCATACCGAATCGCTCTGAGCGTATCCTTTTGGTTGAGGATAATACCGTCAACCAAAAAGTTGCATCATTATTACTGAGTAAAGCCGGTTACGAGTTCGAGATTGCTGAAAACGGCCAAATTGCCCTTAATATGTTCCAACAAGATAATGGATTCGACATCATTTTGATGGATTGCATGATGCCGGTGATGGATGGCTTCCAAGCAACCAAAGAAATCCGCGCGTATGAAAGAAGCTCAGGCCTACCGAAAACCCCAATCATTGCCTTAACTGCAAGTGTCGTAGATGACGATATTCAACGCTGCTACGACTCTGGTATGGATGCCTACGTGCCAAAACCGGTGCGAAAAGAGAAGCTTCTTCATCAAATTGAAAGTGTGATTTAACGGAAAGGTTCATGGATATGCATACCCATTTCTTGATTTCCAAAAGCAGCGTGGTGAGAGGGTTTACTACCGCACTGATTGCCTTCGCATTACTCATGTCATTCGATAGCGAAGCACTGGCCGCGGATCAATACGCGATATTCTCACTCAATTCAGAGTTTAGTGAGTTAAACATTACTAAGGCAAGAAAGCTCTATCGGGGCAAGACAAAACGCTTGCAAGGTAAACGTATTGAGCTGTCAGACTGGCCGGATACCTCTTCCGAACGCTCTGAATTTTATCGCTATTTACTGAACAAAAACGTGGCTCAAATGAATGCCCATTGGGCTAGCTTGTCTTTCTCAGGTAAAGCACGCCCTCCTAAGGTCATCGACAGTTCGGACATGAATGCCCTACTGGAATGGATGAAAGAAAAACCCAATCGCATAGGTTATGCGCCAGTGAACAGTTTGCCTTCTAATGCTCAGATCCTCTACGTAGTCAGTTCGGAGAAATAATATGAAGAAATCACTCATCGCAATTGCACTTAGCGGTCTGGCTTTTCCGAGCTTCGCAACCATAGAAATCACTGATAACTTGTCGCTCAGCGGCTTTGGTTCAACCTCTTGGGCAACATCAGATAATGAGACGCCACTGCTGGTAAACCGGTTTATCGATGATGAAAACTGTTACGACTGTGACACCACTTTTGGCGTTCAACTCGACTTTTTTTACGATGCCTTTAAAGCCTCAGCGCAAGTGGTAAAACGACCACAGGATCACTGGAGTGAGCCTCAATTAGAATGGGCGTATTTAGCTTACACCTACGGTAACTTTGAGTTCCGAGGCGGCCGTTTGAGAATGCCTGTGTTTCTCGCTTCTGAATACTATTATGTGGGGCATGCGTTTACCCCAGCTCGCCCACCAAATGAGGTTTACGACAGTATATTAGGCATCACTGCATACAATGGTTTATCCGTGCTTTGGAACTACGATCTGAACGACAGCATGACCCTAACCACCATACCTTTCATCGGTTTTAAAGATAAGAGCACTGTAGACTTTAACGCCAACACCGAACTAACATTTGAGACTAGCGAGATGTTTGGTGTGAACTTAATATTGAGTGGTGATTACTACCGTTGGAACTTCACTTACTTGGACTCCAATTACGACCAAGAAACCAAGCTGACCAATTTAACCACCAACATCCCAGGAATGGGCGTCGTGCTGATTCCCGACCAAACCATTAAAACAAAAGACCAAAGCATCCAGTTATTCTCGTTAGGTGCAGAATATGAGTTTGATGCCCTAACCCTAACCGTTGAAGGTCAAACTAACGACATTGCTTCTGCTTGGTACGTTCAAGGAGAATACAATCTTAATCGGTTCACACCTTACGCAGTCTACGGTCAACAATTTGATGACCACGAGCATCGAGTCGGTGACAGTTACCTGTTTGGGGTGAGGTACGATATACATTACAACGTATCACTCAATGCAGAATGGCAACACTTCAAGGCTTATCGCAACGCCTCTGGCGCGTTTGTTTCCACCCCATCTGATGACGACGCCAATCTGTATACCATCATGGTTAACTTCGTTTTCTAGTCTTAGTTGATAAGCGAACTTGCAGGTCGAGAATTCTCGGCCTGCTCTTCCCTTTTCAACCTACCGGCTGCTTGGCATAGGAAGGAGGAACCAAAGGTTAGTTGTGTGTAAAATCACTGTGTATTCTTAAGGATGTGAATGTTCAAACTGACCATTGAACATATTTTGTTCAAGCTTACGGTTCTTAAAATAGTACTCTTTATCGTGTTGTCCGATCTCTCTAAGAACGCGGCAAGGATTACCAACCGCCACCACATTGGCTGGAATATCTTTAGTTACTACACTGCCCGCACCAATCACCGAGTTCTCACCAATCGTCACTCCTGGCAGTACAACTGAGTTCGCTCCAATCCAAACGTTGTCACCTATCCGTACTGGAATATTGAATTGTGCAACTTCGCGCCTCAAATCAGGATCAACAGGATGGCCCGCCGTTGCGATGGTTACATTTGGCCCGATCATCACATGGTTGCCAATATAGATGTACGTATCATCAACCAAGGTTAAGTTGAAGTTCGCATAGACATTGTCACCAACGTAGGTATGACATCCCCAATTGGCACGCAGTGGCGGCTCGATATAGCAATTATTACCAACAGATGCGAGCAAACGTTCAAGGAGCTCACCTCGCTTTTCTGATTCTGAAGGCCGACTAAGGTTGTAGTCATAAAGCGTTTCTAAACATTGAGTCTGCATCGCTGCCAGTTCTTCATCGTCACAGAAGTACATCTTTTGGCTGTGCAGCATGGTTTTCTTATCCATTATTTTT
>BCQL01000122.1_pt1 | contig 11909 bp, 12 predicted proteins | sample 1008151 | NCBI WGS metagenome assembly BCQL01 (sample SAMD00035459, study PRJDB4067) | museum specimen metagenome | biome: marine biome; feature: sea shore; material: organic material | host: Otohimella japonica | place: Japan:Kanagawa | collected 1927
GAGGAAATATCGTCATTGAAATCATGGACCATGGTCAGGTGCACATCTACGACAACGAAGTCGGTGTGCTCACTAACTCGCCAACTTTCCCATGGCAAGTGACCAACTTGAACAACTACATTCACTTGCAGCCGGGAACCAGTGCGCCAACAAAATTTGGTGGGGTAGAGGCTAAGTCTTTTGGTATCGGTTCGGGTTTCTTGGGTTTACCTGGTGATATCACGCCACCATCGCGTTTTGTTCGTGCAGCGTTTTTTGTGAACACTGCTCCAGAGTCTAAAACCGGGGAAGAGGCGGTATCACAAGCGTTCCATATACTGAACAACTTCGATATTCCAATCGGTACTGAATTTGGCCCAGAGTATCGTGAGCATATTCCCGATTTACCGAGTGCAACGCAATGGACGTCGGTCATTGACCAAGGCAATGGTGCACTTTACTACACCACCATGCATGACAGCAGAATCAAGAAAGTGGACTTGAGCAAGGTCGACTTCAATCAAAAACGAGAGCAGAAGCGTGAGTTGGACAATGGAAAATTCACCTACTCGGATGTCTCGCTATAACGCTAGGTTTATAAATTACGTTAGTAAGAATGGAGAAGATGACTTTCTCCATTTTTTATACCTATCCTATTTAACAAGCCACTGTATCTTTTCTTATCGTTCGAGAATAATAGCTTTGTAGTAAAATTCTGATAACTTTTATGGGTATAAGACTTTTTTGCGTCGATTTAAATAAATTTATTGCTCAATACTTTCTTGTTTTATTAATTGGGTTTTTACTCAGTGATTTTAAATAAGATTATGATATTTTTGGCTTTGCTTGGCCTTTGTGTGAGCGATGAAAGAAATGATCTTTGGTTTTGTTAGTGACTATGAACCACCGTATCAAATAGAATACAAGGCACCAATTGCTAACAGCGCGGCGGATGAGATGATGGTATTTGGGAGCGGTGATTCGAGTATCAATGCCAAACGTAACGACGGATAGACACGTTTAAGCACGTTGTGGTATCTGGCCTTCAAGTTTTCAAAACAATATCAAGCGCATTAATAGATGCTGTCAAAATATGGACTTAGGTCACACTATTATCACTCAGTTTTAATATGAATTTTAGCTGGCTCGCTGCGTGCACTCAATAATTCGACGGCTACTCACATGTATTGTTGCGAGTCAACAAAGTTGTAGTTTAATAACATGATTCTTATCATTGTTCGCTAGTGAATAATTCCAATAAATGTATGAACCCTACACACTAATTTAATATTGCCGATAATTTTAGGTTTACTTGTGTTATTTAAGAGTTAGTAAAGTTGTCGCCACAAAAATTAGGCGGTTTCTTAAACCATGCAGCGGAATACAAAGCGAAGATGTGTGCTTTATCGTAAACACCTTCCGCACATGACTCCCCTTAGTCAATCTGTAGAACAAGGAATAGACAATGATAAACTTACATCACCGTTTCTCTTGCATACATACCGTCGTCGCCTCTCTTTTCTTCTTATTTACAAGCTCAACTCTCGCTGCCTCAGCCCCATATGATCAAGGAAAGTATCAGCCCGTACTTGATGATTCAAAATTGCAAGCCCCGGATAGCAGCACCTTGATTAATCAAGGGGAGTTTGAAGGGCAGCATAACAAATATTTTTATGTACCTGACTCTGGCCACTCATGGATGACCTTCGAAGTAACAGGTGACCACGCCCGTTCCGAGTTGCGTCAAATAACGACGTGGTATACTTCCGAGCCTTCAAAAGTGAACAAGATGATAGGCAATACTCTCATCATGGAGCCACAGTCAGGCTCAGTAGATGAAATCACGTTCATGCAAGTACATGATGTCAAAGACAATGGAAATGCGATCAATAAACCATTAGTCCGCTTAGTTTGGTTGAGAGAATATCAAGGCGTTGAAAACCACTACTGGGCGGTGATAAAAGCGGATGCTTGTGAAAGTTGTAATAACTACGACAAGATTGACTTAGGAGAATATCGAGACTCGGCGGTCAAGTTTGAGATACGACTAGGAAACAATGAACTGTCGATCAAGCGAGATGGTGTTACACATTCGGATATCAATGGATATGACGTGACATACTGGGGCGAATTAGAAAGTCACTTTAAAGCAGGTGTATACAATCAGACCTCAGGTACAGGAGTGGTTCAGTTCGAGTCTTTAAATTACTACTCTGAAAGCACAAACTAAGCTGTCTTCTGTTTCATCCTAAAATACATTGACAGTATCTAAGAAGCCAGTAATGCGAGTTGCTGGCTTTTTCTTTTGAACATCGTTAGATATCCTGATACCTACACTCAATTGCGCTCTTATCTGATTGCAGGAATTTATTGTCTGCCTCACTGACTAACTAGCTAGGCTTTTCCTGAGTGATGGGGGGACTTTGACCAGCAAGGTTGGTTTGTGCGTACTCTACGCTATCAATAACCCTAAGACATTTTGATTTACGATTTATGATAGTGCTTTTTGATAGTTAAAAATCACGACACTCAAAACGTATAGAATTTAATTATTCTGATTATTGTGGGGAAAAATCAGACGGAAACCTTTGTTTTCAAACTATAACAGACTCTTTGAACATTAAAATTGCGATTTTCGTAGGCATTCCTCTAGAAAAGTTCTGTCGTATGCTATCCCGACCATAAGCGGTATTTGCCAAAATTCCTGCCAAATCAATTAAAGAAGTTGGCCGAGGAATTATCGTGAAAGATAAAATGGAAACGTATTGGGTTCAGCTTGTTGATAAGGCAAGTTCTGCATCTGATTTGTCTGATTTGACTCGCTCAAGGCTGAGAGGGTGTATCGGAAAGTATGGATTACGTTACAAGGTGGAAGGAGGCGTATTGAGTGAGCATCGCTATAACCGCAAAAACTTGGTGAACAATATTGACGGTGAAGCCGAAACTTCACCATCGTAAGTAAGCTTATTTGGCGTTTTTATTTGTGTACTCTAAAGCTATCTGAGTGGCGTCATTGCTGGTCAGCATTTGATAAGGTCGCAAACCAAAGAGTGGCATAATGGAGTAGATGTGATCAAACAAATCCGCTTGAACGCCTTCGTAATAAGCCCAATCGGTATTATTGGTGAATGCGTAAACTTGAATTGGAATGCCCTCAGAGGTCGGCTCTAGCTGTCTCACCATGATTAACATGTACTGGTGAATGTCTTTGTTCGCTTTCAGGTAGGCATTGATGTAAGCGCGGAACATGCCTAAATTGGTCATCTGGCGAAGATTGCCAAACGCTGGTTCGTCGCTCATCTCTTCGTTGTATTCGGTGATTTCACGCGATTTTTCATAAATGTACTGGCGAAGAATTCGAATACTTTTCAGCTTTTCAATTTCTTCATCAGATAAGAATCGAATCGATGTGACGTCGATATTGACCGATCGTTTAATGCGGCGACCACCAGAATCTGACATGCCTTGCCAGTTAATGAATGCATTTTGGACCAGAGCATAAGCGGGTAGCATGCTGACTGTATTATCGAAGTTTCTTACTTTTACTGTCGTGAGTGAGATTTCCTCTACTGTTCCGTTAGCGCCATAAGAGTCCATCTGGATCCAATCATTTAAACTGATCATTCGGTTCGCTGAAAGTTGAATGCCAGCGACAAAGCCTAATATCGTGTCCTTAAACACCAGCATGACAAAACCAGTGGCAACCCCTAAACCAGATAGGAAGATAACTGGTGATTCATTTGCCAATATCGACATCGATACCACGACACCAACAAAGAAGGTAAAGAGCTTAATGAGTTGCACAAAGCTCTTAATTGGCATCTTTCTCGTGATGCCTTTAAACGTCGCAATGTCATTCAGGGCATCAAGTAGGGCGAATATCATCCAGATAAAGATGACCAAAATAGAGATGCTTAGAATGCGGTCGAATATATTAGCCAGCCAATCATAGTGTCCAACGGCTAATGGAATAAACACGTCCAAGACCATGATTGGAATCAGTAAGGATAGCTTTTCTAGAACGTCGTATTTGGCAAGACTATCCGCTAAGGGTTTATTGGTCTTTTGCAAGACATTATTTACTGAGCGAACGATAAGGTGATGGACAATCAAATAACTGATTGCCGCCGCCGCAAGGCTCGACAAAAGAAAAACGCTTGTGAGTTCTATGCCATAAGGATCGCTATTAATTCCTACGGTACTTAGTTTCTCTGCGATAAAAGTGCGAATATGATGATCGAGCAAAATGTCACCCTCAAAATGCGGCCTGATGGATAGTGATTGAGAATCTCAAGGTAGAGAGTCAGGCAACAGACGTTGGAAAGCCGCCAATCCTACTCTCCATCTCCTTGTTTTGCACTGCTTTAATCCAACAATCTTGAATCTTATTATTCAAAAATAGCGTATAGGCGATGATGTGATACGGGTTTAACATCCAATTCTGCAAACGGGACACGTGTTTCTGTTAAGTCTGTGAACTCTCAATATTTTATTAGACTAGACTGAAAAAGCGGCGTGCGTTTAATTCAAGAGGCATTCAATGGAAAATTCTAATCAATCACAACAACCTACTTTTTTATCTAAAGGTTGGAAATACTTCGTTATCGTTGGCGTTATCATTTCTTTAATGGGAATTGGAGCAATGAGCTTACCCGTGTTGGCTGGCGTGACGATCTCGACCATCGTAGGGGCTGTGCTGTTGTTCAGTGGTTTGGTTCAGGCTTATCACACTTTTTCTATTAACGCTTGGAAAGAGAAACTTTGGTACGTATTGAGCGCGGTGTTATATATCGTGGGTGGTTTGTTCATCTTATTTAAACCTCTTGCAGGTTTGGTGACGATTACCATGTTGATGGTTATCGTAATGATCTTAAACGGTTTGACTCGTGTGTTCTTTGGCTTGAGCAATCGCAGCCTGCCAAGTAGCAATGTGATCGTATTCAGTGGCGTGATTTCCGTTCTGATTGGTGGCTATTTCTTCATGTTGCTCGACGATCCTGCATTTTCAACCACTCTGTTAGGCACATTTGTGGGTATTTCATTATTGATTGAAGGTATTAGCTTCATCTTCATGGGGATGCAAATGAAGAAGCTTTCTCAGTAACGAGTAAATCTAGCGCTAAACATTTCTGAAATATTGAAAGTGCCCGCCATCTAGGTGGGCATTTTTTCAGTTTTTGGGGAGCAGACTTTAGGATTGGCAAGGTTTAGCGTGAGTTGTATTGCGCTTTTGCTTAAACGACATCACCAATTGTGGAATGAGCGACATTACTATCATGCCGATCATTAAGCTGTATTGAATTGGCGTATAGCTTTCACCCAGAAGAATTAAACCAGAAACAATCCCGGCGATAGGGTTAGCAATACCACCAAACGTGAAGTCAACCACCGACATACGTTGTAGCAGCCACACATACATGCCGTAACCTAATGCCGTATTCAGTAAGATCACCCATAACAAACCACAAACGTTTCTCAAGGATGTATTTTGTACAGCGTGAATGTAAGGTTCTGGATTTCGGCCAGCAAGCACACCAGCAGCGATAGATAGGACAACACCACCTATGATGAGCTGCCAAGTTAGTACCGTCCACCAGTGCATTCGAGAGCCGAGTGATTTGGTCACGCTACTGCCAATCACGATGCACGTGATCGCCGCTAACATTGCAACTAAGCCAACAGGGTTGAGGGTTATCGAGCTAGGATCAAATAAGAACCAAGCTAGCGCGATAAGAGTGGCACCGCTGATGGCTTGAATCGAACTAGGCTGACGTTTATAGATCGTCCAACCAAACAGCATTGCGAACACAGGCACGGAAATCATACCAACACCAGAGATCGCAGAAGGTAACGTCAATGCCATTACGAAAATGAGCCCGAAGAAGAAGGCAATGTTGATGGTTCCTAGTATCAGTAGGATTTTCCAATCTTGCTTCTTTGGTAATGATGGTTTGATTGCTAGTAGCAAAAGACCAGCAGGTAACGCGCGCAGTGCGCCAAGCAACACTGGCGGCCAGTCGGGCAAAGTAAATTGTGTCACGGCGTAAGTGGTTCCCCAGAAGAACGCCGGAATCATCGCGAGTAAAATGTTCATGTTAAATATCTTTACGTTGAGATAATTTATTGTAAAGGTACGCGCGTGGTGGCTTCTTGTAAAGTATCTTTATGTTAAAATAAATTCGTCAATCAAAATGTCTTTGGAGATGAACAGGTAATGGACGCAATTGATAGAGTGGTAGGACAGTGGGCAAAGGAAAAGCCAGAACTCGATACTGAACCGATGGCGATCATGGGGCGCTTGATGAGAATTGCGAAACATATGGAAAACCATGTGGCGGAATTACACAAACGTTATGATCTTAAAATGGGCGAGTTTGATGTATTAGCAACGCTACGCCGCAGCGGTCAGCCTTATCGCTTAACACCTTCAGAGCTGATTTCCTCAATGATGCTCACCTCTGGTGCGATGACCAATCGACTCGATAAGCTTGAGAAGAAAGGTTTGATTGCTCGTGAACACAGTAAAGAAGACAGACGTAGCGTGACCGTTGAACTGACTTCAACAGGGTTTGAGTTGATCGATTCGCTTATCGAACTGCACCTTCAAGCTCAACATGAGTTGATGGGGACGTTGAATCACGATGAGAAAGCGCAGGTTAACCAGGCATTAAAGTTGTTGTTACCACAATATGAGTAATCAGGTTAAGCCGGTTTGTGATAAGGAATCATCATGGATATTAAAGCGTTAGAGCAATACCTAAATACATTTATGAGTGCAGAAAGTGACTTTCCGTTTGGCCCTGAAGTGCTTGTTTTCAAAATAAAAGGAAAGGTATTTGCGATTCTCGCGGAACGTGATGGAAGAGCATATGTCAGTCTGAAAGTAAAACCCGAAGACGGAGAAGTACTGACCTCACAATTTACCGATATCACGCCGGGTTACCATCTCAATAAGCGTCATTGGATTACAGTCTATTTCGATGGGGATGTTGAAGATGGTTTGGTGCAGGACTTATGTGAACGCTCATATGAACTCGTAGTGGCAAAACTAACCAAAGCGCAGCGTATTTCACTGGGGTATCAGTAAGATAGTATGCCCTTGGTCACAGAAACTTTACTTATTATCAATATCCTCAGGCAAAAATTCGCACCTTTAACTCTCAAAGACTACATATGTTATACCGATGTTAAAGGTGAAGTTATGCGAGCATTATCTGAATGGTTAGAAGCCTACGGTGAAAGCCATCAAAACCCAATTAATCAGAAGATCCATAAAGTTGCCGTACCCGGTATATTTTTGTCGGTTGTCGGATTGATTTGGTCCATTCCGCAAATTCCTGTACTTGGTTTCAATCTTAATTGGGTGTGGTTAGCTGTGCTACCTGCATGGGTGTTTTACTTTCGGCTTTCTTTGAGCGTCTTCATGATGATGATTGGCTATACCTTGGCGTGTATTGGCTTAATTTGGTCGATGGACATTCTTGGCTGGCCAGTACTGCAAATCTCGATGCTGCTCTTCGGTGTGCTTTGGGTATTTCAGTTTATTGGACATAAGATCGAAGGGAAGAAACCGTCCTTTTTTGAAGACGTTCAGTTCTTATTTATTGGTCCAATTTGGGTGTTTCGTAAGCATTAATAGAACAGGAAGGAAGTCGTAGAAAGGAGGAGTTGCTAAACTCAGGGTATTAGTCATTATCATGCTACCTAATTATGCCGACCGCACTGTTTGTTTTAGTTTTTGTTAGCTTAATTCCTTATGCACTTGCTGGCTTTGGCGGTTATGCCAAAGTCCAACAACTCGGTCACCTCGACAATCATCATCCTCGTTTACAAGAAAAAAAGCTCAGTGGTCGTGCGGCCAGAATTATTGCCGCGCAATCTAATGCCTGGGAAGCGCTGGCTTTCTATACCGCAACGATTCTTACTGTGAGCTTGAGTGGCGTTCCATGGTCAGACTTATCTATGCCAGCGATGGTTTTCGCCTTTACTCGAATGCTCCATCCAGTTATGTACATTGCTGATATTGCAATAGGTCGTACTCTTGTCGTTATCATTGGCTTGGCGAGCTGTGTTTACATGATTTCTCTAGCGTTTTCGGTTTAGTGCTACGTTTCCACAAAGTTAGCTTGTGCATCAGTTTCGTGATTTAGCCTATGCTACTATCGTGCTGCTTTTATCGTTCCCATGTTTAAAAGTAGAGTAAAAGTGAACAGTTGAAACGTACTGTTGTAATGAGGTAGTCGTATGAGTGCAGAACAACATTTTCAAGGCCAGTTTGAAGTTGAACTAAAATACCATGTGCAAGACAAGCGTGCATTTTTAACCGCGCTCAGCAGCTTAAAGCACGAAGTCATGTTTGAAGAGAACCAAGAGTCCGATTGGTTTTATGACACGCCTGAACGAAAGCTTACCAGCGAGAACAAAAGCTTAGTGATTCGAGAAATCGAACCTTCTGGCATCAAGCTTTGGATTGTGAAGGGCCCTGAAGAAGATCGTTGTGAAGCCACAGACATCACGAAGTCTCACGCTGCCAAAAGTATGTTAGAGAACATGGGGTACGAAGTTGTGCTCCATACCAAGAAAGTGCGCAGTATTTACTTTGTCGGCGAGTTCCATATCACACTCGACCATCTTGAAGGTGTTGGTTATTTCGCTGAGTTCGCGATTATGACCGATGACGAAAGTGCCCTTGGACGTTACAAGCAGAAGCTAGAAGCCCTTGCTGCAATGTTTGGTTTGGATGAATCAAATAGAGAGTTACGCTCCTATAAACAAATTTGGACATCTCAGTAAATTCCACGTCATTTCTTATTGGTCTGACAAGCAACTTCCTACAATAACCTGCAGCGCCGAGACGATGCCATCACCGGTGCTCTGGATATGGCTGCAGACGATGTGACCGGAGGATTCGCCACCCAGCTGCCAGCCATTGGCCTCCAGACGCTCGATGACATAGCGGTCACCGACCTTGGCGCGTTCGAAGGGAATTCCCAGGCCTTCCAACGCAGCTGCCAGACCGAAGTTGGACATCAGGGTGCCGACGACACCACCGCCCAGCACACCGCGCTCGTGACGATCACGCGCGATCATGTAGAGGATGTCATCGCCATCGATGACACGGCCATCGGCATCGACCAGGATCAGGCGGTCACCATCCCCATCGAAGGCCACACCGAGATCGGCGCCCTGCTCGATGACGGCCGCGCGCAGCGCCTGCGGGTGCGTGGAGCCGACACCCTGATTGATGTTGAGGCCATCCGGCTCGCCCCCGATGACGCTGACCTTGGCACCCAGCTCACGGAAGACGTTCGGCGCGATGTGATAGGTCGCACCATGCGCGCAATCCAGCACCACCTTCATGCCGTGCAGGCCCAGGCGACCCGGCAGCGTGGACTTGCAGAATTCGATATAGCGGCCGGCCGCATCCTGGATGCGTGACGCCTTGCCCAGGCTGTCCGGGCCGACGATCACGATGTCGCGGTCCAGCTCGGCTTCGATCTCGGCTTCCAGCGCATCATCCAGCTTGGTGCCGGCAGCGGAGAAGAACTTGATGCCGTTGTCCGGATAGGCGTTGTGGGAGGCCGAGATGACGATGCCGGCATCGGCGCGGAAGGTGCGCGTCAGATAGGCGATCCCCGGCGTCGGCATCGGGCCGAGCAGGGAAACATCGACGCCCGCTGCCGAAAGGCCGGACTCGAGCGCGGATTCGAACATGTAGCCCGAGATGCGCGTGTCCTTGCCGATCAATACCTTGCCGCGGCCGTGACGGGCAAATACCCGTCCCGCCGCCCAGCCCAGCTTGAGCATGAAGTCTGGCGTGATAGGAAATTCCCCCACCGTGCCGCGAATGCCATCCGTACCAAAATAACGTCGACTCATCGTATCGTGCCTTCCTGTAGCACGGCCCATGCCATGTCGACAGCGTCGACAGTCGGGGCCACGTCGTGAACGCGAAACAGCCTGGCCCCGTCACGAACGGCCAGGGCCGTCAGTGCCAGGTTACCAGCCAAGCGATCCTCTACCGCGCGCCCGAGGGCATTGCCGATCATGCTCTTGCGTGACGTGCCGATCAGCAGCGGGAGGTTGAATTCATGTAACTGCGCCATGCGGTGATACAGGCGCAGATTGTCTTGCAGTGACTTGCCGAAGCCGAAGCCGGGGTCCAGCAGCAGTCGCTCACGCGCGATACCCGCCGCCCCACAGGCCGCGATACGCTCTGCCAGAAACGTCCGGACTTCCTGCTCGATGGACTGAGCGTAATGCGTATCCTGCTGCATGGTGTCCGGCTCGCCGCGCATGTGCATCAGACAGACAGGCAGCCCGCTGTCAGCGGCCGCCTCGAGCGCGCCGTCTCGATTCAGCGCACGCACGTCATTGATCATGCCTGCCCCCAGCCGTGCGGTTTCGCGCATGACGTGCGGGTTGCTGGTATCGATGCTCACCAACGCGCCCAGCTCGCTCACCAGCCGCTCCACCACCGGGCAGACCCGCTCAAGCTCTTCTTCGGTACTGACCGGCGTCGCCCCGGGTCGTGTCGACTCACCGCCGACATCGATCATCGCGGCACCATCGGCCAGCATCTGCTCGGCATTGCGCAGCGCGGCGTCCAGGGTCGCGCTGCGACCGCCATCCGAGAAGGAGTCCGGCGTCACGTTGAGAATCCCCATCACCCGCGGACGCGAGAGATCGAGAAGGTGTCCGGCGCACTCCAATGACATCAGATGGCCCACTCGAGGCTCGAGAGGCGTACTCAAGGCAGAATTTGTCATGGCATACCATGCAGGCGAGAGGGGGTACGAAGGTGTCTTCGCAGCCCGGTCAGAAATGATTGCGCACCACTTTAAAGAGCCAGATCATGGCGCGCAAGGCGTGGAATGGCCGCCACACGGGGCGTCAGCAGATGGCAACGCCATTGGCTCAGACCTTTCACCCCGCGCTCATCACGGCGCTGACAATGCCCGTGCAGAGACATGAGTCAACGCCGCCACGCCACGGCGTAGGCCACTCATCAGCAGCACCTTAACTTTACCAACGTCATTGCTGCAGCGGTTCAAACCACCATTGCTGCAGACAAGAAAACGCCCGACTGGCAAGCCAGTCGGGCGTTCTTCCTTTCAGAGGCGCAGACGTCGCATGTGATATCGGGCGCCCCCTCAGGCCTAGATCAGGCCTAGATCAGGCGTACATCAATGACCGCTCGGACCACCCAGCGGGTCAGACGGGCGACGGCGATTGCTGTCGTCGTCTTCACTGCCATCAGCGTCATCATCGGCCTTGGGAGCTTCCGGCGCTTCCGCCTTCGGAGTGTCGGCAACCGGAGCCACCAGGCCACCGTCACCACCGCTTGCCGGGCCACCCCAGTCCTTCGGCGGACGCGGCGTACGGCCGGCCATGATGTCCGCCAGCTGCTCGGCATCGATGGTCTCATAGGTCATCAGCGCTTCGGTCATCGCATCCAGCTTGTCGCGATTCTCTTCCAGGATCTGCTGCGCCTTGGCGTAGCACTCGTCGATGATACGACGCACTTCCTTGTCGAGACGCGAGGTGGTGTCACCGGACTTCAGCTTGCCGCCACCCTGACCCGGGCCACCGAGGAACTGATGGGACTCGTCCTCATCGTACATGATCGGGCCCATCTCGCTTGAGAGCCCCCACTTGGCGACCATGTTGTGGGCAAGTTCGGTAGCACGCTTGATGTCATTGGAGGCGCCGGTGGTGACACCGTTCGGCCCCAGCGTCATCTCTTCCGCGATACGACCGCCGAACAGCGAGCAGATCTGACTGATGATCTGCTGACGCGAGTAGCTGTAACGATCCTCTTCCGGCAGGAACATCGTCACACCCAGCGCGCGACCGCGCGGAATGATCGATACCTTGTAGACCGGATCATGCTCGGGCATCACCAGGCCGATGATGGCGTGGCCAGACTC
>BCQL01000123.1_pt1 | contig 11904 bp, 12 predicted proteins | sample 1008151 | NCBI WGS metagenome assembly BCQL01 (sample SAMD00035459, study PRJDB4067) | museum specimen metagenome | biome: marine biome; feature: sea shore; material: organic material | host: Otohimella japonica | place: Japan:Kanagawa | collected 1927
ATTGATGCGCGAATACCACCTGAATTCATCACACCAAAATCAGCTGTAACATTGAAGTTATTCGTCACAAATTCAGAGTAAGCAGTAGTAAGAAAGTTACCTAAGTTAGTTTGCTCAACACGCACCACTTCACGGTCGCCTTCTAACTTACCGTCAGTGTATGAAATCACGACATCAAGTAACTCTTGGCCACGTTCTTGATATGGTTTTAGCATATCGTAAACCGTTTGATCTTTCTCGATTTCTTCAGTGATAAAGACTAACTCACCGTTATCATCTTCTTCTTTCAAGTTAATTGGTATCAATGAGTAGTTGGCTAACGTTAGCTCACCGTCCATATATTCAAAGTCAGCGCGGCCTACGTATTTACCCCACTCATGCGCTTGCATGATGTAAGTGCCGTTTTGCTGATCAGGTTTACATTCATCACCTGGTGCAAAATCTGCGTACTCATCCCCTTCCATACATACTGGATTTTGAGAGTGACCACCGATAATCGCATGCAACTGCCCTTCTTCTACTGAGCGAGCTAGCATCACATCGCCTGGTGCCTCTGTACCGTGGTTGCCATCAGCATAGTGACCCATGTGTGTTACAGCGAACACCATGTCGACTTCTTCGTTAGCTTCAATTTCAGCTAAGACTTTTGGCAGCTCAACTTGAGGATCTGTGAACGTTAAATCTTCAACGTTTTCAGGATTCACGATTTTAGGCGTATCTACAGTCGTAAAACCGATAATCGCAACTTTAAGGCCATTGATATCGAATACACGGTAAGGTTCAAAGTAACGCTCATCCGCATTTTTATCGTAAATGTTAGCCGCAAGCATTGGGAAGTTTGCTAAAGTAGATTGCATATCCAAAGTACTTAGCGGGTTATCAAACTCATGGTTGCCGACCGCCATTGCGTCATAACCGAGTAAGTTCATCCCTACAAAATCAGGAATCGCTTCTTGCATATCAGACTCTGGTACACCAGTGTTGATGTCACCACCTGATAATAAAATTGTTTCATCACCACGGCCTTCTACCTCTGCACGAATTTGGTCAATCACCGTTTTACGTGCTGCCATGCCATATTCGCCGTCGCTGTTTTCCCAAAAGCGACCATGGTTGTCGTTGGTATGAATAACCGTAAAGCTAGTACAAGCATCACCCGCTGCTTCACATGCTGTTTGGTCTTTATCGTCGTCGCTACTACAACCTGATAAGGCAGCAATCACTGCTGTTGCCACTAATCCTTTGTATAACGTGTTTTTCATGATCTAACCCCTAATCAATATATTGTTATATTTACGAGCTACCCAGCTCTGATTGAATGGTATCAAACACTGACAAAGTAATATGTCATCCACATGACAAAACGTGACATTTAACTCAATAATAACAATATCTTACAAAGGGCATTACATCGAACTTAGCAACAATAACAATGCCGTAAATAAAAACCAGTTCCGAATTAAGAACATTGAAAAAACAAACCCGATAAACTGCTAATTTCATGAAGGTTTATACAAAACATCTGCTTGGTTCAATTATGCATAAACAAAAACGCACGCTCCAATGACCAATTAAACGTCAAAATTAGCAGATTGACATTTCAGTAAATTACGATAGCAATGGAACCGATTAACTTAACCCTTCTACAAAATCGATAGATAGGGTTATATTTTTGCGCTTATGCTCTACTTAATCGACCATTATACTCAATGATTCACTATCAATCTTAGGTGCGTAATATGGGGTTACTACAAAACGGTCAATGGGTCGATCAATGGTATGAAACTAAAGAAAATGGTGGAACATTTGTCAGAGAAGACGCCCAACTTAGAAACTGGATCACTCAAGATGGTTCGGCTGGCCCCACTGGTAAAGCTGGGTTTAAAGCGGAATCAAATCGTTACCATTTATACGTATCCCTTGCCTGTCCGTGGGCTCATCGCACCTTAATTTTTCTGCAATTAAAGCAATTGACAGATCATATCAGCGTTTCAGTGGTCGAGCCTCACATGCTCAGTAACGGATGGGAGTTTAGTGGCAAAAACCAATCACCTGAGGCAAAAAGCATTAGCGGCGCAGCTTCTGACCCATTAATGCAAAAAGACTATTTATATCAAGTTTATCAAGAAGCTAAGCCCAATTATAACGGGCGTGTCACAGTGCCGCTGCTTTGGGATAAAAAACATAAAACCATTGTCAGTAATGAATCGTCTGAAATTATTCGTATGTTTAACAGTGCGTTTGATTTGATAACAGGCAATCAAGAAGATTATTACCCGCAGCGATTACGTAGTGAAATCGATACGATTAATGAACTGGTTTATTACAAGATTAACAATGGTGTTTATCGAGCAGGTTTTGCCACGACACAGCAAGCGTATCATGATGCCGTGTTCCCGCTGTTTGATGCTTTAGACACGTTAGAGAAACGCCTTACGACACAACGCTATTTGACTGGTTCAACAATCACCGAAGCCGACTGGCGACTATTCACCACCTTGATCCGTTTTGATAGTGTCTATGTCGGTCATTTTAAAACCAATTTGCGTACTATTGAATCCTACCCACAATTATCAGGATATTTACGAGACTTATACCAACAACCTGGTATTGCAGCAACCGTCAATCAAGAACATATAAAGCAGCACTATTACTATAGCCACCAGCATATTAATCCCACCCAAGTTGTGCCAGCAGGGCCTATCATTGACTATATGACGCCACATTTTCGTGATGAGTTAAATAATACGCTAGAAAATAAGCGATAAAAAATGCAGCAAGCCAGTTGCTGCTTATGGGTTTTTCTCGTCGATTAAATGATTAAAAACCACTTATTCAGAAACAATAGATTCAGGGGCATTTATTCAAGGGATTTTATTCAGGAGCTATATTCAGAAGCCATTTATTCAGGAGCCATTTATTCAGGAGCTATGCCCAGAACCTCAATGGCTTCGTAAAACTGCTGATTATTATCAAGCTGAATACTCCAGCGCACAGCGCCAGCATCAGCGATAATAAGTAAACGTTCAGCAATGCATTTGATGTCATCAACCATAGCGGTCAATACGACCTTGCTGACATTTAAACGACATTGTATTTCAAATGGGGTGACGACTAATTTACCTTGAGAAAACTCAATAATCATTTATACAATCCAATCTCTACCAGCAAAATACTGGAAATAAAAATCCCAAGTGATTAACTCACTTGGGATTGGCATTAATGCTCTATTAAAGCATTAGCTCGGCGTTGATATTGTGTAGATTAGTGCTGATGACCGCCTTCACCATGTGAATGGCCATGAGCAATCTCTTCATCAGTGGCTTCACGGATATCAACCACTTCAATGTCAAAAGTTAATTCACGGCCTGATAGAGGATGATTGGTATCAATCGTCGCCATAAACTTACCCACTTTAACAACTGTGACTTGGCGTTGACCTTGCTCAGTGTTTACAATCGCAGGCATGCCCGCTTTCCAGACTTTCGCACCTTGTAAATGCTTAACCGACACTCGCTGCTCAGCCGATTCCATACGTTCACCATAGGTATCTGCTGCAGGCGGTGTCACGCTGAATTTCGCGCCAGCTTCTTTGCCAGCAATGGCATCTTCAATACCCGGCATCATGTTGTCATGGCCATGTAAATAAGCGATTGGCGAACCACCTTCGTTGGTTTCAATTACTTCGCCTTGTTCATCGCGTAATGTGTAGTTAAAGCGCACTACCATATTATCTTGAGCTGTCATCGAATATCCTTAATTCACTTCGATTTCAATAGTTGCCGCAGCTTAACAAATCGACTAACAAGCTGCCAGCAAAAAGCCGATGTTAATCGGCTTTGGTAGTGATTTAGCGATTATCTGGTAATCAAACAACACGACTCATGACTTTTTGATACCTATCTTGCTTATCGCTCACTTCGCTGCGTTACTGACCGTTATATGGACTCTGGGTTATTGGTTACCAATATCCATTCCCAATGCGGCAAAGGTTTTCTCATCAGGAAAACCATCAGCAATTAAATTTTTGCTGCGCTGAAATGCCTGTACACCAGCAATTGAATTACGCCCCAGCACACCGTCTGGTTTACCCACATCAAAACCAAGTTCATTTAATTTGGCTTGCATTACTTTAATATCACTACGATTGAACATACCATGCTCTGGCGCACTAACATGTAAAGGAGCAGCGCCATTGATACGATCTGCCAAATGACCGACTGCAATGGCATAAAACTCTGAACGATTCCAACGCATAATCACATCAAAATTGTCATAGCCTAAAAACGCAGGCCCTGTATGACCAGATGGAACATACAAAGAGGCTTTCATGTCAGGAGTTGATAACGGCTTGCCGCTAGTTTGGGTGATATTCAATGCAGCCCACTGGGTTAAAGGCTGTGAGTGTTTTCGGCCAAGATATTGATAATCATAATTCTCGGGCAAGGTCACTTCTCGACCCCAGCGCTCGTTAGCTTTCCAACCTAATTGCTGTAAAAAATTCGCCGCTGACGTTAATGCATCTGCGGTGCTGTTCCATAAATCCACTTTACCATCGCCATCGCCGTCTACAGCATATTTGGCATAGTTTGTCGGCATAAATTGGGTATGCCCCATAGCGCCAGCCCATGAGCCAACCATGGTCGCGTCGTCAAAGTTATACTTTTCTTTTAATTTTAATGCTTGCATTAATTCATTAGTAAAGTAGTCACTGCGTCGAGGATCGCACGCTAAAGTTGCTAGCGAATTGAGCACCGACATTTTACCTTTATAGCCGCCAAAGTTAGTTTCTAACCCCCAGAACGAAATAATGTATTGCCCAGGAACGCCATACTCTTTAGTTAACTTGTTAAGTAATTCACGGTTTTCAGCCAGTAACCGACGACCTTCTTTTACACGCCAATCAGTTACGCGTTTATTAAAGTAATTACCAAAGGTTTGGCTAAATTCTGGTTGCTGGTTATCAAGCTCAATAACACGAGGAATAAACTTCAGGTTAGCCACGCTAGTATTGATAGTTTGCTCAGACAAACCCTCACTTCGTGCTGTTACTTTGAGTTTATCGACACATTGGGAAAAATCGTCAACAGCTGCAATAGATTGAAGACTAACAAAACAGCTAGAAAAGAATAACGCTGACTTTAAAACGGAAGAATACTGTGAACTCACCATAAATGAATACTTCTACAAATAATGACTGTCCACATCGTGACTGATAGCGATACAGGAAACAAGAGCCTATACGGCTTAAATATCGAAATTATGTGTTTATCTGGTTAATTAAGCTTCATGTTTCATCAGCTTTTGTCACATTAGATTAATAGTGTTTTGTATTGAATAGAGTTACCGTATAATCGACACGTTAATTGAATTCATCAAAGAGACTAATCATGATTGAACAAACCCCTGCTGTTGCAAGCTTTATTGAGAACGTTAAAGAACACCAAGTCCTTTGGGGCTTAGCCGATGAAACGGGCGAAGGTTGGGTTGTCTGTGACTCTTCTGAATTTGAAGAAACTGATGTGATGCCATTATGGTCAACTGAAGCACAAGCTGCTGGCCACTGTACTGAAGAATGGGCAGACTATAAAGCGGTACAAATCAGTTTAAATGAGTTTTTAGAGTATTGGGTTGGTGACTTAAATGAAGACGGCGTATTAGTCGGTATTGATTGGGTTGCTAACGAAGATTGTGTAGAAGTTGACCCTATCGTCCTTGCTAAAGAGCTTGTAGACGTAGAAGCGGAATAAGCACTGCGCTGTTAACAGCCACATAATACAAAGCTGCTAGATGTCATCGCAAACCTGTGATGCTTGGCAGCTTTTTTATATAACGTCATGTCATATAGGCCTGTAGTGAATCATTTACCTCCTTTAGTCGACATTCCTTTTGATCTCAGACATCAATGTTGGTTTTGTGCAGAGCCATGCAATGATGTGTTCAGCTATTATGCAAAACCAAGCACGCCACATCCTTCGCTAACGCTACCCGCATGCACTGAATGCAGTCGGCTTGCTAAAAAGCACCTCTTAACGTCGATCTGGGATTGCCGTGATGCCGTTAAAGACGATTTAATGAAGATTTACCACAAAGACTTGGCCATTGGTATTAATTGGACTGAAGAAGAGCTAGCAGAGTCTGGGTTTGACTGCCGTATTTTATCAGGCTTTAAAGAAAGTGCGTGGATGATGTATCAAATAGCCAAAGGACGCATCAACGCCAAAGGTTGGCCGTTAGTACTTAATGGTATTGATATTGAGCAAGGCTACCAACCCCAGTTTGAATTTGACGGACTTAGTTTTAATTCATTAAATAAAGCCATTACTCATTACTGCGACACACTGTCATTGAATAAGCATTTACTTTGCGAACTCCTCAACATTGTCGGCAAAGAGAAATTTGCTTACGCTATCAGGTTATGCCGCATGAACATTGGTATTACCCGTGAGCATCAAAAGCTATTGTTACAACAAGTTAAAGAAGAGTTTGAACAATAATCTTGCTTGAATCCAGTGGCAAAAATAAAGGCTAATCAACAATGATTAGCCTTTATTTTTTAATAGTTTGCGTTTTAAATCGTTAACTCTCTCATTGTTACTTTAATTATCTAATTCCGATAATCATTTACTCAATAAGGTCTTTAATCGTTTTTGCACAACATCAACTAATAAATCAGGTTGGAATTTTGAAATAAACTCATCACAGCCCACTTTTTCAACCATTGCATGGTTAAAGCTACCACTGAGAGAAGTGTTTAAAGTGATATATAAGGCGCTCATTTTCTCATCAGCGCGAATTTCTGAGGTAAGCTTATAACCGTCCATTTCAGGCATTTCCGCATCAGTTATCATCATCAAAAACTCAGTAGTGACATCAATGCCTTCTGCGGTTAACTTTTGTAAATAGTGTAACGCTTGCAAGCCATCCGACGCTTCAATAATTTCAATACCTAACTGACTTAATGTGTCTCTGACTTGTTTTCTTGCCGTAGAGGAGTCATCAACAATAAGCACTTTTTTACCCGGCATATGCTCTGCAAGTTGTTCATCTAATACGCCATCTGACAAACTAATATCGTAATCAATAATTTCAGCAAGCACCTTTTCGACATCAATGATAGACACCAATCGCTCAACATCATTCTCGGTTAACTTGGTTATTGCAGTGAGGTAGTTGTTCGCGCCCGCTGACTTTGGCGGCGGCATAATGTCGCTCCAGGTCATGTTAACGATATGCTCAACTTTGCCTACTAAAAAGCCCTGCACACTGCGATTATATTCAGTAATAATTAGGTTACAATCTTCAGATACTGGCATCGGGCTAAACCCAATCGCTCCTCGCAGATTTATCACAGGTATCGACATACCACGTATGTTGGCTACGCCACTAATATTGTTGTTACTACCAGGTAAGGCACTGAGTGCTGGTAACTTAACGACTTCTTTGACTTTAAAGACATTAATTGCGAATAATTGAGTTGCGCTTATTTTGAACAGTAGTAATTCCAACCGGTTCTCACCCACTAGCTGGGTGCGTTGATCTACAGTATCAAGAACTTTCTTCATTATTATTTCTCAGTTAACTCAACATCGGCTTCACGTAAATTATAAAATGATTTACATCAAAAAACTGCTGACTTCATCGTAATTACTCAGTGTTTTGCAGAAAAACATACCAATTTGCATGTAAATTAAACAATCACATTTTGAATAAGATCTTATCGGCCAAAATCGACGTATCATTAGTTTAAATTACTGAAGTCTTTGGCTGACATCAGAAAAAGCCCCTTGCTACAGACATAAAGGAAATATGATGCGTAAACAATTCATTAAAACTATCGCCTCTGCTGTATTACTTTTATCTACCAGTGCTTGCACCATGCTCGACACTAAAGTTGACGTTGTGGATGATTTTCAGCTAACCAATTACTTAGGTACATGGCACGAAATAGCTAGACTCGATCACTCCTTTGAGCGAGGTATGAACCAAGTCACCGCTAATTACAGTGTAGAAGGCGACAAAGTCATAGTGATCAATAAAGTGTATTTAACAGACGCACAAAAATGGAAAGAAGCAGAAGGTAAAGCCTACTTCATTGAATCTGACAAAATAGGTCGCTTAAAAGTCTCTTTCTTCGGCCCGTTTTATGGTGCATATCAAATCCACGATTTAGTTAAAGACGATAACGGAGACTATCAAGCATCGTTAGTCATTGGTCCCAATAACGAATATGCGTGGATTTTAGCCCGTGACACCGTGATTTCTGATGATGTTAAGCAGCGTTTTGTGTCCAAAATGCGCACATTGGGCATTAACGAGCAAGACCTTATTTGGGTAAGCCAAAACTAACCAATAAATAATGATCATAGTGTTATTTGTATGCGTATATATAGTTGATTTAAAAATAAACCTTAGCCGACAAATAACACTTTCATCATATAGGTGCTGTTATGATACTACCTTTGTTTCCGCTTTCGATTTGCTTACTACCTCAGGGGTTTACGCAACTTAGAATTTTTGAACAACGCTACAAACGTCTAGTGACTGAGTCATTAAAGTCTGGCGAAGGTTTTGGACTGTGTATGCTAAACAGCAAAAACGAACTGATGCCAATCGGTACTTGGGTACACATTATTGATTTTGAAACGTTAGATGATGGTTTACTCGGGATCAGTATCCAAGGACAGCAGCGATTCAAAATCAATGATTTCAACATCGAAGATGATGGCCTTAAACGTGGCAACGTAAGCCTGTTACCTGATTGGCCAAATTCTGACATCGTGCCCAATCAAAAGTTCTTGAGCGAAACCTTGCAGCAAATACTTGAACAATACCCAGCTCAGCTGTCCCATTACAATAAACAAGATTTCGATAACATGTCCTGGGTATGCCAGCGTTGGTTAGAAATAATGCCGATTACCGCAGAAGAAAAATATCAATGCATTAATAGTCATAACCATAAAATGACCGAAGAATTACTTACAAGCATCATTAAGTAACCCAAGCTAATACCACAAACACTGACTTTATACTCTTTCTAGAAATTTTTTGATCCATTCCTGCCGTCTCACGTAATGGTAAATAACAAGTGCATGATTGATTGGTAAAACAAATGCTAATACAGCTAATACAGCTAATACAGCTAATACAGCTAATACAGCTAATACAGCTAATACAGCTAATACAAACCCTTTCGTCTTTTATGTACATCACCAACGTCAGAATATGCGAGCGAAAATAAATGGAAAATTTTCAATCACAAACTGTTCAAAGTCGTTATGATAAAGGCATGTTATCTAAAAATAATAATGCCATGACGACAAATGATTCCAGTGACAATAACGCAATTGATAATCAAGCCAGCAACGATGAAGCCAAGTACCTTGCAGATTTGATGATGCAAGTGGCCAACCAGCGTAGTAAAGCTGCTTTCGCCAAGTTATTTGCTCATTTTTCTCCCAAAATTCGTGCTTTTGGGGTTCAGCGTTTAAGCCAACAAGGTTTAGCAATGGATCTCGTTCAAGAAACCATGACACGAGTGTGGACCAAAGCGCATTTATACAACGCCGATAAAGCCGCTGTGAGTACCTGGGTGTTTACCGTTATGCGAAATCAATGCTTCGACATGCTTCGTAAAGTACAAAATAATCGTGAAGATGCGTACGGTGATGACATTTGGCCACTATTTGAATCTGATGAGAGTGATGAAACCGATAACGACTTCAAATTATCAGCCACATTACTAAAACATGTTGATGACTTACCTCCGTTACAAAAGCAAGTGGTTCAAGGCATCTACATGCAAGAATTAACGCAGCAAGAGCTCGCTGACAAATTAAAAGTGCCCATTGGTACAGTCAAATCAAGATTACGTTTAGGTTTAGAAAAGTTAAAAGGCTTCATGGAGAAACATTATGATTAAGTACCACCCAAATCAGGAATTGTTATCGCTCCATGCGAAGGGTCAATTACCGTTATCTTTATCTATCGCAGTATCAGCACATTGTGAGCTGTGCCCCCAATGCACTGAGCAATTAATGGCGTTAACTTTAAAAGCCTCAGACGACAGCTTTTCACTCGCACCGATGTCCTCTATCGACACTGATAGTTCTGATTTAGACGCAGACTTAGATGCCCTACTCGCTGACATGATGCAAGATGACGTACTTGAAGCAAAAGAAGTTGAAGCAAGTAATCAAACTCATGTTGCTAGCCATGTTAACGTATCGATTAAAGGACATGAATACACCTTACCTCGAGCATTTAGCCAGCAAATTAACAACAGCTGGCAAGGTATCGGTAAGGTCAACCGGATACGATTAGACACAGGTGAAAAGCAAGCGAGAGCGAGCCTGCTGCACATTGCTGAAAATGGTGAAATCCCACAGCACAGCCACAAAGGTCAAGAGCTAACCTTGTTACTCGCTGGCGAATTTAGTGACGAGTACAATACCTATACAGCCGGTGACTTTATCATGCTCGATTCTGAGCATGAACATAGTCCTAAAACCATTGATGGATGTTTATGTTATACCGTCGTCGATGCACCTTTATACTTTACTAAAGGTATCAGTAAATTGCTTAATCCAATCGGTGAACTGATTTACTAAATAGCCTATGAAAATGTTCATAAACAGCCTGTATTTCAGGCTGTTCTATTTTGATAATTAGCGAATTAATACTAGGTAATCAGCTTTTAAAGTAGGCTTCTTAATAACAATGCTCAAACCTTATGTTTAAACGATCGTAAACTCGATACGAAATGACATAATTGAGGGATACCATTTAACAAAATAGCGAAGTTAACCACTCATTAGCACACTGAATTAGTGTAACTTTATCAACACCCTTTCAGTTTTAGCTTGGTTTTTATACGACAAAAAGACGTATCGCTCACCTTTTAGTCTTAAACTGTTCTATTTTGTAAAATATGTATTGCTATATTAAAAATATACGCATATTATCCACAATGTTATTAAGTTAACTTGTATTTAACTGTTTACCCTTCTGTTATTCATAACTGCACTCGTAAACCCACACTACAAGTCACGCCTTTTGGTTAAACATTGTCATTTGTTTGTCATATGCCTGTGTTCAACTAGACAAAGCAAGTAAGTTGGCGATTAAAATAAATAATCAACACGACTTGTCAGTGTAATAAGCACAGTTAACTTAAGCACACACATTAGCTTCAATAAGCCCAAACTTACGCAACACAACTGCTTAAGGATATTTATTGTTATTACTTACTCACCAGATAGGTGAAAATTAAAAAAAGGAGTGTGGCATATGTCATACAACATTAATGGTCACGAAATTACAGTCAATTTCCCTGTAAATTCAATATCATCAAACAAAAACTCAATAGCTTTTACTGACAGCCAAGGTAAAACTAAAACAACTTTTTCAAAACGCACTGAAGCGTTAAAATTTATGAAATGGTTGATAACGGCTAACAAGTAACACCTTCCATAACGCTTGCGTTATTCATTTGCTCAGTTACTCAATAAACATCGCTTCTCGGTATTTCCTCTCACACTTTACCGGACGTTTATTAGAACTGAGCAACATGAAACAACCCCATTCGCTTCACTTCCAGCACTAATACTTAAACAACTTTCTTTAGCTACAGTTAACTTACTGACCATATTTGCGTATATACCTAGCTAGCATACTTGGATTACCCAATAAACCACCTTGGTGTAAATACATAACAGGCCAATTATTATCGACAGTTTCCGCTTTATAATCTTTATTTAAAAAATGCTCCAGCATGATAAATCCAACGGGATCATAAAGTAACTCAAACTCAATGCCAGAATCACACACACGACGCCACATGTCATAACACTGTCGATTAAGCTTTCCAAAGTGATACTTAGTGCCATTTGATACAATATGCGG
>BCQL01000124.1_pt1 | contig 11852 bp, 9 predicted proteins | sample 1008151 | NCBI WGS metagenome assembly BCQL01 (sample SAMD00035459, study PRJDB4067) | museum specimen metagenome | biome: marine biome; feature: sea shore; material: organic material | host: Otohimella japonica | place: Japan:Kanagawa | collected 1927
CGTGGCTCCTGCGGAGGGCGATCGTCTCACCCAGGCGCCCGGGCGTGCGGCTGTGCGAGCGCGCGACGAGGGTGGCCGGTTCCCCGGCGTCGTCGGCCGCGAGGTGGGCGTGCACGTAGGAGTCGCTGCCGAGCTCCTCGACCAGGTCGATCCGCACGTCGATGCCCTCGCCGGGTTGTGCCACCTCGAGCTGCTCGGGGCGCAGACCGATGGTGGCCGACGTCAGCCCGTTCTCGTGCAGCTCGGCCAGCTGGTCGCGCTCGAGCGGCAGCGTGGTGCCACCGAGCTTCACCCCCTCGGACGTGATCGGCGCGGAGACCAGGTTCATCGCCGGCGATCCGATGAAGCCGGCGACGAACGCGTTGACCGGTTCGTCGTAGAGCTCGGTGGGCGTGGCGAACTGCTGCAGCAGCCCGTCCTTGAGGACCGCCACCCGATCTCCCATCGTCATCGCCTCCACCTGGTCGTGCGTGACGTAAACGGTGGTGGCCCCGAGCCGCCGTTGGAGCGCGGCGATCTGGGTGCGGGTCTGCACGCGCAGCTTGGCGTCCAGGTTGGACAGCGGTTCGTCCATGCAGAACACCTGCGGCTCGCGGACGATCGCCCGCCCCATGGCCACGCGCTGACGCTGACCACCGGAGAGCTTGGCGGGCTTGCGGTCGAGCATCTCGGTGAGGTCGAGCAGCTGCGCGGCCCGTTCGACCTTGCTGCGCCGTTCGTCCTTGGCCAGCCCGCGCATCTTGAGCGCGAACCCCATGTTCTCGGCCACGGTCATGTTCGGGTACAGCGCGTAGTTCTGGAACACCATCGCGATGTCGCGGTCCTTGGAGGGGACGCCGACCATGTCGGTGCCGTTGATGGTGATGGTGCCCTCGTCGATGTCCTCCAGCCCGGCGAGCATGCGCAGCGCGGTGCTCTTGCCCGACCCGGAAGGACCGACGAGCACCACGAACTCACCGTCGGCGATCTCGAGCGTGAGCCGGTCGACGGCGGGGGTGTCGGTGCCCTCGTAGATGCACGAGGCGGATTTGTAGGCGATCTCGGCCATAGCTGACTCCTCGGCGGATCACGGAGGTCGGGTGGTTACTTGATGGCTCCGAAGGACAGCCCCCGGACGAGCTTGTTCTGCGCGACCCAGCCTGCGATGACGACCGGCAGCGCGGCCAGCGTCGAGGCCGCCGAGAGCCGGGCCCAGTACAGGCCCTCGCCGGTGATGAACCCCACCAGCGACACCGGCGCGGTCTGCGCGCGCACCGCGGTGAGGTTGACGGCGAAGAAGAACTCGTTCCAGGAGAAGATCACGCAGATCAGCGCGGTCGCGGCGATGCCGGGGGACACCAGCGGCAGGATCACCCGGCGCACGGCGGTGGCCAGGCTCGCGCCGTCCATGCTGGCCGCCTCCAGGAGCTCGGGGGGAACTTCCATGAAGAACGACCGCATCATCCAGATCGCGATCGGCAGGTTCATCGCGGTGTAGAGGACGATCAGCGCCCAGATGTTGTCGAGCATGCCGATCTCGTTGACGATGACGTACAACGGGATGATCACGGCCACGATCGGCAGCATCTTGGTGCTGATGAAGAAGAACAGCACGTCCTGGGTCCGCTTCACCGGTCGCAGGGACAGCGCGAAGGCCGCCGGGATCCCGAGCGCGAGGACGCAGGCGGTGGACACGGCGGTGGCGAACGCCGAGTTCAGCAGGGTCAGCCCCATCCCGCTGCCCAGCACCGCCTGGAACTGGTCCAACGTCGGCGTGAACAGCAGCGTGGGCGGGTCGGTGTAGGCCTCGCGCTCGTGCTTGAAGGCGGTCAGCACCATCCACAGCACCGGGAAGAAGAACCCGATGCCGACGATCCAGGCCAGTGCCGACCAGATCATCCCCGCGCCGCGGCGCTTGCGGTGGGCACGGCGGCGCCGGTGCGCGTTCTCGGTCGTCGAGCGCGGCACGACCGTCTCGGTCGGCGCGGACTCCCGCGGAGCCTCCGCGGCGGTGTTGGTGGGACGGACGGGATCGGACATCACGCTGCCTCCCGAGTCGCGGTGAAGGTCTTGAACAGCAGGCGCAGAGCCACCGTGGCGATCAGGATCGTGGCCACGACCGTGATCACGCCCATCGCCGCGGCCTGGCCGATGTCGAAGCCCAGGAACGCGCGCTGGTAGATGTAGAACGGGAGGTTCGCGCTCTCCACTCCCGGACCTCCCTGGGTCATCATGTAGACCGCGCCGAAGGTGTTGATCAAGTAGATCGCACCGAGCACGACGCCCAGTTCGATGAACCGGCGCAGGTGCGGCAGCGTCAACTCCCGGAACAGCGTGATCGGCCCGGCGCCGTCGACCCGGCCGGCCTCGAGGACGTCGGTGGGCATGCTCTGCAGACCGGCCAGGATCAGCAGCATCATGAACGGCGTCCACCGCCAGATCAGATTGGCCATGACGCTCGCCAGCGGGAACTGGCTGACCCACTCGACGTCACCGAGTCCCAGCGGCTGCAGCACGAAGTTGACGAGCCCGAACACCGGGTCGAACATCGCGGTCTTCCACAGCAGGGCACCGGCCACCGGGGTGATCAGGAACGGTGTGATCACCAGGGTGCGCACGACGCCCCGGCCGCGGAAGGTGCGGTTGAGCAGCAGCGCCACGCCCAGCCCGAGCACCGCCGATATCAGCACCGTGCCCGCGATCAGGATGACGGTGTTCAGGGCGACTTCGCGGAACTGGCTGTCCCGGAAGACGTAGAGGTAGTTCTCCAGCCCGATGAATTCCCGCGAACCGGGCCGCACGAGGTTCCAGGACTGCGTCGAGTAGTACAGCGTGAACGCGAACGGCACCTGGGTGACGACGATCGTGAAGATCAACGCCGGGAGCAGCGGTCCGCGACGTCGCCATCCTTCGGCGCGCGAGATGGTCGATTGCTTGGTCATGACTGCTCCCGATAGGTCTTGCCGACGGCCTCGGCGTACTGCTGGGCCTGCTCGAGCGCCGCGGACACGCTCTTCTTGCCCGCGATCGCCGCGGCGACCTGCTGGCTCACGCGCGTGCCGAGGTCCTGGAACTCGGGGATCTGCAGGAACTGCCCACCGTTGTAGGGAACGGGCCGCGTCGTCGGGTGCTCGGGATCGGCCTGACGCAACGCCTTGAGCGTCAGCGGTGCGTACGCCGCGGCTTCCTTCCGGTACTGCGGGATCCGATACGTCGACAACCGGCTGCCCGGGGGCACCCGGGACCAGCCCAGCTCGTTGCCGACCAGCTTGACGTACTCCTTGCTGGTCATCCAGGAGATGAACTTCCAGGCCGCGTCCGGGTGGTCACTGGGCTTGGGAATGCCCAGCGACCAGGTGTAGAGCCAGTTGGAGTGCTCGGTCTTGCTCACCGGGGCGGAGGCGTACCCGACCTTGCCGACCACGCGGCTGGAGTCCGGGCTCTCCACGGTGGACACCGCCGAGGTCGCGTCGTACCACATCGCCGCGTTGCCCTGGGAGAACTGAGTCGCGCAGTCGGAGAAACCGGACGTGGCCGCGCCCGGCTCACCGTACTTGCGAACCAGGTCGACGTAAGTCCTGACCGCCTCGGCGACCTGGGGACTGTCGAGCCGGGCGTTCCAGTTCTCGTCGTACCAGCGACCGCCGAACGTGTTGATCACGGTGTTCAGGGGTGCGAGGTTCTCGCCCCAACCGGGCTTGCCGCGCAGGCAGATCCCGACCTGGTTTCCCGGATCGTGCAGCTTCTTCGCGTACGAGACGACCTGCTGCCACGTCGGGTTCTCCGGCATGGTGATGCCGGCCCTTTCGAACAGATCCTTGCGATACATCAGGAACGACGACTCGCCGTAGAACGGCATCGCGTACATGTCGCCCCGATGCGACAGCGACTTGCGCAGGGACGGGACGAAGTCCCGCACGTCGTATCCCGGCGTGTTCGCGGCGTAGGTCGACAGGTTGCGCAACCAACCGTTCTTCGCCCACATCTTCGTCTCGTAGTTGCTGGTCATCACCACGTCGAACTGCCCGCTCCGCATCGCCGTCGACGCGGTTATCTTGGCGCGGGCCTCGTTCTCCGACAGCGAGACGAACTTCAGGTCGATTCCGGGGTTCGCCGCCTCGAAGTGGGGCGCGAGCTTGATCGCATCCTGCATCTGCGAGTTCGAGACCATCGCGATCGTCACGGTCTTGTCCGCGGAAGACCCCAATGCGCCCGCTCCGGCGCATCCCGACAGCGTCAGGCAAGCGACCAGGACGGCGCTTCCGTACGCCTTGAGCCGTTTTCTCATAGTGGCCATTACTTCCGTGTGGAGATGAATCTGACTGTCACCGCACCGACGCCGTCACTCCGCCGCCCACTTCTCGACCGTGGTGCGGGCGCCGTGGGTGTGCAGCGACTCCAGCGCCGCGAGATACGCCGAGGTGAAGTGCTCGTCGTCGACCAGGTCCCCGAACAGGTCCCGGTCCTCGACGAACGCCAGCGGGTCCTGGCGCTGCCACCGAGCGCGAGTCGTCACCTGCTCCCGCCGCCGGTCGACGACGTCGATGGGGTGGCCCGACTCGTCGAAGCCCTCGGCGTACCGTGCCCAGCTCGCGATGACGAGAGCGCTGCGGCCGAGCACGCCGCCCTCGGCGATCCGGTGCTGCACGACGGGCACCAGCCACTTGGGGATGCGGTCGGAGCTCTCCGCGCACAGCCGCGCCAGGGTGTCCGCGATCTCCGGGTTCGCGAACCGCTCGATCAGCTGTTCCTTGTAGCGCTCCAGGTCCACTCCAGGCACCGGCGACAGCGTGGGCGTCGCCTCCTCGTCCATGTACCCGCGCAGGAAACGGACGAACACCGGGTCGCCGCACACCTCGTGCGCGTAGCGGTAACCGCTCAGATACCCCAGGTAGGCCAGCGCCTGATGACTCGCGTTGAGCAGCCGCAGCTTCATCAGCTCGTAGGCGGCCACGTCCTCGACGACCTGCGCGCCCACCTCGTGCACCGGTGGCCGGCCCTGGGGGAACCGCTCCTCCAGCACCCACTGGGCGAACGGCTCGCACACCACCGGCCATCCGTCGTCGACCCCGAAGTCCTCGGCGAGCCGGGAGCGGTCGGAGTCGGTCGTGGACGGAGTGATCCGGTCGACCATCGAGTTCGGAAAGCTCACCCGTTCGTCGATCCAGGCCGCCAGCGCGGGATCGCGCAGCTCGGCGAACGAGCGGATCATCCGGTGCGCGATCTCGCCGTTGCCCTGGATGTTGTCGCACGACATCACGACGAAGGGCTCGACGCCGTTCGCGCGACGGCGCTCCAGCGCCTCCGCGATGTAGCCGAAGGCGGTCGTCGGAACCGCCCCCGGCCGCAGGTCGTGCCGAATCGCCGGGTCATCGGCGTCGAACGCGCCCGTGACCTGGTTCAGGTGGTAACCGCCCTCGGTGATCGTCAGCGACACGATCCTCGTCGCGGGATCGGTCAGCCGCCGCAGCACCGCTTCCTGGTCGTCGGGAGCGAACAGGTAGTCGATCATCGAGCCGATCACGCGGGGTTCCCGCGAACCGTCGGGGTGCTTCACCACCAGCGTGTACAGGCAGTCCTGGGCCTGCATCACCTCGTGCATCCGGCGGTCGTGCGGCATCAGCCCGACCCCGGTGATCCCCCAGTCGAGGGCCTCGCCCCGGTTCATCAACTCGTCCAGGTACATCGCCTGGTGCGCACGGTGAAAACCACCGACCCCGAGGTGGACGATTCCGCCGCGAAGCTGCGAACGATCGTAGGCCGGCACGGAGACACCGAGCTCGGAGAGCGTCTGCGCGTTCAGCTGCGTCATCTTTTCCTTCCTCAAGGCCGACCGTGCCGTCCGGACGGGACCGGGTCGCTCTTGTGACCCAGGACTCAGCTCCGGAGTGGACGGAACGGTAGCTTTGGGTTAATCCTTTACGCAACCCCTTACGCAACCGATTAACTGCTACAGTTCGCACCCACACCGCCCACCGACGCCGCAGGGTCCCTCCCGGGGGTGATCACAGGAAACGACCCGACCCGATCAGCACTGACCGGGAGAGCGATCCCGATGAGCTCGACGAGCAGCCGGAAAGGACCCTCGCTGCGATGGCGAACATGGGCGACGTCGCGCGCGCCGCGGGCGTATCCACCGCGACGGTCTCGCACGTCATCAACGGCACCCGCACGGTCACCGACGGGACCCGGCGGGCCGTCCTCGAAGCGATCGAATCCACCGGCTACGTCACGAACATGCTCGCCCGCTCGCTGACGACGGCCAGCACGCAGTCGATCGCCGTGGTGATGTCGGCGATCAGCAACCCCTACTTCGGCCGGGTGCTGCAGGGCATCGAGTCCGAGTCGGTGCGGCAGGGATACACCATGATGCTCGCCGAGTCCCGGGACGATCCCGACCACGAGTTCGCCGTCGTCCGCAGCATGCACCAGCGCCGCGTGGACGGGATCATCCTCGCTCCCTCACCGGATCCCCGCCGAACGCTGGATTACCTGGACTCCCAGGAGGTGCCGGTCGTGCTGGCCGATCGTCTGATCGACGAACGCTACGACCAGGTCGGGCCGGAGAACACCGAGTCGACCGCGCAGCTGGTCGACCACCTCGCCGAGCTCGGCCACGAACGCATCGCCCTGGTGTCCGGGCAGGGCGGCCTGTCCACCACCACCGAACGGGTGCGGGGGTACTGGGAGGCCATGCGCCGCAACGGTCTGCACCTCGACGACGCGCTGCTCGTCGAGGGCAGGTCGGAGACGCGTGCGGCAGCGCGAGCCACCACTCGCCTGCTGGGGCTCGCGCGGCCGCCGACGGCGGTCATCTCGGCCAACAACGGCATGACGCTCGGCGTGATGCAGGCTCTCGGCGAAGCCGGACTGCGCGTCCCGGACGACGTCGCCCTGGTCGGCTTCGACGACTTCCCCTGGGCCAACTGGTTCTCCCCGCGCCTGACCGTCATCTCCCAGTCCTGCGCCGAGATCGGCACCATCTCCACGGAGCTGCTGCTGCGCCGGATCGCCGAACCCGGCACCGCTCCGGAAACGCACCGGCTGCCGTCCTCGCTGGCCCACCGCGACTCCTGCGGATGCACCCGCCCCGCGGGGACACCACCCGGAAGAACCGTCTGAAGTGCTCCCGGTCGAGTGGGCACCACGTGCGAAGAAGTCCGCGCAGCATGCCGCACCGGAACCGACCACGGTGGAGCGCTCTCGATAGCAGGCGCGGCCGTTGTCCACCACCGTGCTCCGCAACGCTGGTGGACAATTCTCAACACGAGGGACGGGAAGCGATGTCCGAAGAGCCGAGCGTCCGGGAAATACGGGTGGGAATACACGCCACCCAACAACAGGCCGAAGAACTCAAGGAACGCATAGCCCAACTGCTGTGCCCCGACCCCGACCACGAGCCGCCGTGCCCGATCCCGTGGTCGATGGGGCCGGTCTTCCACGGAACGGAGCTCGACGAGGGCACCTTACGAGGAGCTGGACGAGCAGGCCCGAGCGGAACGGCACCTCCGCCGGTGACCATCAGGCCCCGTGACAGCGCGTCACCGGGTTCGGGGATCGAGCCCGCGAACGCCCCCCGGCGCAAGAGGAGGAGCTCCGGCACTCGCACCACCGGAGCTCCTCCGCTCGTCGACCACTCGAACCGGCCGCGCGCGGAACCGGCTGGTGGATCATCGGTCATGGGTGAGCTGGAGTCAGTCCTCGACGAGGGACAGCGCCTGGCTGGGGCAGAGCGAGACCGCCTCCCGCGCGCCCTCCAGTCGCTCCCCCTCCGGGTTCTCGACCAGGACGGCGACCGTGCCGTCGTCGTCCTGATCGAACACCGCCGGGTCGGTGAGCACGCACTGCCCCGCGCCGACGCAGACGTCCGTGTTGGCGACGATGCGCATCGCTGTATCTCCTTACCAGGTCACGGGCTTACCAGGTCACGGGGAACTCGTGGATGCCGTAGACGTTCGCGTCGTCCTTGAACGGCAGCGTGTCGAGGGGCACGGCCGGGCGGAGGCCGGGAATCCGGCGGAACAGCGTGTCGAACACGATTTGCAGCTCCATCCGCGCGAGGTTCTGGCCCAGGCACTGGTGCGCGCCGAAGCCGAAGGCCAGGTGGTTCCGCGCACCGCGCTCGAGATCCAGCTCGTCGGGCCGGTCGAAGGTCTCGGGGTCGCGATTGGCCGTGTTGCCCAGCGCCACCACGCCCTCGCCTTCGCGGATCGTCACACCGTTGATCTCGGTGTCGGCGACCGCGACGCGGGAGGTCGCGATCTCGGCGATCGTGAAGTAGCGCAGCAGCTCTTCGACCGCCGACGGCGTCTTCGACGGGTCCTCGTGGATCGTGCGGATGTCCTCGGGACGGTCGAGGAAGGTCATCGTTCCGAGCGAGATCATGTTCGCCGTGGTCTCGTGCCCGGCGACGAGCAGCAGGAACGCGAGGCTCTTCAGCTCCTCGTGGTCGTCGGACTTGGCGAGCTGGCGGCTGAGCAGGTCGTCGGCCGGGGCCCGCTCCTTGGCCAGGATCAGCCCGCCGAGGTACTCGCGCAGCTCGTCGACGGCGCGCTTGCGATCCTCCGGCGAGGCCGTCCGGCTCAGCAGCAGCGACGAGCGGGCCTGGAAGAAGTCGTGGTCGTCGTAGGGGACGCCGAGCAGTTCGCAGATGACCAGCGACGGCACCGGCAGCGACAGCGCCTTCACCAGGTCCGTGGGACGCGGCCCGGCGAGCATCGCGTCGATGTGCTCGTCGACGATCTCCTGGATTCGCGGACGCAGCGCCGCCATCCGCTTGACGGTGAACTCGCCGACGACCTCGCGACGAGCCGGACCGTGCTCCGGCGGGTCCATACCGATCAGGGACGGGACGAAGTCGGTGTTCAGGCGCTGCCCCTCGAGCAGCAGCGGGAAGTTCGGATTGCGCCGGTCGGAGCTGAACCGCGGGTCGGTGAGCATCGCGCGGACGTCCTCGTGCCGCGTGAGCGCCCACACGGTCATGCCGCTGGGCAACGTCACGCGCGAGATCGGCTCCTCCTGCTGCAACCGGCGGTGCTCGTCCGGAGGCGCGTACGGGCAGCCGCGGGTGATGGGCAGCGCGTCGGGAAGTTGAGCGGTCACGGTTCCACCCCGATCCGGGAGAAAGACTGTGTGAGCCAAGGACTGCCTGTGCGAGTCCGGGATTATGTGGAAGGTCTTCTTCCGTTTGTCCGCCACCAAGGTACCGATCCGGAAGATTTTCGTCCACCTGTGTGCGAATGAGACAATTCCCCACCGGTGACGGAGAGGAACGAGATGACGGCTGACCCGGATGCCCGGCTGCGGGCCGACGCACGGCGCAACCGCGACCAGATCCTCGCCGCCGCCCGCGAGATGTTCGCCGCGCAAGGCCCCGACGCCCCGATGGAGGAGATCGCGCGCACCGCCGGCGTCGGTGTCGGCACGCTCTACCGGCGCTTCCCGGACCGGGAAGCGCTCATCCGCGCGGTCGCGCAGGAGAGCTTCGCCCAGGTCCTCGACGAGGCGCGCGCGGCCACCGCCGAAGAACCCACGGCGTGGGACGCGCTGGTGCGCCTCGTCGGCCGGTCCCACCAGCTCCGGGTGACCATCCAACTCGCCCTGGTCTCCGCGCGGGCCAGGGAGATCCTGCACGACGACCCGCGGACCGGGGAGTTCCGGGAAGCGCTGATGGCCGAGCTCGATCGGACCATCAAGACCGCCCAGGCGGCGGGGACGATGCGTCCGGACGTCGGCGCGGGCGACGTCGCGATCATGCTCTCGCAGATCCTGCGCCAACCGACGGACGACCACGACCTGGCCGCGCTCGCCTTCGACCGGACGCTTTCGATCATGCTCGACGGACTGCGGACCCGCCCGGGCGAGTCGTTGCCGGGCCGACCGATCACCGCCGAGGACCTCCGGGACCGGTAAGTGACCGGAACCGCACCAACAGCCGCTGATCCGGGCTGTTGCGGAAGTCCCTCGCGGGAGTAGGGTGCTCCGCGGTGTGCCGGGAAGCCTGGTCGGCGTCGATGGTCGAGCGAGCCAGGACGGAGCACACATGGACACCACTCCTTCGCCCGGGCCTCGCACGACTCTCCAGACGCCCGCACTCACGAGGCCCAGCTCAGGCTTAGGAGTCCGACGAATGACGAACGCGGAAACCGACGGCGACGCCGTCGTCGAGCTGCACGAGATCCGCCGCGACATGGGCGGGCTCGTCGGTGGTAAGGCCGGGAACCTGGGCGAGACGGTCGCGGCCGGTGAGCGGGTTCCGCCCGGCTTCTGCGTCACCACCGCCGCGTACACCACCGGGGAAGTGCCGACGGAGGCCGTCATCGCCGCTTACGAGCGGATGGGCGGTGGCCCGGTGGCCGTGCGCTCCAGCGCCACCGCGGAGGACCTGCCCGACACCAGCTTCGCCGGCCAGCAGGACACGTACCTGAACGTCGAGGGCGCCGAGGCCGTCGTCGACGCGGTCCGCCGCTGCTGGGACTCGCTCGACAACGAGCGCGCGGTCGCCTACCGGGACGCCAACGCCATCGACCGCACCGGCGTGCGCATGGCCGTCGTCGTCCAGCGCATGGTCGACGCCGACACCGCAGGTGTCCTGTTCACCGCCGACCCGGTCACCGGCACCCGCACCCGCACCGTGGTGGACGCCGTCCGCGGACTTGGCACCGCCGTCGTCGACGGGTCGACGGAGCCCGACCACTACGCGCTCGACGAGGGCGCCGCGCCGGACGACGACGCGGGCTGCCTCACCGCCGCGCAACTGGAGGAACTCCGCGCCGCCGGACGCAGGCTCCAGGACCTCTTCGGCGCGCCCCAGGACGTGGAGTGGGCCCACGACGCCGACGGCGTGCTGTGGCTCCTGCAGTCGCGCCCGATCACCACGCTCTTCCCGCTGCCCCCGCAGAACCTGCCCGACCTGCCACGGCTCTACCTGGAAGCCGGCAACATGCAGGGCATGCTGCGGCCGTTCACCCCCCTGGGCATGACGATGATGCAGGAGGTGTGGAGTCGCTGGTGCAGGACGGCCGGGATCACCGTCGACCCGCGCGACCCGGACGGCCTCATGGTCGACATCGGACGTCGCCTCTACGTCGATCTCAGCCCCTTCCTCCGCAGCAAGTCGATGCGCCGGAAGCTCACCTCCGGTCTGGACGTCTACGGCCCGCGCGTCCAGGAGGCCGTGACGCGGATGTTCGACGACCCGCGCTTCGCACCACGCTCCGGCCTGCCGTTCTCCCTCCGCACCGCGTTCTCCCTCGCGACCTCCCTGCTCCCCGGAACCCTGGCCGGTATCGGGCTGTCCCTGGCCCGGCCCGCGGCGGGCCGGGCCAAGGCCCTCCAGGCCGCGGAGAGCCTGCGCCGCCTGAAGGGGCCCGGTGACGAGGCGACGGCCCGCGAGCGGTTGGACTGGGTCACCGGCAGCGCTTTCGACACCATGCTCAGCAAGGCGCTCATGGAGGTGATCGGGCCGGTCTTCGCCGGGATCCTCACCGGGACCGCCCCGGAGTCCCTGCTCAAGGGCATCGCCTCGAAGCAGGAGACCGACATCGTGCTGGGAGGGATGCCGCACAACGTCACCACGGAGATGGACCTGGCCCTGTGGCGGATCGCCGAACGCGCCCGGCCGCACGGGGCGCTGTTCACCGACGCCTCCCCGAGCGAGCTGACCGAGCGCCATCGGCGCGGAGAACTGCCCGACATCGGCGTCGAGGCCTTCCTCCCCGGCTCTCAGATCGACATCATTCCACCGAAAGATCTCCAGGAATACGTCGGAAACATCTACGAATTCAAGATCGTCAAAGTTAACGACGAGCGCAAGAACGTCGTCCTCTCCCGCCGCGAAGTCATCGAGGCCGAGCGCGCCGAACAGCGCCAGC
>BCQL01000125.1_pt1 | contig 11829 bp, 9 predicted proteins | sample 1008151 | NCBI WGS metagenome assembly BCQL01 (sample SAMD00035459, study PRJDB4067) | museum specimen metagenome | biome: marine biome; feature: sea shore; material: organic material | host: Otohimella japonica | place: Japan:Kanagawa | collected 1927
AGTTTGCCATATGCTCATCATAAGCTTTTACCGTTTGATTGAACAAACCGATAATCCAGCGATCAGCAAGAGACAACTCCATCGCACCTGGCTTGCCATCAACGAGCAGTTGACCGCAATCTAACGCTTCACCAATAGCATCATCATCAGCGCCTTCAGCTTGTACTTCGGTGTTCATTAGTACGTAGCGTGAAGCATTCCAGATTTTGTTACAGAAACTGCGGTAACCGTCTAGGCGTTTCATGTCCCAGTTGATGTCACGTCCTGTTGAAGCCATTGACGCTAAAGTGAAACGTAGCGCATCAGTACCATGTGCTTCGATACCGTCAGCAAACTCTTTACGCGTGCTTTTTTCAATTTTAGCTGCAAGTTTAGGCTGCATCATGTTGCCAGTACGCTTAGTCACAAGTGACTCAAGGTCAATACCGTCAATCATGTCTAATGGGTCAAGTACGTTACCTTTAGACTTCGACATTTTGTTACCCGCTTCATCACGGATAAGACCTGTCACATACACAGTCTTGAATGGGACTTGTGGCTTGCCATTTTCATCTTTAATGAAATGCATGGTCATCATGATCATACGGGCAACCCAGAAGAAAATAATATCAAAGCCTGTAACCAACACATCTGTTGGGTGGAAAGCTTTTAATTCTTCGGTGTTTTTTGGCCAACCTAATGTTGAGAATGTCCATAACGCAGAGCTAAACCATGTGTCTAATACATCGTTATCTTGGCGTAAGACAATAGACTCATCTAAGTTATGCTTTGCACGAACTTCAGCTTCGTCACGACCCACATAGACTTTACCTGCTTCGTCGTACCAAGCTGGGATACGATGTCCCCACCAAAGTTGGCGAGAGATACACCAGTCTTGAATATCGCGCATCCAAGAGTTGTACATGTTCTCGTATTGTTGTGGTACGAATTTGATGTCGCCATTATCAACAGCTTCCATCGCAGTTTTAGCCATTGGCGCAACAGAGACATACCACTGATCTGTCAGTAAAGGTTCAATGACCACACCTGAACGATCGCCATAAGGCACTTTCAATCCGTGAGGGTCGATTTTGCCAAGTAAACCTAATGTTTCGAACTCTTCAACAATGGCTTTACGGGCGGCAAAACGTTCAAGACCGGCATAGCGCTCAGGCAAGCTGTTATCAAGTTCATTATTTGCTGTACCATCTGTATTGACGACTTCTGCAGCACTGCGGATTTCTGCATTAATCGTTAAGATGTTGAACATAGGTAGGGCGTGACGCTTACCGACTTCATAATCGTTAAAGTCATGTGCAGGTGTGATTTTTACACAACCTGTACCAAATTCCATGTCGACATAATCGTCAGCTACGATAGGAATAAGACGGTTTACGATTGGCAATAAAATGAACTTACCAATCAGTGATTGATAACGTTCATCGTCAGGGTGAACTGCAACAGCACTATCACCTAACATGGTTTCAGGACGTGTAGTGGCGACTTCTAAATAGTCTTTACCATCAGCAGTTAATGCACCCTCAGCAAGCGGGTAGCGGAAATGCCACATGCTGCCTTGTTTTTCTTTGTTTTCAACTTCAAGATCAGAAATTGCAGTGTGCAGTTTTGGATCCCAGTTTACTAAGCGTTTACCACGGTAAATCAACTCATCATCGTATAGACGTACAAACACTTCTTGTACGGCTTCAGACATGCCTTCATCCATGGTAAAACGTTCACGGTCCCAATCAACTGATGCGCCTAAACGACGTAGCTGTTTGGTAATAGTACCGCCAGATTCATTTTTCCAATCCCAAATGCGTTCAATAAAGTTATCGCGGCCTAAGTCGTGGCGGCCTAATCCTTCTTCTGCAAAGACTTTACGTTCAACCAGCATTTGAGTTGCAATACCCGCATGGTCAGTACCCACTTGCCAAAGGGTATTTTTACCCTTCATGCGTTGGTAACGAGTCAAGGTATCCATGATGGTATCTTGGAATGCATGACCCATGTGCAAACTACCCGTCACATTCGGTGGCGGGATCATGATGCAATAGTTACCTTTTGACTCATCGCCATGTGGTTTGAAGTAGCCTTGCTCTTCCCAGTTTTGGTAAAGAGATTGCTCAATTGACTGCGGATTATATGTTTTTTCCATGGGATTTTTGTTTTCTCAATCTAAATTAATAGTTGGTATTGTTAACGAATCAACTGACTTAAACGCCAGTGAACTCAGTTGTTGTGAGCTCAATGCCTAATTGCTTATATTCGCGATAGCGAGCACGTGCAATTTGTTTAAGCGCATCATCATTAGCAACAAAATCGATAATATGCGGAAAGTTAACCGCAAATGATGGCACTTGATCTGCGAGGTTAATGAGTAAATGGCGGCTTTTATTCGCGCCTAATTTATCAAAACCAATTTCCACAGGTGAACCGGTTACCGGTCCTTCCCCTTTTAAATTGTGGGGAACGAATGCCGTTGGCTCAAATTGCCAAAGTAATTCGTCAATTGCGTATGCCTGCTGCTTGTCTTGGCAATGAATATAAATTAATTGCTGCTGACGATAATGCTTTTCTGCTAATTGGCAGGCGCTTAAAAATACACTTTCGATTGCACTTGGCTGCGTATTGATGGCGGGCATTAAGTAAAACAGAGTCTTTGGCATGCTTTTACTGTATTTGACGAAGTAAAGACGGATTTTACACTAAAAGCAACTCATGGGGCTAGGGCGGACAGCGGTTAAATTAACATTTAGATGTGATTAGTTTTAAATCATTTATAAATAAAAAAGGTGAAGAATGATTTCTTCACCTTTTTTTATAAAACGCATTGTCTAACTTGGATAATAAGGCTTATTCGCCTTGATCAACACCAGCTCTGTTAATTAAGAACTGACTTAATAATGGCACAGGGCGACCTGTAGAACCTTTATTTGCGCCGCTGTTCCAAGCTGTACCTGCCACATCGATATGTGCCCAGTTATATTTCTTAGTGAAACGAGATAAGAAACATGCAGCTGTGATAGAACCTGCTGGACGACCGCCTAAGTTAGTCATGTCAGCAAATGGGCTCTCAAGCATTTCTTGATACTCATCCCAAATCGGCATACGCCATGCTCGGTCACCTGATTGCTCACCCGCATTTAATAGTTCGTGAGCTAGCGGGTTATGTGAAGAGAATAAACCAGAGGCATGTTTACCTAAGGCAATCACACAAGCGCCAGTTAATGTTGCGGTATCGATAACCAATTCAGGGTCGTAACGTTCAACATAAGTCAGTACATCACAAAGCACTAAGCGTCCTTCTGCATCAGTATTTAATACTTCGACAGTTTGGCCTGACATAGTGGTTAAAATGTCACCTGGACGGTAAGCATCACCTGATGGCATGTTTTCACAGCCAGCAAGAATACCAATAACGTTTATAGGTAAATTCATTTCACATAAGGCTTTCATTGCGCCAATAACACCTGCTGCGCCGCCCATGTCATATTTCATCTCATCCATGCCATCACCTGGTTTTAATGAGATGCCGCCTGAGTCAAACGTCAGGCCTTTACCAATGAGGACAATTGGCTTTTCTGTTTCATCAACAGCGCCTTTGTACTCCATGATTGTCATAATGGATTCATTGGCACTGGCACGGCCAACTGCTAGGTATGAGTTCATGCCTAGCTTAGCCATTTGCTCTTCACCGACAGTCGTTACTGTCAGGTTTTGGTGAACTTCACCAATCTGACGTGCTTGAGATGCAAGGTAAGCAGGATTACAGATATTAGGTGGCATATTGGCAACGTCACGACATAAATCCATACCTGATGCGACAGCCATTCCATGATCGATTGCACGTTCACCAATCGTTAGTTCACGACGTGTCGGTACATTAAACACCATTTTACGTAATGGACGACGAGTTTCGCCTTTACGTGTTTTTAAGGTGTCAAAGCTGTATAAGCTGTTATAAGTCGTCTCAACGGCTTGGCGAACTTTCCAGTACGTATCGCGACCTTTAACGTGCAATTCAGTCAAGAAGCAAACCGCTTCCATCGAACCTGTTTCGTTTAAAGTATTGATGGTTTTGGTGATGATTTGTTTGTATTGGCGTTCATCAAGTTCACGCTCTTTACCACAACCAACCAATAAAACGCGCTCACTTAGCACATTCGGAACATGATGTAATAACAACATCTGTCCTGGCTTGCCTTCTAAATCACCGCGTCGAAGTAGGTTACTGATGTAACCTTCACTGATTTTATCCAATTGCTCCGCGATACCAGATAAACGACGTGGTTCGTATACACCGACAACGATACAAGCTGAACGTTGCTTCTCGGGGCTGCCGCTCTTTACGCTAAACTCCATGAGCACTCCTAGATTATTAAAGACAAATTTTTATATTTATTAGATAATGTTTTAATTAGGCCTGTTAGGCCATATTTACAACCCTTTAAGGAAATAAATCCTTGGTAATTTTCTGCTATAGCTGCTAAATGAATTACACTAAAGGAAGCTCACGAGCTGGTCAGAAAACTATCAATAACTGCTAAAAGCAGACATTTTATAGTGAACTTACTCTGATACCAGCAAAAAGACAAGTTTAGACAGTGGATCCTACCTGTGATTGTATTTAGATACTTGATCGTTGAAGTTTTAAAAGCGCAATTTGCGATACTTTTGGTGCTATTAACTATTTTTATTAGCCAGCAATTTGTGCGTGTATTAGGGGATGCCTCAAATGGCGAATTTCCCGCCACATTAGTATTGACCTTATTAGGTCTAAATTTACCGCAATTGACGGTATTGGTGCTGCCATTAAGTTTTTTCTTGGGCATTTTACTTGCTCACGGGCGAATGTATGCCGAAAACGAAATGGTGGTGCTCCATGGCGTTGGGATCAGTGAGTGGTATGTTACTCGCGTTACTTTACTGATTGCCGTGGCCAATTTAATATTCACAGGTATTTTATCTGTGTATGTTGGACCGTGGGCGGAAGAGAGGCAAAATCAAGTATTAGAGCAGGCCCAGTCAGAAGCAGGCCTTGCTGCGATTGTTCAAGGCCGTTTTCAGGCAAGTCCTAATGGTAGGGCGGTTCTTTTTGTAGAAAAAATATCTAAGTCCAATGAACTTGAAAAAGTATTTGTTGCGCAACTTCCCGATCCAGAAGACGAAGAAGGCCTAACTAATATTGTTGTTTCTGAGCAAGGTCGTGTGGTTGAAGACAGCTTTGGCAGTCAACAATTACAGTTAGATAATGGTATTCGTTATCAAGGTAGCGCTCAAAACCTCGACTATCAAATGATTGAGTTTGGTGGTTATCGGATGGAAATTAAAGAGCAAGAAGTGGATGAAAGGCGGCGTAAAATGTCTGCACTGCCAGTGGGTGAGCTACTTGATACTCCTGGGCCAGAGGCGGTTGCAGAGTTCCAGTGGCGATTAGCGTTACCACTAGCTATTCCACTGATGACGTTAATTGCTGTGCCATTAGCTCGTGTCAATGTAAGGCAAGGTAAGTTTGCTAAAATGTTCCCTGCTATTTTGCTCTATTTGGGCTATTTCGGATTAATGGTTGCAGGTCGAAAAGCCTTGGAAGATGAAGTTATACCACTTGCTTTAGGTATGTGGTGGATCCATGGGTCTGCATTAGTGATTGGATTATTTTTGTTAGGTAAGGAACGTCCAAGTGGCGCCAAATTACTGCAAAGCTTTAAGCGCAAGCAGGTGGCATCATGAAGATATTAGACCTCTACATTGCTCGCGTTATTATTAGTACATCTGCATTATGTCTACTTATCTTGACAGGTTTGTCAGGAATTATTAAATGGGTTGATCAACTGCGAGTTGTGGGGCGTGGTGCTTATACCATGTTAGATGCAGTGATTTATGTGCTGTATTTAATTCCACGTGACATTGAGTTGTTTTTCCCTATCGCGGTATTACTTGGTGCGTTAATTGGTATGGGGATGCTCGCCTCTAATTCTGAATTAGTTGTGATGCAGGCTTCAGGGATGTCTCGGTTACAAATCACTGTTTCTGCGATGAAAACAGCTATTCCCCTCATGATTATTGTTATGGCATTAGGCGAGTGGGGCGCTCCAGTTGCTGAACGAAGTGCTAAAGAGCTACAAGCAACTAAGGTATCTGGTGGTAGTTTGATTAAGTCTCATCGTGGTGTATGGGCGAGAGACGGTGATTTATTTGTCAATATTGGCGAGGTAGAGTCCATTAACACCCTCAACAATATCACTTTTTATGAATTTGATGATGACCTTAAATTAAAAACCATGACCCAAGCGATGCGAGCGAATTTCGCTAATGGCGTATGGCGATTAATGGATGTGAAAAATACGCACATCACTGAAGAAAAGATTACCCTAGAGTACCAAGAAGAAAGAGTGTGGAACTCAACACTCACCCCAGACAAGCTAAGTGTCGTATCGGTTAAACCTGAAGCCTTGAGTATTCAAGGACTCATTGGCTATTTGGACTACTTGAAAGTAAATCAACAAGATCCTAGCCGTTATGAATTAGCGCTTTGGCGTAAAATTATGCAACCAGTGACGGTCGCTGTGATGATTTTGGTTGCGTTATCTTTTGTATTTGGGCCTTTACGAACGGTAACAATGGGCGCACGAGTTTTATTAGGTGTGGTGGCTGGGTTTAGTTTTTATATCTGTAGCGAAATCTTTGGACCATTGAGTATTGTTTATGGTCTGCCAGCATACATAAGTGCTGGGATGCCGCCGTTATTATTTAGTTTAGGTGCGCTTTACTATATTCGTAAGTAACTTAATTGCGCCAAATACAAACGCGACATCTTATTTAAAAAATAGTCCTAAAAAGCCAGCCGTTGCTGGCTTTTTTATTCATGGAATATCAACAAAGAATGCTAATGATGGGAATAGAAATGTAAATGGCTAGGCTATTTTGTCCACTTTGGGATAGACACTATCACGTCCTTCTTCTTTAGCTTGATATAAATGTTCATCGGCTTGAGATATTGCTGAGTCAACAGAATGATGGATATCAGCTTTACCTATACCGATACTGACCGTTATCTCAATCGTTTTATCATCGAATGTTATTGGGTTTTGTTGGATAGTTTTCCTGATTTTTTCTGCCACTTCAAATGCGTCATTAAACCCCGTGTGAGGCAATAAAATCAGAAATTCTTCGCCACCCCAACGTGAAATCATATCTTGCTTACGTAAAGTGGCAGTAAAGGATTTTGCCAACTTAATAAGCACTTCATCACCACATTGATGACCGTATTTATCGTTAATCTTTTTGAAAAAATCCACATCAATAAGCAGTATGCTCATATCATAATTATTTCTAACGACTCTGGCATACTCGTAATTAAGTTGCTCCATCATGGCTCGTCGATTAGGAATATCGGTTAAGTGATCCCGTAAAGCTTGTTGTTCAAATTTGGCGCTCAATTGCTTTACATGTTGAAATGATTGATGGCGAGAGTATTCGTAATAACCAGATAAGAAAGTCAGTGTAATTAATGAGTACAGCACACGGGTTTTAAACTCGTGTGTGTAACTCGCTTCAAGCAATTGATTTTCTGGATAAAACATGATGATGCAGTAACACGTGATAAACACACTGGTATTGCGTAAACCACCTTTAAGCCCGCCAAAGAACATCATGACAGGAGGGACTAAAAAAACCCATAATGGCCCAGTGTTATTGGCCCCACCGCTATAAACTAAATACAGCATTAAGGCGAGCAAACTAAGCTGGATGAGTGTGGCAGAGGTTTCAAACCGATACTGTTTTAAAAACTTCCAGTGATTCAATAAAGATAAGAAAAAAAGAACGCAAGATAGCAGCAGAACAATGGCAAGTCGGTCGTTATTTTGAAAGTGAGCGTTGATACCTAAAATAAATGTAATCGAAAACCCAACCATCCCGAACCAATTGATAATGAGTATTCTATGACGCTTTTCTGGATCGTCATAAAGCTCAGTACCTCGGTTAAGATAATTGACAAGCAATGTTTTAATCGCTGTTAAAAATTTCAACTGTTAATCAGCTTCCTTTTGAGAACTTAATATTCCTTTATTAAGATGTCACTTCACAGAGTCACTTAGACTACTCAACACCTTGTCCCCTAAGATAGCGTAGTATTTAACCAACGCCAAGTTAGATTGAACTTGCTGTGCAGGAATTGTTGGTCAAATAGAGTATTTTCGACTTCTTTTGAGAGGACAACACCTGTCACAAAGGCTTTTTTATCGGATAAGGCAGTAATTCCATTAAAAAAGCCAACTGAAAATTCAGTTGGCTTATGAAGATTAAGCAGGTTTTCTCGTTAGCTAATATTGCGGTTAAGCACCATGCCAGTTGCGCATTTGATTAGCCTCAACCGATAGCACTACAACTTCGGAGCGTGTCATTTTATCTTGTAGGGCAAGCTTGTCAGGATTAATTAAAATAAACAGGTTACTAACCCCTGCAAATGACCATACAACCCGAGCTACGGCAGTGATGAAACTTAAATTTTGTCCGTTTGGGTGCTGAACTTTCAGGCGCCACGCTCGCATGCCGAGAGTTTGGCCACCACGACTCCAAAATAGCGCATAAAAAGCCACAACACACATCACCAACCAAAGCTGGTAAACTCCTTGATAAAGCGGTGTTTGATTTAGTAGATCTGATACATGCTCGTGACCATTCATGCCGATAACACCTGTGCTGGTTAGGCCTAAAAATAAACCAAAGCCGACAGCCCCTGCCACCATATAAACGGCAACGGCTAATAGACCGTCATAAATCATTGCACCGCAACGTCTCGTGAAGCTGGCTCGAGGAAAGTTTGCGTGTTCTGTGTTGATCATGTGATTTCCTATCGATTAGCTATTTGATGTTTCTTCGTCGTCTTCGCGCACAAACTTAATGCTTGAAAAGCCAAAGCGAGCAAACTCAGTTTTACGGAAATCCTTCTCGGCGCGAGCCCCTTTTTTAGAAGTGAGCGCTATTTGCTGTTCCATCGCTAAAAAGCGGCTTAAGTCGATACCTTCAGCTTCTGCAGCAGCTTCGTAAAGATCATGATGTTTGTCGTAACTGAATGCGATAGTTTTGGTTTGACCTTTAAAGGTATAAATGACTTGGCGAGCCATGGGAACTCCTGAAACAAATGCTGTAGGTATAAGGTTTATGGCTTATACGAAAATAGTGTATGACAAAGTAAGTTCACAACAACTACTGTCAACAGGCGCCATTATAACCAAACTGATCTGTGCAAGATAGTTTTGTTATTGCTCAGCTATACGCATACGCTTGGCAAATACCGACAGCTTATCTATTGCTTGTTAAATCAACATTAACTGATTAGAGTTTGAAAGGTTTATTACGCATCTTCATAAATCGTATTATCACAAGGAAGCAGATTAAATGGTTAACTATTATCAGCAGGTTTTCAATGTCAGCACAGTGCTATTTATTGGAGCGCTTATGCTGATGTCACCGTCAGCCATTGCTGGCAAAGAGGCTTTTAAATCCGGCACGACCATAAAAGAATACGGTAAGATTGCGCCAGTGACGTCGAGCTTAGTGATCCCAAAAGGTATGGTATTTAAAGTGGCCTTTGATATGAGCAAAGCTGCTAAGCCCAGCGAAGTTAATCGTAGCCTAAATACCTTAGCACGGTTTATTAATATGCATGTTGAGGCAGACGTTAAGCCACAAGATATTCAATTAGCTATGGTCGTTCATGGATCGTCGATAACTGATTTGGCTAATGATGCTTTTTACCAACAGGTTCATGGCAAAGATGTTAGTGAGGGAAATCCTAATAAAGAGTTAGTGCAGCAGCTGATAAATCATGGCGTTAAAATTTATATTTGCGGCCAAAGCGCTGCTTATTATGGTTTAGAACACACGGCATTATTACCAGGTGTCGATATGGCTTTGTCGGCAATGACAGCTCATGCCGTATTAGCCCAAGAAGGTTATAGTCTTAACCCATTTTAGCCAAGGTGTCTGGCTACCTTAATTTAGAAAATAAATAGTAAAGCCCTCGAAAGGGCTTTATTTTTATCCAAATACCGTTGATTTAACGACAAGGACGTCAATGTGATCACTATTTATTGACTGGTGATATTACTAATCTCGAACTTGACCATCACCTGAAACTAAAAATTTTTCAGCCGTTAACGATTCCAGTCCCATTGGACCATAGGCGTGTAATTTTGTCGTAGCAATACCTATTTCAGCGCCTAAGCCTAATTGGCTACCGTCAGAAAATCGCGATGAGGCATTCACCATCACGACTGAAGCATCAACACTGCGCTGAAATAACTCACCACGCTGTTTGTCTTCAGTGCAAATAACCTCGGTATGATTACTGCCAAACTGATGGATATGATCCAGTGCTCCATTCAAACTATCGACAGTTTTAACCGCTATTTCAAGGTCGAGATATTCTGTACCAAATTGGTCATCTTGCAATAATTGAGCTTGGTTAAAAAATGGGAGGCTGGTTTGGCAGGCGTTAATCAAGACATTTTGCTCTGCCATATGTTTAGCAACTAACGGCATAAAGTCATTTAAAATGGCTTTATGAACGATTAATCCTTCTAGCGCATTACACACGCCTGTTCGTTGTGTCTTACCGTTTAACAGTAATTTAATGGCTTTGTCGAAGTCAGCATATTTGTCTATATACAAATGGCAGACTCCTTTAAAGTGCTGAATCACAGGCACTTTACTGTTATCTGTGACAAAGTTAATTAACCCTTCACCGCCTCGAGGAATAATGACATCAATATATTCACGTTGTTGCATTAAATCCATTAATAAGGCTCTGTCAGCGTTGGGCACGACGCTAATGAGTGCTTCAGGTAAATCAAATTTGACTAAGGTTTTTTGTAGTATTGAGGCAATGGCTTTGCTTGAATGCAATGCTTCTTTACCGCCACGTAAAATAATGGCATTGCCTGATTTAAAGCATAATGCGCCAGCATCAGCGGTGACATTGGGTCTTGCTTCATAGATCATGCAGACAACGCCAAGTGGGATGCGCATTTTACTGATCTTGATGCCATTAGGCTGCTCACCTAAGTCGCGGATTTTACCAACAGGATCGGGGAGTAGTGCTACCTCTTCTAGTCCTTTTGCCATTAGTTCAATTCGTTGTTCGTTTAATAGCAATCTGTCTTGCATGGCACTGGCTAAGTTATTTTGTTTTGCATTGTCCATATCCAGTTGATTCGCTTCGAGGATCGTGGTCACCGCATTGCGCAATTCTGCTGCCATAACGTTTAGAATATGGTTTTTAGTTTCGGTGTCTAAGTTAACTAAAGAGCGTGAGGCCTGTGAGGCCTGCTTTGCAATATCTGTAATTAAATTCATTCGTTCTCCAATACGGTTAAGTGCTCTTTCGAAATAATAGAATCGTTTTGCGCAAAATAGCTTTGGCTTGTATTCTCGTCATCCTGTTCTTGAGCGATATAATTAAGTAAACAGCTACTGTAATTGGTTTTAGCTTTAGCCACTTTGGTGCCATCATCGGTCGATACTAAGATGGTATCTCCTGCCGAAAACTGCCCCTTCACCTCAAGGATATTGCCACTTGTGAGCATATCTTCATCACTTGCAAAGTGGGTGGTTGTGGTGTCATTAATGATGACTTCACCACGCTCTTTGACAGTGTGCGTCATCCAATGAATCGCGGGTGAGAGTGGCTCGATATTAGCTAGGAAGTGGGTGCCAGGGTTTTTACCTGCCAGTAGTTGCTCGAAAGAGGCATTCTCAAACCCATTAATAATTAAGGTATCAATACCATGTGCAGTGGCTTTTTCTGCCGCTTGGATTTTAGTTAACATCCCTCCTGTGCCA
>BCQL01000126.1_pt1 | contig 11827 bp, 7 predicted proteins | sample 1008151 | NCBI WGS metagenome assembly BCQL01 (sample SAMD00035459, study PRJDB4067) | museum specimen metagenome | biome: marine biome; feature: sea shore; material: organic material | host: Otohimella japonica | place: Japan:Kanagawa | collected 1927
CCGAATTCTCGGTGATTCGATATCGGATCAATGCCCCTTCCGAATCGGTTGTGTAAACACAGGTTGGTTCGCTGGCAGGTGGATGCTCTTCCCTGGAAGTAACCTGGGTGCTGTTGCGATAGGTAGTGAAGGAAAGTGTGCCGGTTGCGGTGACTCGGGAGTCACTTTTCCCAGCTTGCCGTGGCTTGGCTGCTGCGCTAAGGCTTTCAAAATCGGTGGCAGGATCAAATGTGACATCAGCAGCACGAAGCACAGGATCAGTACCCGGTATCTGCTGAGCACCAAACAAAGCTTTACCACCTTTTATCGCGGTATTGTAATCTGGGATAAATTGCGCCATATGCTGAATCGCATTGTCAGTGCGCTCTTCAAGAACCTCTTGCCGCCAACCGTTGCGTATCTTAGAAAGCAAGCGTGTTGGTAACACCGGTTGCGCAGACTCAGCGCTACTTTCGACCAAACCATCATCAAACAATGTGATGCCTTTCGTCATACCATGCAATTGAAAGTAGCCGTTACCGTAAGGCGTCAGTTGCGCCATACCCTTGACTGTTCCCCGAGGGCCATGGAAGATAACTTCTGGCCACTGCTGATGACACGCTTCCCAACGAGTCACATAAGCCGCTTTAAATTCAACAAGCCGATCTCGTTTTACGCCGATGGAGTCATCAACTTCACCGGTTTCGAAGCCGCAAGCATTGATGAGATAGTCGCAATACAATTGCTTATCTATTCCGTCTTGTTGGAAACATAACGACCATGTATCACCATTCCATGACGCATCTTTCAGCTCAGCTTGAGTATATACCTGAACATTCGGAAGCTGGGCCAGTGTCATGTTGGCAACAGCAGCTAATCGGAAAACACTCCAACCATACTCTTGTACTGCGACTACTGGGTACTTCAACGTGTCTAGATCGGCATGTTGTGCAAATGGAATACACCACTCATCGATCGTTTGAGGGTTCTCTGGTTGAATACCGTCAGCTAAAGCTAATAACGCTTCTTTTGAATAGAGCTTGTAATACGCTTCTGGATCTCCCAAAACTTGATTTCGGGCGTCTTGCTTAACAAGAGACTGATAGGCGCTTTTGATGGTCTCTAAACGAGGGATGAGCGTAGTAGGGTCTCCACCATCGGAGTGAGGCACTGCAATGACGGTTGGTCGAATATTCAATGAGTGAGGATACAAACGAATTGTATCAATAGACTGCGTTAAAAGATCTAGGCACTGTTGCTCAGAAATTTCCCGATATAGGTTACCACCAGCATGTAAATGACAGATGGGTGGGCCATTGACGAGCGAAACACCTTTCTCGATCACTGATACCTGAAAACCTAGCTCTGCAAAATGAATAGCAGCGGTTGCCCCTGCAACGCCACCACCGATTACTGCGATATGTTTATCTTTACGATTTGGAAACTCAGACTTCATTGCTTCACTGAAATTTTTATAAGGAGAAATCTTTACTTAATGTTGATTCTACTCGCCTTTGAGCATGATTAAAATCACAAAAAGTTCATGGGTTTGCATTTGTTAACGGTATACGTCAAAAGTTACTTTTAAGAGCAAAAAATTTCGAAAAAAAATGCTTGACGAGGTTGTTGAGAAAGCGAATTTTTAGGGGCATGTGCATAATAATTTTGCTCCAACACCCATGGTGTAAAGCCTGCGGAAACACCCTACTTTTCGACCACTTCAGTTATCCAAAAAGTTATCCACTGTTTTTGTGGATAACTAAAATAAAACTGTCATAGAGCGCTTCCGCTGTGACTAACTCACGTTGCATTAAGTGTTTACAGGGGTTAACAATCTTTTCAATAAACTCATCACCACTAAGGCTAGAACAGCAAACGTACCCAGAGGCAAAGCTATCCACAATTCTGGGTGGATCTGTGGGTTCAGATCAAAGCCATATTTCATCACAGCAGCGACACAAAGCTCTGCAGCTATGACGGCTACACCACTCGCAACAACGGCCATGATCCCATACTCCGCCCACAACGTGGTATTGATCCGTTTTTTACTTGTTCCCAAGGTACGATACAAGCGAATTTCTTGCTGTCGTTGAGAGAGGCTCAGCCTTAACAGCGTAAAGATCAGTAATAAACCAGCAACAACACCCAATAGAGCAAGAATAGTAATAGCAGAGACGATTTGTTGTACGAGTTCTTGTATCTTGTCTCCCATCGTACGAATATCAAGAACCGAAACCGTTGGATGAGCGCGAGACATTGAAGTTAGTAACGAATCATCATCTTCACTAATACGATAACTGATCAAATAGGAGCCAGGTAAGCTAGCCATGACATCCGAAGAAAAAATGAAGTAGAAATTGGGCTTCATATCTCGCCATTCTACATGTCGGATACTATCAACCGTTGCATCGAAATTCTGGCTGTTAATCACAAAGCGAAGTGTATCACCCAGCTCTATCCCTAAGTCCTCTGCAACTTTAGCTTCGACTGAGACGCTGTCCTTATTCGTCCACTCACCAGAAAGCACTTCGTTGTATTCAGGTAACACATCGCCCCATGTCAGGTTTAGTTCACGACGAATCGCATCAGACCCTTCGCCTTGATACTCGATTTCCTTAACGTTCTCGCCATTAATTTCGGTCAATCTACCACGAATAATTGGGAACGCTTGTGACCGTGTCACTTGGTTTTTATCTAACGTTTCCAGATAGCTATCTAGCTCATAGTCCGCAATATTTAAAGCAAATACATTTGGGGCATCAGCTGGAAGAGTCCTCGCCCAGTCAGCCAGAATATCGCTACGCACCAACCAGATAATAGAAAGCAACATTAGAGATAACGATAACGCACCAAACTGAAGTCCACTCGTAAGCGGCGTTCTGTTGATACGACTTAAAGCCAGTTTCATTGCAGGGCGTGTTGATATCCGTGCAAATAATTTGGTTAGTCCAACGCTCACCGCCGCCAACACAATAAATAATGTCGCAATACCAGCTAAGACTATCCACACCAACGTGTTATTAGCATAAATAACCAATAGAGGAACCACTGGGACCAAAACTAACAACATACGTTTCCATGAACGTTTTGCTGTCCCTTGCTGGAGCACTTCTAAGGCGGGAGTTTTGATAAGGCCAAGTAGTGGAATCCCAAGTGCAGGCACCGTAATCAATATGGCAGAGGCGACAGACACAAGTATTGGTGTGACGCCGTAACTAGGTAATGGATTTGGCAGCAAGTCTTTCAGTGGGATTCGCAATAGGTACTCTAACCCACTGCCAAGCAAGATGCCGACGACACTTGCACTCACCAACAGAATCGTAACTTGTATTAAAAGCCATTTTTCAATCCAGCGACGACTTGCCCCTAAGCTCTTTAACATCGCTATGGTTTGCGTGCGGCTGTTCACGTAACTTTGACACGTTAATACTAATGTAGTTGCCGCCATTATGATGACAATAGCAACGGTAAGAGATAAGTATTGAGTCGTGCGGTCGAATACTTCATTACTACGACTTGCGGTGTCTTGTGTTCGCCAACGGTCACTGGGTGAAAGCTCGGTGCTGTCTTGCAATTTAGTAAGAGTCGCGTCGTCACCTTTCAGAAACAATCGGTATTGTACTCGACTACCAACTTGTATTGCGCCCGTTTTGGCCACGTCTGACGAACTTATGTAGGCGGAAGGCATTTGTTGGAAAGGATTAAAACTCAGCCCCGGTTCCATTAATACAGCGCCTGAAACCGTAAAATCAGCATCGCCTATCGTGACAATGTCACCTTTACTCACTTCTAGCTGGGCCATAATACGTTCATCAAGCCACAGTTGGTTCTGCGTTACATGACCTGACTCATTACTATCCAGTACTAGGTCCCCCATAAGTGGGTAGTTTTCATCAACCGCCCTTACGGTAATCAACTGCATCCCACTCTCACTAAAAGCCATGGTCGCAAACCGCGTCATAGTTGAACGTTCAAGCGCTTGTGTGCTCGTTAGAAGCGGTTCTGGGATCGGATTGGCAGAGACAAAAACAGCGTCAGCAGTTAACGCATCCTTACCTTGTTTAATGATCACCTGCTCCATTCGCTCCGCCAGTGCCGATAATGCGAAAATGCTAGCGATCACCAATACCAATGCCACACTGATGGGCCATAAGTTACCTTGACGTATTTCACCTAAACTCCAGCGGATAAGACTCTTATTTGGTGATTGTTTAGGGTTAACGTGCCCTTGGTCGGAACCTTGTTCGCTTGAAGAAATTACGGACATGCCACCTCCTCTATCATTTCACCCGCTTCCATTCGATAAACACGGTCACAACGGCTTGCCAAATGACTGTCGTGGGTGACAAGAATCAAGGTCGTTCCATGTTGCTCGTTGAGGTCGAATAACAGCTCGATGACTTTCTCTGCGGTTTGATGGTCTAGGTTACCAGTTGGTTCGTCAGCAAATAACAACTCCGGCTGGGTCATAAACGCTCTTGCAAGTGCGACGCGTTGTTGCTCACCCCCTGATAGTTGGCTCGGTAAGTGGTCAAGTCGCTTTTCCAAACCAACCGCGGTTAACAATTCAGTCGCTCTTGCATCATTCTCAGCCTCACCACGTAGGAGACAAGGAAGAGTGACATTACGTAACGCGCTGAGACTTGGGATAAGAAGAAAGCTTTGAAATACGAACCCCAACGAATCTGCTCGGATTTTAGCGCGAGCTTCATCGTCCAATTTGGAAAGCTCATGCCCTAACAATGTAATTTCACCCGATGTTGGAGTATCTAGGCCAGCAAGCAGTGTCATCAGCGTCGATTTACCCGCTCCCGACGTACCCACGATGGCGATTTTTTCTCCCTTTCTAATGTCGACGTTTACATTTTTAAGGATTGTTAATTGTTCTTGATTAGTAGAAACTTGTTTAGAAACCAAATTCGCTTGAACAATAGGTGCTTTAAGTACAGGTGTTTGCATGATTCGTATACTTTCCTTAGTTCTCTTTCTTAGTCTTTCCGCGACCGCTATGGCGAGCGAAAAGCTTCTTGTATTGGGCGACAGTCTGAGCGCTGGCTATCAAATGCCGATCGAGGAGAGTTGGCCTAGCTTACTCCCAGATGCGTTATTAGAACATGGCCAAGATGTAAAAGTTGTTAACGGCAGTATCTCTGGTGACACCACGGGAAACGGCTTGGCCCGCTTACCCCAGTTATTGAAGCAACACTCTCCTGACGTTGTACTCATCGAGCTAGGCGCTAATGACGGACTTCGAGGCTTCCCACCTAAGCTTATTACGTCGAACCTATCGAAAATGATTACCATGATCAAAGATTCTGGTGCGAATGTGATCATGATGCAAATCCGTGTACCGCCTAATTATGGTAAACGCTACAGTGACATGTTCTACGATATCTACCCTAAGCTCGCAGAACATCAACAAGTTGAGTTGATGCCTTTCTTCCTAGAGCACGTAATCATCAAACCAGAATGGATGATGTCCGACGGCCTACACCCTAAACCAGAGGCACAGCCTTTTATTGCCGACTTTGTCGCGGAAGAATTGGTTAAACATCTCTAATTTTACTGGTCTAGCTCAATAAGTTTTACCTAACTTTACGTTACTCTTATCTGAATCTTATTCACCAAGGTCACATAATAAAAATGCAAATAGAACCGTTAATTCAAGGTGTTGTAGCTCGTTCGTCGCATCCATATGGTTGCCGTGCTTCCATCAAAGAGCAAATTGATTTCGTAAAACAAGCGCCACAAATCAAAAAAGGCCCAAAGCGGGTTTTGATCATTGGTGCTTCCTCCGGCTTTGGATTGGCCGCTCGTATCGCCCTAACCTTTGGTGGCGCAGAAGCTGACACAATTGGCGTATCTTTTGAACGCGGCCCGTCAGACAAAGGGGTTGGTAGCGCAGGTTGGTACAACAATATCTTCTTTAAAGAAGAAGCAATACATCATGGCCGTACAGCCATCAACATCGTTGGCGATGCCTTTTCGGATACGGTCCGTAATCAAGTGGTTGAAGCGATTGAAACCTACTTTGAAGGTGAAGTTGACTTAGTTATTTACAGCTTGGCTACGGGTGTTCGTCCTATGCCGAATTCAGAAGAGTTTTGGCGCAGTGTCATCAAACCTATCGGCGAGTCAGTCACTGGCGCTTCAATTATGCTAGAGAACGATCAATGGGTTGAATCGTCGCTTGAACCAGCAACCGAAGAAGAAGCGGCAGCGACCATCAAAGTCATGGGCGGTGATGACTGGGAAAGTTGGATTGATGCTTTAATCAACTCAGAATCGGTTGCTGAAGGCTGTAAAACCATTGCTTTCTCTTACATGGGCCCAGAAGTAACTCACCCTATCTACCTTGACGGTACGTTGGGCCGAGCAAAGGTAGACTTACACCAAACCAGCCATTCGTTGAATTTGAAAATGGCTAACTTCGGCGGTAGTGCTCACGCGACGGTGTGTAAAGCTTTAGTGACCAAAGCGAGTGTATTCATACCGGCGTTGAGCCCTTATCTACTGGCGCTTTATCGCGTGATGAAAGAAAAAGGCACACATGAACGATGTATTGAGCAAATGCAACGTTTATTCACAACTAAGTTGTATGACCAAGAAAAAGTACCCGTCGATGGTGAACGCTTGATCCGTATTGATGATCTTGAGTTAGATCCACAAGTTCAACAAGAGGTCTCTGCCATCCTTGAGCAAATGAATGCAGACAATTTTAAAGAGCTTGGCGATTATGAAGGCTTCAAAGATGAGTTCATGAAGCTGAACGGGTTTAACTTTGAAGGCGTGGATTACTCACAAGACATCTCTTTAAAAACATTAAAAGCACTCAAGCCGTAGCCAACAGCTTGTCTCATAGGTGAGATAGTGCCAAGTAATTCAAAGTCCTGAACGGTTTTCAGGACTTTTTTTTGTTTCGAAATCTCCCACCCCTATACTTAATCTTAACGAGTGGTTAAATAGCAGCCTCAGCACAAGAATAAAAACAAAACCTCTATTCACAGGAAGTGAACGTTCGGGAAGGATACCTTATGGGAACATTGCAAACTTTAGATTATAAGATCCCGGAGTCCATGCAGAAAAGTTGGCAAAACATCGTCAACCTTCTCGCACAAATTGCTAATGTTCCGACCACGCTCATCATGCGCATCCACCCTAACCATATCGAAGTCAACACCGCAAGCGAGACACAAAATAACCCTTACAAAGTCGGTGATAAAGAAGGACTTGGACACGGCCTCTATTGCGAACATGTCATTGAACACAAAAGGGAGCTCATGGTACCCAACGCTTTGCTCGATGACGAATGGAAAAATAATCCTGATATTAAGCTTGGTATGATTTCCTACTGCGGCTTGCCCCTTTACTGGCCAAATGGGGAAACATTTGGAACGATCTGCATGCTCGACTCCAAAGAAAATCAATACAACGCAACTTATCGGAAGCTTCTAAATACTTTCAAAGAGTCCATCGAAGCGCAGCTCGCGGTGGTTTTTCAACAACACAAGCTGATGAGACTAAACAGTGAACTTAAAAACCGAGTCGAAACTCGCACCACCGACCTAGCCCAACTCAGCTATTCCTTAACCAAAGAAATCGACCGTCGTAAAGCCGCAGAAAAGCAAGTGAGTTACCAAAAAACACACGACCAAGGTACAGGCTTTTTAAACCGTTCCGCATTAGAGAAAGTCCTCGATAGCACGTTAGAAGCATTGAATCATGAACATGAAGCGCTTGCCGTGATTAACGTAGGATTCAGCAACGCACGTAGCATACAGACAAAATTTGGCTTTGAAGGTTTTGATGAAGTACTCAAAGAATTTCGCTTTCGCTTAGGCCATAACGAAACCAGTTATTTTGTCACGGGTCGACCGAGTTCCAATGACCTTGTGATTGTCGTATCGGGAGAAGATGTCGAAAACAAAGTCCAGAAACTGCTAGAAGATATCACACATGTAAGTGTTGGTAATTTCTACATCGAAGATACCGAGGTCCATTTACACTCTTACATTGGGGTTGTTCAAGCGCACAGAAACAGCCATTCCAAACAACTGCTACAAAACGCTTGCTACGCGATGCTGCTCTGTAAAGAGTCAGGTGAACCCTACAGTTACTTCTGCGAAAGCCATACACAAGAACTCAATAACCATAACCAACTAGAAAGCTACCTACTCCAAGCAGTCAGAAACGACGACTTAATGCTTTATTTTCAACCCAAAGTACTGCCCCATACTCACAAGTGGATCGGTGCCGAAGCCTTACTGCGCTGGCGTCATCCAGTATTAGGCGATGTTTCGAATGAGGCTCTCATTCATATGGCAGAACAAAATGGTTTGATATTTGAAGTCGGTTCGTTTGTGCTACGCACCGCCATCGATAAAGCTAAACAATGGTCTGAGTTAGTGGATAACTTTAAGATTGCCGTTAACGTATCACCCATACAATTGCAGAACGTCAACTTTGCGGAGCAAATTGAACACTTACTTGAAACCTTCCATCTGCCCGCTCACTTTCTAGAACTTGAAGTCACCGAAAGCGCTCTCATTGCTGATGAGGTTGTTGCTCGTAATACATTGAATAAACTCCACAACTTAGGCGTGACATTGTCACTTGATGATTTTGGAACAGGATACGCGTCGTTCAGTTACCTAAAGAAATACCCGTTTGATGCGATTAAAATCGATAAAAGCTTTGTTCAGCAAATGGATAAGTCCGATGATGACCGTGCCATTATTTGTTCTATCATACACATCGCCAAAAAGTTAGAGTTACAAGTCGTCATAGAAGGCATTGAGTCCGCTCAGCAAGAACAATTTTTAATTGGCGAAGGCTGCGACATTGGGCAAGGTTTTCTTTATGGCAAGCCTATGCCTTGTAACGAATTTGAGCAAAGTTTGTTTAATCAAAACCTTTTAGGTGGTCAATACACCTATTCTTCCTAAGCATTTCCTTTACTCTGCAGGCGGTGGTTTCTATAATCGCCGCCCGCTTCCAATAAAAAGGCCATTATCTTCATGGATCAGTTGACTGCCACGCTAAAAAAAATCGAAAAGCAGAACTACCGCGCTTACCAGCAAATCAAAGGTCAATACGACTTCGATGATTTCAATCTGTACATTGATCATGTACAAGGCGACCCATACGCTTCTGCTTCTCGCTTGCGTGCAACTCGTGCTTGGTCACTCACTGGCCTTGAATGGCTAAAAGATGAATCTCCAGCTTTCCAACGTGCGGCGCGTGATTTCATTGCACGCAGCTTTGAGCAATTTGCGAAACAAGAGAATACGGTAACTATCTCGCTAAGCGGCCAGACCGTGCTAGACAACACGGCAGTCCTTTTTACTGAAGAAGGCATTGAATTACGTTTCCGCGTGAACCTTCCTGCGGAAGGACGTCAAGTGCTTGGTAAAAAAGCCAATAACATTCTGACTTTCCATCTACCAAAATTCATCCGCCGTGCAACGCTGGAACGTGAGCTAGACAAAGAAGCCTTGTTAGAGCACTGCCAAGTGGTGGAAGATCAAGCGGCGCTGCGTGAACAGTTGGAAGTGAACAATCTCGTAGCTTTCGTTGCGAATGGAAGCATTCTTCCTCGTATCGCAGGTAACTGCGATCTACCAATGAAAGAAGCGGTCGAATTCAAAGCCCCTGAAGACCTTCAAGTTACACTCCACGCCCCTAACAAAGGATATGTAACAGGCCTAGGTATTCCAAAAGGCATTACATTGATCGTTGGTGGTGGCTTCCATGGTAAATCAACGTTATTGAATGCAATTGAGCGTTCTATTTACGACCACATTCCAGGTGATGGCCGTGAGTACATTGTTACCGATGCAAACGCGATGAAGATTCGTGCAGAAGACGGCCGTTGTGTTCATCACTTGAACTTGTCGAACTACATCAACCACTTACCAAGGAGCAAAGATACCGCCGACTTTTCTACTCAAGATGCATCTGGCTCAACCTCTCAAGCCGCTTGGTTGCAAGAGTCAATTGAAGCCGGTGCAAGCTCACTGCTTATTGATGAAGATACGTCAGCGACTAACTTTATGATCCGTGATGAGCGTATGCAGGCATTGGTTGCAAAAGGTGATGAGCCAATTACTCCCCTTGTGGATCGCATTGGCCAATTACGTAATGAGCTGCAGATATCAACCATTATTGTTATGGGGGGATCTGGTGATTACTTAGACGTTGCAGACACCGTCATTCAAATGCACGATTACCAAGCGGTTAACGTGACAGAAAAAGCCAAACAAGTGATAGCTCAGCACCCTACTCAGCGTCATAACGAATCTGAAGAGCCTCTGCAAACGTTCCGTCCGCGTGCACTTAATCGTGTCGCGTTAATGAACATTTTGATGGATGGCAAATTCCGCGTAAATGCAAAAGGCAAAGATTCACTTCGCTTCGGTAAAGAGTTCGCTGATTTAAGTGCTTTGGAGCAACTAGAATCTGCGGATGAAGTGAACACCATTGGCTGGCTGTGGTTCCAGTTAGCGCAACTTCCAGGTTGGTGTAACAACCCTGCGAAAGAGATTGATGACATGCTAGTTGGCGAATGGCACGCAAACTTACCTAAGCAAGGCGATCTAGCTAAGCCACGTACACTTGACGTAATGGCAGCGTTAAACCGCATGCGTAAATCTCAGTTTAAGCCAACCAACTGATTCTATCGTTCAAGAACCTAAAGAAGAATTAAATAAGGCAGCATTTCACCGCTGCCTTTTTATTTTCAACTGTTTTCTAGTTAACTATCCGTTTCTTAATACGTTCCACGCATCACACAGCACACGAAAGCGTTCTGCGCTGCCGTTTTCTCTATCTGGATGCCAACGCAACGCTAATTTTCGCCATTGCTTACGGATCTCCACTCTTGTCGCGTCGCGCCCTAACTCAAACAGACTCAACGCTTTGGACCTATCAATACAAGAACTGGATGAGCCACCAATGAAGTGTTGATAGCGATTCCAAAAGTCATTCAGCAATCGGCGTACCTCTCCTTCGTTGGCTTCATAATTACTCCAGTCGAGGTAGTATTCTCGTAACGGGTTCGTCGTATCGACAGTATGGCGCGTAGCTTCTAATGAGGACATTAACACGATGTCCATGGCTTCAACTTGCAGCCAACCTTCTGGATATAACGTTTCTTGTAATTGATAGAGCGCATTCATCAACAAGAAGTTACGTTTGAAGAGATCTTTATCTGGAGATGAGTCTAATTGGGCAATGTAACCATGCTCACTCAATTCATGAGCTAGAGTATGCACTTTCCAGCCTGAAGGTTTCTTTTTGAGGATTTCGAGAATCGGCCATAACAATGGGTTTTCCATATCATGATGACCACGTTGGCAAACGTCATGTTGTTCGTCCATGTATCCTCTTTGTTTTCACGGTGTATTCTCTAAAGCTAGTCAATTTGTACCATAAACACAAAAAGGCCGACAGTAAGAAACGGTCGGCCTTTTGAACGAAGATCTCATTGATTTAAATAACGCCGAGTTCTCGTAGTCGTTCCATCAGGTAACTATGTGCTGTGTAACGTTCCGAAAGCACTGTATCAGGCTTTGGATGGAGGAATAACGGCAAAGAAATGCGGGAGTTCTCTTGACGCCCCCCCGTTGGGTTGATGACTCGGTGCGTCGTTGATGGGAAGTAACCCCCTGATGCTTCTTGTAGCATGTCACCAATGTTGATGATCATATTACCAAAGTCACAAGGCACATCTAACCAATCACCTTCTTTGCTCTTAACTTGCAAGCCCGGCTCATTTGCCGCAGGCAGCACCGTGAGTAAGTTGATGTCTTCATGAGCCGCAGCGCGAATTGCTCCCGGTTCTTCTTCA
>BCQL01000127.1_pt1 | contig 11819 bp, 11 predicted proteins | sample 1008151 | NCBI WGS metagenome assembly BCQL01 (sample SAMD00035459, study PRJDB4067) | museum specimen metagenome | biome: marine biome; feature: sea shore; material: organic material | host: Otohimella japonica | place: Japan:Kanagawa | collected 1927
GAGTTGGAATTGCAGGTGGTTCAGCGTATGGCGGCATTGATGTCAGAGAAGAGGGGGTAAGCCATGGAAAATCCACGGGCTGAGGCTGTCAGGATATTTGAGGCAGGAGTGCGGGCCGCTGACCCCTATGCCGCTGTTGCCGGGGCGTTGCATGATGTGCCGGAGCCTGCGTTGATTGTTGCCGTGGGCAAGGCTGCGGGCCTGATGGCCAAAGCCGCGTTGACACGATTTGCAGGCGTGCGCTGCCTTGTTGTGACGAATTACGAAAATGCGGCGATATTGGACGGGGCAGAAGTCTTTGCCGCCGGGCATCCGGTGCCTGATGAAAAGGGCGCTGCGGCCGCGCGTGCGGTGATGGCAGCCCTTAACGATGCCACTGGACCGGTGTTGGCGCTCATCTCCGGCGGTGGTTCTGCATTGTTGCCAGCGCCTGCCGGCACGCTCACGATGGATGATAAGGCGACGGCGAACACACTTCTGCTTGGATCTGGGGTGGATATTACGGCGATGAACCTGGTGCGGCAGCAGCTCTCTGATCTTAAGGGGGGTGGTATGTTGCGGCTGGCGGCACCGCACCATGTGACCGCGTTGATCCTGTCGGATGTCATTGGCGATGATCTGGCGGCCATCGCCAGCGGCCCGACGGCAGGGCCTCTAGGCACTGCGGCAGATGCAAAGAAGTTGCTGCAGGATGCGGGACTTTGGATGCGAATGCCCGAACCGGTCCGGGCGCATCTGATAGGCGCCAGCACGCCTGCTTCCTTGCCGCCTGCGACCAACCTGCTTGTTGGCTCGAATAGTCAGAGCGTGACGGCAATGGCCAGGGCCGCGCAGGATGCGCATATGTTGCCAACACCCATTGAGGGTGACGTGCGTGACGCGGCACGAATGATTTGCGATCAGGCCGGGCCGGGCACTACAGTCTGGGGGGGAGAGACAACAGTTGTTCTGCAAGGGACCGGACAGGGTGGTCGCAATCAAGAGTTGGCTTTGCGTATTGCACAGGAAGCAGGGCTGCGCGGCTGGACTGACTGGGTGTGCCTGCAAGGTGGTAGTGATGGCCGGGATGGGCCAACGGATGCGACTGGCGGTCTTGTTGATCAGGACACTTTGGACAAGATTGATGATCTTGAAGGTCTCTTGAACAATAATGACAGCTACGCGGCATTGGCACAGGCAGGGGATTTGTTACGCATCGGTGCGACGGGGACAAATGTGGCCGATCTTGGTGTTTTGATCCGCTGGTAGCGTTTTCGGAAAACCTGAATCACATAACGCTGCCTGAAATCGAAGATTTCAACGCTTTAAGTCGTAATCAATGTTTCAGGTATTCCAAGAAACGCTTTAATCGACCAAGAGCCCGCTTGGCACGGTGCCGGGTCGACCCAAGGGGCGATCAAATGCTGTTTCTCCTGTCAATGCGTGTAGAAACGCCACCAGATCAGCAATCTCGGCATCGCTGAGACTTAACGGACGGATATCAGTGGCGGCCTCCTGCCGGGCTATTTCGCGCGCATCCGCACGGATTGCAAAGTCCACCGGCGCGAGCCAGGGCACGTCAGGCAATCTGGCATCCTGCGGTGCCCAAGTAGCGCTTGCTTCCAAAGGATCGGCATGATGCCTGATCATCGCACCCAGCGTGGCATATGCACCATTGTGGCCGTAAGGGGCGGTCAGTGCCACATTGCGCAGCGATGGTGTCCTGAATTTATAGGCGTCCTCTAACAGGTTTGTTTCCGCCATCCGTCCCACATCGCGCGAGATCTGGTCCCACCTGCGTGTGCGCCCAGGCCCAAACGCAGGTAGCCCAAGCGCATGAAAACCCTGATCGGAGAACAGCACACCGGCGTGACACGTTGCGCAGCGATTGTTGAAGAAAAGCTGGCGCCCCCTTTCGGCAGGTGCAGGCAGCGGTGTCCCTGCCAACCAAGCATCATAGGGGCTGTCGTCGCTCTGCCACTCGCTAATGATGAAGGCCCCCAGCGCATTGCCGATCTCCACGATGGTCACATCCGCAGGGCTTTCAATATGGTCAAAGGCCTGCACAAATGCCGCGCCATAGGCCGGTATCGTACGAACGCGTTTGGCGATGATCGGCCAGGCCTGATCGATCCGATCATGCGTGGCCCCTGCGATTTCGTTCTCGTGCGGATTGCCGGCCATCTCGAACTGGGCAACCATGGGAAACAGAGCCTGTGCGGCAACCAGGTTATCCAGACCGGGCGGCAGCCATTCTTCGGCGGGGGAATCAAAGCCGTTCACGTAGATGTCAGAGCGGGTCAGACGGCCATCATGAAACAACACCTCAATGGACCGGTGCCCCAAATTCCAAAGGCTTGGCGCATTGCGGGGGATACGTTTGCGGATCTGATCCGCGCCCGTGCCAGGGGTGCGATCAGGACCCACACCGACGCCGCCCTCACCAATGCCGAGCGACAGGCTATCGCCGCCCGCATGGTCGTGATGGTGACAGGTTCCGCAAGATATATTCTTGTTTCCTGACAGTATCTTATCATAGAAGAGCAGCTGGCCGATGCGGGCTTGATCCGGGTCTGCGGGGATGTAATCATCAGGTGAAATGCCCTGCGCGGCGGCCATTTGCGCCGCCAGGATCAGCCCAAGGAGCGCCCCATGCGCCGTATGTACCAAGCCGCAACCCTTTGTGTGGCAGTTCTGTGCTTCGCCGCCCCGGCACAGGCCGATATGGAGGACGCGCGCGATCTGATGGAGGCGGGTGAATATGCGCAAGCGCGGGCCTTGTTCGAGGTCTATGCGCGTTCCGGCAATGCCGAGGCCGAGGAATTGATCGGTGTCATGTACGCCATGGGTCTTGGTGTGCCGCGCGACGATGCGCGGGCGTTTGACTGGTATCTTCGGGCGTCGATGAAAGGGCATGCAGGCGCGCAATCCGGGCTGGGCTGGTACTATGAGTTGGGGCGCGGCCTCCCTGCGCCCGACATGGTCAGAGCGTATCTGTGGTATGCCTTGTCAGCAATAGGCGGGGACCCTGACGCGGTGGATTCACTGGAGTTGATCACACCGCGATTGACCGCAGAGGAGCGGGCGCAGGCAGAGCTTTTGGTGGATGATTACAAAGGGTGGATATATCCGTTTCGGTGAGAGAACTTGATCTCGCGTAATGTGTATGCGGCATGGTAAGCTATACTATTGATTGTATTTGCGTGAGGAGATTCGGTTTTTGGAAGGAGTTATTGGTCTGGTGCTTGCCGTTTTCGTTTTGATGTTGATGTCAAAGCGAAAGGGTCGGCGAAGCCGACGCAACCATGTCGTGATTCCGCAATCACCAACGAAACGCTCCCGCAATGTGAGTGCCTCAGACAGACGGGTCATCCCCGCATCGCAGCCACTCGTCACGCCAATGCAAGAGATCGTCGGCCTCGCCTATGTCACCGACGGTGATGGGCTGCGGGTTAAAAGGACCGAAATCAGGCTTTTTGGCATTGATGCCCCTGAATTTGCGCACCCGTATGGCAAGAAGGCGAAGTGGGCACTGATTAATCTTTGCAAGGGGCACGTCGTCACAGCGACCGTTGTCGGTGAGGATGATTATGGACGCATGGTGGCGAAGTGTTTTTTGTCTGATGGACGGGATCTTTCAGCCGAAATGGTGAAGCTGGGTTTGGCGCTTGATTGGCCAAAGTATTCGGGGGGATTATACCGCGATCTTGAACCGCCTGATGTCCGCAAGAAACTCTGGCTGGCGGATGCTCGCCAGAAGGGCCGTATGCATGTTTGGGAAAAGTTTGAGGCGCGACAGGCAGCGCGCCGCTCTGGATCTTAGCGAGTTTCACACGATAAGTTGTGTCGCCGATAAAAAAAGGGCCGCCTTATAGGCGACCCTTGGTTGTTTGACTTAAGCTCTGGCTTTCAGTTCAAGTCGCTGCCATAGGCGGCGTCCAATTCCGCCTTGACCTCTGCTGTGGCTGCGATCAGTGCGTCCAGCATCTCGGACCCACCATCGACGTTTTCGCGAAACCAGGCCTGGACCGGGGCGGCAGCTTCAGCGAAGGCTGCTTTCTCTTCCGGTGTGGGCACATAGATGTCACCGCCGCCGGCGACGAAGGCCTCATAAGCTTCGATTGACTTGCGTTTGGGTGAGGCGAATGTGGCCTGTTGCAGGGCCGAAAAACCGTCGACAACCACGCGGCGCAGGTCCTCTGGCATCGCCATGAAGTTCTCGTTGCTCATCCACCAGAGCGCCCCCATGTAGGAGTGCCCGTCGAGCGTCAGATACTGCAGGCCCGCGTCAGGGAATTTCATCCCCATGATGTCGGTGATGCCGTTGGCGGTGCCTTCCACCACACCGGTTTGCAGCGATGTGAAAAGCTCTGGCCATGGGATCGGTGTGGCAGAGGCGCCCATGGCCTCGACCAGTTGCACGGGCAGGTCGGCAACCACGGTGCGCATTTTCAGCCCCGCCATGTCACCCGGGCTCTGCACCCTGCGTTCGGTGTTGGCAAAGTTGCGCCAGCCGCCGGTGTTGCCAATGGTCATCAGACGCAGGGTGTTGCCGCTATCCTCAAGTGCTTTGTCGCGCATCGTGCGCACGAAATCACCCGAGAGCACAGCCTCGGCCACCCGGTCGCTTGACATCAGGTAGGGCAGGTCAAGCACCTGCACGTAAGGAAAGATCCCTGCAGCACCGCCCGAGGTGGAGATATAGACATCGATGGAGCCTTCAGAGACGCCTTCAAGGCATTCCGCCCCGGTCGCGCAAAGCTGTGTGCCGATGAAAAGCTCCACCGCGATGCGCCCGTTCGAGGCCGCCTCGACGTAGTTTTTAAAGACAATTAAACCGTCGTAATCTTCGTCGTTTTCATTAGAGTTTGCCGTGGCGCGGATCGTGAAATCCTGTGCCCAAGCGGCCAGCGGCGTGGCCAGCAAGGCGGTGGTTGCCGCGACTTTGGTGAGGTGTTTCAGCATATGTCTCTCTCCCTGATTGATGCTGTTAGTTGATGCCCGGTGGTGGGCTGATGCAAGCGCTAAAGCCAACCTCTGGGCCGCAGCCAAGGAAACCGGTCAGATACGGCACTGTCATAGAAATAGCGGGGATATAGGTGATCAGGAAGATCACCATGATTTCCACCGCGAGGAAAGGCAGGATCGCGCGTGCGATGGTTTCGACCTTTTCGCCCGAGACCGTACTGGCCACGAATAGCACCAGTCCCATGGGTGGTGTTGCGAGGCCCACGGTCAGGTTCACGCTCATGATGATGGCGAAGTGAACGGGATGCACACCGAGGTCCACGAAGATGGGCCCCAGGATCGGGCCAAGGATGATGATCGCGGGTCCTGCGTCCAGGAACATACCGACGATGAAAAGCAGAAGGTTGATGAGGAATAACAGGATCAGCGGGTTTTCTGACAGCGACAGGATGTAGTCGCTGAGGATTTGCGGCGCGTAGCTGAGGCTGACCACGGTTTTGAATGCGACAGCGGCCCCGACCAGCAGCAGAACGGCGGAAGTGGCGAGCGCGGAGCGGGTCAGGACCTCGCCCAGGTCTTTCATCTTCATCGACCGTAGTACGAAGAAGCTGACAATCAGTGCGTAGGCAACGGCAACGGCCGATGCCTCCGTCGGGGTGAAAACGCCGACAAGGATCCCGCCGAGGATGATGATGGGGGTTTGCAAGGGCGCGATTGCCTTCTTGCAAACGATGCGGAAGTCGTGACTGACCCGTTTGCGATAGCCCATAAGCATGAAATGGGCGGCGACCAGCAGGGCGGCGAAAACGATCCAGAGGTTGAGGCTATGCACCCTGTCGTCCGCCTCATTGATGGTGGCGAGGCCGACGGTGGTGGAGAGTCCCGCGTAGATTGCCATCAGCAGGCCGCCGACATTGATCCGCACCAGAACGAAGCTGACCCAATATTCAACCGGCGTGATCTCCTGGTTCTTGGTGACGATCCGCTCGGCCTTGGGCAGGTCATAGCGGTCGGCCATCAGCCGCACCATGACCATCAGGCCCACGCCCACCATGATGCCGGGCACGATGCCAGCCAGGAACAGAGACGCTACGCTTTCGCCCATCACGTAGGCGTAGATGATCATGATGCCGGATGGCGGAATGATCGGTCCAATAACGGATGAGGCCGCGGTAATCGCTGCAGCGAATTTGCGGGGATAGCCGTTCTTTTCCATCGCGGGGATCAGGGTGGAGCCGAGCGCGGAGGTGTCCGCGACGGCAGAGCCCGAGAGGCCTGCGAACAGCATTGATGAGAGGATGTTCACATGGGCGAGGCCGCCGCGCAGGTGGCCCATGAAGGCTTGGGAGAATTCAACCAGCCTCAGGGTGATCCCGCCCCGGTTCATGATTTCTCCCGCGAGCATGAAGAAGGGCAGCGCCATCAGGGGAAAGCTATCCATCCCGTTGTAAAGGTTGCGATAGAGGCCCGCGACGACGTTGCGGATGTCGCCTTCGAGCATGATGAGCGCGAATGGGGATGCCAGCAAGGCAAAGACCACCGGCAGGCCGATCATGATCAGGACAAGGAAAAGCGGCAGGAACCAAAGCAGCATCAGTCAGCCCCCGCGAAATCATCCGCGCTGAGCGGTTTGAGCCGGGCGCCCTGGCCCAAGAGCTTGATCATCTGGCGCATCATCAGTTCGACATTGACGAGGATCAGCAGGTTCACCCCGACCCAGAGCGCGGCATATTGAAAATTGTTCTGAAACTTCGCGCCGCATTTGCTGAATTCGATCCCGAAGGGCCAGCGCAAAGAGGGCGAACAGCCCCGCCCCGATAGGGTGTCGATATGGTTGTTCAGGCCCCGTTCCCAAGCGATGATCAGGACCCAGAGGCTGATCGCCAACAAGAGCAATGTCAGCAGCCCCGACACCAAACGGGGCAGGGCGCGTTCCAGCATGTCGATCGACACGAACCCACCCATGCGGAAAGCCAGCGGTGCCATCAGCCCCGTCATCCAAAGCATGCCAAACCGGGCGGCTTCTTCTGTCCAGTTGGGCGCATCCGCCATGACGTAACGGAAAAACACCTGACCCAGGATCAGCATGACCATGATCGCAAGGGCCACCACCGCGATCACCTTGCCAATCGCAAGGACTGCAGTGTTGAATCTTTCAAGTAGCCATAAAAGACCAAACAGGACCGACATCGGCTCCTCCCCTGTTTTCTGTGCGGGCTTTTGCCCGTTTTGTTGTCAGGGGCCTGCGCCCTCGCCCCGGATATGGTCCGGGCCCTCAGAGTATGCCAAGTAAATCCACTGTCAGCTTGGATGGAATTCCCCATACATGCCACCATGAAAGACGAGCGGATTGCCCCCTTGGTGATTTGCTTTGGTCACGCGGCCCACGATGATGACATGATCACCCGCGTCATGGGTAGCTTCGAGATTGCACTCGAAGCTCGCGAGCGCCCCTTCGATGATCGGCATGCCGCAGTGTGACAGATGTATGGGAATCTGGCTGATCGCGGTTTTTGACTGGATGATTGCGGCGCAAATATCGCGCTGGTCGGCGCTCAGCACATGGATGGCGTAGCGGCGCGAGCCTGCGAAATGTTCAAACCGTTTGGATGATTTTGCGGGCGACCAGAGCACCAGAGGCGGATCAAGCGACACGCTGGCAAAGCTGTTGGCGACAATGGCGACAGGGCCCTCGGGGCTGTCCGTTGTGACGACGGTGACGCCTGTTACAAAGCTACCCAAGGCGCCGCGAAAGCTGTCCGCGTCAGTGCCGGGATCAAATGTTGCTATGGTGCTTGCGTCCATCATGGCACCTCGGTGCCAAGGGCGGCGGTGTAGAGTTCATACCAGGTTTGGCGGTCCATCTTGACCTTCAAAGCGTCCGAGAGTGTTTTGATGCGTCCCAGATTATTGGTGCCCATGACCGGCATGATATTGGCCGGATGCGCCAGCAGCCAGGCGACGGCAACGGCGCTGTTGTCAACGCCATTCTCTGCGGCGACCTCTGCCATTGCGTCTTGGATTGCACCCGTGCCTGTCATCAGGCCGCCGCCGCCCAGGGGCGACCAGGCCATGATTGGGACTGAGCGTTCCTGCAAATAAGCCACATCGCCGTTGATGAACCCATCGTACGCTGTCAGCGACAGTTCGATCTGGTTGGTGATCAGCGGTGTTTTCATTGCTGACTGTAGCAGTGTCCAGTCGTGCAGTTTGAAGTTGGAGACCCCGACAGAACGTACCTTGCCGGAGGCCACGACCGTATCCAGTACCGCCCCGGTTTCGTGATGATCCATCATCGGGTCGGGGCGGTGGATGAGCAGCGTGTCGATCTTGTCGACATCCATCAGGCGCAGCGAATGATCGACGGAGGCCAGGATGTGGCTGCTACTGGTGTCGTAATATTTCACCCGCGCATCAGCATAGCGCCCAGCTGGGGCGACAATATCGCATTTGGTGACGATCTCGATCTTGTCTTTCAGCGTCGGTGCTGCCCTGAGCGCGTGGCCCAGCACCTCTTCGGCCTCATAACCGCCATAGATGTCGGCCTGATCCATCGTGGTGATGCCCTGTTCCAGGCAGGCCTCGATCTTGGCTTGCACATGCGACACGGAGATGTCGCTATCATCGCTCAGCCGCCACATACCATAGACGATGCGGCTAAAAGAAAGGTCTTGGGTGATCTTGATACGGTCCATCATTGTCGTGGTCCTGTGCCAAGCGGCGTGGCTGGTGTTTCGGATGGCATACGTCCGTATTCATGGGGCAGCGAGCAGGTTTTCAGGTTGGGCATGACGCGTGTGCCAAAGTGGATCGCTTCGTCGATATGCGGGTAGCCCGAGAAGATGAAAGCACGGATGCCCATCTTTTGATAGGCTTCAATCTTGGTCATGATCTGATCGGTGGAGCCGACGAGTGCCGCACCGCAGCCCGACCGCGCGCGACCGATGCCTGTCCAAAGCCCGGGTTCGACGTACCCATATTTGTCGGCCAGTTCACGCGCTTTGGCCTGATGGGCCACGCCGAGTGAGATACTGTCATGGGCGCGGTCGCGGATCAGTTTGCCATACTCATCGTCAAGCTTTGAGGCGATGTAGTCGGCGTATTCCTTGGCTTCGGCCTCCGTATCGCGCACGATCATATGCACGCGCAGGCCATAGTCCAGCGTGCGACCGTGCGCCTCGGCTCGCGCGTTGACGTCTTTCATGCGCTGCTCAAGCTGTTCCATCGGCTCTGGCCACATTAGATAGACATCGCATTGCGCGCCGCAAAGCTCTAATGCCGCAGGTGAGTAGCCCCCGAAATAGAGCAGCGGGCCGCCGTTTTGCTGGTAGGCGCGCGCGGGGTCGGTGGGGACGTTTTTGAACTGGTAGATTTCGCCGTCGTGGTTGATTTCATCCTGTGTCCAAGCCTGACGCAGGATTTCGACCACCTCGTGACTGCGCTTGTAGCGGCAGCTGTTTGTCGCCACCTCGCCGGGGAAATCAGAGCTGATCACATTGAGTGTCAGCCGCCCTTTGAGCATGTGATCAAGGGTTGCCACCGTGCGCGCCAGCATGATCGGTTGCATCTCGCCACAGCGGATCGCGGCGAGGAAATTCATCCGCGCGGTCAGTGGCGCCATGCCAGCCACAAACGACAGCGTGTCTTGCCCGACTTGATAGGAGGATGGCGCGAGGATGTTGCGGAACCCCTGTTTTTCCGCCGTGAGTGCGATGTCGCGGCAATGCTCCCACGAGGACCGCAAGTCGCCATCGGGCACACCCAGAAACTGATAATCGTCAGAGCAAAGCGCGGAAAACCAGGAGATTTCTGCGGCGTCAAGATCGGCACTCGTGATCGGCACGATGGTCATTGATTCTCCCCCCAGAAGTCCGTCTTTAATCCTTGCCTAGCATGCAAATTTTTGTGAAACAATAATATATCAATTTTCGTATGCAGGCTTGGGGAGGGGTCGCGATGGCGAAAACCTCTGCCTTGCCGAAGTTCATCCAGCTGAGTGAAATGCTGATCCGCGAGATTGCGGCGGGGCATTTGACGGATGGTGCGCGCCTGCCACCCGAACGCGATATGGCGGAGGATCTGGGCGTTGCGGTGGGGACGCTGCGTAAGGCGCTGGCGGATGTGGAGGCGAAAGGGTTGCTGGATCGGGTTCAGGGGTCTGGCAATTATGTGCGGCACCGGCCTGTGGTCGATTCCGTCTATGCTTTCTTTCGGTTGGAATGGCTGAAAGGCGGCGGGTTGCCCACGGCAGAGGTGCTGTCGGTGGACCGTTTGCCCAAGCCCGTGGCCTTTGCCCGCCTGGGTGGGCATGCAGAAGGGCATCGGATTATCCGCCTACGGTTCTTGGACGGTGTGCTGATTGCGCTGGAAGAGATTTGGCTGGATGGCGCGCAGCGTGACGTTGTTGTGGTAAGCGATTTGTCAGATTCGCTTTATCATTTTTACCGGCATGAACTGGGTTTGGTCATTGCCTCTGTCGAGGACCGGATCGGCGTTGACGTGATGCCCGACTGGGCACCGCCTGCGTTTCATCTCAAGGCGGGCCAAACCGCTGGTCATATTGCGCGGGTCAGTTGGACCGCCGCGAAGCAACCGGCAGAATTTTCGCGCACCTGGTTCGATCCGGCGCGCGCCACTTACATCTCTCGCATGGGAAAAGGTTAGCACGACGTGGATACGGTAAACTACGGCCTTATTGGCTGCGGCATGATGGGGCGCGAACATATTCAGAATATCAATCTGCTGTCGCAGGGGCGGGTGTCGGTTGTCTATGATCCGGTGACGGAACTGGCAGAGGCGGCGGGGACGCTGGCAAACAATGCACATGTGGCCGGGTCGCTTGAGGCGCTTTTGGCTTATCCGCAGCTTGATGCGGTTGTCATCGTCAGCCCGAATTACCTGCACGTGCCGCAATTGCAGCAGATCGCGGCGACGCGGCCCTTGCCGATCCTGTGCGAAAAACCGCTTTACACCGATCCGGCGGATGCACCTGTGCTGGAGGCACTATTCGCGGACTACCCGCACCCGGTTTGGGTCGCGATGGAGTATCGCTATATGCCACCTGTTGCCGCCCTGATTGCGCAGGCAGAACAGGCCACCGGTGGCATCAAGATGCTGTCGATCCGCGAGCATCGCTTTCCGTTTTTGCCAAAGATCGGTGACTGGAACCGGTTCAATGTCAAAACGGGTGGGACTCTGGTCGAAAAATGCTGCCACTTCTTCGACCTGATGCGCTTGATCCTGAAGGATGAACCGGTACGCGTCATGGCCAGCGCCGGCCAATCACTGAACCATATCGACGAACGCTATGATGGCGTAGCGCCGGATATCTGGGATAATGGCTATGTCATTATCGATTTTGCCCAAGGTGCGCGCGCGATGCTGGAGCTGTGCATGTTTGCCGAAGGATCGAAGTTCCAGGAAGAGATCAGCGCCGCCGGGCCAAAGGGGAAGATTGAGGCGTTGGTGCCCGGACCGGGGCGGTTTTGGCCGAAACTGCTGGGCGACGCGCCTGTACCGCAAATGATCATCAGCCCGCGTGCGCCCAAAGGCCCTTACATATCTGAAATTCCGGTGGATCCAACGCTGCTGGATGCGGGCGATCACAATGGATCGACCTTCTACCAGCATCAGCGGTTCAATGCGGTGCTGCGTGGGGAAGGGTCGGTTGAGGTCACCCTGGCCGATGGAGCCAAGGCGATTGCGATGGGGCTGGCGGCGCAGGAAAGTGCGCGCACCGGTCAGGTTATCAACCTCTAGGATCGGGACTCATAATCAAAATATGACGTTTGCAGCGAGTGCGATTGCTGACAGGAAGACCTCGGGACATTGATCATAGCAAGTTGAGATGCGCCGCCAATCTTTGAGCCTGC
>BCQL01000128.1_pt1 | contig 11718 bp, 9 predicted proteins | sample 1008151 | NCBI WGS metagenome assembly BCQL01 (sample SAMD00035459, study PRJDB4067) | museum specimen metagenome | biome: marine biome; feature: sea shore; material: organic material | host: Otohimella japonica | place: Japan:Kanagawa | collected 1927
GCCGAGAGCAGTGATCGACTGTTTGTGAAAGAGGTTGACCATGGCTGCCACGCGACGGAAGTACACAGCCGAGTACCGCACCCATGTGGGTCTGTCACTGCGTGCCGAGGAGACCGTCGCGGCGACGAGGGATAGCCAGCGGGTTGTCCGAGCGCAGCTCCTCCGGAAGCAGCTCATCAGGCCAGGACTGGTAGGAAATTGGTGCCATCCACCGGCGAATGGCGGTGGCTCCGACCGAAGTGTGCAGCGGCACGGTACTCGCCGGATAGGGCCCGCCGTGATGCATTGCCCAGGACACGGCCACGCCCGTAGGCCAGCCGTTGAACAACAACCGTCCCACCTTGTCGCCCAGCACCTCGGCCACGCTCAGAGCCATAGAGTGATCACTGCTGGACGCATGAACGCTGCCGGTCAATGACCCTTCCAGAGTCTCGAGTACTTCGAGTAGTCCTTGGTCATCGGCATAGGTGACCGCAATGGCAGAGGGCCCAAAGCACTCTTGCTGAAACTCGCCTGCGTTGGCGACGAAGTCGTCCAGTTTCACCTGGTAAAGAGTGGGCGCTACTGTCCATGCGCCGTCCATCCGGTCTCCCGTGGCCAGTAACTTGACGCCGTCCTGCTGATCTCGCGCGCTCACGCCGCTGTAGTAAGCATCCCGCATTCGTTCGGTGAGCATCGTGCCGCCACCGGTTCCCTCCACCGCGTCACGCAGATACCCCACCAGTCCTTCCGGGACGAAAATCAAGCCGGGATTTGTACAGAATTGGCCCACCCCTTGCGTCAGCGACCGGGCGAAGCCGGTGGCGATCTCCTCGGGTCGCTCGTCGACCGCGCCCGATAGCACCACCACCGGGTTCACACTGCCCAACTCGCCATAGAACGGAATCGGGCTCGGACGCGAGGTGGCCAGGTCGAACAGCGTGCGGCCACCTGAGACCGAACCGGTGAAGCCGACCGCAGTGATCGCAGGATGCTGCACGAGCGCAGTTCCGGCGGGCTGCCCATAGACAATGTCGAAGGCTCCCTCCGGAGCACCGGCCGATGCCAGAGCCTCGGCCACGATGGTGGCCGTTGCCTCCGACGTGCCCGGGTGAGCGGAGTGCGCCTTAACCACGACTGGGCACCCGGAAGCCAGCGCGGACGCCGTGTCACCACCGGCCACCGAGAAGGCGAAGGGAAAGTTGCTTGCCGAGAACACCGCCACCGGTCCGAGCGCGCGCAGCATCCGGCGTAGTTCCGGGCGCGGTGGCACCGCATCGGCGTCGGGAGAATCCAGTGCGGCCTCCACAAAACTGCCTTCGCGCAACACCGAGGCGAAAAGCCGCAACTGGTTGGTCGTTCGCGCCAGCTCTCCGAACAGGCGCGTCGTTCCGAGCGCGGTCTCGGAATCGGCGATCGTGACCAATCGCTGTTCCTGCACGTCGAGCGCATCGGCGACCCACTCCAGCAGAACCGCTCGACGCTCGGCTGACATTTTAGCCAGCTGCCGCGCAGAATTCGCGGCGGCGTCGCACAGTCGATCGACCTCCGAACCAGGGGTCGCCTCCACCGGTACACCCACTGGTTCCCCTGTCTGCGGAGCAAAGCCCTGCACTGCCATTGATTGATACCTCCTACGCTTCCAAATTTCGCCAACATCGCCGTCATCCCTGACGAGACGGCCACAGCGAGTGCACCGGCGCCGCGGCTCGACAGCAGCTCAGCCGCAGCGAGCCTTACGTTCACATGACCGGCGACTCTGTCCGCGACGCCTCCGCAAGCCGCGACTTCGTAGGCCGGCGTACCCCCACCTCGCCGAGGTCGGATTTGTAGGTTTCGGGCATGAACCAGACACAGACAAACGACACGGCAGAAATTCCGATGATGTACCATGCGATCGACGAGTAACCTCCGCTGCTCTGGAGCAACGCGGCGGCAATCACCGGTGCCAGCGCGCTTCCTACCAACGTCCCCAGTGTGTAGCCGAATGAGATACCGGAGTACCGGATCCGTGTTTCGTACGCTTCCGCGAAAAAGGCCGCAAGCGGTCCGTACGACGCGGAGAAACCCGCGCAGATGAACACGTAGCCGGCAAGCGCGAGCACGTACGATCCCGAGTTGAACAACCAGAACCACGGGAACACTCCCAGCGCCATGGAGATGACACCGCCGAGGAACACCGGTTTGCGGCCAACCTTGTCGGACAACCAACCGAACAACGGCAGGGCGCCGAACGTGAACAGCATCGCGAGCAGAACCAGGCTGAGCACCACGTTCCGGCTAAGGTCGAGTTGCTGTGCTCCGTAGCTGAGACCGAAGACCGTCGACACATAGAAGGTGGCACCGCAGGCGAGGTAGGCCCCCGCGGTCAGGAGGACCTGCTTCGGGTAGTGGCGAACGACAACCGTGATCGGAATCTTGACGGCGTGATCGGCTTCCTTCACGTCCGCAAATGCCGGGGTTTCGGTCGTACGCAGTCGCACGATGAGCCCGACGAACACGAACACCCCGCCGATCAGGAACGGTATCCGCCAGCCCCAGGCCGCGAAGCTCTCACTGGATACCCCACCGAGAAGAAGGAAGACGACGTTACCGAGAATCAGACCAGTGGGCACTCCCATCTGGACCCAGCTCCCGAAGAGACCGCGACGACCCTTCGGCGCGTGCTCGACGGCCATGAGAACGGCACCACCGTACTCACCACCGAGAGCAAGTCCCTGCACGAACCGCAGCGTGACCAGGATAATCGGTGCCGCAACACCGATGGACTCATAGCTAGGCAACAGGCCCACCGAGAACGTGGTAATACCCATGATCGTGAGCGTCAGCACCAGCATGGATTTTCGCCCGATGCGATCACCGAAGTGACCGAATATCACCCCGCCGATGGGGCGCGCGAAGAACGCCGATGAAAACGACGCGAAAGCAAGCAGGGTGCCCACCGCCGGAGCGAGGCTGGGGAAGAAAATCTCATTGAAAATGAGACCCGCCGCCGTGCCGTAGATAAAGAAATCGTACCATTCGATCGTGGTTCCGATAGCACTGGCAAAGCCAGTCTTTCCGCTGCGGGAAAACTGTACCATCGACAACACCTCCGTGAGCTGTCGTAAGATTTTTTCTCCGGTCGGGACGAGCGGGTATGCGGTTCACCGCCTCAGCCTGACGTCGCCCCGTGTCAGCAGTTTCGCGGCACCAATGGCAGGACTCCGACTCACCGTCTCTAACCTTGAAACCTGATTAGTTCGTTGATTCACGATCGTCGTTTATCGTACGCGGTCCTGGTACCTCCAGATGGAGAGGTGACGTCGGGAGAATCATGAACCCGGATCATCCCGCAGGTCCACCCCCAGGCTCACAGTGTTCTCGCACGAGCGAGCCGCCGAGCGATAAACATCAAGACAGTTACGTCGGAACTGAGAAACTGTGTCAAGCATCATGAATCGGGATGCCTGTGCGGTCTTTCCAGAGAATACGAGTGCGTGTGTCGAGCTCGCCATGAGTGACCGCGGCACGGCGCAGGCGTGCGAAAGGCCTGCTTTCGACGCCGAGTCGCGCGAGGCTTCGATACACCGAACCGGGCGCGGACATCGTCGTGATCGGTTGAGTCCGGAGCAGCCCGAGGATGCGTGCGGGGTCACCCTCGTGCTGGACGCTGTCCATGAACAGGCACGCTCCCTGTTCCCACGGCCGGATCATGTCCCGCATCAGATCGCCAGCGTAGTGCACACCCGAGATCGGCCAATGCAGGTCCGTGGACTGGACTTTCCAAGGCAGCGCCCGAGCCACCTGGTTGCGCGCTCCACCGATACGAGCGCCTGCAGCAGCGGTGGTGCCGGTCGGGCCGCCAGCGCTGATCGCGGTCTCGACGGTATCCGGATCCTGCAGCCTGACCACCGCCCGGTAGTTCGTCCACCCTTCGCGAGGCAGTCCCCCGACACAGAGGAAGTGCCGGACGGTGCGACATTGATCGCGAACCTTGTCCACCACGTCCGCCTGCTCGACACCGGCGACGAGGACTTCCGCCCCCACGGCGTTGACTCTTTCGGCAAGGTCTTCGGCGGTGAGCGTCGGTTCGATCGACGTCCATGTGACACCTGCACGCAGACAGCCAAGAACTACCTCGTAGCATTCGACGATCGCTGGCAGCGTGATCACGACAGGTGCGCCCAGACGAACTCCGAGCCCGCCCAGCAGGTTCGCGCACCGTCGTGACTGGTCAGCGAAGTAGGACAACGACACGTGTCGTTCCCGACTGTCGCCGGCTATGTAGCACAGCGCCGGCCGATCACGCTTGTGCTCCCGGCGATCCAGGACCTCAGCCGACGGGCCGGAAAGCTTCGGCACCTGTGCTATGTCCTTCGTTATCGTGTCTGATTCCGTGCTGTCGGCACTCAGCATCGTATGGCCTCCGTACTGGAGAAGGGGTCGTGCTCGACGGCTTGCGTGCGCCGGATACGCCGTCCGGGATTTCACAGCAGGCGCAGTTCATGCGCCTTGGCGATCGCCTCGACGCGATTGCGGGCACCTAATTTGCGCATGCCGGTTTGTAGGTACGTCTTGACCGTGTTTCGTGCGAGGTCGATGTGGCCAGCGATCTCGGGGTTACTGTGCCCCATCGCGGCCAGCCGCAGGACCTCGTACTCCCGCCGGGTAAGCCCGATCCGGAACAGCAGTTCCGGCTGAGCCGCAGTGGTGCGGTTCGACAACCGAGGATCGATGACCTTGACACCCTGCGTCACCCGCCGGATCGCGGTGGACAGATCCGGGCCGCTGACATCCTTGACCAGGCATCCGTCGGCGCCGGCATCGAGGAGCAGGTCGATGGCACCGTGATCGGCATAACCCGTGAAGATCAGGATACCGACATGCGGCACGGTGGCACGCAACCGCGACATCAACTCCGGTGCGGGGGAATCCGGAAGCCGCAGATCAAGCAGAATCACATCGGGCGCTACATTCTTTGCCTCGGTGACCGCGTCATATCCCGTGTTCGCTGCAGCGACGAGCGTGATTCCTGGATCGTCGGCGGTCAACAGCTCCACACCACCCCGTACGATCGGGTGATCGTCGACGACAAGCACGCGGATAGTGGCCGGCTCAGCCATGATCGACTCCCTTGAGCCAGGAACACGGCAGCCACGCACGCACGGTCAACCCACCATCGTCATTGGTCACTGTCGACAACCCACCGCCCACTCGCTGCATCCGATCGACCGCCATGCGCAGGCCGATGTGGCCGGCGTTGTCACCACCACCTACCGACAGGCCACTGCCATCGTCGGCGATGGCAACCGTGAGCCGTCCATTGGCGACAACAGCGCTCACCACGACCGTAGCGGCCCCCGCGTGCTTCTCGACGTTGACGAGGGCTTCGCGGACCACGCTCCTCAGAGCTTCGGCGCGGCCGGTATCCAAATCCGGGATGTCAGTCAGAGCTACGTACCGTGCCGGGATCCGTGTCCGTTCCTCGAATGCTTCGCAGTCCTCCTGAATCGAAACCGCGACCTGCCGGTCCGAGGGCTGCTCACTCAACGCCGCCAGCGAGTCCCGAAGCACGGAAGCGACCTGCGAGACCTGCTGCTCGACGGCGTCGATGCGCTTCAGCATGTGGCACTCGGACGGCACTGACCGAAGACTGCGTAACTCGGCACCGATCCGGAACAACATCGGGCTCACCGAATCGTGCAACTCGGTGGCCATCCTTCGACGCTCCGCACCGAGCGCGACTTCCGTCTGCATCTCGGCGCGGTGCGAGTTGACCATACTCACCGAGGCCGTAGCGGCCAGGTCCTGCACCCGGGCGATAGTCTCGTCCCCGAAGGAGACCTCGTCCCGAAGACCCACATAGACCGCTCCGAGGATCTCAGCATCATACATCATGGGAACCGCGAGCATGCCCCGGATGCCCTCGGCAGTCACCAGCTCGTCGAAATCGTGCGTGATCGATCGGGACTCGCAGTAGTCGCGCACCCAGACCGGCCTGCGGAGTTCGATGCTCTTACCGCCGAGGCCTAGCCCCTCGGGGACAACGAGATTGTGCAGCCCCTGGCCTTTGGTGCCCGTCCAATTTCGATGCACCATCTGATTACCCGTTTCGATCCGGCCGACCAGTGACAGGTCGAATCCCCCGACGTCCCGAATGCGCCGGGCCGTTTCACGCATCGCTATCGAACCATCCAGCAGCATGAGAAGATCAGCATGCCTGGCTGCAAGGCGATCGAACAAGGTCGTCAGTTCCGTGAGTGGCGGCGAAAGAGTATTCGCCTGCTCAGAAACGCCGTGCATCCTATCTCTCCCGTATTCAGGACGATGCGTTGCTGTCTCCGGTTGGGCGGGGACCAAGTCTTGCCCAGTACCGGCCTGGGGGACAAGGCTTTCGCCGGAAACTGCGAGAGCCTGGCCTTGGATTCCTCACAAAATCACGGGGTCAAGTACCCCACCCAACATCAGGATACTCTCCAGCAGGAAGAAATCTCCCCAGACGAGTTCGTTGTTCGTCGCCACGTCGTGCCGCTTGTCGAAGCACCCCGCCGTGAGCATGCCGGGCTGCCTCTCGTCACCGGCCCCGACTGGTGTCAGGAAGTCGGTGATCAGCACCTCGACGATCTCCCGAGCGCGGTCACGGTAATGTGGCCGATCCGGCAGCAACACCGAGAGTTTGAGCAGCGCGGCAGCCGCGATCGCGGTCGCTGACGTGTCACGGGGAGCCGACGGGTCCCCCCTAGCGGCGAAGTCCCACCGCGCGACGTGGTCGGCAGGAGCGTTATGCAGCCACCAGTCGGAGACGTGCGTGGCGATCGAGAGGAAGTCCGGCGACAGCCACTGCCCGGCCTGGGCGTAGGCGAGCATCGCCCAGGCCTGCGCACGTGCCCACGTGCTGTCGTCATGCAGTCCCTTGTGCGTGTAACGGCGCAGCATCGCCCCTGTCCGCTCGTCGAACGCGGCCGACTGGCAGACCGATCCGTCCTGGCGAACGCAGTACTCCACATGCCGCTCGGCGTGGTTGTTAGCGATCTTGGCCATATCCGGGCAATCGAGTTCCTCGGCCGCCCAGGCCAGTAGCGGCACGGTTCCCGGTACGGCGTCGATATTGGCGGCACCTCGGCCCACATCGCCCGCTTCTTCGGCGTTGGTTCCGAGCGGAATCACCCCGGCATCCGCGTTGTAGCTACGTGCCAGCCCTTGGGCGCCCGCCAGCGCAGCCTCCCGGCTCACGGACGACTTGGTCAGCAGGTGATCGACCGCGGCCCCGTACCAGAACAGGAATCCTCGAAATGCCGTGTCCGAAGCCGCACGCACAGCCACGCGTTCCGCGACCCGGTCCGCGGCTTGCGCGTAGCCCCCGCCATCGGTCGCCCGGCAGGATAGCGCGAGTAAACCACCCCAGAACCCGCCGGTCCAGAAGCCGTCGTCAGTACGTATCCACCTACCCGTCCTCAGGTCCGCGTAGTGCGGGAATCCCGTCCATTCCTCGGCAACCGTCGCATCCACTCGCAGTAGCATCGTCCGCACGGTCTCGTCATAGCGCGGATTCTCGTGCAATGTCACGTCTTTTGCTCCTTACCGCCGTCGGCGGGAGGCTCGTATGGCATCTACCTCGCCGCCGTCAGCACCGGTTTGAGAGTCTTGCCGGAACGCATATCCGCGACAGCATCGTTGGCGCGTTCCAGGTCGTAAGCGGTCACCAGGGCGGACAGATCGAACTGCTCCTTGAGTTTCGGCACGGACCGCACGTAATCGATGTGGTGCTGCGGCGAGAAGGCCCAGCTTCCGAGTACCTGCAACTGCTTACGCGTGATGTGGTGCGGGTTGAGCATGACGGGGCCGTGGTCGGTGTACTGGCCGACGACGACATACCGTCCGTTGCGCCGCGTCATGTCCATCCCTTCACCGACCGCGGCGGGAACCCCGGTGGCCTCCACCACGATGTCGGCCCCCCGGCCCTCCGGCGTGTGCTCCAGCATCCGCCGGAGCCTCTCGCCAGGGTCGGTCTCGGTGAAGATATCGATGTGCACGTCCCCCACACCCAGTTCCCGGGCGAGGTCCAGACGATTACCCGGACCGCCGACAATGATTACTTTCGCTGCTCCGGCGATCTTGGCGAACATCGCGGCCGCGATTCCGACCGGTCCACTACCCTGGACGACGACGATGTCGTCGGGCTGGGGCTGGGCGACGTCCAGTACACCGTGCACCACGGTGGGTCCCGCACAACCGAGGGAGATCACCTCCTCCGGTGTGACACCGTCGGGAACACGCACGATCGTCGAGCCGGGCTGGAGATAGATCCGTTCGGACCAGCCTCCGGATAGGTGTGGCCAGACCGAACACGACTGGTTGATTCCGTAGACCTTGCGGTCCGCGCACAACGACGGTTCCCGCTCCTGGGAGCAGTAGTAACAGCTGCCACAGGGGATGTTCGACGCCCAGGAGACGTGATCACCGCGACGTAGCGGAGTACCCAGCGCGTCGGACGTGACCCCCTCGCCCAGCTGTCGGACGGTTCCCACCGCCTCGTGCCCGAGTACGACCGGGGTCGGGATCGGCAACTTCCCCTGCTGCAGATGCAGATCGGTTCCGCACATCCCGGCGCGTGTAACGTCCACGACCACGGCACCGGATCCGGCTTCCGTGTCCGGGAGTTCCGTGACCTCCAGTTCCTGCCCGAACTCCTTGAGTACGACGGCGCGGCTTGTCATCTGATCCTTCCCTCCTGTGGTCAGTCGCCATGTGGTCGGCCTCAGTTGATCGCACCGGAATCGCGTAACTGCGCCATGTCCTCACCGGTGAACCCGAACTCGGTCAACACGTCCGCGGTGTCCCGGCCTACGCTGGCGATACCCCGCGTCGTAGTCGCCGGTGTGCGAGACAGATCCACTGGATTGCCGAGAACCCGAGCCGGTTCTTGACCGTCGACCTCAACGGAGGCCACCACGTCATTGGCCTTGACCTGAGGATGCTCGAACGCCTCGTCGAGCGTCAGCATCGGCGCGGAGAGCATATCCACGGAGTCGAACCGCCGAACCGCCTCGTCGGTGTCCAAGGCACGCACGGTACTCCGCAGCAACTCGTTGGCCTGCTCCTTGTTCTGCGCCTGCAGATCGGTCGTGGCGAACTCCGGGCGCTTACTGAGGTCTTCGACATCCAGTGCCTTACACACGAGTCGCAACGCGTTCTCTCGGAACAGGCCAAGAACGGTGACCGTCCCGTCAGTCGTTTCGAACACCCCGCTGTACCACTGGGTGACCCAGTTGGTCTCACGCCGATACATCAGCAACGAAGCAGCTTCCAGTGTCTGCAGGGCGATGGCGGTATCGAGCAGGTTGACACTCACCTTCTGCCCGCGACCGGATTGCTGCCGTTCGAGCAGAGCAGCAAGGATGCCTTGTGCGAGAGCCATACCCGAGGAGTGGTCCACCACGGGAACGGGCCCGATGTGCGACCCCAGCGCGGGATCTCCAACCGTACAGGCCATTCCGCTCAGCGACTGGGCGAGCATGTCCTGACCGGCCTTGTGTGCGTAGGGTCCCGACTCCCCGAAACCGGACGCCGAGGCGTAGATCAGTTTTGGGTAATGCTCGGACAGCTCCTCGTAGGTCAGCCCGAGGCGCTCCACTGCCGAGGGCCGGTAGCTGTGTACGAGCACGTCGACCTGTGCGAGCAGGCGGTGAAGGGCGACTCGACCCTCGTGTGTCTTCAGGTTGAGCCCGATGCTTCTCTTGTTGCGGTTGACTGATGCGTAGTAGGAGCCCACGGTGCCCTGCTCGACGGCGTCGCGGTCGAGCGAGCGCATCATGTCGCCTGTGACACCGCGCTCGACTTTGATCACCTCGGCGCCGTAGTCACCGAGCACCTGGGCGGCGAGGGGAGCTTGCATGATCTCGCCCATGTCCAGAACTCGAATCCCGTGAAGGGGCATACCCATCGTCTTCGCCCTAACTACCGTAGACCGACTTCGCGATCAGAAGCCGCTGGATCTGGTTAGTTCCCTCGTAGATCTGCGTGATCTTCGCGTCGCGCATCATGCGCTCGACCGGGTAGTCGCGCACGTATCCGTAACCGCCGTGCAGCTGCAGTGCATCGGTGGTCACCGACATCGCGGTATCACTGCAGAGCAGTTTCGCCATGGACACCTGCCGGCGCCCGGTGCGATCACCGGCGGCGAGCATGCGTGCGGCGTCGTAGAGCAGCACTCGCGAGGATTCGATCTTCACGGCCATATCGGCGACCATCCCGCGGATCATCTGGAAGTCGGACAGCTCCCGCCCGAACTGTTCACGCTCCCCGGTGTAGGCCACGGCAGCATTGAGGGCTCCCTGGGCGATACCGAGCGCTTGGGCCGCGATGAGCGCCCGACTGCCGTTGAGCTCGGCGGAAATATAGCGGTGGCCCTGTTCGGGATCGCCGACCACACGGTGGCCGGGGATCCGGCAGTGCTCCAGGAACACATCGGCGGTCGGGCTGCCGCGTATCCCCATCTTCTTTTCGTGTGGCCCGAACGAGATGCCCTCGTCGCGACGGTGCACCATGAAGACACCGAAACTCGCCTCGCCGGTCCTGGCCAGCACGGCGTACCAGTCGGCCCACGGCGCATTGCTGATGAAGCGTTTCTGCCCGTTGAGCAGCCATCCGTCACCGTCTGCGGTGGCCGTCGTCGTGATCGCCGAGAGGTCCGAACCCACGGTCGGCTCCGTCATGCACCATGCGGCGCCGGATTCACCGGCCGCCACCGCCGGGACGACTTCCGACTTGAGTTCGGAACTGCCGTGGCTGAGCACGGTCGAGGTCCCCGCCCAGTTCACTAGCATGACCAGAGCCGAACTGCCGCACGTCGCGGCGACCTCCTCGACCGCGATCACCTGGGACAGCAGGTCTCCGCCACTACCGCCCAACTCGACCGGATGTGCGAGCCCCACCATCTCGGCTGCCCGCAACGCCGCGAACGCTTCCTCCGGGAACCGCTCCTTGTCGTCCACATCGGCGGCATGAGGGGCGATCTTGTCCGTCGCCAGTTGCCGTATACTGCTGCGAAAATCTTCGTACTCGGTTTCCATCATTTCTCTCCTGTCCGTATCCGGCCCCGCCGTCGAGCACGCCTCAGATCGGTGGCCAACTCAGACCGGATACATCGGGGTTGTCTCCTGCGGCTGTCGCGGCCGCTTTCTGCGACATACCCGCATGTGTGAGTAGTTCCTCGGTGGCGTTCGAGGCATCCGTCTCTCCCGGATTCACCGACGATCGGGAGAAGACCGGAACGGCCGGCACCGCAAGAGGGTCGAAATTCTGGTGTCGCTGCTTGATGTGATCGAAGCGAGCGAGTTCGTCCGGCTTGAGAACCGGAGTCACGCAGGCGTCGACCTCTGCGAAGAACTGCGTCCACTCCTCCATCGTCCGGCGTCGAAACGACTCGGAGAGCCGCCGCTCGATCGACTCCCAGTTCCCTGAGTCGAGGTGATCGGGAACCGCTCCGAGATCAAGTGCGGTCCACAGGTTGCCGAAGAAGGCGTTTTCCAGGGCGCCGACCGCGACATACCTGCCGTCCGCACACTCGTAGCACCGGTAGAAGGGTGCGGAGCCGGTAAGCAGGCCGTCGCCGCGCTGCGCGAGCGCCGGAGTGCCCCAGTCGGCGAAATTCATGCCCATCATGGACATGACACCGTCCGTCATCGCCGCATCGATGTACTGCCCTTGTCCGGACTGTTGCCGCTCGTGCAGTGCGCCGACGATGCCGAACGCGCC
>BCQL01000129.1_pt1 | contig 11715 bp, 11 predicted proteins | sample 1008151 | NCBI WGS metagenome assembly BCQL01 (sample SAMD00035459, study PRJDB4067) | museum specimen metagenome | biome: marine biome; feature: sea shore; material: organic material | host: Otohimella japonica | place: Japan:Kanagawa | collected 1927
TGACGGCGCCCGCGAGGATCAAGCCAGCCGTGATGCCATCAGGCAGGCCGACCACACTGAGCAAGGCCGTTGTGGCGGCGAGGATCACGCCCAGTACCACCCCAACCAACGGATAGGCCCAGGCTGCTGCCGCACCCCGCGCGACAGCGCGCGGCCCATCCATGATCACCGGCAGGCGGGTGAGCAATCCCAAGGCCGCGGGAAGATCACCCCGGTCGATCAAGGCATTGTCGTGTTTGTACAAATTTCGTCCCTCCGGGCTCTTTTCATCGTGGTATCTGGCGTTAAACAGGTGTAAGAATTGACCCTAGCGAGAATCTGATGCAAGCGCCATTTTCGACCCTATCCACCTTTCGGGATGTTTTGGCCAAGGCACTTGGTCCCGATGAAGCCGCGCTTGCCGCTGCCGCAGATCGCAATCGGCAGCTGACCAAACCACCCGGTGCGCTGGGCCGGTTAGAGGATCTGGCAATCTGGTATGCCGGCTGGCGCGGTGACGCCAAGCCGCAGATTGAGGCGCCGCAAGTCATTGTTTTTGCGGGAAACCATGGTGTCTGCGCACAAGGAGTGTCCGCGTTTCCGCCTGAAGTGACGTTACAGATGGTTGCGAATTTTGAACATGGCGGGGCGGCGATCAATCAATTGTCCAAGATCTTTGACGCACAAATGGACGTCTACCCACTGGCGCTTGAGACCCCGACGGCTGACTTCACGGTCGCGCCCGCGATGACGGAAGAAGAGGTCGTCGGCGCGCTGCAGACCGGCTGGGCAGCCGTTGCTTCGGACGCTGATCTGCTGGTCACCGGTGAGATGGGGATCGGCAATACGACCTCTGCGGCGGCTGTCGCTGCGGCTGTGCTGGGTGGTCTGGCCGCAGACTGGGCCGGGCGGGGGACAGGTGTGGATGATGCTGGGCTCGCGCGCAAAACGGCTGTTGTGGCGCGGGGTCTTGCGCTGCATGCCAACAGCGATCCTTTGGAGGCGCTGCGCTGTCTGGGCGGGCGCGAGCTGGCGGCGATGGCCGGGGCGATTGCGGCGGCCCGCCATCACCGGATTCCGGTGATTTTGGACGGGTTCGTCTGCTGTGCGGCGGCGGCGGTGTTAGCTAAGGCTGCACCGGGCGCGTTGGATCATGCAGTGGCGGGTCACCTGAGCGCAGAGGGTGCGCATCAAAGACTGCTGGATGCGCTGGGCAAGGCCCCGTTGCTGAACCTTGGCCTGCGTCTGGGTGAAGGATCGGGTGCGGCCTTGGCGATAGGTGTGCTGAAAGCTGCGCTCGCGTGCCATTCGGGGATGGCGACCTTTGCAGAGGCGGGCGTCAGCGATGGCTGAGACGTCAAAATCTTTCAAAAATTCTGGCCGCTAGCCCTTCCTGCTTTCGCTCGCCTGTTGCCGGGCCGCAAGCTCGGTTTCCAGCGTGTTGTTCAACTCCGCTGCCCGTTTTACATACTCGGGCACATCTGCAACCGGCACACCCGGTTTCCACAATTCCGCCAGTTCGCGTAACGCCATACGGTCATGTTGGTAGAAGGTTTGTTCAACCTCGGACGCTTCAAATCCCGTCAACCCGAGGTTTTCCAGCGCATAGCGTCCGGCGCGCAAGGAGCTGTCAAACATCTCACGTACGATATCATTGGCGCCTGCATCAAAAAGCTCATACACATGAACCCGGTCGCGGGCGCGGGCGATAATATGCAGGTCGGGCCGGGCTTTGCGCGCATACCGCACGACTTTGTTGGCCGAGGCCTTGTCATCAATTGCAACGACCAACACGCGTGCGTCTTCCAACCCTGCGGCTTTCAACAAATCGGGGCGGGTTGGGTCACCAAAGAAGCCGCGAAACCCGAACTTGCGCATCATCTGCACGGTCTCAAGGTTGTTGTCGACCACGACAGTGTCGAACCCACCACTTTGCACCAGCCGGTTCACGATCTGCCCAAAGCGCCCGATGCCTGCGATGATGACCGTACCTTGTTCATCGACCTCATCATGTTCGGCCTCCTCTGCGTCGATCATGTGGCGTGAGAGAACTTCGTACACGATAAACAGCAGCGGCGTGATGAGCATCGAAAGTGCGATGACCAAGAGCAACGTGCCTGAAAGGTCCGCACTCAGCACCCCCTGCTGCGACGAAAAGGAGATCAGTACAAAGCCGAACTCGCCCGCCTGCGCCAGCCCCAGTGTAAACAGCCAGCTGTCCTTGCGTTTGAGCTTGAACAGAAGGGCCAGACCAAACAGGATAACTCCCTTGATCAGCATGACACCAATGGCGAGGCCGAAGATGCGTGCAGGGTCGCCAAAGAGCAGGTCAAAGTTGATGCCTGCACCGACTGTGATGAAAAACAGACCAAGCAACAGCCCCTTGAAAGGTTCTAGGTCGCTTTCCAGCTCATGTCGGAATTCGGAGTTTGCCAGAACCACGCCCGCCAGAAACGTGCCAAGCGCCGGGGAGAGGCCGACAAGTCCCATGAGCACCGCTGTGGACACAACCATCAATAGCGCCAGCGCCGTGTACATTTCGCGCAGGCGCGCGTGGTGGATGTAGCGGAAGAGCGGCCGGGTCAGGAAGACGCCGGCAAGAATGACCACCGTCACGGCGCCGAGCGTGACGAGCGTGACGCCCCATCCCGGCAGACCGTTGACAAGGCTGAGCGCCGCGTGATGATCGCCTGCGTGATCATCTGACATTCTCTCTAACGCGCCATTTGATGACACGGTCACAACGGCGGGAACCGCCAGCAACGGCAGCACGGCCAGCATTGGGATCACCGCGATATCCTGTGTCAGCAGCACCGAAAAGGTGGAGCGCCCGCCGCTGGTTTGCATCAGTCCCTTCTCGGTCAGCGTCTGTAGCACGATCGCGGTTGAAGAGAGCGCAAAGATCATCCCGGTCGCCAGGGACGTCGGCCAATCGTACCCGAGTGCGGCGCTGGCGAGCGTAATTGCGGCCATGGTCAATACAACCTGTGATCCGCCAAGCCCTATCAACCGCTTGCGCATCTCCCATAGGGTCTTTGGTTCCAGCTCCAGCCCGATCAGGAACAGCATCATCACCACACCGAACTCCGCAAAATGCTGCAGGTCCTGCGTTTCAGTGCCGACAAGACCCAGAAGTGGCCCAATCACGATGCCCGCCAGCAGATACCCCAGCACCGACCCAAGTCCCATGCGTGCCGCAAGCGGCACGGCAATCACAGCGGCGCCAAGGTAGATCGTTGCCTGGAAGAGAAAACTGTCCATGTTTGTCCGAGTGCGATCCTTGTCGATTGTGCGCGCTGAGGCCCGCCCAAATGGCCTTCTATGGCAGTCTAACCCGCATTGGCTCTATGAAAAGACAACATTTGCCCAATTGTTTGTGCCCGCTTGGTCGTTTCACTCAAGGGGATGGGGTGGTGCCTTCTGGTGTGTGCCTGTCCTCTCGTGCCGTATGTGCGCGGCGGCGGGGGCTCAATCAAACAGGTAGCGGCGCATCGGGTTTGACCCGCTCCATCACGATTTGGCTTTGTACGCGGCTGACGGCGGGGTGGGGCAGCAGGACTTGTTGCACCAGCATGTTGAGCGCCGAGAGATCCGCGCAATAAACCCGCAACAGATAGTCCGCATCGCCGGTGAGCATCCAGGCGCCCACGATCTCTGGCTGTGTTTTTGTGAGCCGGACGAAGTGTTTGGCGTTTTCCTCTGTATGGGTGGCCATCACGATCTGGATGAAGGCCTGTACGGTCAATCCCACTTTTTCAGGTGTCACATGGGCGCGGTAACCTGCGATATATCCCTCCGCTTCCAGGCGATGCTTGCGCCGTCCCGCCTGGGACGCAGACATGTTCAGTGCTTCGCCGAGATCTTGCGCTGTTTGTGTGGAATCCTGTTGGAGTGTTGCAAGGAGTTGCAGGTCGCTGGGGTCGAGTATCATGCGTGAAATCCGCGTATGTGATGTGTAAAGTGCGTATTTTATGCGCACTTTACAGATATACATTGGATAGACGCCTGAAAAAGGCAAGTTGTGCGGGGTACATTGGTGTGAACAAATAGGAGATCAGACATGGGTCCTTTCCCGCATGACGCCCCGAAGACCACGATCACAACTGAAAACCCCGCCGGGACTGACGGTTTTGAGTTTGTGGAGTTTGCACATCCCGAACCGCAAACCTTACGCGATCTTTTTGCCAGGATGGGCTATGTCCACACGGCCACGCACAAAACCAAGGATATTGAGCTGTGGCAGCAGGGCGACATCACCTATGTCATCAACAATGAACCTGGCAGCCATGCGCGGGGCTTTGTCGCCGAGCATGGCCCCTGCGCCCCGTCGATGGGATGGCGTGTCGTTGATGCGCAGTATGCGTTTGATCAGGCTGTCAGCAAGGGTGCGACGTCGTATGACGGCCCCGGCCGGTCAATGGATGTGCCGGCCATCATCGGGATTGGTGGCAGCCTGATTTATTTCATTGATCAGTATTATGATGCCAACCCCTATAATGCCGCATTCAACTGGGTGTCGGAAGCCCGCCCTGCCGGTGTGGGCTTCCACTACCTCGACCATCTGACGCACAATGTGCACAAGGGCAATATGGACGTCTGGTTCAGGTTCTACGGTGATCTGTTCGGCTTCAAGGAAGTCCGCTTTTTCGATATTGCGGGCAAGTTCACCGGTCTGCTGTCTCGCGCCCTGACCTCACCCTGCGGACGGATCCGTATCCCGATCAATGAGGACCGGGGCGAAACAGGACAGATTGTCGAATACCTCAAACGATACAATGGCGAAGGCATTCAGCATATCGCAGTGGGTGCGCATGATCTTTATGATGCCACGGACGCGATTGCAGAACGTGGGATCAGGTTCATGCCCAAGCCGCCGAGCACCTATTACGACCTGAGTTATGAACGCGTCGTCGGCAATGATGAGCCCAAGGACCGGATGATGAAACATGGCATCCTGATCGATGGCGAAGGTGTCGTCGATGGCGGCGAGACCCGCATCCTTCTGCAAATCTTCAGCAAGACGGTTATTGGTCCGATCTTCTTCGAGTTCATTCAGCGCAAGGGCGATGATGGCTTTGGCGAAGGCAATTTCAAAGCATTGTTCGAAAGCATCGAGGCGGATCAGATCGCACGCGGTGTATTGGAGCCAAGCTAAGTGCATCGTCCCAGTGAATTGCCACCCCGGTCTTACGATCATCGCTGCTCGATCCCAGTAAGATTGAGCGCCGTGCGCGCCGTCTGCTAAAAACTACACTCACTGCAACAAAGGCTAAGGTCTGCAGCGCGGACTTTCCCGACATATCCTCAATGTCCCTTGCCTTGACACATTTCACCCAAAGGTTGTGCGGGGGCCAGCTTTCTGAAAAGCTCCCGAAGGCAATAGAATAGAGGGGAGATCGAATGACAACGTTATCTAGTGACCGAGATGTCTTGAAGAACAATATTGTTACAGAGACATTTGTTGATACTGCTGATCAAAACTACTTGATTGCCAGATGGGCCTATCATCGGGGAATGTTTACCGACTTTTTCTGGAATTCGGTTCACTCTATTGAGAAGTACTTCAAGGCGTCGTTGTTGCTCAATGGACGATCCGGGAAAAGCGACGGCAGTGGCAAGGCTTACGGTCATGATCTTGTGAAATTACTGGATGCGGTGTCATCGTATGCCGGTGACCTTATTCCGGAGGAGCTTGGACAACCTGAAGAGCTAGCTAATTTGAGTTGGCGAAAGGAATCTTTCGCAGATTACATCGCAAGACTCAATAAACTCGGCGACGCAAACAACCGTTACAATATCTATGGATACGTACAGCGTTGGGAGGATCTAAGTCATTTGGACCAGGTTGTTTTTTCAATCCGTCGCTTAGCATTTAAGCTGGATGCTTACCCGTTCATGGGTCGTCCAGATTCCCTAGGTTCACAGCCAAAAACCGTACGGGAAATGCTTGCACGATTTCCTGATTATAGCCCTCGCTCGAACACGTCACGTCTTTATAAGCTGCTTGGGGCCAAAGGGGATGATGAACTACGTGCTTCGGGTTTGAGGATGAACTTTGTTTTTGCCCCTGATGGTTATGACCATGGACTCGACAAGATCAAAATTGGGACGAGTGCCTCAAACTCAGTCTTGTATCGGCGCATAGTAGCCCCGGCCCAAAGTGCGTCATGTACGCTGCAAGATGCAGAAGCTGCGGATTTGGCTGATTGGGTTGTCGAGAACATTTCCCTACCGAAGCTAGTCAAAGAGGAGTTGCTAAGCCATGCCATGACGCTCAGAAATCGCAGTCAATAGAATATACGACCGAAACCGCACCATTCCGCCGATCAATCTCCGCCCAACGTTCTGTATTTTCAAATGCTTCCGTCTGCAGAACAGCCATTCGCCGTGCCCTGACGAATAAGCAACTTGGGGCTCATTTCGCTCATTCGCAGCAGCCAGCGTCAGAGACGGTTTACGGGTTCCTCACCGCTTTGTTCGGTCAGTTTTAGTAAAATTGTGCGCGCAAGGAACTCAGCGTAGGGCGTTCAGTCTTTTGGGGTTCTGCACTAAGCCTCGGTGAGCACGGGAACCGCGCTGGCGAAGCATCCGAGCACCATATCCCAACCTTTCAGATAGCTGGTGCTGACGGCATCTGCGGTGTCACCAAGGATGGTAAAGCCGCCATGCATCAGATCGCAGCGCGTACCTTTCGCGGTTGCGGTGAAGGTCACGGTGACGACTGTGGCTTCGGATGCCGGGCGCCCGGGGTGCCAGGTGAACGCCAGAAAGGCACCGGGATCATAGGCCAGCAAAGTGCCCCAGACGGTCACTTCACCATCTTCGGTGGTTTCTGTGATGTCATCATCCTTGTGGGTCGGAAAGGTGATTTCGGCTGTTTCACCGTTTACCGAATGGGTCGCTGTCGGCCACCAGCTATCCATCTGATCGGTAAAAAGGGCAAAGGCTTCGGGTGGGGTCAGAGGCACGCTCAGTGTCTTGTTAATCGGGTTATGCATTCTTTTTTCCCTTGCTGTTTCTGTTGCGGCCCGGGCAAAGGCGGCAAGCGCATCATCCCAAAGCGTATCAAGGTAGCGGCGTAATTCGTTCACGCCGTCGGGTGCTATGGCATAGAGCCTGCGGTTGCCCGACGGTGTGACCGTCAAAAGCCCTGCATCCGACAGCACGCGCAGGTGCTGGCTGACCGCTGGACGACTGATGGACATTCCCCGCGCAATGGCCCCGACGGGCAGTGCGCCACCGCGCAAACGGTCAATGATTACACGGCGTGTCGGGTCAGCGAGGGCGGTGATTACGCATTCGTAAGCCATAACTTACCGTAAGCTGTAACTTACGATTCGTCAAACCATTCCCGAACGGCCCTTGAAGCCCCTGACACCCAACACTAAGACTCTGTCAGGATATTTGAAGTAGGACATACCAGTCCAATAATGAGGCACTCTATATGCAAGACCCCGTCGAGACCTACATGAACCTTGTCCCAATGGTCGTTGAACAGACCGCCCGGGGTGAACGCGCCTATGACATCTTTTCGCGCCTGCTCAAAGAGCGCATTATCTTCGTGAACGGCCCTGTGCACGACGGCATGAGCCAGCTGATCGTCGCGCAGTTGCTCCACCTTGAATCGGAAAACCCCAAGAAAGAGATCAGCATGTACATCAACAGCCCCGGTGGCGTTGTGACATCTGGCCTGTCGATCTACGACACGATGCAATACATCCGTCCCAAGGTCAGCACGCTTGTGATCGGGCAGGCGGCCTCGATGGGGTCGCTGCTTTTGACCGCAGGTTATGAAGGCATGCGCGCATCACTGCCCAACAGCCGGGTGATGGTACACCAGCCTTCTGGCGGCTATCAGGGGCAGGCCACCGATATTATGATCCACGCGGCTGAGACCCAAAAACTGAAGACCCGGCTGAACGAGATTTACGTCAAACATACCGGCAACACACTCAAGAAAGTCGAAGCGGCGTTGGAGCGGGATAACTTCATGTCGCCGGAAGAGGCGAAAGAGTGGGGCCTGATCGACGAGATTGTCGAAAATCGGACCAAAGCCGAAGATTAAGCCAATTTGGTAGCAATCCGTCAACAAACGCAGTTTAGACTGCGTTTGTTTTGGTTTAGTTTGATCAAACACCCCCTAGATTATGGGTTTGTTAACCTCGTTGTATGCAAGATCATTTTGACATTGTGGACCTCGGCGGGCTGTCCTAATGTTACCTGAAACGGCAGTCCGATTGAAGTATGAACGGCCCATTGGCCAAGGGGTTTGAGATGGCGAACAGCAGCAGCACCGACAGTAAGAACACGCTGTACTGCAGTTTTTGCGGCAAAAGCCAGCATGAGGTGCGCAAACTGATCGCGGGGCCAACCGTGTTCATCTGTGACGAATGTGTCGAACTTTGCATGGACATCATTCGCGAAGAGACGAAGACCGCAGGCCTGAAGGCGGGCGACGGCGTGCCGACACCGACCGAGATTTGCGGCGTGCTGGATGATTATGTCATTGGCCAAATGCACGCAAAACGCGTGCTGTCTGTGGCCGTTCATAACCATTACAAACGCCTCAACCACGCCGATAAATCCGATATTGAGCTTGCGAAATCCAACATCATGCTGATCGGTCCCACAGGTTGCGGCAAGACGTTGCTGGCGCAGACACTTGCACGTATTCTGGATGTTCCGTTTACGATGGCTGACGCGACGACCCTGACCGAAGCGGGTTACGTGGGTGAGGATGTCGAGAATATCATCCTCAAGCTGCTGCAATCATCCGAATACAACGTGGAACGCGCACAACGCGGCATCGTCTACATTGATGAGGTCGACAAGATCACCCGCAAGTCTGACAACCCGTCGATTACACGCGATGTGTCGGGCGAAGGCGTGCAACAGGCGCTGTTGAAGATCATGGAAGGCACGATCGCGTCCGTGCCGCCACAAGGCGGCCGCAAGCATCCTCAGCAGGAGTTCCTGCAAGTGGACACCACGAACATCCTGTTCATCTGCGGTGGTGCCTTTGCGGGTCTGGACAAGATCATCGCGCAACGCGGTAAAGGCTCTGCCATGGGTTTTGGTGCGGATGTGCGCGAGGACGATGACCGCGGCATTGGTGAGATTTTCACGGATCTGGAGCCAGAAGATCTTCTCAAGTTCGGCCTGATCCCGGAATTCGTCGGACGTTTGCCGGTGATCGCGACGCTCACCGACCTGGATGAGGACGCGCTGATCACGATTCTGACACAGCCCAAGAATGCGCTGGTCAAGCAATACCAGCGCCTGTTCGAACTGGAGAGCACGAAGCTGACCTTCACCGATGATGCGCTGAGCGCGATTGCGAAGCGGGCGATCGAGCGCAAAACCGGCGCGCGTGGTTTGCGGTCCATCATGGAAGATATTCTGCTGGATACGATGTTCGATCTGCCCGGAATGGATACGGTGACAGAAGTTGTGGTCAATGAAGAGGCCGTATCGTCAGATGTCGCTCCCTTGATGATCCATGATGACGGCAAGAAGAAAGAGCCCGCGACAGCGAGCTAAGCCCTTGCCGGTTCGCCATATCAGCACTGGATCACCTTTTGAGGCACAGATCGGTTATAGCCGTGCGGTTGTGACGGACGGATGGGCCTTTGTCGCGGGAACTACCGGATACGATTATGCAAGCATGGTGATGCCGGACCGTATTGAGGACCAATGCCGCAATGCGCTGGCAACAATTGCCAGGGCGTTGGACGCAGCTGGAAGCGGGCTCGATCATGTCGTGCGGGTGAACTATACGGTCCCCTATGCAGGTGACTGGCCAAAGTACTGGTCCATCACGTCTGCCGCCTTTGCCACGGCGCGCCCTGCTGCCACGATGATTTGTGCGGGTTTGCAGAACCCCGAAATGAAGATTGAAATTGAAGTGACGGCGCGGTTGCCCGCCTGATCCCACTGGACCTCTGCGCCCCTTTGGTGCATGCATGAGGCAACGCAATCGGAGACGCGCCATGGGCCTTGGTCACAACATAAAACGTATTTTTACCTGGTGGGATGGCCAGTCTTTTGGTACCCAGCTGTGGACCAATCGCAATGGCGAGAAGGTCGGTGAAGATGCGCAGGGCAATGTATTTTACCGCAACGCGGATGACAGCCGCCGCTGGGTGATCTACAAGGGCGAGAATGAAGCCTCGCGCGTGGCACCCGAATGGCATGGCTGGCTGCATCACACATGGGACGCGCCGCCGACAAAGGCCGCATTGCCGCACAAGGACTGGGAAAAGCCGCATCAGGAAAATTTGACCGGGACGATGGCGGCCTATGCGCCCGCCGGATCAATCCGAAGGCAAGCTCCCGCAGATCGTTCTGACTATGAAGCCTGGACGCCGGAATAGGCAAAGAGATGCAGTCTCGCTTGCCAGCCTGGGTAATCGCGACGCTGCTGGTCGCCACGCCGCTTTTCGCACAAGAGATTGTGACGACCCCACTTGATGAAGTGATCGGCGAACTTATCATCACACCCTACGAGGATGACGAGGCGCTTTCGACTTCGCAGGAAGCGTTAGCGCAAGAGGTGACAAATGCAGAAGCGGGCGAGTTGCGGGTTCTGGATAAGCTCACGGGCGTCGTCACTGACCTGTCGTTGGAGCGGGGCGAAACCGGTTCGTTGGGGTTTTTGACCGTTACGTTACAAGATTGCCGCTATCCGGTTGATAACCCCGCAGGCGACGCGTTTGCCCAGGTGCAAGTGGTGGATCGCAAGGCCAACACACCGCTATTCGCAGGATGGCTGTTGGCTTCTGCACCGGCTTTGAACGCGATGGACCACCCACGCTATGACGTTTGGGCGTTGCGCTGTATCACATCCTGAGGGGGTGGAATGTCGCCTGGCGCGGTGAATGAGGCACCTTTCGCAATCGCTTCGGCCAGTAAGGTGCGATAACTGTGGCGGGGGATTTCAACAGCGCCAAGACGTTCCAGATGCGGGGTCAAAAATTGTGTGTCGAATAGTTGGAACCCCCCCAGCCGTAGCCGATCAACAAGATAGGCCAGTGCGACCTTTGAGGCATCGGTGGCCCTACTGAACATGCTTTCACCAAAGAACGCGGCCCCGGCTGTGACGCCGTAAACGCCGCCCACAAGTGCGGGTCCTTCCCAGATCTCGACCGAATGGGCGCGGCCGTTTTCAAACAGGGCACAATAGAGGTCAAAGATCGTATTATTGATCCATGTCTCTTCCCGATCTGCGCAGCCGTTGACGACCTGTGCAAAGGCATGATTAGTGGTCAGGCGGAAATTACTGCGCCGCATTGTGCGTGCAAGACTGCGTGAGATACGAAAACCGTCTAGTGGAAGGACGCCGCGCATGCGCGGGTCGACCCAGAACACCTCTGGGTCATCGCGGCCTTCGGACATGGGGAATACGCCCACTTGATAGGCCTGAAAAAGCAGGTCCGGCGTCAAGGTGGGGTCGCTGTCCTTCACTGGGCGTGAGTCAAGTTTTCGTTGAGCCACTGTTCCAGCCAATGGATGTTGTAATCACCTGTCTGCACGGCCTTTTCCGCCAATAGCGCGTGAAACAGCGGTAATGTCGTGTCGACACCGTCAACGATGAGCTCACCCAGGGCGCGACCCAACCGGGCCAGTGCCTCGGGCCGGTCACGGCCATGCACGATCAGTTTGCCGATCAGACTGTCGTAATAGGGGGGGATGCGGTAGCCGTCATAGAGTGCGGAATCCATGCGTACGCCCAGGCCC
>BCQL01000130.1_pt1 | contig 11700 bp, 11 predicted proteins | sample 1008151 | NCBI WGS metagenome assembly BCQL01 (sample SAMD00035459, study PRJDB4067) | museum specimen metagenome | biome: marine biome; feature: sea shore; material: organic material | host: Otohimella japonica | place: Japan:Kanagawa | collected 1927
GTTGGCCCGCATCGCGCGGTTCCAACCACCCCAGGTGCAACGGGCCGCGAACTGCAGCAGGAACCGCCACAGGCCGGGGTTCCACGTGAACGGGACGTGCAACGGGGCACCCGGGTCCAGCAGCGAACGCAGCCCGTACCGCAGGACGGCGGGCTCGTTCAGCGGCACGGCCAACCCGGGCGACAGCAGTCCCGCGTTCCCCCAGGAGGCCCCGGCGGCGACACCGCGGCGGTCGAGGACGGTCACTTCGACGCCCCGTTCCTGCAGGAACCACGCCGTCGACAGTCCGACAACACCGGCACCGACCACCACAGCGGTCCGCGGGTCCCCGCTCGTGCGCGCGCCATCCCGGTTCATGCTCATCCTCCACGTTCTCGCGCGTCGTCTCCGCACCAAGGATGTCCGACCCGCGGTCCGCGCGGGTTGTACCGGACGAACAATCGCTGCCGGCGAGCTTGTTCGTTCCCGTCAAACAGGCCTTGTTCGTTCCCGTCAAACAGGCGACGAGCCGCGTACGTACAGTTCCCGGCAGAGGAAGCCGGTGGTCCGGGGTGCCGCGCAGCGTGCGGGAGGCGTCTTACACGTGGTCAAGCTGGATCGGTTGCTCACCGTTCTCGGCGGTTACGGCGTCCGCCTGGTCGGGCCCGGCGCGACGCGCGATGCCGAGCTGCGCAGCATCGCCGTGCACGACCCGACTGATGGGTCGCCTGCGACCGGGGACGTTTTCCTCGCCATCGGCGTGGAGTCACCGCGTCGCGCCGTGGAACTCGCCGCTGCGGGGCACGCGGTCGTGGTGTTGCTGCGCGGCGACTCCGACGCGATCGACGAGATCCACCGGCTCGGCGGAGAGCACGGCGTGATCACCCTGGTCGTGGATACCGCGGTGTCGTGGAACCAGCTCGCCGAGGTCGTCTACGGCCTGGTGTTCGAAGGCCGGGAAACCGAAGCCGGCCGCGGCCCGAGCGACCTGTTCGCCCTCGCGGACACCGTCGCCGCCGCGGTCGACGGCTCGGTCACGATCGAGGACAGGCTCTCGCGGGTGCTGGCCTACTCGAGCCTGCAGCAGGGGGTGGATTCCGCGCGGCACGAGACGATCCTGGGGCGAGGAGTTCCGGAAACCATCCGCCGGTTGTTCACCGAGCGGGGCGTGTTCGCCCACCTGTCCGAATCGGACGAGCCGCTGTTCGTGCCGGCATCGCCGCAGCACGGCCTGGGCGGGCGCACGGTCATCGCCGTCCGCGCGGGACGTGAGCTGCTGGGCTCGCTCTGGGTGACCTGCGAGGCGCCGCTGTCCGAGCGGCGCTGCCGGGTCCTGCGTGACAGCGCCCGCACCGTCGCCCTGCACCTGCTGCGTTCGCGCGTCAGCGCCGATCTGGAGCGCCAGGTCGAGTCCGAGCTCGTCATCGCGCTGTTGGAAAACAATCCGGACACGACCACCACGCTCGGGAGGCTCGGGCTGGGGCCCGGCCCGTTCCGGGTCGTCGCCCTGCAGGCTCACGCCCACGGCGAGCGGCACGCGGCCGTCCTGCTCGCCTTCGAGCGCGCGACCACCGGCTTCGGCTGGTCGCGCCCGGGCCGCAGCGCGCTGTTCGGCAACACCGTCTACACGGTGCTGCCTTGCGGCGACGATCCCGCGGCGGCACGCGACTGGTTGCACACCACCATCACGAGCCTGCCCGAACACGTCACGATGGCCGCCGGGATCGGCGCGCCCGCCACCCCCAGTCAGCTGCCGACCAGCAGGAACGAGGCGGAGGAGAGCCTGGCGCTGCACACGGCGCGGCCGGACACCGCCCCGATTAGCTACGACGAATCGTGGGACCAGATCCTGCTTCAGCGGTTGCGCACCGCCGCCACGTCCGGACGTGTTCCCGAGCGCGGCCCCCTCGCCGACCTCACCCGGCACGACGCGGCGCACGGCACGAACTACCTGCCCACGTTGCGCGTGTGGCTGCAGGCGCAGGCAGATCTCGCCGTCGCCGCCAAACGGCTCGACGTGCACCCCAACACCGTGCGCTACCGGTTGCGCCGCATCGCCGACATCACCGGCCGCACCGCCTCGAACCCCCGCGACGCGCTCGTCCTGCGGGTCGCCCTGGCGGTCGGCCGTCTGGCCAAGTCCCGCGGTCTGTGGTGAGCTGCCCGGCCGGTGGAGGGCACCACCGCGGCGCCGTTCAGCGCACGAAGTCGAGTGCCCACCCCTCGGGCACGATGCGCTGTTCCGAATAATGCCAGCCGAACTCCCCGGCCACCGCGAACAGCTCCGACTTGCTCAAGTGCCGGTAGCGGTCCCAGTGCACCACCGCGCTCGGCCCGGTCTCCTTCGCGCGCAGCTCCTTCCGCAGTCGCGCCTTCCCCCGCCACCGCCGCAGCGCCCGCACGAACCGGGGCGGACGAAACACTTCGGTAAATGCCAACCAGGCGGCGAACGATGAAGCGCTCAACCTGAAACCAAGCAACAAAGCAAGAGCCGCCACCACTCCACCGAAGAGCACCATGTCGCTCATGAAACAAAATCTCCATTTCAATCATCTCCGCGATTGCTCATACGCCGAGCTTCGCTTCGATGGACGACCTCGCTCCCGACCTCCTAGAGGACAGAGGACACAGTCCCAAGTACTGCACGCATGATCGCAAGATGCTCTTGCCAGTCGTCCAAGCGTTCGGTCGAAAGCGCGAGAGCTGCTGAACGACCACCATCAGGAAAGGGCCAGGGCACCCGCCACTGCCGAAACAACACCAGCGATGTCCCCGACAAGATCTGCGTTGTCCTTGACCCAACTGACGACGTCGTCGTGCTCGTCATGCGGTTCCTAGGTCCGACGCAGGATCTCCTCCAGGGAGACCTGCGTCTGCTCGGCGGGCCTGCTCGGCGGAGTCGGCCCGGGCACGAGCCTGGGCGAGTCGTTGCTCGGCATCACGTAGTTCCGCGCGAGCACGTCCTGCCAGTGGTCCAGGTGTTTCGAGGCCCTGTTCAGCGACGGGCGGGCGTTGTCGAGATACCCTGGTGACTCCTCGCTGACGTCGCGCATCGCGTCGAGCGCCCGCCGGAGGTTCTCCGATGCCCGGTCGAGGTTTTTCTCCAGGGCACCCAGCCCCTCGATGTCCACCTGAAAGTCCATCGTCGCCCCTCGGTCTCGTGATCAGAGCGAGGGCAGCCCGTCCGGTGGCTCATGCACGCGGAGTCGGGTCGACTACTTCCAACGTGTGCGAATGGCCACACTGCGAGACCCACACTTGATCCTCCCGTCATCGGAGGGTGACAACCGACAATGATTCAAGTCGCAACGACCTCGGGAGCGCCGCCCCGGTTGTAGACACTCCATAAATTTGAGGCTCCGACTTCGTCCGTGGCAGCATCACGTCAACCCCCGGACGACGTGTTCAGTGGCAGGCGTGATCGCACTTCTCGCCCCCGGCCAAGGTGCTCAGGCACCCGGAATGCTCAGTCCGTGGCTCGAACTGGACGGCGCCGAACAACGTGTCCGGGCCTGGTCGGATGCCACCGGGCTGGACCTGGTGCGCCTCGGAACGACCGCCACCGAGGAGGAAATCAAGGACACCTCCGTGACTCAACCGCTGGTGGTGGCCCTGTCGCTGATCGCTGCCGAGCAGCTGCACGCCCGGCTGAACCTGCCGAGCGACGCCCCGGTGGCCGGGCACTCCGTCGGAGAGCTCGCCGCCGCGGCACTGGCGAACGTGCTCAGCTACGACGACGCCGTCTCACTGGCCGGCGTGCGCGGGCGGGAGATGGCCGCGGCGTGCGCGCTCGAACCGACCGGCATGTCCGCCGTGCTCGGTGGTGACCCGGACACCGTCGTGACCCGGCTCGATCAGCTGGGGCTCGAACCGGCCAACCGCAACGGTGCCGGTCAAATCGTCGCCGCGGGACGCAGAACCGCGCTGGAGGAACTCGGCGAGGACCCGCCCGACGGCACTCGGGTACGTCCGCTGCCGGTGGCCGGCGCCTTCCACACCCGGTTCATGGCCCCCGCTCGCGAGGCGCTCGACGACTACGCGCGCGAGGTCAAGGCCGTCGACGCGGATCGTCCGCTGCTGTCCAACGCCGACGGAGCGATCATGTCCGGGGCGACCGAGGTGATGCAACGGCTGGTCGAGCAGGTCACTCGCCCGGTGCGCTGGGACTCCTGCATGGCGGCCCTGGCCGAGCGCGGTGTGACCGCGACGGTGGAACTCCCGCCCGCGGGCACGCTGTCGGGCATGGTCCGGCGCGAACTCAAGGGCACCAAGACCGTGGCCCTGAAGACCCCCGACGACCTCGACAAGGTCGCCGACCTGCTGGCCGAGCACGGCCGTGACGACTCCGGGAGCAATGCGTGACCAACCGACCCACCATGACGCTGAACAGTGGTCCCGCCGCCACCAGGCTCCTCGGTTTCGGCAGTACCCAGGGCAATCGGACGGTCACCAACAACGATCTCGCCCAGATCGTCGACACCAACGACGAGTGGGTCCAGCAGCGCGTCGGCATCGTCAGCCGCAGGCTCGGTGAAGACGACCAGACCGTGGTCAACATGGCCGTGGAGGCCGGCGCGAAGGCCGTCGCCGACGCGGGCCTCAGCCCGTCCGACGTGGACCAGGTGATCATCGCGACCTGCACCATGCCGGGTCCGATCCCCAACGCCGCGGCGCAGGTGGCCGACCGGATCGGCATCAAGGCCTCCGGGGCTTTCGACCTCAACGCCGCCTGCGCCGGGTTCTGCTACGCCCTCAACGTGGCTTCCGACGCCGTGCGCGGCGGAAGCGTGCACCGCGTGCTGGTCATCGGCGCGGAGCGGTTCCAGGAGTGGATCGACTGGCAGGACCGCGCCAACTGCATCATCTTCGCCGACGGCGCCGGGGCAGCTGTCGTGGGTCCCGCCGACGAACCCGCCATCGGACCGGCCTCGCTGGGCAGCGCGGGAGACCTCGTCGACACCATCTACCTGCGGGACAACCGCTACATCTACCAGGAGGGCCAGGCCGTCTTCCGGTGGGCGACCAGCCAGGTCGCCCCGGTGGCCGCCGACGCCGTGGCACGGGCCGGCCTCGAACTCTCCGACGTCGACGCGCTGGTCGCCCATCAAGCGAACTTGCGCATCGTCGAGGCGATCGCCAAGAAGCTGCAGACTCAGGGTGCCCGTGACGACCTCGTGGTCGCTCGTGACATCGTGCATTCCGGCAACACCTCCGCCGCCTCGATCCCGCTCGCGCTCGACCACATGCGGTCCGCGGGCGAGATCTCCAGCGGGGACGTGCTGCTGCTGGTCGGTTTCGGCGCGGGACTGTCCTACGCCGGTCAGGTGGTGGTCTGCCCGTGACCGCGACCGACGCCCACACCGACTCCCAAAGCCCGACCGGGTCCGTCCGGTCGTCAGGCGTGAACAAGGAAGGAAACACCGTGCCGAACGAGGAAATCACCCAGGGCCTGGCCGGCATCGTCGAAGAGGTCGCCGGTGTGGACGCCGAGGACGTGGCCGTCGAGAAGTCCTTCGTCGACGATCTCGACATCGACTCGCTGTCCATGGTGGAGATCGCCGTGCAGGCCGAGGACAAGTTCGGGGTCAAGATCCCCGACGACGAACTGGCCAACCTCAAGACCGTGGGCGATGCGGTGGACTACATCGCCAAGAACGCATGAGTGCGACCGATGTCGTGGTCACGGGGCTCGGCGCGACGACACCGCTCGGCGGTGACGTCGCGTCGACCTGGGACGGCCTGATCAGTGGACGCAGTGGCGTCGGCAAGAACGAGGCGGAGTGGGTCGACACCTACGACCTGCCGGCCCGGCTCTCCGCGACGCTGGCGGTGGAACCGAGCGAGGTTCTGCCCCGCGTGCAGCTGCGGCGATTGGACCGGTGTGAGCAGATCGGTGTCATCGCGGCTCACCAGGCGTGGTCCGACGCGGGATTCGAGCTGCCCACCGACGAGCAGCAGCCGGTCGATCCGGACCGTCTCGGGGTGTCGCTGGGCACCGGCATCGGTGGTCCGCTCACGTTGTTGGAGCAGAACGACCTGCTCCGGGACAAGGGATTGCGCAAGGTCTCGCCGCTGACCGTGCCGATGCTGATGCCCAACGGTCCGGCCGCGCACGTGAGCCTGGCGCTCAAGGCCCGTGCGGGCGTGCACTCGCCCGCATCGGCGTGCGCCTCGGGTTCGGAGGGCTTGGCCACCGGGCTGGAGATGATCCGGTCCGGGCGAGCCGATGTCGTGGTCGCGGGGGGTGCGGAAGCCTGCATCCATCCGATCACGGTCGCCGGTTTCGCCCAGTCCCGGACGCTGAGCACCCGCAACGACGCTCCCGAGGAAGCCTCCCGGCCGTTCGACACCGATCGGGACGGTTTCGTCATGGGCGAGGGCGCCGGTGTGGTCGTACTGGAAAGCGCCGAGCACGCCCGGGCACGTGGAGCTCGCGTGTACGCGCGGCTGGCGGGCGCGGGCATCACCTCGGACGCCTACCACATCACGGGCAACGATCCGGAGTGCCAAGTCAAGGCGATCCGGAACGCTGTGCAGGACGCGGAGCTGACCGCCGAGGAGGTCGGGCACGTCAATGCCCACGCCACCTCCACCGTGGTCGGTGACGTGGGTGAATCCACCGCCGCGCGCAAGGCGCTCGGGGACCACGTGGTGCTCACCGCTCCGAAGGGGTCGCTGGGTCACCTGGTCGGTGGTGCCGGCGCGGTGGAAAGCATCATCACCGTCCTGTCGCTGCACAACGGGGTGATCCCGGCTACGCGGAACCTGGAGAAGCTCGACCCGAAGGTCGAGCTCGACGTGGTGGCCGGCGAGCCGCGCAAGGTCGAGCTCGACGCCGCCGTCAACGACTCGTTCGGGTTCGGTGGACACAACGTCGCGCTGGCGTTCACCCGTTCCTGAGCGCTGTAGCAGTACGCCAACCATCCGTCACCCGTGGAGGAGCCCGATGACCGCGCTGGCCGCGCGTCCCGACAGTGAGCGCGCCGAGCAGGACCCGCGTGACCCGCAGCTGCGCCTGGAGCAGTTGCTGGACGAGGATTCGGTGGCGCCGTTGCACCCGCGGGACGCCAGTGGGGTGTACGCGGTGCGGGGACGCATCGACGGGGCGAAGGTGATCGTGTACTGCAGCGACGCCACCAAGAAGGGTGGTGCGCTGGGCTCCGAGGGGTGCGGGCACATCGTGGAGGCCATCGACACGGCGGTGCGGGAGCGATGCCCGGTCATCGGCGTGTGGCACTCCGGAGGTGCCCGGATCCCCGAGGGGGTCGAGTCGCTGGACGGGATGGGCCAGATGTTCGCGGCGATGATCCGCGCCTCGGGCAAGGTCCCGCAGATCTCGGTGGTGGTCGGTCCGGCGGCGGGTGGTGCCGCCTACGGACCGGCCCTGACCGATGTGGTGATCATGGCTCCGGACGGGCGGGTGTTCGTCACCGGTCCGGACGTGGTGCGCAGCGTGACCGGCGAGGAGATCGACCAGGAGGGCCTCGGCGGCCCCGAGGCCCACGGCGAGAAGTCCGGCGTGGTGCACGTGGTCGCCGATGACGAGCCCGACGCCTATGCGCGGGCCCGCGAAATCACGGGCCTGTTCGCCACGCCCGGCATGTTCGACCTGCCGACCGTGCAGACCCGGCGCGACCTCGGCAAACACTTGCCGCAACGGCCGCAGCGCGCCTACGACGTCAAACCGCTGGTTCATGAGCTGCTGGACACGCGCGCAGACGGCTCGGCGGAGTTCGCGGAGCTGCAGGTGAAGTGGGCACCGAACATGGTGACCGGTCTCGGCCGGCTCGGCGGCCGCACCGTGGGAGTGCTGGCGAACAACCCGCTGCGCAAGGGCGGTTGTCTCGACTCGTTGTCGGCGGAGAAGGCCGCGCGGTTCGTGCGGATGTGCGACTCGTTCGGGGTACCGCTCGTGGTGCTCGTGGACGTGCCCGGCTACCTGCCCGGCGTGGACCAGGAGTGGGGCGGCGTCGTGCGGCGCGGGGCGAAACTGCTGCACGCGTTCGGCGAGTCGGTCGTACCGCGGGTGACGCTCGTGACGCGCAAGTCCTACGGCGGTGCCTACATCGCGATGAACGCGGCGGCGCTGGGGGCGACGAACGTGTTCGCCTGGCCGGGCGCCGAGCTCGCGGTGATGGGGACCAAGGCGGCGGTCGACATCGTGTACCGCAAGAAGCTGGCGGCGGCCGCGGAAGACGAGCGCGAGGCGCTGCGCGAGCAGCTCACCGAGGAGCACCAGCGGGTGGCCGGCGGTGTCGACAGGGCGATGTCGATCGGCGTGGTCGACGAGGTCATCGACACCGATGACACGCGTCGGCGTATCGCCGAGGCACTGGCCGCTGCCCCGGCCGGCCGCGGCGCGCACGGCAACATCCCCCTCTGAACCGGATGCATCACTCCCCTCATCCGATCGCGTGGGGAGGAACTATCCGGCAAAAGCATGGGGGCAACTCACAATTTTCATGAAAATTGTGCTCTCTGGAATGGATCAAATGTGGCGGTGCAGCGCCCGGGACGTCCACTCTCCGGATGACTTGGCGCGCGACGCCCGGTGTCAGCAGCTGCCGACGAGGGCACTACCGGGCAGGCCCGAGGTGGCCAACCGCGGGCCGTCGTCGACCACGATCGGGTAAACGACGCGCCAGCGCACGCAGGAGCGCGGCAGCTGCGATGGCGCGTCGCCGGGGTCCTGGTGACTGGTGAAGCTCAGGTGCACGCGCAGTTCACGGTCAGGACCCGATTCGACGCGATGCACGAGCACATCGCTGTCGCGCGTGGAAGCGTACTCGTCGTGCCACTGCCCCGGCGGCATTTCGGCCTGCTTCGCCGGGGTGACGGTGGACTTCCACGCGGTGTAGTCCCGTTCGTTGATCGCGGCGAAGTGCGTGCGCAGCAGCTCACCGACGAGACCCCGCGCTGGATGCACATCGGCTCCCGGGGTGAACCGCAGCAGCCCGTCCGGTTCGGCGACGGGCGGCTGCTGCGCCGATGCGGCAGGCTGGTACAGCTGGCGCAGCGCCACTCCACCGGCGAGGCTCCCCAGCAGCACGACCACCGCGAGCGGAACGCTCCATGTCCACCAGGTACGCGATCGCACGGGTCCAGCTTCGCACACCGCGCTGCACACCCGTTCCGCCACGGTGGTGACCCAGGGTCCCGCAGGACACCGGTGCGCCGCGGTCAGCGCACGGTTCAGCCCACGCGGTGCAGCGTCGTGACGGGATCGCCTTCGGCTGCGTGGCGGAACGGTTCCAGCTCCGCGTCCCATGCAGCTCCCAGCAATTGCTGCACGCGATGGTGCACCGATTCCGACGCGCCCGGTTCAGTGGTCAGCGCACGCAGCTGGTCCTCGCCCACGACGATGTCGCCGTTGGCGCTGGTGCACGCTCGCCACAGTCCGAGGCTCGGCACGTGGCAGAAGCGCTGCCCGTCCATGCCCGGACTGGGATCCTCGGTGACCTCGAACCGCAACATCGGCCACGAGCGCAGCGCTGCGACGAGACGCGCGCCGGTACCCGGTTCTCCGGTCCACGTGCAGTCGGCACGGAGCTGGCCGGGGGATGCCGGTTGCGCCGTCCAGCGCAGTTCGGTGCGGACCCCGAGAGCGCCGGACACGGCCCACTCGACGTGCGGACAGACCGCAGACGGCGATGAGTGGACGTAGACCACGCCGCTCGTGGGGCCACGCGTGCTGCCACGGGTGCTCACTGCTGACCTCCGCTTCGACGAGGGACGTCTTCCCCTACGACCTCGACGACGTCGATCAGTCGGTTCCCGGTGGCGGCTACCGGGCCGATGACGATCACCTTCGAGGCGTCATTCTGCACAGGGGTTGCGATCACGCGCCACAGCGGATGGCCGGGTGCACACCCGGTACCGGCTGGTCACTGTGAGGTTTTGATCAAGCACCGCGAGTGATCATCGCAGCTGACAACCGGTCCTTCGGAGTCCACCCCGAAGGGAACGCGCCCTCGAGGAGCATCCCACCCCCCACGAACACCACCCGAACGAGTGAAAGAGCTCCTGCTCTCGGGGCTTGCGACCGGGCCGCGCGCCACCCGCACACGTGGCGCGGTCACTCCTCCGGACGCTCCGGCCGGTATTCCGCCGAGCGGGACGGGTGTCCCGCTTCGCCGTCCTGCCGCGTTGCCGACCGACCGCCGCGCGCGGACCGCTCGGGCCCCGGCAACCGTCGTGGCGGAAGCGTCGCATAGGCGCGGAACAACCAGTCCCCGAGCTGCAGCGGCAGCAGCAACGGCACGACGGCGGTCAGCGCCGCAGCCACCACCCCGGCACGCAGCACGTCGGCCGGCACCAGCACCGGGCTTCGGTCGACGAAGTTGCCGGTGAGCGTTGCGCACCCGCACAGCACGGCAATCACCCCGACCAGCGCGAGGACCGCGAACACGAGCGCCGGTCGGTAGCCGAGAGAACCCGAACCGAGCAGCACCGCCACCCACCCGAACAGCGCGGGGCTCTGCTGCCGCTCGGTGGTGGCCGCCCAGAGCAGCCCGCCCACCACGGGCAGCGCCGCAGCACCACTCGACCACGCCTCGGCGAGCTGCGCGCTCCACGCCTCGCCGACCAGTCCGAGCCGCGCGAGCAACTCCCCGAGCACGTCGAACGCGCTCGGGGACGCCCCGGGCAACATCTGCCCACCGATCCACCCGAGCGTCCAGGTCGACACCGCGAGGGCGGTGAGGAGCTGCCCGCGCGGGCGGTCCAACGCCGTCCGCGCGAGCCGGAGCAGTTCCCGGCGGTGATTCTGCGCATCCACTGCGGGAGATTCTCCCGGACGATCGGAGCGGACTCAGCCCCACAACGTCACGGGTCGCCCGGTGCACTCCTCAGCATCGCACTGCGCAGGAACTTCGCGGATCACGGCGCCGTCCACGAGCCACTGCCGCTGGCCGGCGGAGACCAGCACCCGGCCCATTCGATCGGCGGAGAGCTGTGGCCGTCCTGCTCGCAGCTGCCCCGCGGTGAACGGGACGCCGGCGCCGGTCACGGTGCCGGACGCACCGTCCACTTCCGCCACCCGCACCTCGTCGCTACCGCATGCGGCGGGTCGCAGCACCGCCACACCGCGCTCGCTGCCGGTCACCGCCAACGGCCCGCACTGCCCGCTGTCCAGACCGGACACCGCAGGACCGCCGACCGCACCCGCGGCCGGGTCCACCAGGCGGAGCTCGGTCGACCTCCCCGTGCCGAGCAGCACGGCCACGCGCCCATCCCCGGTCAGCGCCACGTCGCGCACGCTCGAATCCGCGGGCACGTCGAGTTCCTGCCGCTGGCCGCCGTGCACGACCACCACCGCCTCACCAGCGCTGCGCCGATCGACGTAGGCGACGCGTCCGGAGCGGGCCGCGAGGATCGACACATCGGCCGTTTCCGGCACACGCGCCACCGGGAGGCGCCGCCCGTCGGGCGAGACCGCGAGGATTTCCCGCTGCGCGCCGGAAACCAGCGCGTACACGTTCTCGGCAGTGCCCGCCAGCGCTTGCGGCCTGACTCCGTCGAACTGCGCCAGGTCCGGGCCGCGTCCACCGTCGCCGAGGCCGTACACCGCCAGCACACCGGGTTCCGCGGCGGCGACGTAGCTGTTCGGACGCACGCTCACCGGCTGCGGCTCGTCCTCGGCGGGGCGCCCCCCGAGCCCGGAAACCCGCCAAGAACGGAAAAGGGGCGGGGAGGGGAAGAGGGGAGAACTCGGGGGGCGGC
>BCQL01000131.1_pt1 | contig 11687 bp, 10 predicted proteins | sample 1008151 | NCBI WGS metagenome assembly BCQL01 (sample SAMD00035459, study PRJDB4067) | museum specimen metagenome | biome: marine biome; feature: sea shore; material: organic material | host: Otohimella japonica | place: Japan:Kanagawa | collected 1927
GATCACGCATCAAGTTAATTTCAGTTGCCGCTTCTTTGTCTGATTGGCTATCAAGCTCAAGCAAATTCTGGATGCTTTCGTCTTCTTTCACTTTCTGCTTGTGTTGCTTGGTAAGATTGAAGATCCCCCAAGCAAAGACCAAAATAAGAATCGTAACTAGGCGTTGAAAATCCGTTTTTAGAGGTTCATAACCTGCAACAGTAATCAACGGGCCAACCGCCCAAATAAAGATGGAACAGGCCGCAACACCGATAAGACCAATAAACCAACGCTGAGTGAATATTCTTCCTACTTCTCGGATACTCATGTCTCTCACTTTCCCTAGTTTGCGACAATCAAGTCAATTTCGATACGACGGTTCAATGCTCGATTGTCAGCATCGGTGTTTTCTACCACAGGTCTCGCATCACCCAACCCTTCCGGTAACACTCTTCCTTCCAGCGCACTGTTTACAACAAGTTGGTCAGACATCGCCGTGGCTCTAGCCAAAGATAGGTGCCAGTTAGAAGGGTATTTACTGGTAAATATGGGCTTATCATCGGTATGACCCGTGACAAGAATTTTTCCTTCTGTCGCTTCAAGGGTTCGAGCTATCTTAGATACAACAGGGAGAATATAAGCCACAACCTCTGCGCTTCCTGATTCAAATAGGTCTTGTGCTTTTAAGGATATTCTTACGCGATCTGGTAAAGCTTCTACCGTGACTAAACCTTTGCTCATTTCCGTCGCTAGATACATAGAGATGCGATCAGCTACTGGTTGAACTTTCGGCTCTAATTGTGGTGACGCTACTTTTACGTCCGGTTGAATCAAGTTAACCAAGTGGGTAAAAGTTTGATTTGATGCCTTATTCAAGTCATAGCTAAGGTACATAAAAGCACAGACCAAGATCGCAGATGTAACAGAGCATACGACCCACAAAGGTGCTCGCTCCGACATTTGAGACCCAGTAACAATTCGCTTATCAATATTGACACTCATGTCTTGGGTAATTCCACGACCATGGGACTTAAGAATACCCATGACTTGCTTTCTAAGGCGGCGATGAGCTTCTAATCCGTTCTTCTCTAAACGGTATTGTCCGACAAAACCAAGCGATAAGCAGACATACATCAACTCAAGTAAATCTAGGTGAGACTCTGGCTGAGACATCGCTTGTTCAAGGTGTTTAAAAAAAGCTTCACCACCTTGGCTACTCGAATAAAATGAACTCAATAAAGAATCATGACTCCATGTAGATTGGCTTCCCCAATGAGTATTCAACACTGCCTCATCAATGGAGCAACACAAACAGTACCGGGCGGTATCTATGGTTTCTAAGCCAACATTGTGTTGGCGTAGACGATTTTCATAGTCTCTCAATTTTTGTGCGAGCGTCTCCTTAAGGAACAGAACGTCTGAATGTGATGCTGTTGCCCGAACCTGCCCAATCATTGATAAAATGCCATTTGCTTCAGCCAAAATAGGGTTAAGGCCAAACGCAACAATCGAGTCGTTATTCACGATTTCAGGACTTTTAGAAATCACAACCGTGCTATCTGCTGATTTTGCTTCTGTTTGTTTCGGAGTTGATCGCCCACCCGGCGTTGGTTTGATGATTGTTTGTTCCATAATGACACAACCTATTATTGGCTAATGCTCCAAAGTTCAATTTCAGCATTTGGGAAATGACCAGAGAGTTGCAGTGCTATACCACCACTTTCTCGAAGTCTTATCCAGAAAGGTCCTTTTTTCACAACCTCAAAGTACACATAGCCTGTTTGATACGGTATTTGTCTCGGAACCACACTTAAAGGTGCGACATTGATACCATTGATCTGGTTGTTGATTAGGTCGCGTATTTGTTCCGCAGGCCCTAATTTAAGTTGAGCTGGAACTAGGCGTCTTATTTCGTCTGTCGTGGTATCAGCCTTAATCGCTAGAACAAACTGGCAAGACTCCAACAAACGTTTATCAGGTAGAGGGGTAACTTGAATTCCATATTGACGAATTTCGAGAGGTAACTTATTCGCGGTTTGATCTAAAACCACACTTAGATACTGGCTTAGTATCTGGTTTATCTCATGGAACACACTAGAAAGATCAAAATGATCGTACTTTTTCAGTGCAGGGACTCGTTTGCTCTTACTAGAAAATGTCGATAATTCACCGATATACCCGTGAAGCAACGCCACCAAATCCAAAGGGTGCGCGTGCTCTAGGTTGGAAAAGTGACGCAAAGTGACTTCATAGCGATTCAGCATTTGCAACATAATAAAGTCAACCGCAGAAGCAGAGGCTGCCTTACCCTGAATCAAACGTTGAGAAACAACGTCTGCACGAATCTTTGTCATCGCCAGCACATTGCGTAAACACGTTGTGATAGCAAAACTATTCAAAAGGTTGATATGAGGCGGGATGTAATCCTCATCAAGAATGACTTCCCCTTCATCTGTTACTTCTTTGATTCTTAGAATCGGTAATTCAATAAACCCAGGTTGCTTCTCGTTACTTGCTGTTAGTGCGAGATTGATTGCGGTTACTTGAATGCACTCCTCGTCTTGCCCAGTTAAAGCATCGACAATTTCTAAGTCTTTCAAAAGATAGCGAGAAACCAAAGCTTCACTTTGATCGGATACCAGTCGGTCTTTCAGGCTAGACGCTGGAACAATGATTTTTATCAACGTTTGATTGGTGCCTTTCTCAACAAATAAAGGAGTTAGGCCGTCGTCACCTTTTTTCCATTGAAGTAAAGTCATATCTGGCAGAATTGCGTCGACTTTCTCAATATCAACATACCCCTCTTTCAAAGCGGTAGTACTGATTAAGCTTGTTGAGAGGCCCCAGTTATAAGCATGCTGTAAGTTAACTAACCCTTTATATTCGTAGGAAGTAGCTCGTTCACTTTGCTGGAAATGTTGAGGACGCAAAAACATCCCCTCACACCAAGCAGTACGGGAAAATTGTGTCATTGAATAGTCACCAAGGTTATTTCACGAACAAAGACAGATCTTCTAATTGGATTTGGTAAGTGTTGTAACCTGTCTTGTCGACTTGGATTACTTGTCTCCAATTCGAGTTTTCGATATCGCGAAACGCAGCAACCAATCCTAGGTATTCAGTTTGAGGGGACATGCTGGCTTGGTAGATTTCTTTTTGACCTGGCGTTAGTGATATCTCAAATTTATTGACTAAATCTGGACCAAGTACTTTGTCGTAACTTTCGTATATTGAGAAGAAGTCCTGGCTTTCAAATACGGTCGGAGACGTTAGTTCGAAAATGTAAATAACGACGGGCGATGGCCTTCCGTTAGAATCTGGATTTATATTGTGATTTGCGGTTATTTCTAAATCAGCATAAGGAGCAACCACTAAGTTTGCTGCTGAACAACCAACAAGTACTGTCATTAATATCAGCAATGTTATTTCTTTAATTAATTTCATAATTTAACCTTAACTGTCACGTCTTAGAGCATTTTCATAATGCTTAGCAAAGTCATCCAAATAGAATGGACTTTCTTTATTAACTACATCATCAGCTAATTGGTTATAGATAGCTTCAAATCTTTTCCAGCTTTGAGAATATTTCCTTGCTGGCATTACTTTATTCAAAAAACTATCATTGGAAAGTGACTCAGAATAAATGGAAGACGGTTCGACTAACGACATAACACTTATTACCGTTCCATTTACGCCTTGCATCAATGCTTTTTCATGGTTTTCAACGTCATTAAACGCCTCTTTTATAGCTAAATCAGGTCGCATAAAACTCGCGGTTTTTCGGTTGTAAAGGTTGTGTATAGCGTCTTCCAAATTAGCTGAAAACTTAAGAGGGTTATTCTCAGACTTTCTAAATGCGGTGTGGTTTAAACGGTTACTTTGTTTGAATTCAGCACGGTGATGTAACGTCTCCATTAATCCCGTTAACATTAAGGAAAAAGACTCCCCTAACTGTTGGAACCATAACTCACGCTGCTCATCAGGAACCATATTAGGGCTGATGCCTAAACCACGAATAAACGCTTCAACATCTTTATTTGAACTTGTTTTTTGATGTGCTTTTATCGGCTCTTCGACTGCAAAATGCGGCAACTCTTGCTCTTGCTGGGTTTGTATAGATGGCTCAACAAAATCATCCATCAAACCGATATCCAACTGAAATTCTGAAGAAGCACTGTCTTTTAGAAGCTCAGAGGCACTTAAGCCAAAATCATCCTGGTTGATAAAGTCATCGCTTGTGTGCGGTTCTGAGACGAGTGTTGACTCAACAGGTTGTTCTGGCGACTCAGCCAACTGCCTTTGTTGAATGGTTACCTGAATTTGATAGTCGCCGAGTGTCACAACATCATCCTGACTAAGCGTAACTTCATTACCTTGCCCAATTGGACTCACTGAGTTGTTCACAAATGTTCCATTGGTAGACAAATCTTTGATCAAGTACTTATCACCAAACTTGATAAGCTCACCATGTTTGCCTGAAATCACTCTTTCGGGATCTGGAAGTATCCAGTCACACTGTTCAGAACGACCAAAAGAAACTTTTTCATGTTCGCCTTTTGCATCAAAAATGAACTCACTTTCTATCTCAGGGGTGAACTTGTGAAAACTCGTTATGGTTAAAACCAAAGTCATGTATACCTCGCCAAAGGAGCTGCTTAATTTTATGTTTCATTCTTTCTAGTTAGGCATTTATTTATTAACAGTTAAGTCATTATCGCCCAATCGAATAATATTTATATTTCAAGAACGGAATAATGAATTAATTTTCAAGCAAAGCAATCAGGTATTTTTACTCGAAACGAAATATACAACGAGGTTCAAATTTTTGACGTTTCGATTTTCACGCGTCAAAAAACCGATGTTAGCTTGACCGAGAAATTAAAAAATCATCATTTTTCATTAATTAATAGATTATATATTCTCACCATCATTTATACGGAGCCTCTGTGATGGAAGACCAAAGTAAAAACAGTTCTATAAATAAAGAAATAAACGGCGATAAAACAAAAATTGTAAAGACTCATAAAAGAGAAAATAAAATCGACCATGTTACAAATTCCAATTCTGAAGGCTCCACCGAATTAAAGAATGAGACAAATACAAAAATGTCTCAAAACCAAAACACCATTCCACCTCAAAATAAAAAAGATAATGTTCCACCCGCGTGCAGTGAAAAAAACACAACGCAGTCTTTGCTTGGTGAAACCATTAAGAACCGCTATGAGATCGAATCACTCATCGGGCATGGCGGTTTATGTGATGTTTACCTGGCCAAAGATAAAATTCTTGAGTCATCAGGAGCGGAAACGCCCTACGTCGCACTAAAAATTCTACAAGAAGAGTTTTCTTCTCAACCAGAAACAGCACGTATGCTTATTCGAGAAGCACAGCAAACTCAGAAGCTTAGCCATCCAAATATTATTCGAGTTTACGATTTCGGGGTAGATGGTAACGTGTACTTTCTAGTAATGGAGTACGTTGATGGTGAAACATTAGAAACTTTGATTCAACGCTCAAGACCCGATGGGCTTAAGTTTAAACCGTCTCGATCCATCTTGAACGAAACACTGGACGCACTCTCGTACGCCCATTCTCTCGGCGTAGTGCACGCTGACCTTAAGCCTGCGAACATCATTCTGACTTCTGAAGGAAAAGTTAAACTTCTAGACTTTGGGGTCTCCAAAACACAGCAGCTAAAACATGACCAATATGCCGCGAAACGCAAAGCTCAACAAAGTGACACGTTAGGCTATACGCCCAATTACGCTTCGCTTGATATTCTTGCTGGGAAAGAGCCTCAATTTAGTGATGACATATTTGCTTTCTGCTGCATCACCTATGAGTTATTGAGTTGTAAGCACCCCTTCTCTCGCACACCCGTTGACGAGGCATTAAAGAAGAACATTCGTGCGGCTAAACCAGCAAACTTACCCTTCATTAAATGGCCTTTGTTCTCGAAAGTGTTAACCAATGGGGTGGCACCTAAACACCTTAGCGCTGAATACATTAAACAGCACATTAATAGAGCACGATGGCCAGTTTTGACGAGTGTCGCGGCCTCATTTGCCGTTGCCACACTTTTAGGATTGCTATTTCAACAGCAACAACGCCAAATTACTCAGCTTGAAGTCGCACTTGATCAACAAGCTGCAAACATTACATCAGCCCAAGCGCTACTTGATACCGTACCAGAAAACACTAAATTGCTCATTGATACACAAGGTGACTTACACCCTGTCATCAAGTCTGGCTTTTTACGATTATATAAACCCTATCTACTTGGCGAGTTTGAATCAAAGATTGACGATGTACTCAACTCTGATGTCACCACCTATCCAAACTACGACAAAATTGAAGACATTCTTCAACAAGCCAAAGTCTATTACCCAGATTCACATAAGATCGAAGTACTCGCATTGGATATTCAATCCAGCAAGCATTCAACATTGCTCTCGATTGCAAGGCAGATTAACAGCCAACTCGAGAAATCAAGTTACAGCAAATTGGAAGGTTCGAAATCAATTTACGACCTCAAGCAAGAATTACATCAAATTCATCAGGAGTACCCGTTTGTCCCAAGCTCACTTGCTAGTGAGGTGTTTGGCCAACACTTAAATGAAGCCTTACAACTGAGAGATGCTGCAGCCTTGGTTACATTAATCAAAGTAGGAAATACCTTCTTCGCAGATTCCGAAGAACATCGCCAAAATATCGCAATCAGCAATGCGATGAAAGATGCAGTTTTGGAGATGAAGCTCTATGAGACTGCGAAAGATAGCCAAAGTCCGCTGCCTTTCCCGGCCGATGCCGCACGCCTACTTTATCAAGAAGAATTTGAGGGCCTCTATTACCGTTTAAAACAAGCAAGAACAACAGTAAACTTGGACAAACTGGTTAAAGATATTGACCTATTTGCTGAAAACTTTCCGAACGGATTTCAAGATATTAACGATTTAAGATTCCAAACCGCAGATAAGTATCTGCAATTCTCCGACATCCTTTTGAACAAAAGGAAGTCTAAAAGTGCAAGACGAGCGATGAAGAAGGCAAATGAGCTTCTAAAAAGAGTAGAAACGGACTCAGTACAGAGTTAATTAGCGCAAATGTTGATGAGGGGCATATTGCCCCTTTTTAATCGCAGAAACAGCTTGCCTTTATGCAATCCGATGACTAGTTTTATTTTAGAGGGTACTAATCTGTAAAAATAGGAAGAAGTTTGACCACAGGGAAGATCGAAGTCGATAACATCAACATTTTGGTGATAGATGACTGCTCAACATCATCAACGTTGATCAGGCATCAACTTGTTGCGCTCGGCGCGAAGGTTTCCAACATTACTTGTGTAAACAGTGCGCAAGAATCACTTTTGGCTGTCAAAACTCGTTTCTATTCGTTTATTGTCATGGATTACCACTTGTCGACCAAACTGACTGGCTTAGATCTGATCAACTTGATGAGTCGTGCAAAACTCATTTCAGACACTACAGCCGTATTGATGATCTCTGGCGATGCAACGCAAGAGACCGTGTTAACTGCCCTGTCTGGACGAGTTCGTCACTTACTGACAAAGCCCCTTCAAACCAAAGCGCTGAAGAACAAAATGTTAACGGCCTTACAGGAACAACATCAACTTGCGGAAGTTCGTCACCAGTTGAATAAGACGGACAAACTCACGCTCGCAGGTGTCGCACGCCTTCATAAAAACTATGCACAAAGCGTGTGTGTTGAATCTTTACTTATCGACACACTTATCGAATCTAAGCAGTTTGATGTGCTGGAAAACTTTTTACCTTTTTGTGCTGAAAAGGAACATGCAAGCCGCATTTGCGCAGAAGCTTTTGTGCAGCACAAACAAGGCAATATTCGTGAAGCTGTCACTATCCTCGCCGACTACGTTACGCGTAACCCGCTTTGCTTGCGTGCAATAGATAACCTAGTTGGTCTTTATGAAAATCTTGGTCAGCAAAACAATGCATCTATATTAGCCATTCGAGCGTTTGAGTTAACACCAAGTAGCAGCACCAGGTTGGTTACGGTATCGAGAATCCTTTCCAAGCTCGGACAAGTAGATCGACTGTATGACGTTGGCTATATGTACGCATCAAATGTCTCATCTACAGATCCACATTGGTTGTCAGCGATGAATGCTTATGTCGATACAATCAGTGAGCACTTTAAAACGATGAGCTCGACTAATGATAAGAAGCGCGTCCTTTTGAAACTGAATGAGTTTTGTTTGTTGGCAGAGAAACAGTTGAATCGAAGTCAACAAGTTGATCTCGCGGCCTTAAAGCAGATGATGCAATGCAAGCTACTGTTGCTAGAATCAAGGCCAGAGCATGCGCATAAAAAACTAATGCAATCTTTGAGCTATTACTACTCAGTACCCAGCCAAACGCCTTTATTACTGTTAAAGCAAGCCATTCCGCTGATGGATTTTTTTGGCGAGTTTGCAATAAAACGCAGTCTACTTACTTTAGTCGCAGCTAAGTCTGCGGTTCCTTTAAAAGAGCAAAGTCATCACAACATGAGTGAGCTAGAACTGAGGAAGAAGTACCCTTTCTCAACAGAGATTAGATTGAGAAACCTTTCCGATAGCAACATATCAGCGCCGGATACCATCTTGGATGAAAGTATCGAATTTCTAACACAGCGACCGCTACCACCAAACTGGTCAAACTGGTTGAAAGATTACCTTTCTGGTTCCTGCTCGACGCGGTTACCTGTGCCTTTTAACTTACACATGCCACAGTGGAGATGAGATATGATCAATTTCGAAGTACTTAACACCTACATGGACAACGATGTCGACATTATCTTTGCTGTTTTTTCAACCTACATGGAGGACTACGAGGACGGTTTAGATAGGATTAATCAATTAAATGCAGAACAAAATTGGCCGGAACTCTTCCTACTTTCTCATAGTTTGAAAGGCATACTTTCCAGCTTTGGAGAAGAGGCTGCGGTTTCCGCTCTTGGTAAAGTTGAAGAACACACACGTGACAATATCGCTCCCGATACCGCAGATATCGCTATAATTAATAAAGAGCTTGTCACCATTAATAAACAAATTAACGATTATTTAGTCAATATGGACTGAAAACGATTGGAAAACAGCAAAACGTCAACGGGGAAAAGCTAGGCTATGAACACAAACCACTTCCAAGAGTTAATAGATTCTTTAAAGGATCTTACCCCAACTCAAAAGAAATACTTGATAAGCAAGACTCGATTATCTTTGGAGCAGAGTGATATTTTGCAAAAGAAGGATTTACTCACCCCAGAGGAATTGGAGGCGTTACTTGCTCCAATGCCAACAACAAATACTAAATAAATTCAGTAAACGCGATAGTAAGATTAAGAGACACAACAGACCTGTGAATAAGAGTCTGATACTTATTAATAAGCTATCGACACGGAAAAACGAGACTGTTCTGAATTCTGTGTAACTGTCTAAACTTAAGCCGACATGGCTAAGAATGGACACTATGGATAAGAAAGCACTTGAAGCTTTTGCTCGTGAAGGTGCGAAGTCAATCAAAACCGAATCTGATATTGAAAATGTTAATCAAGGTGACCGTTGAAACAGCGCTCAATGCTGAACTGGATGAGCACCTTGGTTATGAAAAGCACTCTTCATAAACTCGCCCCAATACTCGTAATGGATACTCGGCCAAATCAATGTTGTGCGCGACGAGAAGAGTTTGATGGGAGTCGAGCTTGAGAATGAATTTTTGGTGTCGAGAGCCTTGATTATCACCTGGCAGTATATGAACAGAACAACCGTTCCAACTACTCTCACCTGAATATCACTTTGATGCGATTGATACGCTTATTTCAGGACTTGATCATTCGCGATCGAGACACTTGGCATCCCAACAGCTCAGCCAACCATTAGCGTGAATAAGTATTTAGTCAGTTTAATTTTTGTTGCCTTGTTTTACCTCGAATTCATTTTTCATTTTCGACTTTTGTTCAGCTTTTACGTCTGCCCAACTTCAACCGTTTTCAATTGCGGTCACTCGCGCTTGGTACTTCTCTACCGCTCGATTGAGTACAGATTTAGCGTTGATGCCCTCCTCTTTTTCTAGCGCTATAAGAAGATTCAGATAGTTCCACAGTACATCACCCAGTTCGTCTTCTAAGTAGCATGCTCGCCCTTTGGCTTTCTCTTCACTCACTTCTTCAAGTTCTTGGTATAAGGCTTCGAAATAGGTGTTGGAACCTTGATACCATGTGTTGTTCTTGTCGTATTCAGCTTTTCGCTGAGCAACTTCGAACAAGGCTTTAAAGCTGTCCATTCCTTTCTCCCTTTCTACACCATGATTTATGCATTCAATCTGATAGATTGTTCACTCTAAGTAATTTAAATTCTAAATAAAAGTGCCAATCATTCAGTACGTTTATACCATTATCAGAATAAACAAAAGCAACCTAAAACCGCCAAGTTAATAACAATTCATTATGCAAACAATAATTAATGATAATTTCATGTTTTTACACTTAATCATTATCTTATTAACCAATAACGTTGTTTGTTGGGATGCAGTTGATACTCCAGCAGCCGCTCAAAGCCGAGATAAGAAGGTTAAATATGAAATTTCTTCACACCATGATCCGTGTTGCTGATCTTGATAAATCAATTGAGTTCTATACCAAGGTGCTTGGCATGACTGAACTTGACCGTTTCGAGAACCCTGAATACCGTTACACATTAGTTTTTGTTGGTAACGCAAACCAACCAGACAGCGCAACGATCGAACTGACTTATAACTGGGATACAGATAGCTATGAGCTCGGAAACGCGTTTGGTCATATGGCTTTAGGTTGTGAAGATATTTACGCGGCATGCGACAAAATCAAAGCGCTTGGCGGCAATATCACACGTGAACCGGGTCCGATGAAAGGCGGCGAAACGCACATAGCCTTCATCAAAGACCCTGACGGTTACCAAATCGAATTAATCCAAACTAGCAAATAACGAGGTTTCTCATGAAAGATGTATTGTTCCAACCCGTTCAACTGGGTTCTCTAACGCTTCAAAACCGTATCGTTATGCCGCCAATGACCCGATCACGAGCGAGCCAACCAGGTAACGTAGCAAACGATATGATGGCGGAATACTACGCTCAGCGAGCATCTGCTGGTTTGATCGTCGCTGAAGGTACTCAAATCTCACCAATGGGCCAAGGCTATGCTTGGACCCCTGGTATTTACAGCCAAGAACAAATTGCAGGCTGGAAAAAAGTGACTGATGCGGTTCACGTTAAAGGCGGCGCTATCTTTGCTCAACTTTGGCACGTAGGCCGTGTCACCCACCCTGACAACATTGGTGGTCAACAACCGATTTCACCTTCTGCATTGAGAGCACAAAATGTAAAAGTATTCATCGACAATGGTAGTGACGAACCAGGTTTTGTTGACGTAGTCGAGCCGCGTGAAATGACTCAAGCAGACATCAAAGTCGTTATCGAAGAATATCGCCAAGCAGCATTGAATGCGATTAAAGCAGGATTTGATGGCATCGAATTACACGCAGCCAATGGTTACCTTGTCAATCAGTTCATCGATTCTGAAGCAAACAACCGCACAGATGAATACGGTGGCTCTATCGAAAACCGTCTGCGCTTTTTAGGTGAAGTGGTTGAAGCAATGACTCAAGCGATTGGAGCTGATCGCGTTGGTGTTCGTCTTGCTCCGTTTACTTC